>OEIU01000052.1_pt1 | contig 104511 bp, 88 predicted proteins | sample 1539221 | NCBI WGS metagenome assembly OEIU01 (sample SAMN03792071, study PRJEB22550) | activated sludge metagenome | feature: wastewater treatment plant; material: activated sludge; isolation source: Wastewater treatment plant of a petroleum refinery complex | place: Argentina: Zarate | collected... | reverse complement strand
GCAATTATAAATCCACCTATTATTGCAATTGCCAGCGGCTGATGTAATTGCGCCCCGCTCCCGATTCCAAGTGCAAGTGGAAAGAGTGCCGTTATTGCTCCAAGTGCAGTCATTAAATTTGGACGAAGCCTCACTGATATTGAATATGCAATTGCTTCATTTTTTTTCATTCCGTTTTGTTTCGCTTCTGAAAATTGCAGGTAAGTAAAAATAGAATTTTCTCCGATAATTCCGACAATCATAATCAGTCCGATATAACTACCTACATTTAAAGGTGTTCCTGTTAAAAATAATGCAAGTACACTGCCGCTTATACCAAGAACGGCAAGAAAAATAATAGCAAAACCAATTCGTACTTTTCTGAACAAAAAAAGTATAACAGTAAAAACCAATAAGACCGCAAGTAATAAAATGGTGATTAACTCTTTGAAAGCCTGCTGTTGATCGGCATAAGAACCGCCATAAACAATTTGATACCCTTGTGGTAAAGTGATTTTTGAAGAAATATTTTTTTGAATATCAGCAAGAGTGCTGCCTAAATCACGATTGTTTAATCTTGCAGTGACTGCAACCATTTGTTTTAAATTTTCCCGTTCAATTTCAGCGACTCCGCTTGTTAATCTGAAATTAGCAAACTCATCTATAGGTTTTAATCTGCCGTCCGGAAGGAATATAGAAGTATTCTTAAGTTCATTTATTGTTCGGTCTTTTTTCTGTTCAATCATTCTGATATCAACCATACGGTTTTTTTCTAATATTCCACCAACAATACTTCCTTCAATTTTTGTTTGCATTTGAAACTGAAAATCCTGTGGAGATAATTGATATTGACTTAGCTTTGCAATGTTCGGATCAAATGTTAATTCGGGTCCTGCAATTCTAATTCCGTTAAATACATCGGCAGTGCCATTTGTGTTTTGAACTATACTAGCAACATCATTTGCTAATTTATAAAGAGTAGTTTTGTCATCACCAAAAACTTTTATCTCAATTGGTTGAACAGAACTCATCAAATCGCCAAGTATATCAGTAATTACCTGACCAAAATCAACACGGAGTGAAGGAAGTGCTGTTTCAATTTTATTTCTTATCTCATCAGAAACTTGGGTTGTGGTTTTATTTCTTTTTTTCTTTAGTTGGATAAGATAATCACCATTATTTGGTTCGGTGATAAAAAATCCCATTTGTGTTCCTGTTCTTCTTGAGAAAGATTCAACTTCAGGAATTGTGTTTAATACATTATCAACATATTGCAGCATTTTATCAGTGTCTTCAAGCGATGTTCCCGGTGGGCTTCCATAATCAAGAACTATTGAGCCCTCATCCATTTCAGGTAAAAACCCTGATGGTAATTTTGGCAATAAATAGTATGCAAGAAAAATTAATAACACAATTATACTGATTGCAATAAACGGACGCTTTATGAAAAAGTAAACCCAAGTAACCTTTTTGTTGTCGATTGTTTTCGGTTTAATAGAATACTCTTTTCTTGAAAGTAAAAGATAAACAACAGGCAGTCCAATCCAGGTAACAAAGAAAGATGATATTAGAGTGATAATCATTGTATCGGTAAGAACTTTGAAGTATGCACCGGCAACTCCACTCATTAAAGCAAAAGGAAGAAAAATTACAATGGTACTTAAAGAAGAACCAACCATTGCCGGGAAAAGATATTTTATTGCCTTAGGAATAAGTTCGTGAGTACTTGTGTTGGGATTTTCTTCGTGTGTTCGGTGAATTTGTTCAACTACAACGATTGCATCATCAATGATTAAACCTATCGCTGCAGCAATTGCACCAATTGTCATTATGTTAAAAGTATAGCCAAATGTATAAAGTATTGTGATAGTCAAACTGAGAGTTATGGGAATTGTTATTAAAATTACAGTACTTCCTTTTAATGAACGAAGAAAAATAATTGTAACAATAATTGCAAGTAAAAGCCCGACCCACAAAACATCTTTCAAACTATTGATTGAATCTCCAACAAAATCAGCTTGATTATAAAATGGTTTTAGCACAACACCATTAGGCAGAATTTTATTCAACTGAGTTATTTGAGATTTTACACTATCAACAACTTCAATTAAGTTTGAGTTTGGCTGCTTTATTACCGCAACAAGCGGAACATTTTTTCCATTAGCATTAATCTTTATATATTCTTTCAATTCTCCAATTTCAATTGTTGCAATATCTTTCAGTTTAATTGTTCTTTTAGGCGAGTTACTTATGATTGTATTTTCAAGTTCGCTTTTTTCGTCTATCGCTGCATCTGTAATTGTTAAGTATAAACGATTATAATCTTTTATATAACCTGTTGATGCAATAATGTTTGATTGTGCAAGAACATCTGCAATAGTTTTGGGTGTGATACCAAGCTGACTAAGTTTAATCGGATCAATTATTATGTGATACTCTTTTGTTTTACCGCCAATCACTGCGATTTCTGAAACACCATTTACTCTTGATAAAAATGGTTTAATTGTAAACTCTGCAATTTGTCTTAACTCAATTTGACTTTTCCCTTCACTTTCAAGTGAAAAACCCATTACCGGCAGAATGGAAGGATTCATTTTTTCAATTGTGATATTTACATCAGGAGGAAGCTGTTGTTTAATTGCATTTATCTGCGCTTCGATACGCTGTTTGCCTAAATCAATATTAGTATTCCAATTCAGGAAAGCAGAAATTTCACAACTGCCGCGACTTGTAGTGCTTCGGATTAAATTTAAGTCCTGAACTTTCTTAATTGCATTTTCAATTGGGATAGTAACAGTAACCATCATTTTATCAACTGGCTGCTGTCCGTTATCGGCAATAATTTTGATTTTAGGAAATGTTATATCCGGGAACAACCCCGATTGAATTTTAGAAAGAGAAAATATTCCTCCTAAAAGAGCAATTAACAGAATTACAATTATCGGACTTTTATATTTTGTATAAAAAGTGTTCATACTATTTCATTGATTTTATGAATTATATTTTTAGATTGGTTTATCACTTCGTTTCCTCACAATGATTACTTTCTGATAACTATTTTACAACAACTTTTGCGGTATCCGGCAAACCATAAGCACCATAAATTATAATTCTTTCTCTCAATGATAATTTGGGAGTTACTATTTGCACCAAACTATCGTTCTCAATTCCTTTTGTAACCGGAGTTTTAACTGCCAGAGTATCATTTAATAATTTCATTATCCAGAATTCCGTAAGTGTTTCATCTGATTGAATTGCTGATTTGGGCAATACAACAGCATTCTTTATAAAATTCACCGGGATTTTTACCTCAAGATTTAAATTAGCAGGAATATCTTTTCCATCAACAAAATCAATTAGAAAAGTTTGTGTCTGAGAAACCGGATCAACGCTTGGCAGTGATTTAGAAATTATGCCGGTAATCTGCTTACCATTCGGGAAAATTAATACGCAGCTCGATTTTAATTTTATTTTTGAGATATGCTGGTAAGGAACATTTAATAAAACTGCAAGTGAATGTGGATTTGAAATTACAGCAAGCTGTTCACCATCAGAAACAAAATCACCAACATTATAATTCAATTCCGTTAGTATGCCGCTGGTTTTTGATTTAATATTTACAACCCCGCTAAAAACTTCATCGCTAAGTTTAACACGCAAACTATCGGCGGCATAAGCTTCTTTTGTAATTATTGTGAAAACTACATCACCGGCATTTACATAATCACCAATATTTTTATATACCTTTTGAATGAAACCTTGAAATGTTGAGCGCACAATTTCTTTTTTCATAAAAACCGTATTAGCATTAAAACTCATATAATCAGTTAAAGCTGATTCAGATGGATTTGCAACCTTTACAGGTGTACCCAATGTTTCTATTGCTGCTGTTTTTGTATCATTAGAACAAGCAATTAAGAATGTTGAAAAGGTGAATAAAATAATCAACCACAAAATGTTTTGAGATTGCTTCGGAACTATCGTCCCTCGCAATGACGATGTTACTTGGTCATTTCGAACGAAGTGAAGCAATCTGTTTGTTAAAATTGAATTGTCCATTCTAATAATTCCAGTAATTAAAGTTATTAATTTCCAGTTGGTAATTTGTTTCCGCTGTAATTTTGTTTTTCTTAAAATCAGAAAAGTTTTTAAGTATTGTCAAATACTCAATCATTGAAAGCTGACCTTGTTGTAATTCGCGTTCAGAAATTTTTATGATGGTGTTGTAGCTTTCAATTTGTTTGGTAAGATTATTCAAATTGGTTTTAAGACTTTCAATTTTTTTTAGTGAGTTATTTCTTTGGTTATCAAGCACAATTTGAAAATTATATTTGTAATTATTTATAGATTCAATGGAAACCTTAGTTTGCTGCTGTGTTATCGAACGTTGACTTCCATCAAAAATCGGAAGTGAGAAATTTACTCCCGCACTTAAACCAAACTTTCTTTGAATGTTATTAAGCTCAACTGCATTTAATCCGGTATTAAAAAATAATGAAATCTGCGGCTGGTATTTAGTTTCAAAAATCTGCTGTTGATTTTCAATTGCAAGACTATCCAATTCAAACTTTTTTAAAAGTTCAGAACTTAATTTTTCGTTTTGTAATTCGAGTGCAATTGGTTCAAGCTCAACAACACTGCTATCCTTAAATCCGCATAGTGTATTTAAATCGGATAAATTAGAACGGAATTGTGAGAAGTAATCATTTGCTGCAATTTTTTGATTTTCAATCTCTACAGATAACAATAAATACTCGGATTGTTTTGCCATTCCGCTTTCAACAAGTTCGCCAAGAATTTTTAATTGATCGTTCAGGTATGAAATTAATTCATCACTCATCTTATAAAGTTGATAAGATAAAAATGTTTGAAGATACTGCTCTGTAACTTGCTTTCGTAAATCCCTTTTTAATAATTCGATATTATTATTAGCTGAGTTTTCGGCAATCAATCTTTGTTTTGTTAAAGCATCACTTAAAGCGCCATTAAAAATATTTTTTTCAATATTAAATTGGGCTGAATACAATCCGCCGTTTGTTAATCCAATATCATAACCAATAGCATTCTGATCCGGATTAGATGTTATGATTCCGCTGCTATTATTGAAGTAGGGAACAAAGAGATAATTAGCAGATAAATACATTTGAAAACCGGATGTTTGAGCATAATCCAGGTCTCTTTGTAAACTATTAATTCTGATAAAATTCTGCTGCTCATTTATTGCCGGATTATTTTGATAAGCTTCATTTAAATAGTAATCTAAACTTCTTTGTGCAAAAAGATTTATAGTGGTAAAGAGTACAGAAACAAAAATTATATACTTCATATTTCAATCTGAATTATTTTTAATTTTCAAATTTTACAATCAAGCTATAGATATTATTTTGAATTTGGTTGGCAACAGTAAAACCATATAAATCACAAATCTTTTTTGCTATCGTTAATCCAAGTCCAACTGAATCAGATGAGTTTGATTCTTTATAAAATCTTTCAAAATATTTTTCCGGCTCATTGTTTGTAATTTTTCCGGTATTAGAAATTGTCAACTCATTACTTTTCAATTCGATGTTTATATTTCCGTTATCAACATTATGTTTAATTGCATTCGATATAAGATTGCTCAGAAGAATATTGATTAAAGAATGATTAGCTGTTATTGTGAGTTTTTCATCAAGCGACAGTTTTACAGATAAATTTTTAGTTAAAATAAAATCATTGTAATCGTTAAGAACATTTTTAATTTCTTCAGAAAGATTAAGCTGTGTACTTTCAAATAAATCTTTATGCTCAAGTTTGTTTAGCAGAAGAATTGATTTATTAATTCGTTCTAATTTGTTGAGATTTTTTAATGAAGTTTCAAGCAGAGCTAAATTATCCTCATTTAAATCATTGCTTTGCAACAGAAGCTCAAGTTTAGATTTTATAACTGAAATGGGAGTTTGAATTTCATGATTCATCTCTTCAGAAAATTCTTTTAAGCTACGATATTCACTTTTTGCTTTCTCCGCAAGGAATAAAAGCGATTTGTTTAGCTGTTCAAATTCTTCAATTGTTGATTTATTAAGAATTAAATGCTCATCACTTTTTATAGAAAAACTCTCAAGCTTCTTTAATGTATCGTAAAAATCACTAAGTACTTTTCCTGAAACGATTTTATTTGTTACATACATTATCAGAACAAGAAATAAAAACGATCCCATAGTAATGCTCATAATTGTAAAGAGCATATCTTCTCTTTCAATCAAAGAAACTCTTGTAATGATTTTATAATTCGTGCCGCTAAGATTTACAAAGGTGGTTAGTTGTCTGTATTGTTCACCTTCTTCATCATTTTGTGATGACAAAATAACATCTTCAAATTTATAATCTTGTTTTTCAACTTTATCTGTTATGCTTACTTCAACGAAAGGGGTAAAGCCAATTACTTTGCCATTTTTTAATTCGTGAATTACTTTCCTTGAAATGTTAATAAGCTGTTCATCAGTTTCGTTAGTTACCGTATTCTCAATTACGAAATAAAGTCCGACCGATACAACTATGTAAACTAATATCGAAACGAAAAGAAAGTAACGACTTATTTTATTAATGAGTTTCATTTTAATGATAACTTGTATCCAATTCCATAGACAGATTTAATATAATCATTCGCACCTTGCTCAATAAGTTTTTTACGAAGATTTTTTATGTGTGTGTAAACGAAATCAAAATTATCAAAAGCATTTGCATCATCGCCCCAAATGTGTTCAACGATTGATTCTTTTGTTAAAACTCTTTCCTTGTTGCTGATAAAGAATAGAAGTATGTCGTACTCTCTTCTTGTTAGCTCAACAATTTTGTTATTAACTTTTACTTCGCGTTTTTCAGCATCAACAACTATTTCGTTAATAATTATTTCACTGCTTCCATCAAACAATCTTCTTCTTAAAACAGATTTTATTCTTGCATTAAGTTCCGCAAGATGAAATGGTTTTGTAAGATAATCATCTGCCCCAAGATCAAGTCCGGTTAGTTTATCATCAATAGTATTTTTTGCTGTGATGATTATTATTCCACATTTCGGTTGAATCTTTTTTAGCTTTTTAACTAAATCCAACCCCGAACCATCGGGGAGCATCAAATCAACCAAAGCACAATCATATTCGTTTAAACTGATTTTCTCATCGGCATCAGAATATTTATGTGCTGTGTCAATTAAATAATTTTCCTTGCCAATAAATTCAACTATAGATTTAGCAAGATCTTTTTCATCTTCGATTAGTAAAATTTTCATAGTACAATTTAAAGTAAAAATCTGAAGAAAGTTTGAAGAAATACAGAATCTGGCAAACAGATATTTTAAAAAACTATTTTTAAAAAATTAAAGGTGCTTACCCAGAATTATAATTTTTAGTTAAGCACCTAAATTTGAATGAAAGATTTTTGAATTAGTTAATGATATTGCAATGTGCTTCCGCCAATAAATTCTCTTATTACGGAGTCGCCCGGAATTGCAGTTTCATCATCAACGGGTGTTACAGTTTTTAATACATTATAAACCCTTGTTGCACGTTCAAGTGCATCGGCTTTAAGCGGATCACCTTTGTATTTTTCTTTCCACACTTCAAAAAGCTTAAGCATTCTATGGGCATAGATAGGAATTTCGTATGGCATTCCGCTGCTAATAATAAAATCTGCTGTGTTGGAGTAGGGAATTATATTTCTTAATTCACTGCCGCGTACATAATGCCAGTGCTCTAAAGTTTGCTGAGGGTTGTAAGCACGGAAGACCGAATCGCGTAACATTCTACGAATCAATCTTAAATCTGTCCATCTAATATATCTACCATCTTTGCCTTTCATTTGTAAAAGCGGCTCGAGGTAGAGTTTAAACTTTACTTCAACAGAAATATCTTTGCTAAATGCTGGATACAGCCCGTGCAAACTATCTATTAAAAGTAATTCGTCTTTTGCGAGCTTCATAGGAGTTGCGTTTAACTTTCGTGTTCCGGTTTTAAAATCATAAAATGGAATCATAACTTCTTCACCCTTGCTAAGCTTAACAAGATGTTCGTTTATCAATTCTAAATCTAAAGCTTGAGGAGTTTCAAAATCATAATCACCAAATTCATCTTTTGGATGAAATTCCAAATCAAAAAAGTAATGATCAACATTAAGAGCTTTAAACTTAAATCCTTTCTTTATCAGCTTTTGTTCAAGTTTTATTGTTGTAGTTGTTTTGCCGGATGAAGATGGTCCGCTTATCATAACCATTCTTAAAGAATCGAGTCTTTCGATAATTAAATTTGCTGCAAGGTTAACATCATCTTCATAAAGTGCTTCAGATTCGTGAACGACGTAAGGAAATTCACCTTTTGTAATTCTATCATTCAAATGATCAACTGTGTGAAGGTTGTGGGATACGGCCCAATCAAGGTTACGCCAGATTTTTTGCCAGGGGATATTTTCATTGATCTTTGACGCATATCTTCCTTCTGCTTCTCTTCTTCTTGCCGCTTCTTCACGATACAGAATATATTCTTTTGCAACTTTTGCATGTCCGTTTTCAATCAAAACTTTTTCAACTACATCCTGAACATCTTCAATATGCGGAGTGCTTCCTTCGGGGAATTTTTGATTCAGTAGTTGAACCACCTGTTCAGATAGTTTTTGTGCTGTTTCTTTATCTCTTCCGCCAACAGCAACAGCAGCACGATAAATTGCATTTGCAATACGTTCCTGATTAAATGGAACAATTGCCCCCGAACGTTTTATAACTTGTTTTATGTGAGTTTGCATTATGTCTCCGGTTTTCAGAAAATCAGTTTAATTACCCAAATTTATAAAATATGTATGATTGCTACACTGTTTGACTTAATATTTCCACTTTATCGCACAATTAACTTTTTCTTGTTTATCTAGTAAATTTATCCTATTTTTGAACCATCTGATTCGCCCGTTATGGGCGTTTTTTGTTGGTATGGATATGTTAAAAGAAAATATCGTTCGAATTTCTAATGAAATCGCAGAAAAGTTAAATTTTTTTGTGGTTGATATTAACTTTAGAGGCGATAACAGAAAAAGAATTATCGAAGTTTTTGTTGATGGCGAAAAAAATGTATCTGCAGATGATCTTGCTGCTATAAGTCGTGAAATTAACAAGGTTATTGAAGAACAGGATTTGATCAAAGAATCTTATCGGTTGGATGTTTCTACACCCGGCGTAGACAGATCTTTAAAGTATATCAAACAATTTCCGAAGCACATTAACAGAAATTTTGAAATTACTTACAGCATTGATGATGTAACTAAAACTTTAACGGGAAAATTAATCGCTGTTGAAAAAGACGAGTTAACTTTTCAATCCGGCAAAGATCAAATTGTTTTAGAATTTAAAAATATTAGTAAAGCAAAAGTATTAATTAGTTTTTCTTAGAAGAGGAGATAGCAAATGAATTATGATATTGTCGAATCCTTTGCCCAGATGGTAAGGGAGAAAGGCATTGATAGAGACGTTCTTGGTGGAATTCTTGAAGAAATTTTTGGATTACTCGTTAGAAAGAAATTTGGCGAAGAAGCAAAATATGATGTTGTTGTTAACATGGATAGAGGCGATATAGAAATATTTCTTGAGCGGGAAATTGTTGATGTGGTTGAAAATCCCAATACTCAGATAAGTATTGATGAAATAAATAAAAAAGGTAATCCGGATGAACTTGAGGTTGGTGAAGATTATGTTGAAAAAATTGAATTAGCATCTTTAGGTAGAAGACTTGTTGTGCTTGCAAAGCAAAGTCTTAATCAAAAAATACGCGAACTTGAAAAGGAAATTATTTTTAATGAATACAACGAACTGTTGGGCGAAATAGTTGTTGGCGATATTTATCAAATAAGAAAAAATGATATTCTTGTAAATCATAACAAGAATGAACTTATACTTCCACGCTCTGAGCAAATACCTTTTGAAAAATATAAAAAAGGGGAAACAATAAGAGCTATCGTTAAGGAAGTTAGAAAAGGCAGCAGCGGTCCGGTAATAGTTATTTCAAGATCTGATAATATGTTTTTAAGAAGATTATTTGAAATTGAAATTCCTGAAATTTATGACGGTATTATTGAAATAAAGGCAATCGCTCGTGAACCCGGGGAAAGAGCTAAAATTGCAGTTGAATCTCAGGATGCAAGAATTGACGCCGTTGGTGCCTGCGTTGGAATGAAAGGCGTTAGAATTCATGCTATTGTGCGTGAACTTAACAACGAAAACATTGATGTTATTAATTATTCTGATGATCCAATTACATTTATACAAAGATCACTTGCGCCTGCAAAGCTTAAAAAAATAGAGCTTGATGAAGATGAAAGAAAGGCTGTTGTTACCGCCGATAGCGATCAGGTTTCACTTATCGTTGGAAGAAATGGTGTTAATATACGGCTTGCAATGAAACTTACGGGATATGAAATAGAAATTTTACGCGAAGAAAAACCATTTGAAGAGTATGAAGAAGATATTGAACTTTTCGATCTTAAAGAAGAACTTGGTAACGAAGTTTATGATATTCTTATTAATAATGGATATGATACAGCGCTTGATGTTCTTACCGCTGGACCAGAAAAGTTAAAGGAAATTAAAGAACTTGATGCAACAAAAATCGAAGAGATAATTGAAATTATTAAATCGCAGTTTGAAGAAGAAGAATAGCTGACAAGAAGGTAACCAAATAAATGTCTGAAAATAAATCGACAAAAATAAGATTATATAAATATGCGGCAGAGATTAATCTCTCTTCTGAAAATCTAATCGAGTTTCTAAAAAGTAAGGGACATGAACTAAAATCTCACCAATCAATTCTTACAGAAGAAATGATTGCCGAGGTAAATGCCCACTTTAAAAAAGATATCGAAAAAGCAGAACAGCATTACAAAAAAATTGCCGAGTTCAATAAGAAGAGAGCTGAAAAATCTGACAAAGAGGAAAAGCCAGAAAAAGTTGAAGAAGTGGTTGAACAGACTGAAGAAGTTAAAGAAATTGTAATTACAGACGTTGCAGTTGAAGAACCTGTTGAAGTACCCGAAACCGCTGAAGAAGTTTTACCTGAACCAATTGTTGAGATCGAAACTCCAGTTGAAAATAAATTGGAACCTAAGACTGCAATCGAATCAGGTAAAGAAACAAATCGGAACAAATTTATATCTCCCAAAGATCTGGAAGCGAAAAAAGTTAAAGGACTAAAAGTTGTTGGTAAAATTGATCTTGGTGAAAGCAAAAAAGAAAAAGTACAGGTTAAAAAAGAAGCTCCAGTAACAAAAGAAGAAAGTGCCGCTGAAGTTTCCAAAAAGAAAAAAAGACCAAAAGCAAAACGAAAAGCTGCATCAACCGAAACTCCGACGGAAGAAACTGCAATTGTTAAAAAGAGAAAGCGTGTTAAAAGATTTGAGATTGATGAAAAAGATGTAAAAGCTGCAATAAAGAAAACTATGCTAAGTATGGATGATATGGTTGTTTCTAACCGTGCAGCATCCAGAAAAAAGAAAAGAAAAGAACGTGAAGCTGAAGAGGAAAGACTGCAGGAATTAAAATCTTTAGAGCAAAATAAATTAAGGGTTAATGAATTTATTGCTGTTAATGAACTTGCCAACCTTATGAATGTGCCCGTTGGTGATGTTATTTCTAAGTGCATAAGTCTTGGCTTAATGGTTTCGATAAATCAAAGACTTGATGTTGAAACGATTACTCTTGTCGCAGATGAATTTGGATATGAAGTTGAATTTCAAAAAGAATATACAGCGGAAGTACTGGAAGATATTGTAGATGATGAAAAAGATTTGCAGCCAAGACCACCCGTGGTAACAATAATGGGACATGTTGATCATGGAAAAACATCTCTTCTTGATTATATCAGAAACACTAACGTTGTTGCTGGTGAAGCTGGTGGTATAACACAGCATATCGGCGCGTATCGTGTTGATATTGGTAATGGGAAACAAATTACTTTTCTTGATACTCCGGGTCACGAAGCATTTACCGCAATGAGAGCACGTGGTGCACAATTAACAGATATTGTTGTATTAGTTGTTGCCGCTGATGATGCGGTAATGCCTCAAACTGTGGAAGCATTAAATCACGCTCAGGCAGCAGGTGTTCCGATAATTATAGCAATAAATAAAATTGATAAACCTGGTGCTAATCCGGATAGAATTAAACAACAAATGGCTGACCGGAATGTACTTGTTGAGGATTGGGGCGGCAAGTATCAGTCGGTTCAACTTTCTGCTAAAACCGGATTGAATGTTGATTTGTTATTAGAAAAAATTGTTCTCGAAGCAGATCTGCTTGACTTGAAAGCTAATCCCAATAGACCTGCACGTGGTGCTGTTGTTGAAGCAGAGCTTGATAAAGGACGCGGCATAACAGGAACAATCCTTGTACAAAAAGGAACTTTAAAAATAGGTGATCCTTTTATTGCAGGTATACATCACGGTAAAGTTAGGGCTATGTTTGATGAGAGAGGCAATAAAGTTTTTGATGCTCCTCCATCTACACCTGTTTTAGTGCTCGGGTTTGAAGGCGCTCCGCAAGCAGGAGATACTTTTATTGTTCTTAAGTCAGAACGTGAAGCACGTGAAATAAGTTTGAAGAGGCAACAGTTAAAAAGAGAACAGGATCAGAAACAAGTTCACCATATTACACTTGATGAAATTGCTAAACAGATTAGCATCGGCGGAGTTAAAGAGCTTGCACTAATTGTAAAAGGTGATGTGGATGGTTCTGTTGAAGCTCTTTCAGATTCATTAATGAAGTTAAGTAATCAGGAAGTAGTTGTTCATGTAATTCATAAAGGTGTCGGCGGAATTTCTGAAAGTGATGTGTTGCTTGCCGCTGCATCAAACGCAATTATTATTGGTTTCCATGTTCGTCCTAATATCAATGCAAGAAAACTTGCAGAAAATCAAAAAGTAGATATTCGTCTTTACAGCGTTATTTACAATGCAATAAGCGAAGTTAAATCTGCCTTAGAAGGACTGCTATCGCCTGTTATTACTGAAGAAGTTACCGCAACAGTTGAAGTAAGAGATACTTTCAAAGTTCCTAAATCAGGAACGGTTGCCGGTTGTTATGTGCTTGATGGAAAATTGGCAAGAAATAATAAGATTAGATTAATCCGTGACGGAATTGTAATCCACGAAGGAAGCATTGGAAATCTAAGAAGATTTAAAGATGATGTAAGAGAAGTTGATGCAGGTTACGAGTGCGGGCTTAACATTGAAAACTTTAATGATGTTAAAGTTGGGGATATTATTGAAGCATTTAAACTTGTAGAAACTAAAAAAACGCTCGCATAAGTAATTTTAGATTGTACGGAAAATAAATGTCACATAGAATTGATAAAGTTGAACATCTGATTAAGGAAGAAATTAGTTTAATCTTTCTTCATAAACTTTCTAATCTTAATCTTGGCTTTGTAACAATTACAAATGTTAGGGTTAGCCCGGATCTAAAACTGGCAAAAATATATTTGTCGGTTTTTGAAAAAGAAAAAAGGGATTTTGTTCTTAACAGAATTGAGGATAAAAAAGGATTTATAAGATCAGAATTAGCGCACAATATCCGAATTAAATTTATACCCGAGTTAAAATTTTTTATTGATGATACTCTTGATTATGTTGAAAAGATTGAGGGATTGATTAAGAAAATTCACGAAGATGATGATAACAAAACAAACGAAGGATCTTCAGCATCTTGATTTTTTATCCGGACAGGTTATCTTAATTGATAAACCGTTAAACTGGACTTCGTTTGATGTGGTTGCCCGTGTGCGAAGATTAATAAAAGTTAAAAAGGTGGGGCACGCAGGAACTCTTGATCCGCTTGCAACCGGCTTGTTGATTATTTGTACCGGTAAAAAGACAAAAGAGATTTCTGAATATCAGGCACAAAATAAAAAATATACAGGCATAATTACTCTTGGTAAAACATCTCCATCTATGGATTTGGGAACTGAAGTTACAGAAACAGTTTTGCCGGGTGATTTAAGTGAAGAAAAAATTCTCATTGCCAGAAATAAGTTCTTGGGAAATATTGAACAAGTTCCGCCAATGTTTTCAGCGTTAAAACATAACGGCAAACGACTTTATAAACTTGCGAGAGCAGGTAAAGTAGTTGAACGAGAACCAAGGCAAGTTGAAATTTATTCCTTTGAAATTATAAAAATAAATTTGCCGGATATACATTTTGAAATTTCTTGTTCCAAGGGAACTTACATTAGAGTTATTGCTAATGATTTGGGAAAAGAACTTGGCTGCGGAGGAATATTAAGCTCCCTGCGAAGAACGGAAATTGGTGACTTTAATGTTGAAGATGCTGTTGATCTTAATGTTTTTACATCAGGGTTTAGCATTGGTGAATAAAGTTATTTAAGCTGTGTGCCTTCAAGACTTTGTAGCGAATTTAATTTTTGTCTCTGAGACATGAAGGAATTAAGCCAATAAATTTAGATTTTTTAACAGTTATCGTGATGAAAATTTAGATGCACGTATTTGATAGTATTACAAAATTAACTAAGAATAAAAAGACTGTTCTTACACTTGGTACTTTTGATGGGCTTCATCCCGGGCATTTAAAAATTATTGATAAATTAATTAGCTGCTCCAGGGAAAATGGATGGAGAAACTTAGTGATTACATTCCATCCGCATCCAAGAACAGTTGTTTCTAATAATTTTAATATTAAGTTGTTAACTACTCCGGAAGAAAAAGCGGAAATATTAGAAAAACTTGGGGTTGAAAATCTTTTAACAATAAATTTTACAAAGGAATTTGCTTCTCTTACTCCCGAGGAATTTATAAATCAGTACTTGGTTGATTCTATCGGAGTAAGCGGAGTTGTTCTTGGATATGATCATCATTTTGGTAAAGGTCGCGGCGGAGATGTGGATCTGCTAAAAAAAATTGGCAAAGAAAAAGATTTTTCAGTAACCGTTGTTGATGCATTTTATGTGAACGATGAAGTTGTTAACAGCACCAAAATAAGAAATGCCTTAATTGAAGGTAATGTTGTTAAAGCTAATGCATTGCTTGGTAGAAAATATTCTTTTAGCGGAACTGTAATTAGCGGGGATAAGCGCGGAAGGGAACTTGGATATCCAACTGCAAATATTAAATTATCATCGCAGCAAAAACTTCTGCCGGCAATTGGAGTTTATGCTGTAAATGTTTTGCTTCAGGATAATAAATATAATGGCTTGTTAAGCATAGGCAACCGCCCCACGTTTTATGATGAGGGTGATCTGGTTACAGAAGTTTACCTTTATGATTTTAACAATGAAATTTATGGGGAAAAAGTTACAGTTGAATTGGTTGAAAGATTACGCGGAGAAGAAAAATTTAATTCCGCAGAAGAGTTAATCAATCAGATGAACAAAGACAAAGAAAACGGATTGAAAATTTTTAATAAACTAAATAATTAATTCCGGTTAAATCTGGAATTATATCGTACAAACAAATAAAGGATAGATAAAATGACAAAAGAAGAAAAACTTGAAATCGTTACCAAATACGGAAAAGACGCAAACGATTCAGGCAAATCTGAAGTGCAAATTGCACTGCTCACAAAAAGAATCAATGACCTCACATCTCACTTTGATGTTCATAAAAAAGATCATCATTCAAGAAGAGGATTAATGATGATGGTTGGTAAGAGAAGAAGACTTCTCGATTATTTAATGAAAAAAGATATTGCACGTTACAGAGCAATAATCAAAGAATTGAACATAAGAAAGTAAGGTTAAAAAATGGTTATTAAGAAAGAAGTTGAAATTGGCGGCAGATTATTTTCGTTAGAAACTGGTAGATATGCTAAGCAAGCTAACGGTGCTGTTATGGTTACTTATGGCGATACTATGGTGCTTGTTACTGCGGTTGCTTCTCCAGAAGCTAAAGAAGGAATGGATTATTTTCCATTACAGGTTGAGTACCGCGAAAAAACTTCTGCTGCAGGAAAATTTCCCGGCGGATATATCAAACGCGAAGGAAGACCCACGGAAAAAGAAATATTAAGTGCAAGATTATGTGATAGACCAATCAGACCACTGTTCCCCGAAAGTTTTAATAATGAAACTCAGGTTGTGGCAATGGTTTTTTCTTATGATGGTGAAAATGATGCAGACGTTCTTGCTGCCTGTGGAGCTTCAGCCGCACTAATGGTTTCTGATATTCCGTTTGATGGACCGATGGGTGAAGTTAGAGTTGGTAGAATTGGAGGCGAGTTTATTGTTAATCCAACGCACGAGCAAATTAAATTAAGCGATATTGAACTTGTTGTTGCCGGTACTGCAGATTCAATCATGATGGTTGAAGGTGAATCCAAAGAAGTAAGCGAACAGGATTTACTCGATGCTTTAAAATTTGCACAAGCTGAAATCAAAAAAATTGTTGAGCTTCAAAATCAATTAAGAGCAGAAGCCGGAAAAGTAAAATGGACTGTTGCAGAAAAAGTAATTGATGAAAATCTTAAAAAAGATGTTTACGATTTAGCTGAAGCTAAGTTTAAAGAAATTGTTTATTCAATTCTTACAAAAGAAGAAAGATCAGCAAAAAACAAAGAACTTTCTGAATTTGTAAAACAATCGCTTGCAGAAAAATATCCTGAACAGGAAAAAGTTATTGGTGAAATTCTTCACGATATGGAAAAAGATTTAATGCGGGAAAGGATATTAAAGGAGGGTATTCGTCTTGATGGTAGAAATACAAAACAGGTTCGTCCCATAACAATTGAACTTGGAGTTTTACCAAGGACACACGGTTCCGCATTATTTACACGCGGCGAAACACAAAGCTTAACAACCGTTACACTCGGAACAAAAAACGATGAGCAAACTATTGATGGTTTGCTGGAAGAATACAGCAAAAAATTCTATCTTCAATATAACTTTCCACCATTTAGTGTTGGTGAAGTTGGAAGAATGACAGGGGTTGGAAGAAGAGAGATAGGACATGGCAATCTTGCAGAGAGATCCTTAAAACAAGTTTTTCCTGCAGATGAAGTTTTCCCTTACACGGTAAGAATAATTTCTGATATTTTGGAATCAAATGGTTCATCTTCTATGGCAACTGTTTGCGCAGGTTCTCTTGCAATGATGGATGCTGGTGTTCCAATTACTAAAGCCGTTTCCGGAATTGCAATGGGATTGGTTAAAGAAGGTAACGATTACGCAATCTTAACAGATATACTTGGTAATGAAGATCATCTTGGTGATATGGACTTTAAAGTTGCAGGAACAAGCGATGGTATCACCGGATTCCAGATGGATATCAAAATTCAGGGAATATCTTTTGAAATTATGGAAAAGGCGCTTCATCAGGCAAAAGATGGAAGAATGCATATACTTGGAAAAATGAATGAGGCAATAAGCAAACCCAAAGATACGCTTTCACCTTATGCTCCAAGATTGATAACAATGAATATTGCTACTGAACAAATTGGATTAGTAATTGGTCCTGGTGGAAAAACAATACAGGGAATGCAAAGATTATTCGGTGTTGATATAAATATTGAAGATGATGGAACAATACACATTGCTTCACCAAACAGAGAAAATGCACAAAGCGCTAAAGAGTATATTAAAAAGTTAACTGCAACTCCAGAAGTTGGAGAAGTGTACGATGGCGTTGTAACAAAAATTGCAGACTTTGGTGCGTTTGTAGAAATTCTTCCCGGTAAAGAAGGATTGCTGCATATTTCCGAAATTGATAATAAACGTGTTAATAAAGTTTCTGATTATCTAAAAGTTGGTGATAAGATTACAGTTAAACTTCTTAAAGTCGAAGGCGGAAAATATTCGTTAAGCAGAAGAAAATTATTAACTGAAGCTGCTGAGAAGGAAGCTAAAAATAATCCATCAGCAGAGCAACCAGCTAAATAATAATAGTTGTTCTGAGTTTGTCATTTAGAGGAGTTAGATGGCGAGAAATCTGTTTTCAAATTAGGTTTCTCTCCGGATTATAATCGACATCGAAATGACAGCGTTATTAAAAATTTTTTAATGTCACACTGATCCGTCAGCTTACGGATGTCGAAGTGTGACAAAACTTTATATTAAAGTCAGTCTTCGACAGGCTCTCCGAAGGAGTTCTTTGGACAGACTGACATGATTTTGGGATAATTGACTTAAGTAAGTTATCCAAACAAAGATTTTTTATACAGGATTTTAATGCTAATAGCATTTTTACATTTTTTTAGAAGTTTTGCAATTCAATCATTGCTGTTAAATAACAGCCACAGATTTTACCGCACAAGTAGCATTGCCTTGTTCAAATTACAGTTCCAAAAGTTTTTATTATTGAAATCAATAATTTTATACAAAAAGTTTTACATCTATGATAAAAGAAATTATAATAAATTCATCTTCCAATCAGACACGTGTTGCCATTACGGAAGATGGAAACTTAGTCGACTTTTTTGTTGACTATCCTGAAAACAGGAGAATGGTTGGGGATATTTATCTTGGAAGAGTTGCACGTGTACTCCCGGGAATAAGAGCCGCTTTTATAGATATCGGGATGAAGCATGATGGGTTCCTTCACTTTTCCGATATTGGCGAACGCACAAAACAATTTCAGGATATGTTGGGGGAAGAAGATTCCGACGTTGATATTTCCGATGATGAGGAATCTAAACAACCTAACCGCAATAATGTAAATGTTGCAACTGCACCACCTGCGCAAGAACACGTTATTACTAAACTTCGCAAAGGCGAAGAAATTCTTGTTCAAATAACCAAAGAACCTGTTAACAACAAAGGTGTAAGAGTTACATCCTCTGTTTCAATTCCCGGCAGGTTTTGTGTTCTGCTTCCATTTGATAATAAGATTGGCATTTCTAAAAAAATTTCCGATTATAAAGAACGAAGAAGATTAAGAAATATTGCACGCAGTATTCTTCCTCCAAATTATGGATTGATAATTCGTACTGTGGCAAAGGATCAAACAGAAGAGGCAGTTAAGGATGATCTTAATAATCTTGTAAAAACCTGGAAAACAATAGAAGCTACGGCTAAAAATGAAGAACCACCTTCAATTGTGTATCAGGACTTAAGCACAACCGATAGTGTTATCCGCGATTTACTGACACCTGATGTTTCAAAAGTATTTGTTGACTCCAAAAAACTTTATAAACAGATAAAGGGATATGTCCAGCTTGTTCAACCTGATCTTTTAGAAAAGATTGAACTCTTCAAATCTTCGTCATCAATTTTTGATGAATTTAAAATTGAAGAACAAATAAAAACTTTAATGGGCAGAAAAGTTCCACTTCCAAGCGGCGGCTATTTGATCATTGAGCATACTGAAGCAATGGTGGTTATTGATGTTAACAGTGGGCGCTATGCAAAAAGTAAAGAACAGGAACTTAATTCACTTAAAACTGATCTTGAAGCTTCGCGCGAAATTGCAAGACAATTACGATTAAGAGATATTGGTGGAATTATAGTTATCGATTTTATTGATCTGGAAGATGAAAAAAATCGTAAGAAGATTTATGATGAATTAAAAAAGGAATTTAGAAGGGATCGTTCCAAAGTTTCTGTACTGCCAATGAGTGATTTCGGTCTTGTGCAAATAACAAGACAAAGAATCCGGCAAAATATTATGCAGGCGATGAAAGATGTTTGCCCGGTTTGCGGTGGATCTGGATTTATTACAAAAGAATCCCATCTTGTTTATGAAATTGAGGACTGGTTAAAAAAATTCAGACGATATTCTAAAGAAATTAGTCTGATTATTAAATGTCATCCTTCTGATGCAAATAGATTGAAGGATAGCAAATTCACTAAGATTCAATTTAAGTATTTAGTTAAATTACGTATCGAAGAAGATCAAAGTATTCCAATGGGTAAGTTTAGATTCTTCTCAAAGAAAAAAGGGATTGATTTAACAGAAAAATTTAAATAACTGACTCAAGTTGTCCGATTGTTATTGTAAACCGTTAAAACCGGTTTTTGTTCAATAAATAATTTGGTGATTAACTTGAGTAATTAAAAACAAGATTTGTTTTTTGTGAATTTTGTGATTTAGGGTTTTGTTTTATGATAGAAATACTCTGCCACAAAAACTCTAAAACACCAAATGAACACAAAGTGAAAATATTTTATCCTAATAATAGTGGAGTTATGATATGAAATTTTTTATCGATACTGCAAACATAAATGAAATTAAAGAAGCAGCATCTCTTGGAATACTTGACGGTGTTACAACCAATCCGTCACTTGTGGCTAAAGAAAAAAAAGATTTTAGAAAACTGCTTGATGAAATTCTTGCTATTGTTGATGGACCGGTAAGTGCCGAAGTTGTTTCAACTGATTACGATGGAATATTAAAGGAAGCACACGAGTTATCAAAAATTCATCATAACATAGTTGTTAAAGTGCCTTTGATTAAAGAAGGATTAAAAGCTGTAAAAACTTTGTCAGGAGAAAATATTAAAACAAATGTTACACTTTGTTTTTCACCTTCGCAGGCATTGCTTGCTGCTAAAGCTGGCGCAACTTACATCAGTCCATTTGTTGGAAGATTGGATGATATAAGCCACGATGGAATGGATTTGATTTCTCAAATAGTTCAGATTTATAAAAACTATAATTACAAAACAGAAGTTCTTGTGGCAAGCATTAGGCATCCATTGCATCTTGTTGAAGCAGCATTGATGGGCGCGGATGTTTGCACGATGCCGTTTACAGTAATCGATAAATTGTTTAATCATCCGCTTACGGATCTTGGATTAGAAAAGTTTTTAAGTGATTGGAAAAAATCACAAAGTAAATAATCTTTAAAAAAATTACGGAAATAAATATGAAACGCACTAAGTTCTTTAACATTCATAAAAAATTAGGAGCAAAGATTGTTGAGTTTGCAGGATTTGAAATGCCTATCCAATATTCCTCAATAATTGCCGAACATAATTCAGTCAGAAATTCAGTAGGTGTATTTGATGTATCACATATGGGCGAGGTTTTTGTTAAAGGTGATAAGGCACTGGATTTTGTTCAGTACATAACCGTTAATGATGCTTCAAAACTTTTTCCCGGACGTGTACAGTACTCTGCAATGTGCTATGAAGATGGTGGTATAGTTGATGATTTACTTGTTTATAAAATTGCCGATAACGAATTTTTACTTGTTATCAACGCTTCAAACATCGATAAAGATTTTGCGTGGATGCAGAAGAATAACAAGTTTGGTGTTGAATTGAAAAATCTGAGCGATGATTATTCCTTGCTTGCTGTTCAGGGACCAAATTCACTGAAGACATTACAAAAACTTACCGATACTCAAATTACTCTTGAATATTATCATTTTACAAGATTAAAACTTGCTGGAATTGATATGATATTTTCAAGAACCGGTTATACCGGTGAGCTTGGTTATGAGCTTTACTTTACCGGTGATGAAAAAACTGCTGAGGATTTATGGAATAAAATTTTTGATGCCGGAAAAGAATTTGATATTAAACCAGTTGGTTTAGCAGCAAGAGATTCTTTAAGATTAGAAATGGGATATTGTCTTTATGGAAATGATATTGATCAAACTACAAATCCTTTAGAAGCTGGTTTGGGATGGATCACAAAACTTTCTAAACCAAATTTTATTGGCAAAGAAGCACTGCTAAAATTTAAAGAGAGTGGATTTAAAAGAAAGCTTGTTGCAATTACATCTGATGAAAAAATATTTCCAAGACACGGATATGATATAACTTTTAATAAAAATAAAATTGGTGTTGTAACCAGTGGAACTTTAAGTCCGGTGCTTGAAAAGCCAATTGCGATGGGTTATGTAGAAACAAAATTTTCTGAAATTGGTTCTGATGTTAATTTTTTAATACGCGGAAAAGAAGTTCCGGCAAAAGTTGTTAAGCTACCTTTTGTAAAAAGATAGAACGCTTTATGAAATTAAACGTATTCCTTTCGCCTGTAATTATTGATGAACTTTATTTTACTGGTAAAACCACTGTTGTTATTGATGTTTTACGAGCAACTTCAACGATAATAACGGCAATAAATAATGGCGCAAAAGAAATTGTTCCCGTTGCTTCGGTTGAATTTGCTGTAAAGGTTTCAGGTGGAATGTTTGGCGGGCAGACTTTGCTCGGCGGCGAAAGGAACACAAAAAAAATTGAGGGCTTTGCTCTTGGTAATTCACCGTTTGAATATTCTAAAGAAGTAGTTGATGGAAAATCAATTGTTTTTTACACAACAAACGGAACTAAGGCAATTGCTAAGGCAAAATATTCCGAATACTTATTCGGTTGTGCATTCTTAAATATTTCCGCCGTTAGCAATCATCTAATTTCATTAAATACTGATGTAGAAATAATTTGTTCTGGTCGGAACAATTATTTTTCGCTTGAGGATACAGTTTGCGCCGGAATGATGATTTCTAAACTGCAAACACACATAAAAGATTTAGAGTTAAATGATTCAGCAAAAGCGAGTATTGTTTTGTATGAAAAATATGGTAACGATATTTTATCAATGCTTAAAAACTCAGATCACGGAAAAATATTATTGGAAAACGGATTTGAAGCTGATCTTGAATATTGCAGTAAAATTGATTTGTTTAATATTATTCCTTATTACTCGAACGGTGTTTTAAAGAAACTTAAAATTTCTTAGTGTTTAAATACTAATTTTAAATGGCATCTAAAAAGAAAAAAAGCGTTAAAGAAAAAAACGGAAAGAACAATTCCGGTAAAAATTATTTTATTTTAACGCCTGAAAATAAAAGACAAATATTTGGAATTTTCCTTCTTATTATTTCCATAATCCTTTTCTTAAGTGTAATTGCGTTTGATAGACGCGACGAAGCAAATCTTACAACACTATTCTCAGATTTTTTCAATTCTTTCGATCATAAAATTGATACACAAAATTGGCTTGGCGTTGTTGGTGCACACTTTTCCAAGTTTCTTGTAAAACAAACTTTTGGTTATTTCTCGATAACAATTCCAATCGTTTTATTTTTGTGGGGAATCTCATTCTTCAAAAAAATTGATTATAAATTTAGACTACATGTTTCCAATGTTCTTCTGCTCAGTTCAATAATAATTGCAAGCTTCTTTGGGGTTCTGCGAAACTATGATTTCTTATCAAACACGTATGAGCTATCGGGGTTTATTGGTGATCATATAGGAAATTTTTTAGCAGGATTGGTTGGCGGTATTGGAAGCGTACTTATTTTGTCTGGCGCATTTATCACACTTTTAATTTTTGCTGTTGATATCAAAATTGAAAGTATAATTAATTTCTTTAAAGAAATATTTAGCAGCTCCGAAAAAGAAACTCCGGTTGATGAAAATGATTCCAAGGCGCTTAATGAAAAAGAGAAAGAAAATCTTGAAAAAATTAAAAAGCTTGGAACAGATAGAAAAAAGAAAAAAGAAAAATTAACACCAGAAGAATTATCCGCCGCAGAGTTGATGGATGAAGAAACCGAAGAGCAAACAAGAATCAGAATTATCCGTAAAGATGATGCGCCAATACCCGTAGTTGAAAATGAAGTTGTAAAGGAAGAAGTTAAAAAAGTTGATATAGAAAAAACCGGTGAACTTCCTGAGAAAAAAGAAAAAACGGAAGCTGAGGAAGAGCATAAACTTCCTAATCAGTGGGAGGAAAAAATTGAATATGTTATGCCCGGTCTTGATCTTCTAGAAGCAGCACCGGAAGAGGATTATAAAGTTGCTGAAGAAGAACTTACCCGTAACGCTGAACTTCTGAAAGAAAAACTAAAACTTTTTGATATTGAGATAAAAGATATTTCCGTAACACCCGGACCTGTTGTAACACTTTATGAAATTGTACCTGCACCGGGAGTTAAAATCAGTAAGATTGTTGGATTGGAAAATGATATTGCACTTGCGCTGGCTGCACGAGGTATAAGAATTATCGCGCCGATTCCAGGTAAAGGTGCAATCGGAGTTGAAATTCCAAATGCAAAAGCTTCAATAGTAAATGCAAGATCAGTGCTGGCGAGGATTAATGAATCCGAAATGGAACTACCAATGGCATTTGGTAAAACTATTAGTGGTGATGTTTATGTAAGTGATCTTTCAAAAATGCCGCACTTGCTTATTGCTGGTTCAACTGGTTCCGGCAAAAGTGTGGGAATCAATATGATCGTTAGCAGTTTGCTTTATACAAAGCAGCCCTCAGAAGTTAAATTTGTTATGGTTGATCCTAAAAAAATAGAATTATCTTTTTACAATAAACTTCGCAAACATTATCTGGCAGTTTCCCCTGATCTTGATGAAGAGATTATCACAAATCCTCAAAACGCTGTGCTTGCATTAAAGAGTGTTGAGTATGAAATGGAAAAACGGTACGATAAACTTGCCAAAGCCGGTGTTAGAAATATTGTGGATTACAATAAAAAAGTTTCAGATCCTAAAACAAAACCACACGATACAGAAACAATTAAACATCACGCAATCCCTTACATTATAGTTATTGTAGATGAGCTCGCAGATCTGATGATAACTGCCGGAAAAGAAGTTGAAGAGCCAATTACAAGACTTGCACAGCTTGCAAGAGCAGTTGGAATTCATCTTGTGCTTGCAACACAGCGTCCATCTGTAAATGTTATTACGGGAGTTATCAAAGCAAATTTTAGTTCAAGAATTGCTTATCAGGTTGCAACAAAAATTGATTCACGTACAATCCTTGATATGAATGGTGCTGAACAACTTTTAGGAAGAGGTGATATGCTGTTTCTTCCAACCGGTTCACCAAAACCAATAAGAATTCAGAATGCTTTTATTTCAACTGATGAGGTAGAAAAAATTACTAATTATGTTTACTCGCAGCAGGCATATTCAAAACCATATTTTTTGCCATCGCTTTATGAAAAAAAGAAAGATGCCGTAAGTGGATATTTACAGGATCTTGATCCAATGTTTGAAGATGCTGCACGTGTTATTGTTCGTCATCAACAGGGATCGGTATCTCTTCTTCAAAGAAAATTAAAACTAGGTTACTCGCGTGCCGCAAGAATTGTTGATCAGCTTGAAGAAGCAGGAATTGTTGGTCCAAATGATGGCAGCAAAGCAAGATCTGTTTTAGTAGAAAGCGAAGAACAGCTTGAAACAATTCTGCGTTCTATTTAGTCCAAATGCTAAATAATTTATATCTATAAGAGTTTACTATGAAAAATTTAATAAGTCTGTTTTTAATATTCTTTTCAGCAATTGCTTTTTCACAGAATGCAGAAGCAGTTTTAAAATCCTTACAAAACAAATTTGATTCAATTTCCACTCTGTCTGTTGATATTACGCAAAAGACGAATGCAAAATCTGTACAGACGGGAAAAATGTTTTTTAAAAAAGAAAATAATCTACGAATAGAATTTCCTTATCAAACTATTGTATCTAATGGATCAACATCCTGGAATTATAACAAGAAGGATAAAAAAGTTATTATAAGTAACTATGATGAAACGGGTTCGGGGCTGCTATCAATTAATTATTTAATTTATCAATATCCATCCGAATGTGAATTAAGTTTATCTCCAGAAGGAGACAAACAAATTTTAATCCTTAAGCCAAAATCAAACAGAAATAATATGGGTGTGGTTAAGTTATATATCACAAAAGAAAATTTAATTGACAGAGCTATAATATCCAATAAAGATAGTGGAACAATAGAGGTGTTATTTTCAAATTATAAATTGAATCAAAAATTATCCGATTCTCAATTTACTTTTATACCACCGGAAGGAACCGCTGTAGTTGACCTCAGATAAAAAAAACAAGTTTGGCAAAGCCGGAGTTATAATAAATTATGGTTTGTCTATCGTACTTGCCATTTTGTTTTTATACGTAGCTTTTCATGATGTTGATTTTGGCGAGGTGCTTAATATTGTTTGGCATGCTAATATTCTGTGGGTTTTAATTTTTATTGCTGTAACAATGCTTGGCCATTATCTACGGGCGATTAGATGGAAATTTATTTTAAACTCGATTAAACCCGGCACCTCAATGAAAAATCTTTTTGGTGCACTGATGGTTGGTTACGGAGTTAACTGTGTAACTCCAAAACTAGGTGAGGTTACACGTGCAGTTTTAATCGGCAGATGGGAAAATTTATCAAGATCATCAATGTTTGGAACTGTAATTCTTGAGAGGGTGATTGATGTAATCTCTTTAGGTTTTTCAGTTGTTGTTGCATTGTTTATTACAAGCGTTAATCTTTCAGAAAAATTTCCATGGCTGATAACATCACTTTATATTATGGCAGCGTTAACTTTTATAGCTGTTATAGTCTTAACTTTTATTCTGCGATCCAAGGAAAAATTTTCTGAAATTATAATAAAGTTTGTCGGAAAAATATCGCATAAACTAGCTGAAAAAATTGCTTACATATTTACTATGCTTGCAGAAGGATTTGCAAGTTTAAAAGGAAGTAAGAATTATTTCTGGACAATTTTTTTAACCATCGTCATTACTATTGCTTATGCTTATGGCTCTTATGTCGGGTTGCTAATGCTTGATATGCAAAAAATTCAACCGGTTACTTTTGCAATGGGCTGGATTGTTATGAGTATTAGCGCAATAGGAGTTATTATACCAACGCCCGGCAGTACAGGTTCATATCATACACTTGCAAAATCCACACTGGTTTTAATTTTTGGATTTGGTGAAACAATCAGTGCAGCTTACGCTTTTTTGACTCACATTATTGGTTATATTTTATTTATTGTAACCGCATTGATTATGTTTTTTATAGTTAATAAACAAAAAGAAAATTTATTAAAAGTTGTTGAAACAGAAATAAAGGAAGTATGAAAAAAATATTTGTAATTTTTGTTTTACTAATTGCTGCCAATTTATCATTCGCACAAAAAGCAAACGAAGTTAGAGCATCAATGGGAATAGATTTTGTTAGTGTTCCTTCTCTTAAGGATTATCTTGAAGCGAACTACACTGATCTGCTTGGTTCTTTTAACTCCGCAGTTAATTTTTCCGGATCGTATGGAAGAATGATCAGCCCCAATAGCCAGCTGGAAGGAGAGTTAGGTTATTTACTTAATTCATATAACTCAACTTTAACAGGCGGAACTTATGATCTAACCTACTCGATAGTAATGCCCTCTGTAATTTATTATTATGTTTTAATGGGTAAAGGATATTACTTCAAATTTGGCGGTGGTGCCGGAGTTCGTTTCCTGTCGATTACAGAAAAACTTCCTGCTGATCCTAATAATTATAATTATTCATCTTTCGGTTATGGATTAATTTTGCGTGCGGCTGCAAATACAGCCATATCAGATAACGTTTACGCTTATATTGGCGCTGATGCCCGCTATGATCAGATAAAAGAGCCGCAAGCCAGCACAGATAATAATGTTATCGGCAATGTTAGTTTTAATTCTCTTTCATTCGGTATTCGTTTAGGAATTTCATATCAATTTTAAGGAGCTAATTTGAATTTTATTGAAGCAATTGTTTTAGGAATTATTCAGGGGCTAACAGAGTTTTTACCGATAAGCAGCACCGGTCATCTTACACTTGCAGGTAAATTTATGAATCTGATTTCCGATAAAAATCCTGAGCATTGGACATCATTTATGGCTGTTATTCAACTCGGAACAATGCTGGCAATCCTGATTTATTTCTGGAAAGATCTTTGGAATATTCTTACAGAATTTCTGAGAGATAATTTGCAGAAAAGGGTTAAGTATTCCGAACAATCAACCAATGCAAAACTTGGCTGGCTTATTATCCTTGGGTCAATTCCAATTGTTGTAATTGGATTATTATTTAAAGATGCAATTGAAGGAACATTTACAAAAAATCTTTATGTGATCGGCGGAAGTTTAATAGTGCTGGCTATCATTCTTGCAATTGCAGAAAAAACAGCAAAGTTTAAAAAGGATATCAAAGACATTACAATTTTTGATTCAATAATGATTGGAATAGCACAGGCATTTGCGCTAATACCTGGCTCATCAAGATCTGGTACAACAATTACCGGTGGATTATTTTTTGGATTAAAGCGCGATGTTGCAGCAAGATTTTCTTTTCTGTTAAGTGTTCCCGCAGTATTAGCCAGTGGTTTATTAGAGCTGTATCAATCATTAAAATTTATTGATGTCAATCTTATAACAAATATGATAGTTGCAACTTTCTTTGCAGCAGTAAGCGGATATTTTGCGATTGATTTTTTATTAAAGTTTTTGAAAAAAAATACAACATTTGTGTTTATCTACTACAGAATAATACTTGGATTGACAATTTTAATTTTGCTGTACACAAATGTTATTAATCCTTAGGAGGTTAAATGAAAAAATTATTATTAACGCTAATGATTCTTTCGTTATTTATTTCAACAAATATATTTTCACAAATAAAGGAAACAAAAAAAATGGCTGATAGCATAACAGTTGCTGTAATTAAGACAAATATGGGTACAATTGAAATTGAATTATTTGAAAAAGAAACTCCCAAAACGGTTGAAAATTTTACAGGACTTGCAAGTAAAGGATATTACAATGGTGTAATATTTCATAGAGTAATTGATGGCTTTATGATTCAGGGTGGCGATCCAACAGGTTCGGGGCGTGGTGGAGCAAGTTTTTGGGGCGGTAAATTTAAAGATGAGATTGTTCCCTCACTTGTATTTGATAAAGAAGGACTTCTTGCAATGGCAAATGCTGGACCCAATACTAATGGAAGTCAGTTTTTTATTACTCTAGCTGCAACACCATGGTTAAATGGTCATCATACAATTTTTGGAAAAGTTATTGCCGGAATGGATGTTGTGAAGACGATTGGTAAGGTTGCAAAAGGTCCACAGGATAAACCATTAAACGATGTTGTTATGGAAAGTGTTATCATAGAAAAAAGATAAATTGTAAATAATAAAATAATATCTTCTTAAGATGATATCTTTCCAAAAGATATCATCTTTAATTTTAAAGTTAAAAATGGCAAAGATTACTGCACCATCCATATTAGAGATTGAGAAACATTTAAAACAAAAAAAACTGTTGCCGGTTTATTATTTGTTCGGAGAAGACTCTTATAATATTGATGCTGTAGTTGAATCAATTGAAAAATTTATTGAACCTTTTATCTCATCTGATTTTGATAAAGAAATATTTTATGGAGATAATCAAACATTTTCAAATGTTTTAAGTATAGCTTCATCATTTCCCTTTGGGTCACAAAAAAAACTTATCATATTTAAGCAAACCGATAAAGTAAAAGACAAAAAAGAACTTGCCTCTTATGCCAAATCTCCTTCTGATTTTACCGTGCTTGTTTGTATACATGATGGATTAATCTCAAGCGATGCCTCAGAACCATATAAAACCCTTTCGAAAAATGGCTATCTTTTTGAAGCAAAAGAATTGAAAGGTAAAAATCTTATTGAATGGCTTATCGCTAAGACAGAAAAAAACGGAAAAACACTTTCTTATGAAAATGCTCAGTTGTTAATTGATATAGCCGGCGAAAACAGAACCACGTTAGAATCACAACTTGAAAAAATATTTTTATATCTCGGGGAAACAAAAGAAATAACCATTGATAGCATTCGCGGATTATCTACATCTCTAAAAGAATACACCATTTTTGATTTACAAAATGCAATTGGTAAAAAAAATAAATCTAATGCTTTAAAAGTTTTACTTAATCTTCTTAAAAACGGGATGGAGCCGATACAAATTATTGCAATGCTTAATAAATATTTTACAGGTCTTGCACGATTAGATGAGTTAACCAAACAAAACACTAATGAATTTCAAATTGCAAGAATTTTAAATACACATCCGTTTTATCTTAAAGATTATTATGCGGCAAGAAAAATTTATACAGATACAAATCTTGCCAATGCATTTTCAGCTCTTTTAAAAGCAGATATATCATTAAAGACAACATCTGTTGATAATCAAACACTATTAAGCATATTAATTGCTGAAATAATACCAGATTGATTGATATTTCTTCCTTGTTATGTTGTGATCAAAATTTTTGTAATTTTTAACTGAAAATTGAAACATTTATAAACCAATTAAAGTATAATAACGTTGGCTGATAGAATTCTTAGCGATTTTACTGATGAAGAACTGATAATTGAATTTCAGAATAACAATAATGAAAAAGCATTTGAAATTCTGATTCAGCGATTTAAGAATCCTTTAACAAATTATGTTTACAGATTTCTTGGCGATTATGATTCTTGTGTTGATGTTGTTCAGGAAACATTTATTAAAGTTTATAGATATAAAGATAATTATAACTCAATAGCAAAATTTTCAACCTGGGTTTATACAATTGCAGGTAATCTTGCACGTACAGAATATCAGCGAAAACGCAGAAGAAATTTATTTTCTATAAACAGTTACGGCGAAGAAGAAAAAACATTTGAAATTCCGGATGAATCTTATCGCCCTGATGTTAGTGCTGATGCAAATATGAAAAGAGAAATAATTCAGAAAGCTCTTTTAAAAGTTCGTGATTCGTATCGTGAAGCTGTGATTCTTAGAGATATTCAGGAATTATCCTATGAGGAAATCGCTGAGATAATTGGAATTGAAGTCGGTACCGTTAAATCACGCATAAACAGAGGAAGAGCTGAATTACAGAAATATCTAAAAGATATTTATAATGATTGAGGTTAAGAAAGAATGAATGATGAAGAAAAAAAATATAATAAGCTAATTGATGATCTTAAAAATCTCCCCAAAGTTAATGCTCCACAAAATTTTGAAGCAAATCTTTGGAGAAAAATAAATTCATCTGAAAGTAAAAAGAAAGAAAGATTTTGGGATAAGATTTTTACACCAGGTAAATTAATTCCTGCTGGTGTAGCGATTGCTTCTGCTGTAATAATATTCTTTATTATAGATATTAAGCCGACTGAAATGGAAGATCCACTAAACCTTCAACCAAGATTACGAGAAGATTTAATTATTGTTGAAAGAATTGAAGAGAAAAATATTTCTCCTGCTGATAAACCCCAGATTAAAACTAATGAAAAAAGAAAACTAAGCGAAGATAAAACCGAAGTTCAATCCAAACCTTCGGAATCTGATAATGGTTTGATGCTTAGTAAAGAAGGATCGGGATTTAAAGACCAGGCGATTGATGAAGAACCAAAAGTAGAAAGTTTAAGAACGGAGCCGCCTCAGAAAATGAGCGGAAATATTTCTCCAGCTCCTGAAGCTGCCTCGGCTTCCGAAATGAAAAAGGATAATTTAAATTTTATGCAAATAAATCTATCACCGAAGGAAAAGCAGGAAGTTGAGCGATTAAAACAGCGTATGCAATCCTCCGAAAAGCCCAAAACTGAATAGAATTTGCAAGAAATTGACTTTTTAAGTTATTGGATAATACTGCTGAAACGCCTATATTTATCCCCACGATTTTAAGAATATTATAAAATTTAGGATTATTATGAAAAAAGGAATTCACCCAGAATATAGGCCTGTTGTTTTTCAGGATGCCTCCTGTGATTTTGCAATTTTAACTCGCTCTACAATAAAAACAAGTGATACTATTAAGTGGTCAGATGGTAACACATATCCATTAGTTAAATTGGAAATATCGAGCGGTTCCCATCCATTCTTTACAGGAAAACAAAAACTACTTGATACCGCCGGACGAGTTGAGAAATTCAATAAGAAATACAGCAAAAAAAATTAAAAGTATTTTTAGTAAGAATATTTTATAGCCCCATTTTTAGGGGCTTTTTTATTTTAAACTATGTAATCATTAAACATTGCTTACAGTAAATCTTTTTATTAAATCAATCTATGCATTCAGTTAGAGAATCTTAACTCAAAAAGTGTTAATTTTAGCTAACTTTTTTACTGAGGTTTATATGCAGATATGCATTTTTGAAGATATCAATTACGCCAACTTTGAACCGTTGGTTTTTTCCCGTCCCGTGTATGATTTGATTTGCGGAATGACCTCTCTTAAGGAAAAAGTTTTAAGGAGTTATGGTGATTTAAAATATTCACTTCACTGTCGTCCATATCTTGCAGATGTTGTTATGAAAGAAAATCCTGCCGCATTGATAAATAAAATTGAAGATGATCATTGTTTATTTATTAATGGCAGAATAATCGCTCCACAAAATTTATCAGAGATACTTCCATTGCTTCCAACTGAAGATAAAGTTTTTGTAAATGGTGAAACAGTAATCGCCGCTTATCTTTCGGGAAAAAATTTAGATTACAAGATTAAACATTTAAATGATCTGTTTTCTGTAAATGATTTTGATGGTTTACCCGTTAAAATTCTTGATCTTAAATGTGCAAACTACCTTTGGGATCTTATCAATATTAATGGCGAACAAATTTCTAAAGACTACGATTATGTAATTCATAAATCTAATAGAAGTAATTTTTTAGATAAGATAGATGCTTCAGTGCATTTAGTAAATAAAGAAAAAATATTTATTGGTAAAAATGTAACTTTAAAGCCAGGCGTTGTTTTAGATGCCTCAAATGGACCTGTATTTATTGATGATAATGCATTTATTTATCCAAATGCTTTTATTGAAGGTCCGGTTTACATTGGTGAATCATCACGTATAAAAAGCGGTGCAACGATTTATGAAAATGTAACAATTAGTAAAGTGTGCAAAATAGGCGGTGAGGTTGAACAAGCCATCTTTATGCCTTACTCCAATAAGCAGCACTCCGGATTTATCGGGCATGCTTATATTGGAAGCTGGGTTAACCTGGGTGCCGATACAAACTGCAGCGATTTAAAAAATAATTATTCAAAAATAAGAGTTAAATTAAGCAGCGGAGAAGTAAACAGCGGTTCACAATTTTTAGGTTTGATGATTGGTGATCATTCTAAAAGTGCAATTAATACTATGTTTAATACAGGTTCTGTAATTGGGTTTTCATGTAATATTTTTGGTGCTGGATTTCCTGATAAATATGTGCCTTCTTTTACCTGGGGTGGAGCAGAATCTTACATACATTATGATTTACAAAAAGCAATTGATACGGCAAAAGTTGTTTTATCCAGAAGAAAAATTATCTTTGATAAAGAAGAAGAAAAATTATTTCATAAAATATTTGAACTAACAAAAAGTGATAGAGAAAAAAGAGGTATTTAGTTGGAAGAAAATGTTGAACAAAATTTAGAAACCGGTGAAAGTGTTCATCTTGAAGAACATAAGGTTATTGATCTTTATGAAGGAGTAAGAGGGCTGGCGGTTAAAATTCTTAATCGTGTTGAAAAAACAGATGCTTATCTTGAAAAACTGCTTGATCACGAAATGAGAAATTCTGAATTAAATGGACCGGATAAAGCTTTGCTTTACGAAATCGTTCATGGCGTTACCAGATGGATGGGAAGACTGGATTGGATACTTAATGGTTTTTATAAAGGACAATTTTCCAAAGCAATTCCAAATTTAAAAAATGGATTAAGGGTTGCACTTTATCAGATAATGTTTTTGGATCGAATACCAGATCACGCAGCAGTAAATGAAGCCGTTGAGTTCGTTAAAAAATTACAGGGACAAAAACCTGCGGATTTAACAAATGCAATCCTGCGTAATATTATAAGAAGCAAAAGCGCTATTCGTTATCCAGATCCAAATGAAGATTTAATCGGTTACTTAAGTGCTTATTATTCACACCCGGCTTGGATGGTTAAGCGATATGTTGAAAGATTTGGAAGGGAAGAAACTGAAAAACTTTTAGCAGCTAATAATGAAAAACCATATTTAACCTTAAGAATTAATGCAATCAAAACTAATGCTTCACAATTTAAATCATTGCTTGATTCTGTAAATCTAAAATACAAACCGGGAAAGTTTCTTTCGGAATTTGTTCAACTGCAAAATCTTACAAACATTACTGCGTGGGATTATTACTCAAAAGGATATTTTAATATTCAGGATGAAAGTGCGGGATTGGCATGCCGTTTACTTGATGTTCAACCCGGAATGAAAGTCCTTGATATGTGTGCTGCTCCTGGCGGCAAAACAGCATATCTTGGTTCTTTAATGAACAACGTTGGGAAAATCGTTGCTATTGATAGATATGAAGGCAGATTAAAATTATTAAAAGCCAACAATGCTCGTCTTGGTTTAACCTGCGTAACAACTGTTGAAAGTGATGCTCTGGAATTTAACTCAGAACCATTTGATCGTGTGCTTGCAGACGTTCCCTGTTCCGGAACGGGTACATTATCAAAAAAACCGGATATCAAATGGAAGAAGGATGTTTTTGATTTGAAAAAAATGGCAGCGGCTCAAATTAGATTACTTGAAAAAGCTGCCTCACTTGTAAAGCCGGGTGGTGTGGTTGTTTACAGCACTTGCTCAATTGAACCGGAAGAGAATTTTCAAATTGTTAAACAATTTTTAGAAAGCCATCCAAATTTTAAATTAGAAACAGCAAAAGAAAAGTTTTCTGATGATGTAATTGATGAAAACGGATGTATTCAAACGCTTCCGCAGAGACATCAAATGGATGGAGCTTTTGCTGCCAGATTAGTTAGAATAGAATAACAACTTTATAAAAATATTATGCTTGATAAATTTGCAGATGAATTAAGAGAACAAAGAGAAAAAAGTGGAATCTCTTTGCAACAATTGGCTACTAAGACCAGGATTGATTTAAAATTTCTTGAAGCTATTGATCAGGGAAATTTTGCATTTCTTCCTGAGCTTTATGTTAAAGCATTTGTAAAACAATATGCAAAAACAATAGGGCTTGATGAAAATCTTATGATCAAAAAATATGAAGCCGCAAAAGAAGGCAGAGAATACGATCCTAATCAAGTGGCAGTACCGGAAATTAAAAATGATACGCCGCAAAAAATTGAAGCCACAAGTCCACCCACAAATAAACCTGTAACGCCGGTAAAATCTTATTTTGAAAATCCTTTGGAAAAAAAATCTGAAGATGAAAGAAAACCAAACAAACAAAATATTCTATGGTTAGGTATTGGCGCCTTTGCTGTTCTGGCATTTGCTTTAATTTATATTTTTTTAATAGATAAATCAGAAAAAATTGTCGTTGAAGAAACCCCGATAGAAGAATCAGTTCAGGAAAATTCACAAAGATATGAAGAAGAACCTACGACGCAGACGCCTACAGACAGCACTGTAATTGCTCCTGCTGTAACTGACAGTCTTTATTTAACTTTCATATCAAAAGAAACTTCGTGGATTTATGTTATTATGGATGATAATAAAACTCAGGAGTTTACACTTTCTCCCAATTCAAAGTTTACAGTTGTAACAAGTAAGGATTTTAAAGTTACAGTTGGCAATTCTGGCGGTGTTTCATTACAACTAAATGGTCAACCGATTGAATTTTCCGGAAGAAGCGGATCAGTGCGAAATTTTAAATTAGATAGAACCGGTTTGGTTTATTTAACTGCACCACCAAAATTAGAAAAACAGTAAATGTCATCTTCTATCGAAAAAAAAATAATCACTCTTCGCAATGAAATTAATAAACATAATTACAGATATTATGTATTAGCTGCGCCTTCTATAAGCGATGAAGAGTATGATAAACTGATTAAAGAATTAGAAAAACTTGAAAGTGAAAATCCACATCTAATCACACCGGATTCACCTACTCAAAGAGTAGGCAAAGATTTAACAAAAGAATTCAAACCTGTTAAGCACAAAGTTCCAATGCTCAGTCTTGCAAATACTTATGATAAGCAGGATGTGTTTGATTTTGACAGAAGAGTAAGAGAAGCTTTACCCGCCGGAGAAGAGGTTGAATATGTGGTTGAATACAAAATTGATGGGGCTTCCGTAAGTCTTAATTATGTAAACGGATATCTCAAAACAGCCGCAACGCGCGGTGACGGCTACGTTGGCGAAGAGGTAACAAACAATGTTAAAACAATCCGCTCAGTTCCGCTTAAAATTTCTTTTCCACAAAATCTTAAATATGATTTAAGTGATTTTGAAGTGCGCGGTGAAGTTTATATGCGGATTGAAGATTTTGAAAAAATTAATAAAGAACGTGAGGAATCAGGTGAAAAATTATTTGCTAATCCAAGAAATTCCGCGGCTGGAACTTTAAAACTGCAGGATCCAAAAATTGTTGCTAAAAGAAACCTGAGCATTTTTCTTTACTACCTTATAAGTCCCAATGATCAGTTTGAATCGCAGGAAGAAAATCTAAAACTTTTACAGCAGCTTGGTTTTAAAGTAAATCCCGATTATAAAGTTTGTAAAACCATTGAAGAAGTTTTAGAGTTTTGCAATAAATTGGAGGAGAAGCGCTACACACTTGATTATGAAATTGATGGAGCGGTGATAAAAGTAAATTCAATACGGCAGCAAAATATTTTAGGCAGTATTGCTAAATCTCCCCGTTGGGCAGTTGCGTATAAATTTAAAGCTAAACAGGCATTTACAAAACTAAAAGATATAACCTGGCAGGTCGGAAGAACAGGAGCAATAACGCCTGTTGCAGAACTCGAGCCGGTTAAATTAGCCGGGTCAACTATCAGTCGGGCAACATTACATAATTATGATGAGATAGTTCGGAAGGATATAAGAATAGGTGATACAGTCGTATTGGAAAAAGGTGGAGATGTAATTCCTAAAATTGTTTCTGTTGTAATGGATGAACGACCAAAAAACAGTAAGCCAACAATACCACCTGATGTATGCCCGGTTTGTAAATCAAAAATCCATAAACTAGAAAATGAGGTTGCACTTTATTGTGAAAACCCGGAGTGCCCGGCTCAGATAAAAGCCCGGCTAGTTCATTTTGCTTCGCGCGGCGCAATGGATATTGAAGGATTAGGAGAGGCACTTATTGAACTTTTTGTTGAGAAAGGGTTTATCAAACATTTTTCTGATATTTATCATCTAAAAGATAAACGTGATGAATTAATTAAAATTGATAGATTAGGTGAAAAGAGTGTAGATAATCTTTTAACTGCAATAGAAAAAAGTAAATCACAACCATTTTCAAAAGTTTTGTTTGCTCTGGGTATCCGATACGTCGGTGCCGGTGCAGCTCAAAAAATTACAGATCATTTTAGTTCTATTGATGATATTATAACAGCCACGGAAGAGGAAATATCTTCCATATATGAAATTGGTCCAAGTATTAGCAACAGTATTAAAAATTTTTTTTCTGATAAAAAGAATCTTCATTTAATAAATGAATTAAAAAAAGCAGGATTAAATTTTATATCAGAAAAAAGAGAAATTAAAAAATCTGATTTTACCGGTAAAACATTTGTACTAACAGGTACGCTAAGTTCGTTTTCGCGCGATGACGCCGCAGCAAGAATCGCTGCTCTGGGAGGGAAAGTAACTTCAAGCGTAAGCAAGAATACTGATTATGTTGTTGCCGGAGAAAAAGCCGGATCCAAATTAACCAAGGCGGAATCACTTGGTGTTAAAGTTTTAAATGAGGATGATTTTCTAAAAATGCTAAAAGAGAATGAATAGTTATGATTGAGTTGATAAAAGAAAAAACGGCACGATATATTATTTCTAAAAAACTTAAAAATGTTGTTTTAAATGAACAATCATTTTCTGCAGCATTAAAGCGATCAGGGGTTTTCTTAGTCTTAATGCCAGAAGATGAAAAAGATTTCCGCACCTGTTTTTTCGTTCTTGAATATCTGGAGCACATAAACAAAACAATAAAAATCCTTACAAAGGATTATAGAATCAGTTTGCTGCCGGCTAAGTTCAGAGGCAAGGCAATGGAAATAGGTATCTCAGATCTGAATAAGCTTGATCTTCCAAATCATAAACTGATTAATAAACTTGCAGAAATTAAAGTTGATGGTGTTATTGATCTTAACAGAAAAGATAATTTGTTTTTTAGCTATGTAACCAATCTTGTTAAAGCAAAAATCAGAATTGGCTTTTCAAAAAAGGGTGCTGATAATTATTACAATTTTCAGATTGCTAATAACGAAGTTGATTCAGAAAAATCATACAATAATTTTTTAACTTGCTTAAAAATGTTTTAAGGTGTTTATATGAATTATGAAACAAAACGCGTAGGAGATATTACAGTATTTAAACTGAATGAAAAAAGATTGGATACAAATATCTCCGGTTTATTAAAAGGTGAGTTTACAATGCTTCTTAAAGTTGAAGGTGTTAATAAACTTATTATTGATCTGAGTAATGTTGAAAGCTGTGATAGCTCCGGACTTAGCGCAATTCTTGTTGCAAACAGAATAATATCTGCTAATGAAGGGCACATAAGATTAGCGGCACCTTCAGAAAAAGTGCAAACTCTTATAAAAATTACTCAGCTTGATCGTGTCTTGCCAGTATCAGAAAGCGTAGAACAAGCTTTAAAAGAATTGGGGCATGAATAATTGCAGGTATCAGCATTAGATTACTGGATTATTATAGTTTATCTAATTGCTATTGCCGCTTTCGGAAAGATAAGCGGCGGTAAACAAAAAAGTGTTAAAGATTATTTTATCGGTTCTAAAGAAATTTCCTGGTGGATAATCAGCTTTTCAATTGTTGCTGCCGAAACGAGTACGTTAACCTTCATATCAATTCCAGGACTTGGTTATTTAACCAATCTTAATTTTCTTCAATTAACATTTGGTTATCTCCTCGGAAGAATTATTGTTGCGCTGTATTTTTTGCCTGCTTATTATAAAGGTGATTTAACAACTGCTTATTCATATCTTGAAAACAGATTTGGTAAAAAAACAAGGTCATTTGCTTCAATAGTTTTTTTATTTACACGCACCGCTTCCGATGGTGTTAGACTTTTTGCAACTGCAATTCCTCTTTATTTATTGCTGGACATTTCACCAATTTTTGCAATCTTTATTATCGCATTTGTTGCCTTGCTCTATACCTACACAGGCGGGCTTAAGGGTGTTATCTGGGTTGATGCCGTACAAATGTTTATTTATATCGGTGGAGCAATTTTAGCCGGTGTTATTCTGATTAATAATTTACCCGGCAATTTATCGCAAATTTTTTCTTCGACTGAAATTAGTAAAAAACTTAATATAATTAATTTTGGCTTTGACAAGGGATTCCAAGGATTTTTCAATCAACCTTACACTCTAATTAGCGGATTGATTGGCGGTGCTTTTCTTTCAATGTCATCTCACGGAACAGATCAGTTAATTGTACAAAGATTACTTGCCGCTAAAACTTTAGCTGATAGTAAAAAAGCTATCGTAACAACCGGTATTGTTGTGATATTTCAATTTGCATTATTTTTAATTCTGGGTGTTTTACTGTTTGCTTATTATGGTCCTATGAATATCAGATCTGATGAGATTTTTCCAAAGTTTATTATTGAAGTTATTCCATCCGGTGCAAAAGGAATTATCATTGCAGGATTATTTGCTGCGGCACTTTCAACATTGGCGGGCTCTATTACTTCTCTATCATCATCAACAATGATGGATCTTTACTTGCCATTTAAAAAAGTTTTAAATGAGAAAAAAGATTTAATTATCTCCAAAACATTAACAATATTTTGGTCGGCGATGCTTATTCTTTCAGCATTCTTTTTTATGGAAAGTCCCAAAGCCGTTGTTGAGCTTGCATTAATTATTGCATCTTTTACTTATGGTGGATTACTCGGCACCTTTCTTCTCGGATTGCTAAATAAACATGCAAAGCAGGAAGATGCATTAGCTGGATTTGCATCCGGCATATTTGTTATGATTGCTGTAATTAGCTTAAAGTTAGTTGCATGGACTTGGTATATTTTAATTGGAGTTTCAGTTACAATTATAGTTGGCTCTTTTCTGGCATCACTAACAAGAAAGCAGACCTTGTAGATTTATTTTTTCTATCTCTGATTGTACAAAATTATTAATTATAGTTAAGAGGTAAATATGGCAACAATAGATTACCTGATTATTCTAATCTACTTCATCATCTCTTTGCTTATTGGCATTTACTATTCAAAGCGAGCAGGGAAAAGCACACAGGATTTTTTTCTTTCTGGTAGAAATCTTCCCTGGTACCTTGCAGGTATTTCAATGGTTGCCACTACCTTTGCTGCTGATACACCTTTAGCAGTAACTGAATTAGTAGCAAAAAATGGAGTTGCCGGCAACTGGATTTGGTGGAACTTTGCTTTTGGCGGGATGTTAACGGTTTTCTTTTTTGCTCGCTTATGGAGACGAGCTGGAATTATGACTGAAGCAGAATTTGCAGAGATCAGATATTCCGGAAAACCGGCTAAATTTTTACGCGGCTTTAGAGCGCTTTATCTCGGGCTTTTTATGAACGTTATTATCATTGGATGGGTTAATAAAGCTATGTCATCAATACTCCAGGGTATGTTTGGTATTGATGAATCTGTTGTGATGTTTTATGTTTTTGGTTGTATGCTTCTTGTTGCATTTTACTCTGCACTTTCTGGTCTATGGGGTGTTGTTGTTACAGATGCGTTTCAATTTTTTATTGCTATGCTTGGCTGCATTATACTTGCTGTAATAGTTGTTAACTCTCCTGCAATTGGAGGTGTTACCGGTTTGCAAAAAAATCTTCCTGATTATGTTTTTAATTTTTTTCCTGTTTTATCAGACGTCCCATCAGTTGCGGGAACATTGGCTATGTCTCTTTTTTCATTTCTTGCATATATCGGAATTATTTGGTGGGCTTCGTGGTATCCCGGTGCTGAACCCGGTGGTGGTGGTTACGTAGCGCAAAGAATGATGTCCGCAAAAGATGAAAAGCATTCTTTATTTGCCACATTATTTTTTCAAATTGCACACTATGCAATCAGACCCTGGCCTTGGATAATTGTGGGGCTATGTTCGATTGTTCTTTATCCTCAACTTTCAGAATCACAAAAAGGGATGGGATATATTTACGCAATGCGGGATTTCCTTCCGGCCGGTTTGAAAGGGTTATTAGTTGCAGCTTTCTTTGCTGCTTATATGAGTACTATAGCCACACAGCTAAACTGGGGCACATCTTATATAATTAATGATTTTTACAGAAGATTTGTAAAAAGTAAAGCGGAAGAATCACACTATGTTTTATCTTCACGGATTGCAACAATAGTTTTAATGCTTATATCAGTTGTTGTTACACTTTTTATAAATAGGATTTCCGGTGCATGGGAATTTATAATTCAATGCGGTGCCGGTGTAGGATTAGTTCTGATTCTGCGCTGGTTTTGGTGGAGAATAAATGCGTGGTCAGAAATTTCAGCGATGATTGCGCCATTTATCATCTTTCCAATCCTAAAAAGTGCGGGTGTTTTATTCCCTTACAGTTTATTTATTATAGTTCCCGGAACAACGATTGTTTGGCTGACAGTTACATTCTTAACCAAACCAACTTCTGAAGATGTTTTAATTTCATTCTACACAAGAATACATCCCGGCGGAGTGATGTGGAAAAAAATCTCTTCAAAATTACCCGATGTTGAAAGCGATTCGGGCTTTTTTAAGTTATTTATTAACTGGCTATTTGGAGTTATTTTAGTTTATTCGTTTTTATTCGGAACCGGAAAATTATTATTCGGTGAGTATAAATCATTTTTTATCTATTTAATTGTGGCGGCTGTTTCGGTCTTTATCATTTATAAAAATCTATCTCAAATTGGATGGAAAACAGTTGTAAAGTAAAATGTCAGATATTGATCGTTTAAAAAATATTAATCTTGTTGTATTTGATGTAGATGGAACTTTGCTTAGTGATAAAGGTGAAGTTGGCGAAAAAACAAAACAACTTGTTAAAGAACTAAAAAAACATGGAATCATATTTTCATTTGCTTCAGGAAGACTTCACTCTGCTTTAATTCCTATTGCTGAAGAATTAAATATTCATATTCCATTAATTTCACTTGATGGCACTGTTATAAAAAGTTATCAAGGTAAAGAGTATGTTTATAGATCTTTTCTTAAACAGAAGCACGTAAATAAAGCAATAGAATTATCAGAAAAATTTCTTGTAAATATTGCTCTTTGTCATGCCGATGCAATTTATTATACCGAATCTAATGCTGTTATTCCAAAATTATTAGATAAGTACGGAGCTTTTTATAAAGAGGTTAAATCATACGATGATTATACTTCAGAAACCCTTGAAATTGTTTTTGCCGGTGATAATAGAAGAATAGTTGCATATCTGCGTGATAAATTTAGTTTCCCTTTTACACTTGGATGCACAATTTCATTTTTTAGATCACATACTTATGATGAAATTTATTATCTTGAGGTTAGAAGATCGGGTTCCTCTAAAGGCAAAGCTTTATTAAGGTTAATAAAGCATTTGAAAACCAGTGTTAACAATACTGCCGTAATTGGAGATTGGTATAACGATATCAGTTTATTTGAAACAAAGGTTCTAAAAGTGGCTATGCAAAATGCAATTGCAGAACTTAAACACAATGCTGATATCGTTTTAAGTAAAACAAATAATGAAGATGGTGTTTCAGAATTTCTTGAAACCTTGTTAGAAGCAAAAACAAAGAAATGACTAAAGAAAAAAATATTTTTCAGCACACGGGTATCAAAAGAAAAATACTGATAGCATTATTAACGGTTATCCTGATTGTGCTTATGTTTCCTAAAGGAGAATCAATTGAATCAGAAGTTTCAGAAGGAACGATTTGGACAAATGATGATTTAATTGCACCATTCAGTTTTCCTATAATAAAAGATAAATCGGTTTATCAGGCAGAAATTAAAAATGCTGAGAAGTCGGTTTATCCCGTAATGCAAAGTATCCCCTCAAAAAGTATTGATTCATTAAATGCATTTGGCAAATATATTATTAGTGTAATAGATGAAAATCTTAAACAGGAAACCGGGTCATATTTAAACCCCACTTTTCTAAGTACAAAATCATTTACCAGATTTTTAACTATCAGAAAGATGCATGGCCAATCTTACAGGGGCAGGGAAAAATCACTGAATGATATTTTTGCAGCAGCCGGTGCAATCGTTGATGCGGTTAGTAAACGGGGCATTCTTAATTTTGAAAGCGATGAAAAGATTAAAGATAGTATTGCAATAAGGCAGAAGAATGTTGATAGAATTGAGCCCACCAGCAAGTTTTTATTTTTGGATCAGGCGAAAGAAGAGGTTATTAAAAGGATAAAGGAGTTAAAATATTCTGAAGAAACAGAATCCGCGCTTATAGAATTTGCATTGTATTTTGTTTATCCGAATCTGATATATGATAAAACTGCAACTGATATTGAAATTGAGCAAGCTAAAAATAATGTTTCTCTTTACTCCGGCATCGTTAATGAAAATGAAAGAATAATTGCCAAACACGATCGAATAACCAAGCAGGCAAAACTTAAAATTGATTCATACAGAGAAGCCAAAGGTGAAGCCACCGGTACGGGAGGAGTTATTCTTCAATTACTGGGAAAATTTCTTCACATAGCTTCATTCATAGTGCTGCTTTCTATTTACCTGTATTATTTCCGGAAGAAAATTTTTTATGATAACACAAAAATTATTTTAATCTCTTTCTTAATTGTGCTTATTTCATTTATTACTTTTCTGGTTAATCAGTTAACCGTAAAAGCGCCATTGCATTTTTTAATTTTTGTCCCTGCTGCTTCAATGATTTTTACAATTGTATTTGATTCACGGGTTGGATTTTATACAACAGTTATACTTTCTTTGATAGTTGGTGCGCTGAGAGGTAATGATTATTCTTTTATGGCAATGAATTTTATTGCCGGCGGATTGTCTGTTTATACTGTTAGAGATATAAAAAACAGGACACAAATATTCCGTTCATTTTTGTTTATACTTTTAGGATATACCGTTTCAATCATTGCCTTTGGATTGGAAAGATTTGCACATATTGAATCGATGGTTATAGAATTTGCGTTTGCTTTCTCAAACGCACTAATTAGTCCGGTGCTTACTTATGGATTATTAATATTTTTTGAAAGAATATTTAACATAACAACCGACTTAACGTTACTGGAATTATCTAATTTTGATCGACCACTGCTAAGAGAACTTGCAAGAAAAGCCCCGGGTACATTTAATCATTCGATGACAATGAGTACAATAGCTGAAGCAGCGGCAGAACAAATTGGTGCAAATGCTTTGCTTGCAAGAGTTGGCGCTTATTATCATGATATCGGAAAAATAATTTCTCCACAGGTGTTTGTAGAAAATCAGCTTAATAATGAAAATATACACGAGAACTTACGACCCGAAGAAAGTGTACAGATAATTATCAGACACGTTGAAGAGGGGATTGAACTTGCCAGACAAAATAAACTTCCGCAGGAAATAATTAATTTTATTCCTATGCATCATGGTACAGCTACAATTACGTTCTTTTATGAAAAAGCAAAAAAACTTTACGGTGAAGAAAAAGTAAACATAGATGACTATAAATATCCCGGTCCAAAGCCGAACAGCAAAGAAACCGCCATTGTAATGTTAGCTGATGGATGTGAATCTGCCGTAAGATCAATAACCGAACCTGATGCACAAAAAGTAGAAAATATGATTAACAACATTTTTGCTTCTCGTTTAAAAGAAGGGCAACTTGATGATGCCCCTATTACTTTTAGGGATGTTACTAAAATGAAGGAAGCATTCCTTTCTATTTTAATAAGTCAGCATCATAAAAGGATTAAATATCCAAAGCAGGAAGAAGCGGAAAAGGGAATAACTACGGAAAAAGACAACTAATGGAGTTGTTTCTTAAAGAGTATCTATCGCATCTTAAGCTGGAAAAAAATCTTTCCGAGAACACTTTATCATCATACAAAAATGATATTTCAACTTTTATATCTTTTTTATCCGATTATAAAATCTCAGATCCCTCTGATATCTCAACTGAAAATTTAACTGCATTTTTTAAAACTCTAAAAAACATTGGATTAACAAGCACATCTGCAGCGAGATATTTTTCTTCTTTAAAGGGGTTTTTTTTATATCTCTTAAAAAATAATTACATCATAAAAAATCCCTTAGAAAAGATAAGTGCACCTAAGCTTTCCAAAAAACTGCCGGAGGTACTTAATATTAATGAGGTAGATAAAATTTTAGCTCAGCCAAATGTTAGCGATACATTGGGTTTACGCAATAAGGCAATACTGGAATTACTTTACGCTTGCGGCACAAGAGTATCAGAGCTTACTAATCTCAAACTTTCTGATTTGTTTTTAAATGAAGAAGTAATCAGAGTTTTTGGTAAAGGATCCAAGGAAAGATTAATACCTATTGGATCAAGTGCTATTGAATGGGTCGGAAAGTATATTAAAGAAAGCAGATCAGTTCTGTTAAGAATCTCTAAAAGCGGGAATTATGTTTTTTTAAATTCAAGAGGTTCGAAACTTTCCCGAATGGGTATCTGGAAAATTATTGATCGTTACGTTAAGGAAGCAGGAATACAAAAGGAAGTTCATCCGCATACATTTCGCCATTCCTTTGCTACACATTTGTTGGAAGGCGGTGCAGATTTAAGAGCAGTGCAGGAAATGCTTGGGCATGCTGATATTTCTACCACTCAAATTTATACACATATTGATCGCGATTATATCAAACAGGTTCATAAACAATTTCATCCAAGAGGTTAGTTTGCCCGATATACAAATAAGTGAAAGATTAATTTCTTTCCTTACATTTCTTCCGATGTTTGTTTTATCAATTACTTTTCATGAATATGCACACGCATTTGTTGCATTTAAGAAAGGTGATCCAACAGCTAAAAATATGGGCAGACTGACGTTTAACCCTATTAAGCATGCAGATTTAATTGGCACGTTGATTATGCCAATTGCCTCCTTCGCAACGGGTGTTGCATTGATTGGTTGGGCAAAACCTGTTCCGGTTGATAGAAGAAATTTTAAAAATCTGTATAGTGATGATGCCTATGTTTCATTTGCGGGTCCTTTTGCAAATTTAATTTTAGCATTAATCTTTTATGTAATCTTTTTTGTTTTTATAAATTACCACTTAACTCAAAATCAATTGCTAGTAAATTTCTTTTGGTATGGAGTATTTTTTAATATTTTTTTATTCGCATTTAATTTACTACCAATTCCTCCATTGGATGGCTCGCACATATTATTTGATTTATTTCCGAATAAGATTACACTTAAAATATTGAACCTTGGTTTATATGGTACTTTGATTTTGCTTCTTTTTATTTACAGCCCGTTGTGGAGATTTTTTATGCAGTTAATTAATTTTATTCTTGATACATTATTAAAAGTAGCACTATAATTTATTATGAATAAACTAATAATATTTTTTATTATACTTTTTATCTTCAGGTGTACGGATAAAAATTCAGATTCGGGAAATGCTGGGTTAGAAGAAGAAATTGCAAAAGCAAAATTAACGGAATTTAAAGAGCTTTATTTTGTGGGAATGCATTCCGGATTACCTTCCATTTATAGATACGATGCAAAATCAGGTAAAACCAAAGTATTCTGGAGCAGCGTAGATGAAAGAGTTTTAGAATTATTGGTATCTGAGGACAGACAAACCGCTTATTTTATAACTAAGCGAAGACAAAGATTAAAATCCTCAAAACCGGCGATAGAAAGAGGGGAATTATATCGGATAGATTTGAATGCAGATAAAGTCGAACAAATAACTCAGCTTGAAGATGGAATTCAGATGATTCCATTCTGGACGGACAACGATCGGTTTACATTAGTTATTAATTCAATCGATAAAACAATTGCATCATACATTAATAAAAACACTCAGGTATATAACAAATTTGGAAAACTGTTGTCTGATAATAATGAAATATTCGATTTAATAAAGGATGGATATCCCGTTACCAAATTACCGCCATTAAAATTTACATCTCCAAATGGAATGTTTAATATTATAGAAAAAGATGATTCCATTTACATAAAACAATCAAACACAAACAATACAATTAAAACAACAATAGTTAATAAAGAAATAAAAGAAATTGGTTGGGCTGAAAACAACAAACAGGTAATTCTTCTTTTAACAAATAAAGGCGAAGTTCAATCTCGATCTAAAAATAAAATAACTTCGGCACTTGTTATTTTTGATTTGCAGAAAAAAAAGATTGCAAAAACTTTTGATGCAGAAGGGTACAAACGCTTTGTGCTAATCGGCGATTTCCTGATATTTGATAATGGTTTTGGAAGAGATTCTTTTATAGAGGTTTTTAATCTAAGTTCACTTACAGAAAGCCGGAAAATTAAAATTTCCGGAGGTTGTGGTTTAATAAATATTCCGGGTATTTAATCCTGGATTTTAATTATAAATTTATTGTCAATTGAATACTTATCTTAGAATATTAAAATATACAAAACCCTACTGGAAGCACATTGTATTAACTTTTGTTTTTACGATACTATTTGCCATACTAAATGGTCTTTCGGTTTATCTTACAATTCCTTTGCTGGATACGCTCTTTCAGGAATCATCTACAAAACCAATGGTACAGCAAATTCCAGGTGTAAATCAAACCTCAAGTATTTTACCACATTGGATCATTGCAATTAAAGATGACGTTTCAAACGCTTTTAATAGTTATATTTTAAGCGGCGGCAAAACCGAAGTGCTTTTAAAAATCTGCGTGGTAATATTTTTTTCGTTTTTGTTTAAAAATATCTTTTCATATCTGCAATCCTACTTTATGGCTTATGTTGAATATGCATCAATGAAAGATTTACGCGATGATACATACAAGCATTTACATAAACTTCCTATTAGCTATTTTAAGAAAGAACGCGTTGGAAACCTGATCTCTCGATTTACTAATGATGTTGGTATTGTGCAGGCAAGTATATCCGCAACATTTTCAAATCTTATAAAAGAACCATTAACAATTATTGTATTCTTAATAATTGCAATAACGATAAGCTGGAAACTCTCGCTGTTTGCTTTAATTATTGTTCCCACATCAAGCTTGTTAATAGCGTGGCTGGGCAGTAAGCTTAAAAAACTTACAACAATGCTTCAGTTAAAGCTTGGTGATATTACCAGTGTTTTGCAGGAAACCATTTCAGGTGTAAAAATCGTGAAAGCATTTGGAATGGAAACTTATGAGAATAACAGATTTATGCGTGAGACGAAAAGTTATTTTGATATGGTTTTAAAAACTGTACGAATACGAAATCTTTCTTCTCCCATAACAGAGCTGCTAAGCATTCTTATTGGTGCCATAATTATTTACTATGGCGGCTTGCTTGTTCTTCAGGAGAAAACTCTGAACGCAAGTCAGTTTCTTGGTTTTTTATTTGCAATTTTTCAAATGATGCCGCCGATTAAAGAGCTTGGCAGTGTTAATAATCGAATTCAAGAAGCAAGTGCAGCGGCAGAAAGAATTTTTGAGATAACTGATACAGAGCCGTTAATCAAAACAAAACCCGGAGCAATAGAATTAAAAGAATTTAAAGATAATATTTCATTTGAAAACGTTTCATTTCATTATGAAGATTCTGACGAATTAGTTTTAAATGATATAAATTTTTCAGTCAAAAAAGGAGATATACTTGCTTTAGTAGGCCCAAGCGGCGGCGGTAAATCTACTTTTGTTGATTTGATTCCGCGATTTTATGACCCGATAAGCGGTAGAATTTTAATTGATGGAATAGATATAAAAGATCTTACAGTCGAATCATTACGGGCTAAGATGGGCATTGTTACACAGGAAACATTTTTATTTAACACAACCATATTTGATAATATCGCTTATGGATTAAAAGATTTTCCTATGGATAAAATGATTGAAGCTGCTAAAATGGCTAATGCACATAACTTCATTATGGAAATGCCAAAGGGATATCAAACTATTATCGGAGAAAGAGGAATAAAACTTTCAGGTGGTCAAAGACAAAGACTAACAATTGCAAGAGCATTGCTAAAAAATCCAGACATAATGATTTTTGATGAAGCAACTTCTGCACTTGATAATGAGTCTGAAATACTTGTGCAGGAAGCGATTGAAAGACTGATGAAAAACCGAACTACATTTGTTATAGCACATCGGTTAAGCACTATTAGAAACGCAACGAGTATCCTTGTTTTGGATAGAGGAAAGATTATTCAACGAGGGACTCATGAACAATTAATTATGGAAGAAAAGGGTCTTTACAAAAAATTATACGATTTGCAGTTTAGAGATAATGATGTTTGAAAATAAAACCTCCGCTCTCAAAATACTCGATTCCGCGATTTATGTTTTTATAATAATCTTTCTGCTCAGTATCAGTAATTCAATTTTTGTAAATCAGATTGGTTATTATGGCGCACTTATCCTGATACTGATTAAAGCCGGTGTTACAAAAGAAAATCAATTTTCTAAAACCGGATTGGAGTTTGCAATTCTATGGTATATCCTTGCAGAAGTTTTATCAACCATTTTTACACAGGAAAAACCGCTTTCCCTTCATAATCTTTTAAAGCATACTCTTCTTATTCCATTAATTTATACTATGGTAGCTTCTGTAAAAGATTTTAGAAGAGCTGAAACAGTATTAAAAATTTATTTGGGTGGAACATTAGTAACCGTTTTTATTTACCTGTATTTCTCATTTCAGTTTTACATAAAAAATTTATATGGTTCAACAGAATCCGGTCCATCTGTTTTTCAATACCCAATCACTGCCAGCGAGATAATAAGTTTTACTGTAATATTCTTTTTTGCTTTTTTGATAAATGAAAAAACATCCCTTAAAAACAGAATACTTTTATTAATAGGATTTATCCTTTCTTCTCTTGCATTATTTTCCACTTATAAACGTACCGGGTGGATGGGCGCGGCATTTGGAATTTTGCTTATCCTGATAATCAAAAAACAGTGGAAAATCCTTTTAGCCGGAGTTGCGTTACTTATCATTTTCTTTATCACACAGAAAAACATAAGCGAAGTAAATATTTTCTCACTAAACTCTAATCCAGTTAAACTTGTTGAAACAATAAATACACAAGGCAGAGCTTATGATGCTTTTACGCTTAATGATAAACTGATTGTTAGTGATTATAACAAGGGTTTATTGATTTATAAAGATTCAAGTTTGATTAAGCAGTTTGAACTTCCTTCAGCCGCAATAAAATTTTTTCATTGGAAAGAAAATTATTATCTGTGCGGTTTAATTGATACACGATATATTTTATTCCGGTTGGATAATGGTAAATTATTAAAAATGAGTGAACTTTATTCTCCCGGCTATACGTATTCTGAATCTGTTGCAAACGGAAATTTTTATGTTCTTGATAAAGATAGCGGATTAACTGTTTTTACAAATCCTGAAAACATTAAACAAATGATGCGCATTCCTGAAATGTCAGGATATACAAACATTTACGTTGATTCAATTTATCTGGTAGTTGCAAATCCATCCAGTGATTATAAAATATTTAAATTGAAAAATAATTTACCGGAAGAATCTCCATTTATTAAAAATTCTTTGCAAAACAATTTTGTTTATTATTCAAACCAAACCGTTTTCTCATTAAAGAATGATGGATTAGATATATTTAGAGTTGATTCCTCTGGTTTATCTTACCTAAATACACTTAACGATTTAAAGTCTGTTTTACAAATTCAATATAGTGAGGGCAAATATTTTATATCCTCTTCAGATAAGAATATATATTTAATAAAACAGAATGATGAAGGTAGATTCCAAATAATAAATAAAATAAATATTGGCTTTATCCCAAAATCATTTAATGTGGCAGAAAATAATCTTTATGTAACAAGAGTTGAAAGCAAGCAAAGCCGTCTTTTAGGAATTTTTGATCCTTATCATCCTTCAAACTTTACACGCATTGCTTTATGGAAAGCCGGAATAAAAATATTTAAAGATCATCCTTTCTTTGGTGTTGGTGATATTGATTTAGCGCAGTATTATAAACATTACAAGGAACCTTATCACAAAGAAATTCAGGGACATTTGCATAATAATTTCTTTCATGTGCTTGCAACCCTGGGATTATTTGGTTTGCTTGCTGTAATCTTTTTGTTTTATAAAATTATTGATATCGACGTGAAGATTTATAAGCAAATTAAAGATAAGGCAATAGCATCTTCATATGCATTGGGTACACTGGCAGCATTTTGTGGATTTATTATTTCCGGTTTAACCGAGCTAAATTTTTGGGATCACGAAATTGCAACATTAATTTGGTTTACGTTTGGATTAAATGTTGCATTCTTTAAATCAGTTAAACCGGATAAAAAAATTAGTTAAAGAAAAATCTTACTCCCAATCCACCATTAAATGAAAAGTCGGTTTCGGGAATAATATCTAATAGCGGAGCCACTTCAATAAAGACATCAATAGGTGCGTTTCGTGGTATCCAAACAAGTCCAACATCAAATCTGAATCCAAGGCGGGAATCACCCTCATCAACAAGTCTTAATCTTGCACCAGGTCCGTAGTATAGTGCAATATTTTCTGATGTTTGAAATAAATTATTTACGTGAAATAAGTAATCTGCATGTAAATGCATACGGCTATGTTTCTCAAACGAATACCCAAGCCCGAAATCAAGAGCAGTAGTTGATGCAGTCCAATATTTGGCAGAGATTCCTGTTGGCTCTCCTAAAATAATTCCTAATCCAAATCCTTTTGATTGAGAGAAAGAGGATACGGAGAATAAAATAAAAAATACAAACACAATTACTGATATTCTTTTCATGTAACTTCCTTTTAATTGATAAATATTTCGGGCAAAGTTAATAATATTGAGCAAACAATGAAACTCAATCATTTGGAATAGGAATGGTCTTTAATTAATTTTTCTGTGTAATTTGTTCAATTAAAAATGGTTTCGGGAGATTATATGGCTAATAACGGTTCATCTGAAGTTTATTTAAAAGCTAAAGAGTTATCTACAAAATTTAACAACTCAAATGAGGTAGCAATCATACTTGCTGCCGGTCATGGCAAAAGAATTAAATCTCAAAAATCAAAAATGCTCCACAAAATTTGGGAGATTCCAACTGTTGAAAGGGTATATAATGCCTGCCGCCATGGAATTAGTGATATAAATACTGTTATTGTAGTTGGAATTAAAGCTTTAGATGTAATGGATGTTATTGGTAAACGCGAAGCTAATAAATTTGCATATCAAGAGGTACAAAACGGAACAGGGCATGCAGTGCAGGTTGCACTGAAATCAATTATGGGTGATTTTCCCGATGGCATTGTTTATATATTGCCCGGTGATATGGGATTGCTGGATGCTGACTCGATGAAAGATTTTAGAAGTGAATTTATTTCTTCAGAAAATGATATGATGGTGCTAACCGGAATTTATGAAGGTGATCCATTACAAAATTCTTACGGTCGTATTATACGTGCTAAATCTAAAGATGATAAAGGTAATGATAGCGGAAAAGATTTTGGCAATGTTATTCAGATTTTAGAATTTAAAGATATTATGACTTTACCGGAAAATATTCCATATAAAACTAATTATCGAAATAAAACCTATTCATTTACAAAGCAGGAATTAATTGAAACTAAAGAATTTAACTCTGGTGTTTATGCCTTTAAGTATGATAAGCTGCTCGAGTTAATCTATAATATTTCAAATGATAATGCCCAAAATGAAATTTATATAACAGATCTTATTTCTCTTTTCAACTTAAAAGGATATTCAGTAGGAGCCGTTAGTCCGAAACAGCAATATGTTGTTATGGGGTTTAATAATAAATCTGTTCTTAAAGAAATGGATGAAATTGCCCGCAGAAATGTTTATGAAAAATTAAAAGATATAATTGAAATAGATGACCCGGATGATTTTTTTATTCATGATAATGTTGTGAATGAACTTATCGAAATGGATAAAAAAGGAATTCCTTTAGATATAAAAATTGGTAAAGGCGCATACATTGGAGATGGAGTAAAGCTAAATTATAATATTGAATTTGGAAGAGCTGTTTTTATAACCGGTAATATTATCTTTGGAAAAAATGTAAAAGTTTGGCGGTCGGTTCATCTTTCTTGTTTTCCGAATCAAACTTTAAAGATAGGAGATAACGTAAAAATTCTTTGGGGTGATATTATAAAAGGTAATATCGAAATAAATGAAAACTCTGTAATTGAATCCAGTGTTAACCTGACAGGAAGTGATGAATTCCCACTTCGAATAGGAAAGAATGTTCTGATTAAAGGCACAAGTTATTTATTTGGTTCAATTGTAGAAGATGGTTTAACAATTGAACATAGTGTTATAATAAAGAAAAAAGTAAGAGCTCAAAAAGATGCGTCTGGAAAAATTAAGCCGGTAAGATTTTATTTACCTGAATCTGAAGGAAAAGAATTACTCGAACAGATTTAAAACAAAAAGGACTCTTATTAAAAGAGTCCTGAATCAAAAATTCAATTAGCAATTACTTAGTAGCAGTAAGCTTATTTAGATGTTTAGTAATCTTTGCCTTTTTTCTTGCAGCATTATTCTTGTGTAATCTTCCTTTTGCCGCACCTTTATCAATAATAGCTACCGCTTCTTTATAAAGTTTTTCAACATCTTCTTTAGTAGTAGTTGCAAGTGTTTTCTTCAATACAGTCTTTATCTTGGAATCTGTCATTTTATTGTTTTTTCTTCTTCTCTCAGAGGAACGAATTCTTTTCTTTGCTGATTTATGATGAGCCATTTACAAAAAACCTTATAATTAGTTAAAAAATGTGAGCCAAATATAGGCATTGCCTCGTTTGATGTCAAACTGATGTTTAGTAACTTTGCCCACTAATTATTTAGAAAATTGCAAAAAATCGCACTTTTTATGCTTAAGGTTAATGAGATATATTATTCTGTTCAGGGCGAAAGTACCGCCGCAGGTCTTCCCTGCGTTTTTGTACGCCTGACTTATTGCAACTTAAGATGTACCTATTGCGATACGGAATATGCTTTTTATGATGGAAAAGATTTATCCATCTCGGATATTGTTGATGAAGTAAAAAAATATAATTGCAATCTTGTTGAAATTACCGGCGGTGAACCACTGGCCCAAATGGATGAATGCCTTGAGTTAATGAAGCAACTTTGTGATTACGGATTTAATGTAATGATTGAAACCAGTGGAAGTTTGAGGATTAAGGATATTGATCCAAGAGTAAAAATTATTATGGATTTAAAATGTCCATCTAGTGGTATGGTGAAAAAAAATCTGTATGATAATATTAATTACTTAAAACCCACTGATGAGTTAAAGTTTGTTATCGGAAACAGGGAAGATTATGATTGGACTTTGGATATCATAAATAAATATAAACTTACCAATAAATGCGAGATCTTATTTTCAGTAGTATTTGGCAAACTTGAACCAGTTCAATTAGTAAACTGGATTTTAGAAGATAACTTAAAAGTTAGATTTCAATTGCAGATGCATAAATTTATTTGGCATCCTGAAAAAAAAGGTGTATAATGAAATGTTGTGTTTTCAGTTTATAAGATTTAAATTCACAAAGAAAATTTAGATAAGGATAATAAAATGAATTTAGATAGCGAAAAAATTAAAATTATTGATTGGATTGCGAACACTAAAGATGAATCTATAATTGCAAGAATAAAACTGCTTAAAGATCACTCAAGAGAAACTGATTGGTGGGATGAGATTTCTGAAGCTGAAAAAGCTTCAATCGAAAGAGGATTGGAGGATATAAAAGCGGGACGAGTAATAGATCATTCTGAAGTTAAAAAGTTATATGAAAAATGGTTATAAGTTAAGGTGGTCAACGCAGGCTCGTGATGATCTTAAAAGCATAATAGATTATATCAATTCAAATTGGACGGATAAAGAAGTTAGAGAGTTTGCTAGGAAACTGCACAAGAGAATTAGTTTGATAAAAACCTATCCGTCATTATTTCCTTCATCTTTTCAAAAAGAAAATATACGTCGCTCCGTTTTAACAAAACAAATAACAATTTTTTATTCAGAGTTGAATGATACAATAAGCATTATTTCTGTATTTGATGTAAGACAAAATCCAAAGAAATTAAAAATAGAGTAATTGATAAATGAAAATAGCTAAAGAATTTCGTTGGGAAATGGGACATAGACTTCCTGATCATTTTGGTCTTTGCAAAAATATTCATGGTCATTCATACAAAATGATCATTGAATTTGAAGGTGAACTAAATAAAGATCAAATGGTAATTGATTATTACGATGTTGAGAAAATAATCAATCCCGTAATAGAAAAACTTGATCATTCATATATGGTTAATAAGGATGATAAAGTTTTACTTGAGTTTTTAGAAAAAATAAATTCTAAAAAAGTTGTTGTGGATTTTCACGCTACAGCAGAAAACATTTGTCTTTATTTATTAAATGAAGTAAGAAAATGCTCACTGCCCGAAAATCTTTCCTATGTAAAGGTTAGAGTTTATGAAACTCAGTTTGATTATGCAGAAGAAATTTTGAGATTAAATTGAGAGGCAAAAAATTTTATTCGAAGAATAAATTTAGTGGCAAACCTGGCGGCCAATTTAAGGTGAAATCCTTAACATCCGATAAACGTAAAATAGCAAATCAGAACTATTCCCGGTTTAAACTTTTTATCGAATATGAAGGAACCCGGTATTCCGGCTGGCAGAAACAAGAAAATGCAAAGACAGTACAAGGTTCAATTTTAAAAGCTGCACAGGAAGTTTTTGGCGACTCTATGATTGATATTCAGGGTTCAGGCAGAACGGACAGCGGCGTGCACGCAATTTGCCAGGTTGCACATTTTGACGTTAAGACTGTGCTTGCCCCCGAAATTATAAGAATGAAATTAAATGATGTACTTCCGCACGATATAACCATTCTGCAAGTTGAAAAGACAAATCAAAACTTTCATGCAAGACATGATGCAATATCAAGGAGTTATATTTATCAAATATCAAGAAGGCGAACTGCATTTGGCAAAAACTTTGTCTGGTGGATAAAGGACGAGCTGGATTTTAAAAAGATGGAATCAGCGTCAAAGCTATTTTTAGGTATGAATAATTATTCTTCTTTTTCGGATGATGATCCGACAGAAAAATCTACGAAAGTTTTAATTGACGATATCCAATTAAAAGAAGAAGGTAATTTGATCCTTATAAGAATTGTTGGCTCGCACTTTATCTGGAAAATGGTAAGAAGAATCGTTGGGATTTTAGTAGAAGTTGGACGCGGAAGAAAGTCCGAGAAAGATATTTTGTTTTATCTAAGCAGCAAAACAAATGAACCAGCCAAATTTACTGCACCGCCCTCAGGATTGTTTTTAGAAAAAGTAACCTATAAAGGAGAGTCTATTCCTGAAGAACTTTCCTCATTAATTAAAATTTAATTTTATCCCTTCGCGTCCTTTGCGAAAATCACTTAGCGATCTTTGAGATAAGAAAAAACATTTCACGCAAGGGTCGCAAAGCAGAACGCTAAGCTCGCTAAGAATAAGTTGAGGGCTGTTGACTGAGGATTGAAGTCTAAAAAAACTATCCAATCATCTTTTTAAGTTTATAAATTTCATCTCGTAGATTTGCTGCTTTTTCAAACTCAAGATCTCTTGCTGCTTTGTGCATTTCTTCTGTTAACTGCTCAACCAAATCTTCTTTCTGTTCTTTATTCATATACTTAAGAACAGGTTCTGCAACTTTTGAAAATCCATAGGTCTCTTTTTCCTCTTTCTTTCTTATGTCAGCAATTGAAGTTGAGGAAAGAATATCTTCCATCGATTTGTAAATTGTAGCAGGAACAATTCCATTTTTTTCATTATACTCCTGTTGGAGCTTTCTTCTCCGGTTAGTTTCGGCAATAGTTTTTCGCATTGATTCAGTAATAACATCAGCATACATAATTACTTTACCGTTAACATTACGTGCTGTTCTGCCGGCAGTTTGCATTAGTGAGCGTTCACTTCGTAAAAATCCTTCTTTATCAGCATCAATAATAGCAACCAGGGAAACTTCGGGTAAATCTAATCCTTCCCTTAAAAGATTTACGCCAACCAGAACATCAAATTCCCCTAAACGTAAATCTCGCAGTATTTCAACTCGTTCAAGTGAATCAATATCACTATGAATATACCGAACCCGAATTCCAATCTTGTCTAAATAATCTGAAAGATCTTCTGCCATTTTTTTTGTCAGTGTGGTAACAAGAGTTCTTTCTTTAAGTTCCGTCTTCTTTCTGATCTCAGCGATCAGATCATCAATCTGTCCCTTGATTGGACGAACTTCAATTTCAGGATCAAGCAAACCGGTCGGACGAATAATTTGTTCAACAATAACACCACCGCTCATTTCTAATTCATAGTCCGATGGCGTTGCGCTAACAAAAATTACCTGATCAATCATTTCCATAAACTCTTCATATTTCATTGGCCGATTATCCAATGCTGATGGAAGACGGAATCCAAAATCAACTAAAGTTTGTTTTCTGCTGCGATCACCGTTATACATTCCGCGGATTTGTGGAATAGTTACATGTGATTCATCAATTATCAGAAGGAAATCATCAGGAAAATAATCAAATAAATTTGAAGGTCTTGAATCGGGCGCGCGTAAATCCATATGGCGTGAATAATTTTCAATGCCTGAACAGTAGCCGATTTCTTTCATCATTTCGATATCAAACTTTGTGCGCTGTTCAAGGCGTTGTGCTTCTAAATATTTTTCTTCTTTACGAAGAACTTCCAATCGTTCAGCAAGTTCCTGTTCAATATTGTAAATGGCTTTCTGCATTTTATTGCGATCAGTAACAAAATATTTAGCCGGATAAATAGGCACCGATTCAACTTCACGTAAACTTTTGCCGGTTACAGAATCGATAATTGAAATTTTTTCAACATCATTATCCCAAAACTCAATGCGTATTGCTTCTTCATCCTGGTATGCAGGAATTATTTCTACAACATCGCCGCGAGCACGAAAAGTACCGCGGGAAAAATCAGAATCATTTCTAACATAATAAATATCAATTAGCTCACGCAGCAATTTTTTTCTATCTAACTTATCACCTTTTTTTATAAAGATAATTTGTTTTGCATACTCGTCAGGTGCGCCAATACCATAAATACAGCTTACACTTGCAACTACAATTACATCACGCCTGCCTTCAATTAAGGATGTGGTTGCTTTTAATCTTAGACGGTCAATTTCTTCATTCACAGAAAAATCTTTTTCGATATAAATATCTCTCGAAACCACATAAGCTTCAGGTTGATAATAATCATAATAGCTGATAAAAAACTCAACGGCATTATTGGGAAAGAATGCTTTAAACTCCGAGTAAAGCTGTGCTGCAAGTGTTTTATTATGTGAAATAATAAGTGTTGGCTTATTGGTTTGTGCAATTACATTGGAAATGGTAAATGTCTTTCCACTACCTGTTACACCGAGCAAAGTTTGAAATTTGTCTCCTCGATTAATTCCTTCTACAAGTTGTTTAATGGCTTCCGGTTGATCTCCGGAAGGTTTGTAATTAGAAACAAGCTCAAAATTTTTCATAAAATATTAATCTATTAAAACTTCGTGTGTGTGAAATGAATTTCCACTCAAATGTCCTTTTAGAATTATAACATCGGCTTCTTCAAATCCATTTGGCAAAACTCCTGAACCGGAAACCATTATAACTTTTCCGTTTCTATCCGAAGTATAAAAGTTAAAATCACTCCCTCTTTTATCAACTCCTCGTTCAGGCAGTAATTGAACTCTTATTTCCTTTACAGCATTATTGTTGGGATCAAAATCATCAAATGAACCCAAACTTCCGGTATTTGCGAAATAAAATAGGTATATAACGAAAACCACTGTTATTAATAATAGCGGTAAAACAAGTTTTTGTAACTTCTTCATTTTTTCTCGGGGATATGTTTAAATTGTGGACAAAGTTAATGAATTTTATTTTTTCTTTTCAATGCAATTAGGTTAAAGAATTATGAACGATAAAAGACTTTGGATAATCATTTCCGCTATATCCGGCTTTACAGCAGTGGCAATTGGGGCTTTCGGTGCTCACGATTTAAGGGAAAAACTTTCATCTGAAATGATAGAAGTATATAAAACTGGAGTGCTATATCAGCTAATACATTCAGTTGTTTTACTTGTACTTTCGTTAAATACTATTATTAAATCTAAATTACCATCAATCTTTTTCTTACTGGGAATAATTCTTTTCTCTTTTTCTCTCTATATTTATTCAACATCAGGGATAAGATTTTTTGCAATGATTACTCCCATTGGCGGCTTTTGTTTTTTGATTGGTTGGTTGTTATTAATATATAAAGCAATAAAAGTTAAGAGTTAGTTTCTTAATTAGTGAAAAATTAGTGTTAATTAGTGGCATAGAACACCGCCACGAATTTCACGAATGGCAATAATTATTTAATTGCTTTTAATTTAAAGTAAACTTCTTCAGGTGAAAATATTCCCGAGAAAAATCTTTCATAAACAACCGGCTCTAAGTTTACAATAAAGTCCATCCATCTGAGCGCAGCAAAGTGTGAAGTAATAAATTTTTTTTCTAATACCTCAAATTGTGCTCCGGTTTCATAGTTAGTTCGATGATTCAGCTTCCATTTTTCATAGAACTTTAGTTTACGATTACCTATGTATTCATAATTATCAAAAGTACGGATTGAAAAGGGAATTTTATGATCCGGATCGCCGAAATATTTTGTGTTTAGGAAAAATGGAGCATAAACAATTAAAAGCCCATTCGGTTTTAGTATTCTGTAAAGCTCTGTAATGGTTTTATTAAAATTGTCAATATGTTCCAGAATATGTGAAGCAAAAATTTCATCAAAGTAATTATCTGGGAATGGATAAGGAAATGAATTTATATTGTGAATTTGATTACCGCCATAATCAACAATATCAAGATTAACATATCCCTCTTTGATATCTTTACCACATCCTAAATTAAGTTTCATTTACATCGTCTGGTTTTTGTATTCCAAATTTAATCTAATTTTATTAAACAAATTCTTTAAAACAAAAAATGGCTGCCTGTCAAGACAGCCATCTTTAAAAACTTGATAAAATTATTTACTGATAATTTCAATTAGCGCGCTTGCAACAGTTTTAGAATTATCATCAAGTAAAAATACTCTATAAAAACCGGGCTCTTCAAATTTCATATCATTATCTTCGTTTTTAGCAAAAAAGATGTATTTCATATCCGGCTCTACAGAAAAAGGAAAGTTTTTGTAAAACTCAAATGATCGCGTTCTATTGTTGTACTTATCATACTGAATTGAACAATCTTTCAGGTTAAGAGCATAATCGCATTTAACCATAACAGTTAAAAATCCGGTTGTAAACCTGTCGCTAACACCAACCTCGCCGTCATCACCATATTTCTCGCAGAAATAAAGGACCGGTTCAGCTTGGGCAAATAGATTATTCTTTACCCCAAACAAGAGAACAAAAAGAATTGCAAAAAGAATGAAGGACTTTTTCATATATATAGCTCCGATTGTTAATGGTTAAATGATTGGAATATTTATTAGAGACTTCTGAAAAATAGATTTCTAATTGAATGTCATTCCCGCGAAAGCGGGAATCTAACACATAATCAATAGATTCCTGTTTGCACAGGAATGACATATTGAATTTTTCAGAAGTCTCTATTAATTATTATGCCAGTGATCAATATTTAATTATAATCAAAATATCTAATTTATTTTTTATCCTACTAAATTTTTGAAATTTTTTGAGACAGAATAAATCATTAAAAATAATAATGAGAAATATTTATATGCTCAGTTTGTATAATAAAAATACTTTTATAATCGGGACAGATGAAAATTGCATCTTTATGAAAACAAAAACAAATAATTTTTATAAATTGTTTAATAAATTTTAAAATAATTGTTACTATCATCATTTAACACTCTTACAGGGACAGTATAATAATTTGAAACCATCCTACTCCGAAACTATAAAACATTTTTGTTTTGATCTTGATGGAACTCTGGTTGATTCCAATCAAACAATATATAACGCCACAGCACACACTTTAGATAAACTCGGCATAAATTTTAACGTTGATGAAATAGAATTTGCATCAATGATTGGAAAACACTTTGTAGATATTTTTGCTGCCTTCGATATAAAGGTTCCTGATTTTGAAAAATTCATTGGTATCTATAAAGAAAATTATTTTCTTCAGATGGAATATTCACATCTATATCCTGGTGTGGAAAAAACTTTAACTGCAATAAAAAATCAAGGGGCTAAAATATCTTTACTCACAACCAAAGTTCAGGATCAAGCAGATAGAATTATAGATTATTTTAATCTCAGAAAATATTTTGATCTTGTTATGGGAAGGCGGGATGGTATTGCACATAAACCCTCAGCGGAACCTTTAATAATAATTTGTAAAGAACTTAATATTGATGTCAATAAAACTTTAATGGTTGGTGATACTGAGTTAGATATTCAGTGCGGTAAAAATGCCGGAGCAAAAACATGCGGAGTTTTATATGGCTACCGAACCAAAGAACTGCTTGAAGTTGAAAACCCCGAATATTTAGTAAACTCAATTGAAGATATTATTTATCTTAAAACTTAAGATTATATCTGGTAATGGAAACAAAAATTTATTTTTCTGCTAATAAAGCTTCTTTCGATTTTTGAAGTTCAGCAATCTGATCTTTTGATAACTGTGGATACTCGATATTTAATTTTTTTAACTTATCAATTATTATCTCACTGACAAGCAAACGTGCAAACCATTTTTTATCTGCAGGAATAATATACCAGGGAGCATAATTTGTACTTGTTGCCGAAATTGCATCTTCATAAGCTTTTTGATAATCATTCCAGAATTTTCTTTCTTCAACATCGGCGGATGAAAATTTCCAGTTTTTAGAAGGATCATCAATTCTGTCTAAAAATCTTTTCTTCTGTTCATCTTTAGAGACGTGTAAAAAGAACTTTAATACTAATGTGCCATTTTTAAAAAGGTATTTTTCAAACTCACGTATCTGTTCATAGCGGCTTTCCCAAATATTTTTATCAACTAATTCTTCAGGAATCTGCTGATACTTTAATAAATTATGAACTTTAACAATTAACACTTCTTCATAATGTGAGCGATTAAAAATTCCAATTCTTCCCCGTTCCGGAACAACTTTTTGAATCCGCCATAAAAACCCATGATCAAGCTCTTCTTTGGAAGGTTGTTTGAAACTATATACTTGAGTTCCCTGTGGATTAAGTCCGCTCATTACATGTTTAATCGTGCTGTCCTTTCCAGCAGCATCCATCGCCTGAAAAATTAAGAGTACGGAATACTTATCAGAAGCATAAAGCTTATCCTGAAGTTCAGTCATCTTTTCAATATTTTTTTGCAGTTGGTCTTTTGCATCATCCTTCGATTTTAATCCCGCAGAATCATTCGTAGAATATTTTTGAAGATTAATTTTAGAATCTGGCTTTACCTGATAATTTGAAAGTTTCATTTTGTACTCCAATAGAATAATGATAGTTCTTCAATGCAAATTATCCTTAAGCTAATGGATTGTCAAATGAATTAAGATTAGAGTATTATTTATAAACAGATGGATAATTTATCACCCTCAAGAGTTATTGCTACTTAACTCATTCAAGTAGTTAATCTTGCATTGTGTGGATTTGAGACGTTAAAAAATTTTAATAATAGCAATAATTACACAATCTACCGGGTAATTATTGCAAAAATCTTTAATAATCAAGACTTACCACCCTCAAGTGTGCAGTAAAGTTATTGGCATAACTGTTGCCACAAATTATAGGTTTTTTGCATATAATTTATAAGTTGATAAGTAAGTAACAATTGTGACTAAGAATTTAAATAAGAATTTATCAGATATACTCCCCGATTTCTTTAACAACAAACAGATTAAAGAAATTTTATCTCTTTATACTTCTTCTGTAATTAACCAACCAACTGAGGCAACAAAGAGCAATAAAGGGCAAGAGGATTTTTTATTATCAACCGGACTTAATTATCGCACTCAAGTTGATTTATTGATTACATATTCATCAAATCATCTTCCTAAAGAAAAATTCTTTTCATTATTACTTTATCTTAGTCAGGTATCAATCACAAACGGAGAGTTTGCAACCGCAATTGAAATCAATGAGAAGTTAATTTCAAATACTGCTGATGACAAAAATTTTATTGATCTTTCCGCCAATGCGTATTTGTTGATAGGTGAAATTTACAGTCGGCAGGCAAACTGGCAGAATAGTTTTAACTACATAAGCAAAGCCCATGAGTTATTTGAATCTGTAAATGATATTAAAGGCATTGCAAAATGCGAAAATCTTTTAGGTACTATTTATGGTGATCTTGGTGATGTAAAAAATGCTCTAGAAAATTTTGAGGCAGCATTAAGCAAATCAATTACTGAAAATAATTTTAATGTCAAAGGTAAAATAGAAATTAATCTCGGTATTGTTAATAACATTAAGGGGTTATTTGATGAGGCACTTGGATATTTTAAACGCGCATTGTTGAGTTATGAAAAAATCGGGGATAAAAAAAGAATTGCGGAAATACATCAGGATATAGGAATGGTTTACACCAAAAAGGGGGAGTATCAATTTGCGTTAAAAGAATTTGAAGAAAGTTTTGCATACGCTGTTGAGAGTAATTATTTGCAGATAATTGGGTTTGTTTATTTAAGCAAATCTTTTGTGTATTCCCAGTTAAAGGATTATTCACTTGCAGAAGCGTTTGCAGATAAAGCTATGGAAGTTGCATACAAGCTTAATGATAAGCTTACAATTGCAGAGGTTTATAAAATTAAGGGAATAATCCAGGGTAGCGTTAAAAATTATCCGCTGGCAGAAAATTATTTGCAAACCAGTTTAAGATTAAATATTGAAGCAGGAAATGAATTAAATCAGGCAGAAACTTACCACGAGTTAGGATTACTTTATAAAGATATGGGAAAAACTGAAGAGAGTGAGAAAAATCTTAATATGGCTTTAGAGTATTTCAAGAAAATAAATGCTGAACCTGATATCCGTGCTTTAGAAAAACTTATTACATTAAAAAATTAAAAAAATGCTTGCCCCGATTGACAAGCATTTTTTATAACAATCAAACTTAATTTCCTAAATTCATTCCCTTCATTAATTCATTATAATAATTAGGCATTGCAATTGCGGTTACAAGATATCCGATGACAAAGTAAATTATAATTAAGACAATAATAACGACAACAACATAGCCCACTAATTTATCTTGTGGTGTATCTTTAACAACCTTAAGTCCAAGATATAAAAGATATATAGAATACAAACCTAAAATTCCCAGTATTGCAATGGTCGGAATAATTCCGAAGATTCCAGCAATCCAGGCAGCCGTCCAGGAATAAACAACAACTTTAAGTGATGCAACCATATCTTTGGTAGATCCAAAGGAAGGTGCTAATGCATCAACAACAAACGCTGCAAGATAAACGCCAACAAGAGTAAAAACGTATTGTAATACAGCGTAAAGTATTCCATTACCCATAGGAATCTTAAAAGAACCAAAAGGACCAAGTGAAACACCAACAATAGACTGTCCGATGAATGTGGCAATTGCCGGAATGGCAGCAAGTATCATTGCATACTTTGTGAAAAGATCTGCCACTGTTGCTTGTTCACCCTTTATTACTTCCCACTCGGTTTTAGGTGTAACAAGAATGTTTTTAGCCCGTTCAAAAAGATTCATAGTGAACTCCTTTAATTTGTTGAAGGTAAATAAAAATTATTTTTATTTTCTTTAACCCCATCGGTGTTCTATATATAGAGACTTCTGAAAAACTCAGTTTGCCATTCCCGTGCAAACGGGAATCCATTTATTTTTCCGTTAGCCAGCGGATTAGATTCCTGTCCTTTAGCTAACGAATCGCAGGAATGACTTACGACCAAACAATAATTTTTCAGAAGTTTCATATATTTTCTCATTGATTATTTTGATTTGGCGATGGCTATTCATTATTTAATAATATTTTGTAGATGATGAAGGAAGAGAATTATGGATCAAAAAGAAATTTTTAATCATATTGATTCCTTTTAAGTGAAGGTTAGAACTTGAATTAGAAATTAAGAATGATTAACCTAAGTACAATATGCTAATAGTTTAACTAATATTAACATAGTGAAAATCATAATTCATAACAATAGTTTGATAAACACTTTCTTTAATGCATTTGAAACAAAAAAATCAACCGACTCTGAATTATATGGTTTTGAATTTCGCCCATCTTGCTTTAATTTTTTGAAGTAAAATTAGAAAGAGTAAAAATGATTAGTAAAGAATTATTAGACATCCTTGTCTGTCCCGAAACCAAAGCTGAACTGGTTCTTGATGGAAACACACTTGTTTCAACAGATAAAGCCACAAGAAGACGCTACAGAATTGAAGATGATATTCCAATAATGCTTATTGAGGAATCGGAGCAGCTTAGTATTGAAGAGTGGACAGATATCATGAAGAAATATGGAAAAACTGTTTGATAATATTATTAGTTCTGATAAAGTCTGGCGCAATTTTCTATTTCCTAATTACTTCCAAAAGTCCTTCAAGAATATTTAATAACTATTTTTGATGAACAATAATCCTTAATTTTACAAGAAAAATTTTGAGCTATATGGATCCAATTAATATTATTATCGGCTTAAATATTATCGCAACATTTGGAGCAAACATTGGTGGTGCGAAAAAAGGGATTAAAGATAAAGTTGGTGTATTTAAGGATAAACCAAAAACTTATCTTCAAACACTACCATTGGTGTTTTCAACTCTAACTTTAATTCTTCTTATTATCAGCATTTTTCAAATTGGCACATTGGAATATAAAACCGAATATCAAACAATTAGAATTTTTGGATTAGTCTTTTACTTGGCTTTTTCCTGGGTTCAAATCTGGGCATATAAAACTTTGGGTGAAAACTATTCTCAGGATATTGCTATAAAGAAAGATCATCAATTAGTAACAAAGGGTCCTTTTAAGGTTATCAGACATCCACAATATCTTTCCCAAATTCTGCTGGATATCGGAGCTGCGACCGCTACCTTAAGTTTTATACTTGCACCATTAGCACTTGTTCAAATCCCTTTTTTATTTATGCGGGCTAATCTGGAAGATAAATTATTGGAAAAACATTTCAGTGAAAATTTTAAAAATTATAAAAAGAAAACCGGACAAATATTTCCCTTCATCGGTTAATGATGGTTAAGCTAATAAAGTTTTATTTTGTTGTTTTTTTTATTCTGATTTTGTCTGATGGGATTTTAAGTCAGACTTCGAATAATGTACTTGTAGTTACAAAAGCAGGGATGAAAAATATTCCGGCATACATTCGTGAAGGCACACTTTATTTTTCACTTAAGGATTTTGCGGATGCGCTTTCTGTTAATTATTACTATAACGAAACCTCACAAAAGATCGAAGCTAAATTTGATAAATATATTTTAAAAGCTTCTGCAAGAAATCCATTTTTAGTTCTTAAAGAAAAAACCAGCGAAAAAGAGTTTGTTGTTCAACTTCCGACATCCACATACTTAATTAGCTCAAAAGTATTTATTCCGCTTGAATATAGCTTGAAAACTCTTTCAACCGCTTATGGTAAAGAACTGAAATTTCAGCCACCCAATAAAATTATTATTGGAACTGCGAAAGAAGACATAGCTATAATTCCAGAAGAAACCAAAAGTGTTTTTGATATAACAGGTATTGTGCTCGAAGAAAAAGTTAATGGAACATTAATTATTGTAAAATCAAACAAATCTATACCATCTTATCGTAGCTCATTTAAAGATAATATTCTAAAATTAATATTTCGGAAAGTAAACATAGATGCAGATAAAGTTAAATTTATTGATGGGAATGGAGTTGTTAAAAAAATTGAAGCAAAAAATGTCGGTACTGATGCTGAAATAAAAATAACTGTAGGACCAGAATACACTACAAACGAAGTTATGAATATTGAGAATAGTAACGATTTACAAATTACTATCCACAATAAATTATTTAAAAAAGATACCCCTCCTAATAAATTAAAAGATAAATGGGAATTTGATGTAATTGTTATTGATGCCGGGCATGGTGGACAGGATGCGGGTGCAATAGGCGTTAACGGAGTTAAAGAAAAAGATATTAATCTTGCAATCGCCTTAAAACTTGGTAAACTTATTGAAGATAATATGCCAGAAGTAAAAGTTGTTTATACAAGAAAGACTGATACTTTTATTGATCTGTACAAACGCGGTAAAATTGCAAACGAACATAATGGCAAATTATTTATTTCGATTCATTGTAACTCAACTCCACAAAAACCAACTGATGCAAATGGCTTTGAAGTGTACTTGCTTCGACCAGGCAGGACCAAAGAAGCAATTTCAATAGCAGAATTTGAAAACAGTGTTATTAAATACGAGGACAATCCAAACAGATATGAAAAACTTACTGATGAGAATTTTATTTTGGTAAGTATGGCACATTCCTCTTATATGAAATATTCTGAAAAGTTTGCTGAGTTTCTTCACAAAGAATTTAGCAAGCATCCAAATCTTAACTCACGCGGAGTAAAGCAAGCAGGATTTTATGTCCTCGTCGGCGCTTCAATGCCAAGCGTGCTGGTTGAAAGCGGATTTCTTTCAAACATTAATGATGCAAAATATTTAAGTTCGACTAAAGGACAACAAAAATTTGCCGAGTTCGTGTTTGAAGCTATAAAGAAGTATAAAGAGAATTATGTTTTTGAAATGCAGAACGAATAGATTATTATTTTTTTAATCTGATATTATTTGATAGTTCGTTAACATCATTTGGCAGAATGGGGAAGTGAGCACTGAGTATTTTGCCGCATTCTTCTATTCCCATCAATATCCCTTTGCAAAAATTCCCATCAATAAAATGATTACCCATCTCCGTGGCAATATTATTCCAAACCGCCTGATCAACTTTTTCATTTATTTTTTTATCAGCAAGGATATAAAATTCCTTTGAAGTAAGTACTAAAAAAATCAAAACTCCCGTTGAACCAGCGGTTTTTGCAATTTCTGCATTAATAAATTCATGTTCGGCTAAAGTTTGTAAAGATTTTGATTTTTCGAACAGTTTTCTTTTCTCTTTTATTGAAACGACAAGTTCGCCAGCTGTTGTTTTTTCCACATCGCGAATCTTACTGGAGATTCTTAAAAGTTCATCGTCGTTCAAATAGCTATAAATTAATTTCTTTGGCATTGCTAAAATTCTTTTTATTAAAACTATTCAAACAACGTTTAAAAACAAAAGAGATCGTCTCAAAGGTTTCTTCTTTAATTATCTGACTTTAACTTACTAAAATTACTTATTTATCCTCTAGGAGGATAATTTATTTGCTGGGTTTATTTAACCTTACAAAAATAAAACATCTACGATGTTTTTAAACCTCGTTATGGTCAAATTATCATAGAAACTTTTGAGACAACCTCTTTAAACTAATAAACAAACAAAATCTATTTTTTGTAAACAGTAATATCACCACCAGAAGTTATTGCAATTAATGGAGCTCCACCATTATTAATAGTTCCAATAACTTTTGTTTCACTAAGTTTTGTAACATTATTTAGTTTAAACTTGCAATCAATATCACCACCCGAAGTTCTAAGTTCAGCATTAGCATCAAAATTTACAGGTGCTTTGATTTTAATATCTCCGCCGGAAGTTTTTAATTCGATTCCTTTATTAATTCCGGTATAATCAAGATCAATATCACCGCCTGATGTATTGGCTTCGATTTTTGCATTGCTACAAAAAAGATTTATATCGCCGCCAGAAGTATTTGCTGTAAAATTTCCTTCAAAGCGATCACCCCAGATATCTCCGCCCGAAGTTTTTAATTTTATGTCTCCTTTAATACCACCAACTTTAATATCACCGCCAGCGGTATTTGCATAGACATTAAAAGTTGCGGGCAATTTAATCTCAAATTTTAATTTAATATTTGAAAACCAATCCAGCCCTGGTTTTTTCTTAACAACAACGGTTACCTCTTCGGAAGTTGCGTTAAAATCATAAGTAAACTTTTCAGCAGCATTATCATTGCCAATAACTTTGATGTAAACTTCAGACTTATCTCCGGGGGTTATTTGTATATCTCCTGTATCTGAATTTAAAACTAATTTTTTGTCGGGAGAAATCTTAAATGATTTTTCGTAGATTGTTTTTGTATCACCGCCTTTTGAAAAAGCTATGGTTGGATTTCGAAACAATCCACAAATAAAAATGATTGATAAAATGTAAACCGATAAATTTTTCATATTAAACTCCTTTGATATTTTTATTCGATTAGACGATTAAAAATACTTTATGGTTACCGATTCGTAAAAGTAAATTTATCAATCGGTACTTATTGATGATTAGAGGAAGATATAACGGAAAAGTTATATCTAAAGCTCTTCTCCGCCATTTAAAATTTCAATTGCTTTATCAACAGATTGGTGAGTACCGTAAATAACCAGAGTATCATTTGCTTTAAGAATATCTTTTCCTGAAGGATTTGAAATTGTTTGTCCATTTCTTACTATGGCAATTACTGTCGCATCAGACTCGGCACGTAGATTTATTTCGCTAAAAGATTTGCCGATAAATTTATTATCACTATTTACATAATAAGATTCAGTTAAACCCTGTGCTAATATTTCATCAAGATGAGTGAAAGAACTTATATCTATACCTTCTTTTCTTAAAAGACTATAAGATTCTTCTCTAAGTAAGGTTGTTTGTTTCATTATCACATTAAGCGGTATGTGATATCTTTCCAATACTTTTCTAAATATTTGCAAAGCAGTTTCAAACTCTTCGGGAATAACCTCATCAGCACCCAGCTTTTTTAACTCATCAACTTCGGTTACATATCTTGTCCGCACTAAAGCGTGTATATGAGGATTCATTTTTTTTGCAAGTTGCAGTGAAATTTTTGTAATCAATGGATCAGAAATAGCGAAGACGATAACATTAGCAGTTTCAATTTTTGCAATGTTAAGTATCTCATCTTTGCTGATATCTCCATAAATAATATTTTCACCTTTAGCTTTTTCTTTTTTTACTGTGTCGGGATTTAATTCAATAACTACGTAGCGAATCCCGGTTTCTTTTAAAACTCTTGCCAAATTACTTCCATTCAATCCAAATCCTGCAATGATAACGTGCCCGGCCAAATTTTTTAAGTTATCAATAGTTTGTGTTTCTTTTCTTTCAAGCTTGCTGGTTTTACTTGCAATATAAGGAGAAAATTTGATGAGCAGAGGAGTTAAGATCATTGTAAAAATTGTTGATCCAAGAAATGCATTGTAAAAATCGCTGCTGATCAGTTTAAAATTACTACCTGCCTGTGCAAGTATAAACGAAAACTCACCGACTTGAGAAAGTGCAAGTCCCGCAAGTACAGCAACTCTAAGTGGATATTTCAAAAACAAAACTATCAAAACAATAATGGAAGTTTTGAATATTAATATCCCGACTGTTAATAAAGTAATTTGTAAAGGATTATGAATTACAAATTGTATATTTAACAGAAGGCCTATTGAAACGAAAAAAATGCTATTGAATGCGTCCTTAAATGGAGTAATTTCCGCAACAATCTGATGATTGTAATCAGATTCAGCAAGTATTAAACCAGCGATAAACGCACCAAGTGCAAAAGACAAACCTAATGAATGAGTAAGATATGCAGTTCCTAAAAGCAACAGAATAATTCCAATAGTAAATGCTTCACGCATTCTTAATCTGGCGATTTGATGTATAACCCGTGGCATAAATAATTTTGCTATCACCATTATTATTGCCATCGAACCAAAAGCAATAAATAATTTTATAAAGATTTCTTTTACTGTTAATCCGGTTTGAGAGCCAAGCAAAGGGAGCAACAAAAACATTGGCACTATTGCCAGATCCTGGAATATCAAAATACTTAAAGCAATTTTACCGTGTGGTGAATCTATTTCGCCTGAATCGGAAAATATTCTTAAAACTATTGCTGTGCTGGATAAACTTACAAGCATTGAGAAAAATATTGCCTGCTTTAGTTCTATTCCAAGAAAAACAAAAAATATTGTGCTGAAAAGAATAGTAAGAATAAGTTGCAAACCACCGGCAACAAGAAAAAATTTTTTAATCTTGAATAAATGTGTGTAAGAAACTTCAAGACCGATTGTAAACATTAGTAACATTACGCCTATTTCTGCCATCACATCAATTTGATCAACGGAGCGAATAAGATTAAAACCAAAAGGTCCGATAATCATTCCGGCAATTAAAAATCCAACAATGCTTGGAAGATTAATTTTATTAAACAGAAAAATGATTGGAAGGGAAACGAGAAGAATTACAACTATGTCTTTTATGATAAAAAATTGATGCATTAAAATCTAATTTTTTAATAACATTTTGAAATAACAGCGTCTTCTTTTGTGCTGTCGTGCATCATAAAGTTTCCATTGTGACTGGATTTTATCGTTTGTTTCAAGTTCTCTGTTTGTTTCAACGTTGGTGATTTTATTTTTAATACAAACTTTATTTATTTGATCGATCAATACTGCATTTACACCTTTGTTTTGTAAATCAGTTCTGACTGCTGTAAGATATAAATCCAATGTGCGGCTTCTTTTCATCTCTCGTAAAATATGAATGAATCCAAATGGAAAAACTTTACCATTAATTTTTTGAAGAGCCCGGTTAAGCGATGGCATAGTAATTCCAAACGCAGCAAGTTTGTTATTTTCATCAAGTACAATTGGAACATACTCCGGACGGATAAAAGAAAAATATTGTTTGACATAAAAATCTATTTGCCTATCAGTCAACTCAACAAAACCAAAAAGATTTTTGTAAGTATCATTTATCAGATAAAAGATATCTCTTGCATAAGGAAGCATATCTTTGGATTTTTTAAAAACAGGAATGTGAAGTTTATTTCTCTGTAATGCAACCTGTGCAATTCGCTCGATCTTATCAGGAGTTTTTTCCGGAATCTTTGCGTTGAACTCGATCCAATCAACATCTTTTTGATAGCCATAAGATTCAATATGTTCTGGATAGTAAGGATAATTATAGATGCTTCCTAAAGTGTTAACTTCATTATAGCCCTCAATTAGCATTCCCTCTCCATCCATATCGGTAAACCCAAGTGGACCGTGCAGAGTATTCATCCCTTTTTCCGCTGCCCATTTTTCAACTGTGCTTAGTAATAAGAAAGAAACTTCTTTATCATCTATAAAATCTATGAATCCAAATCTCGCATCTTTTTTATTAAACTTTTCATTGAATTTAGAGTTTATGATTCCTGCTATTCTTCCAGCAATGCGGCCATCTTTATAAACCAGCCAATATTTTGCTTCACAAAAATCAAAAGCAGGATTTACATCTTTACTTAAAGTGTGGAGCTCATCAAATCGCAGAGGCGGGATCCAATATTTATTACCGGCAAATAATGAGTAGGGAAATGAGATAAATTTTTTTAAATCTTGTTTCGAGCTTACTTCTTTTAGGATCAAATTCATATAGAGCTTAAATTATTTTTATTTCTACCTGCAATATAACTTTTTAACGGATAGCTTTTATAAGATAATTTAACTTCATTTATTCAGTATTGATGTGTTGATATATCCAATAACACCATGTGTGAGAAGAAAAAACGGAATAATAATTATTAACAGATTTTCTAACGGTGGTAGTTTAGCTTTCCAGTTAGGGATAAACTGGATTATTATAATTTCAAAAACTATCATTAGAAAAATTATAATTAAACTATTTGATAATACTTTGTAGGAAAATTGCAGATACAATTTTTCATCCTTTATTTGTTCCTGTTCCAAAATAAATGGACGTAATGCTAAAACAGCCAGTGCAGCAAGTCCTTTATATCCAAGTAAACTAATTGATAGAATTGTTCCAAAGCCAACTACAATTTCAAACAGAAAAGCAAGGGTTAAGTTTTTATATTTCACTTTAGATTGATAATCTCATTATTTATGAACGGTTCTAAACCCAACCGCGCAGCTTGCAAGCTTCTGCAACACGTGCAACACCAACAAGCATCGCTGCCAAACGTGGATGAATCTTTTTTTCTTTAATTGCCTCATTAACTCTTGCATAAGCTAAGGTCATTTTTTTATCAAGCTTTTGATGGACCTCTTCTTCTTCCCAGAAATAAAGATATTTATCCTGCACCATTTCGAAATAAGAAACTATAACTCCACCTGCGCTTGCAAGAATATCGGGAATAACGTGAACTCCTTTCTTAAATAAAATTAAATCTGCTTCAGGAGTTGTAGGTCCATTTGCAAGTTCACAAACTATTTTTGCTTTTATTCTGTCGGCATTTTTCCCGTGGATTGCATTTTCTAAAGCTGCCGGATAAAGTACTTCAACATCAAGTTCAAGAAGATCTTCATGAGCAATTTGTTTTGCTCCGGGAAAGTTCAACACACTTCCCGTTTTTAATTTATGTTGAACTAAATCCACCGGATCAAAACCTTTTTTATTATAGATAGCACCGCGTGAATCACTAACAGCAATTAATCTTCCACCTCCTAAAATTTCTTTATGAAGTAATGCGGCACGTTGCCCCGCATTCCCAAATCCCTGAATTGCAAAATCTTTTGTTGGATCTAATCCAAATGCTTTACAGGATTCTCTTACTGCAATTACACCACCGCGCGAAGTTGCATCACGTCTTCCTTCTGTTCCGCCAACTTGCTGGGGCTTATCTGTAAATGTACCGGGATTATGTTTAAAAGTTATCGTTTCATATTCATCCATCATCCACGTCATTGTTTGGGGATTTGTATAAACATCTGGTGCAGGAATATCAATATCTACTCCCAGCAATGGAGAGATTGCACGAACATATTCGCGCGATAATCTTTCAAGTTCTCGTTCACTCATAATCTTCGGATCACAACAAACACCGCCTTTACCACCACCAAGAGGAAGATCGACAACAGCGGTTTTCCATGTCATCCAGCAGGCTAGTGCTCTTATTGTATCAACGGTTTCTTCAGGATGGAATCTTATTCCACCTTTTGCCGGACCACGGGCATAATTGTATTGAATCCTGTAAGCTTGAAATATTTTTACTTCACCATTATCCATTTTTACTGGTAATGTAAAACTTGTTTCAAGCTGTGGTGTACTAAGCAGTTCTATTGTTGCCTGATCAAGATTAAGCAGTTTGGATGCTTCTATAATTTGCTGCTGTGCAACCCGGAATGAGTTATATGAATCCATTTATTTTGCCTCATCTTTTGAGTTATCTGTTTTTGATTTTTTTTCTTCTTTAGTTTCGGGACGTACGTCAAGCAAAATTCTATACCAACAATTTTTGCATACCAGTGCCCGATCTACTTTTAATAATACCTGCTGCCAGGAACTTAATTTGTTACCGCAGTGTGGGCAGGAATCAGGTATTTGTTCTTCCTGATGTTGATTTGTATCAGCCAATTTAAACCTCCGGTTTCAAAATTATGCCTCTGTTCTGATGACCATTCATTTTTATAACTATGGGATTTTTAAATCTTATCAATCTTGTATATTCTTTAACTTCCAATGGAGGCTGGGCTAACAGCCAATCCCAATCTACAAATCCTTTACCCGAAGCAGTATTGACTGTAAAATATCCGATCATAAATGAGGTTATGTTTTGGAAAAAATGCGATCCCTGCGATGGTTCAACGGACATATCTTTAAAACTGGTTTCAATAATAGCACGCGCACCGGCAATTTGTTCCCATCCCACCGGTATTCCTAACCAGGGATCTAATGAACCCCATCTTCCTACACCAATTAATAAATAAGGTCGTGTTTGATTAATTAATTGTTTATTAAATAATGCAACTTCCCGCGCAACCTCTCTGCTTTTGGAGCGGTCAAATTTATGATAATCAACAAGCACAACATCATAAATATCCTGAATAAGACCATTGCCAAGTACCTGGTAACTTTGGCAGATGAGATGATCAACATTATTATCATCAAGTTTAAGTTCTTCAACCTCTTGGGCAATAACAAGCGGGCGCATTTGCAAAACACCAAATTCTTTTTTCCCCGTATTTGATGGAAAAAGATTAACAGCAAATTCAATTTCAACCGGGGTTCCCATTCCCCAGGTTCCCATATCCAAAAGCAGTTCGATAATCTGAGTAAGCGGGAAAATTTTATTTTTCAGGATAGGACCAAATGTTACCAATCTTGTTCCCGGTCTTCCCAGTCCATCGTAAATCGCATCGTTATCGTGTGAATAGGTTGCACCCACATAATTTAACGTTCCATCTTTTTCTGCAACGGAAAGATCAAATGTTTCAACAAGTGTATCGTGTGTTGTTTCAACAAATCTATTTACTTCATCTAACCTTAAAGCATAAAACTGACGCTGACTATTATTCAAAGCATTTTTTGATGAATAAAATTGTATCAGATCATTTGGATATTTAGGACAGAAGCGAACCGTTAAACCGCCATCGACAACCCATTTACCTAATCCAAGTGCAATTGAGACTATCCCATCAGTGGATTTTTGAGGAGGAAGCGGATAAAAATTGTATGATTTTGCCACACCAGAAAAATTGGGATAATATCTGTTTTCATGTTTACTACCAACCATCTTCTGAATTATTACTGCCATCTTTTCTTCTTCAAGACGATAGGAAGTGATCTTGATGTAATTTTTTGCTGCCTGATAAAATGTTGATGCGTAAACTCTTTTTATTGTGTTAAGAAGATCATTTAATCTTATCAAAGGATTTGTCTGATTGTTGGGAAGCATATATGTTTCATAAACGCCGGCGAACGGATGATACTGCGAATCCTCCAACAGACTCGAAGACCTAACAGCAAGCGGTGAATGAATAAGCTGTAGAAATGCTGCAAGATCACCGAGAACGTCTTCAGGAAATTTTTCGGCTTCTAAAAATCTTTTTGTAATTTCTGAATCATCACTGCAGTTAAGTGCAAAACTTCTAAGATTGTTCTCATCAATAAACTGATCGAATACTTCTGTTCCTATTACAACTGCCGGGGGAACAGATATAACCACATTTTCAAATGAATCCCGTACGTTGTAATCGTTAATCAATGTATTTACAAAGCCCAAACCGCGTGCTTTGCCGCCAAGCGAACCGCCGCCAATTCTTGCAAAGCTGCTTTGAGGATCAAAAGTTTCTTTGTTAAAATCTGTGATAATTCCACGCTGCCGTAAATATCTGTAATGATTAAGAGAATTAATCAGATCTTCCCTCAGCTCTTCAACAGAAGAATAATCCGAGACCTTACGCGGCCGGAGTTGATGTGCCAGCCAGAATTCAGTTCTTGCTTTAAGCCAATTTGAAAAGTGATTTCGTTCAGCATGGTATTTTATACTTTCGGCAGGTACCATTCTTAAGGCATCTTCTAATCCTTTTAGGTCCGATGCTCTTGCTACTTCAGTTCCATCTGCGGTTCTGAAAATAAAATCACCAAAGCTGAAATACTGATTCATAAATTGTCTTAACTCGTAAAGTAGAGTAGGGGAATCTTTAAGAATAAAAGATACTTCGGCGTTCTGGGCTTCAATCTGGTTTTGCGGATTTGTTGATGCGAGCAAAATAGGTATATCTGGATGTTCCTGCTTAACGGCTTCTGCAAAGCGTAAACCGGCTTTGGGATCCTGTTTACCTTCTCTCGGAAAATCAATATCTGAAATTATTCCAAGTATCAGCTCTTTATATTTTGAATAATAATCCCATGCTTCTTCATAATTTGAGCAGAGTAAAATTTTTGGTCTGGCGCGCATTCGTAAAAATTTATGAGTAAGATTTATTCCCTCAGAAATTAATCTTTGCGATTGCTTAAGCATTTCAGTGTAAATAATCGGAAGAAAGGAGGAATAATATCTTACATTATCCTCAATAAAAATTACACTTTGTACGCCGACAATTTTACTATCGTGCTCAACGTTAAGCTTATCTTCAAAATATTTAATCATAGCAATGATAATTCTGAAATCACCCTGCCAGATAAAAACTTTATCAAAAATATTTATTTCAGGATTTAGCAAAAGAAATTTTAATTCTTTGTTATCGTGGGCAAGAAGAACAATCGGAATATTTAATCCTGATTTTTTTGCCTGCTTAACAAAGTTTAACGGGTGCATATCTTCGATGTGAAGAGTTGTAATGATCAGGTCGAATCTGTTTTCTTCTCTTGCAAGATTAATAGCTTCGTTACCGCTTGAAACTCTTGTAAGCTCCGGCGAATGTGAAAGATTTAAACCCTGGTATTCATTTCGGATAAGTTCATACAATCTGCCGTCTTCCTCAAATAAGTAAAGATCATATAAGCTGGAAACAAGAAGTATATCCCGTATGCGAAGGCGCATCAGATTTTGAAAGCCCTGGAAGCGGTTGCCGTAGCCGTGTTCAACCCAAAGAGTATCGGGTGAATTTTTTAGATCATCGTCCCTGTTCATTTTTTTCTCTGCTAACAGGTTGAATAATTAATCCTGTTCCAAATTATTAAAAATTATGGTAAACGTCTATCGGTAATTAAAGTATTTATTAATTTCAAAATAAAAAGGCGATCACAAAGATCGCCTTAATTATAAATTAGAATTTTTGTTCCGTTTGGTTTAGAAAATTATTAATTACACAACTCCCTGATCCATCATTGCATCGGCAACTTTTAAGAACCCACCGATATTTGCGCCGTTAACATAATTGCCCGGCGTATAAAATCTTTCAGCAGTATCAACGCAGGTTTTATGAATGCTGTGCATAATCATCTTCAAACGGTTGTCAACTTCTTCACGTGTCCAGCCGTAACGCATACTGTTCTGCGCCATCTCTAATCCGGAAACAGCAACACCACCGGCATTAGCTGCTTTTCCCGGTCCATACAGAATTTTTTTATCTAAGAAAATATTTACACCATCGGGAGTAGTTGGCATATTGGCTCCTTCACTTACAACGAAAACGCCATTCTTAATAAGATTCTGTGCGTCCTTTGCATTGATTTCGTTTTGGGTTGCGGATGGGAAAGCACAATCGGCTTTATGATCCCACAAAGGATTATGATCCATATTAGGATCAAGCGGAGTGTAAACTGCTTTTTTATATTTATCTGTGTACTCTTTAATTCTTCCTCTGCGAACGTTTTTCATTTCCATAATGTATGCAAGTTTTTCTTTGTTAATTCCTTCTTCATCGTAAATATATCCGTTGGAATCAGACATAGTAACAACTTTACCGCCAAGCTGAAGTATTTTTTCTACAGTATATTGTGCAACGTTTCCACTGCCGGAAACTAAACAGGTTTTGCCTTCAAGTGTTTTCCCTCTTGTTGCAAGCATCTCAGAAGCAAAATAAACTGAACCATAACCTGTTGCTTCGGGACGAATGAGTGAACCGCCCCAATTTAATCCTTTACCGGTAAGTACACCTGTAAATTCATTCCTTAATTTTTTATACTGACCAAATAAATAACCAATCTCTCTTCCACCAACACCGATATCTCCAGCAGGAACATCTGTATCAGCACCGATATGACGGAACAACTCACTCATAAACGCCTGGCAGAATCTCATAATTTTCAAATCACTTTTTCCTTTTGGATCAAAATCACTTCCACCTTTGCCGCCGCCCATTGGCAAGGTTGTTAAACTGTTTTTGAAAACCTGTTCGAATGCAAGAAACTTTAAGATGCCAAGATTTACAGATGGGTGAAACCGCAATCCACCTTTATATGGACCGATTGCACTGTTCATTTCAATTCTGTAACCAATATTAATATTGATCTCTCCCTGATCATCAACCCAGGGCACGCGGAAAATTATTATTCTTTCCGGCTCGATAATTCGTTCAAGAATTTTTGCTGAACGATATTCGGGATGACGATCAAAACAGATTTCAAGTGACTCAGCAACTTCCATCACAGCTTGATGAAATTCCGGTTCAGTCGGATGTTTGGCTTTTACCATTGCCATTAAATCTTTTACATACTCGGACATAGGAACCTCCGATAAAAATTTAAAAATATTTTAATTAAATGGAGTTAACCTTTGAGAGAAAACTAACTTTTAAGTTTATTGAACTAAAGAATTGAATTTGTGAAAGTTGTGTAACAGAAATTGTTACGATGGAAAAGTCCATTTGATTTATTAAATGAGATTTCTGAAAAAATAAATTTTAGTAGAGTGTCATTCCCACGAAAGAGGTTATGTAAAAACGCGTTCTGTCACTTCGCCCGGAGGGAGGAGTCTTTTATTTCGACAAGATTTCTCAGCCTGCCTGTCCGGTAGGCAGGTCGAGAACCTGTCTGCCGACAGGCAGGCTCCTTCGAAATGACTTTTCATTAATATTCAAGCAAACTCGAAAGAAGGAATCTATTGTATCTATAGAAATTTCTTGGATTACTGTTTTCACCCATTGACGTTAACTTAATAAATATTATTTTTTTAATTGCCCTGACATTTATGTCGGGGACAATTAAATAAAAACAAAAACTGGACTTTAGTCCCATTGCTTAAGCTAAGTTGGGCTAAAGCCCAATAGTTTTTTGTTGTAAAGTTCCCCCGACTTGAAGAGGCTGTGTTAAAATTGCGTTTGTCAACCAAAGGAACTCATCCCCAACCCCTTCTCTTAGAAAGAGAAGGGGCTTAATACATTATAATTTCAAAGTCCCTCTCTTTTTAAGAGAGGGATTTAGGGTGAGTTTTCTCCTTACAATTGAATTTTCACACAGCTTCTGAAAGTCGGGGCAATTGAATTTTTATTAATAGGTTAATTAGCAAACTATTGTCTTAGGTTGATGCTATACGTTTTCATAGGAGTAATTTTTTAGTGAGGACTAAATTATATCTCTATCAATTTATTTTGAACAGCATATTGTGTTAACTCAACATTGGATTTCATAGACATCTTTTCAAGAATTCTATTTCTGTATGAGTACACTGTGTTGATGCTGATCGAAAGTTCTTCGGCAATTTCTTCAGCGCTTTTTCCGAGAGCTATATTGCACATAATCTGATACTCGCGATCAGATAACTTTTCATGTAAAGTTTCTTTTTCGGTTGTTCCTAAATTATCCGCAAGTTTTTCAGCAAGCTGTTGATTGATATATTTTCTACCTGACACAATTTTCCGAATTGCAGTAACAAGTTCTGTTGGTGCGCTTACTTTTTTTAAATATCCGGAAGCACCTGCTTTTATTGCTCTTAATCCATATTGGTCTTCGCTGAACATGCTTAAAATTAAGACCGGTAAATGCGGATAAATTTGCTTGATGTCTTTTAAAGCTTCCAATCCGCTTTTGCCCGGCATATTAATATCAAGAACAACAATGCTCCATTCTTTACTCTTCAAAAGTTCCATTAATTCAAATGCATTCGCAGCTTCACCTGTAACCTGCATATCTTTTTCTTCTGCCACAATTTGTTTTAAACCTTCGCGCACAATTGCATGATCATCAGCAATTAAGATTTTTATTTTTTGATCAATCATTTTTTTTCTCGATGGGAATTTCAACTTTTAATGTAGTACCTTTACCAGCCAGTCCATCGATGTAAACCTGTCCGCCAAATATCATTGCTCTTTCTTCCATTCCATGAATACCAAGAGATCGAAAATCCTTAATCTGTTCCTGCGTTATCCCTTTTCCATTGTCTTTAATTTCAAGAGAAATATTGGAAAGATTAGTTAATAAAGAGACACTAACTTTTTCAGCATTTGCGTGCCGGGCAATGTTAGTAAGTGCTTCCTGAAAAATTCTAAAAATTGCGGTTGCTCTTTGAGCATCAAGATCAATTTCTTCTTTTGGTAATACGAGTGAACACTTTATTCCGGTTAACTTTTCGAATTCTTCGGTCTGCCATTCAATAGCTGCGATAAGCCCAAGCTCATCAAGAATGCCCGGACGTAATTTAGAAGAAATTTTTTGTACGGATTCTACTGATTGATCAATCAGGTTTGTAAGAGCTGTGATTTTTTCTCGTAATGGTTCTTGATTTTCAGTTAGCTTATTTGCAAGAAGAGAAATTTGAATCTTTAAAACAGTCAGCACCTGTCCAAGTTCATCGTGTATCTCTCGTGCAATGGTAGTGCGCTCTTCTTCTCTTACAGATTGAAGATGAGTTGCAAGTTCTCTTAACAAGTTGCTGGATCGCTTTAGTTTTTCCTCAGCTTGTTTTCGCTCTGTAATATCGCGTGCAATTGAAAGTACTGTAAGTTTATCTTTAAATAGAAACAGATGAGAATTTATTTCAACAGGAATTAATTTTTTATCTTTCGCACGATGTACGATATCATAAATAGTATGACCTTCTTTTAACAGCCGCTCCATATTTATGTTGAAATCATCTATGCACTGAGGAGACACAATGGCGGAAGGACTGAGATTAAGAAACTCATCTTTTGAATAGCCCAATCTTTTGCAGGCAATTTCATTTACCTCAATAAAATCACCATAAGTTTTTTCCTCCGAAAGCTGAGTAACAAAAACGGCATCGTTTGCACTATTAAAAAGCATTTTGAACTTATATTCACTTTCACGCAATTCAAGCTCCGAATTTTTTCGGGCGGTTATATCTTTAATTACGCTTAAAGTAATCTTTTTATTATCTGGTAATGTGAGAAATGAATTTGAAAACTCAAACCATGCTTTTCTTCCGTTCCAAAGAGTGTTCTCTCTTTCAAACAAAGTTTTTATTTCATTACTTCGGATATCTTTCTGATAAGTTTTAAGTGCGGTTTCCTGTTCGGATTTACAGTAAACACAGGAGAAAGGTTTTCCAATCAGTTCGCTTTTATTCATCTGAAAAATTTTACAGAATGAATCATTAACTAATAAAATGTTTCCATCTTCATCAATCAAGCGCATACCATCAACCGAGATTTCCCATAACTGACCAAAGAGCAAATCGGTATTCAATAAATCATCTGTCAAGTAAAGATCAGTAATCATTAATTTTTAGAAACCTTTGAATTATTCCTTTTGTCATTCCCACGAAAGTGGGAATCCATTTTATTTTGGGTCCATTAGCTAACGGATTGGATTCCCGTTTTCACGGGAATGACACATAAATTCTGACTTATGAGGCAACCTTTGACACTCTTCTAAAACTTTATTTTTCAGAAGTCTCATTTTATTTTATTCTTTCAACTTCAATTTTCTTACCACATAAAATTTTATATCAGGTTAACCTCAATACAAAATTGTATTGAAAATTAAGTTTCTGTCAGTACAACTCCCGGTTTTAAAATGACACCTCTGTTTTCATGTCCGTTTATACGCACTGATATTGGCTTGTCAAATCTAATATGTTTAGTATAGTTAAACTCTTCAATAGCAGTTTGATTATTAAGCCAATCCCAATCAATAAATCCAAGATGGTCAATTGAGTTTACAGTAAAATATCCAACTCTGAATGAAGTAAGATTTTGAAAAAAGTGTGAACCTTGCGAAGGAGTAACCTGAAAATCTTTAAAACCCGCTTCAACAATTACAGAAGCACCGGAAATCTGATCCCACGTAACAGGAATACCAAGCCATGGATCAAGTGAGCCCCATCTTCCAACGCCCAAAAGTAAATATGGTTTTCTTTCATTAAGAAGTTTTGTGTTCAGCTTACTTACCTCCTGGGCTACATCTTTGCTTTTACCTCTTTCAAATTTATTTATATCAACAACCACAATATCGTAAATGCCATTCATAGCACCGTTTCCTAAAACCTGCGAACTTTGACAAATCAAATCTGATTCTTTAACGTCGCCAATCATTAATTCCTCAACTTCTCTGCTTAAAACCATCGGACGCATTTGTAACATTGCAAATTCTTTTCGTTCACCTTTGGGGACTGTTAGATTAACGGCAAACTCTATTTCAACAGGTGTTCCCATTCCCCACGATCCTAAATCAAGCAGAAGATCTAAAATTTCCGGAAGAGGGAAAATCTTATGTTTAAGTATCGGGGCAAACGTTACAACTCTTATTCCTTCGCGAGATATTCCATCATACACACCTTCATTTTCCGGCGAGTAAGTTGAACCGACGGTATATAATGTTCCATCTTTTTCTGAATCCAGTAGGTCATATCTTTTAACAAGCGGGTCTTCAATACTTTCAGGATGATGTTCAAGTTTGCCATTTAGATCAAGAGCGTAAAATTCCTGCTGAGCATTTTTTAAAGTTTCCTTGGTAGAAAAAAACTGCATAAGATGTTTAGGATACCGCGGGCAAAAGCGAACTGTATTTCCTCCTTCAACAACTGTTTTACCCAAACCAAGAGCAACAAGCGCAATTCCGTCTGTAGATTTTTGCGGCGGCACTGGATAAAAATTATATGACTTTGCAACTCCTGCAAAATCAGGATAAAATCTTTGATCTCTTTGTGCACCAACTAACCTTTGAACAACGACGGCCATTTTTTCTTCCTCCAACCGGTAGGAAGTTGCTTTCATATAATCTTTAGCTTTTTTATGATAGGTAGAAGAGTAAACACTTTTAATTGATATTAAAAGTTCATCTAATCGTACTTCAATATCTTTGTTACTGTTGGGAATCATATAAGTTTCGTAAACACCGGCGAATGGTTGAAACTGGGAGTCTTCCAGCAAGCTTGATGATCTTACTGCAAGCGGAGAGTGTGTTATCTCTAAAAAATCTTTAAGTTTTTGGATAACCTCTTTAGGAAATTTCGGTGCATCAATAAATGCTTTTGTAATTTCAAGATCATCAACTTCTAGAAAAGCGTATTGATCTAATCTGTTTTCCTGAATAAATCGATCAAAAACATCTGTGCCGATTACAACTGCTGATGGAACGCTGATTTCAACATCATCAAATTTATGGCTTATCTCATAATTAGTGATCATAGTATTTATAAAACCAAGTCCGCGTGCTTTACCACCAAGTGAACCTCCGCCAATTCTTGCAAAGCTGTTTTTGGGATCAAAATTTTCTTTATTAAAATCCAAAATTATTCCACGCTGCTGTATCTTTCTATATTCCTGCAATGAGCTTAATAATCTATCGCGCAGCTCCTGAACCGATTTGAAATCTGTAACTTTGTGTGGTCTAAGCCGGTGTGCTAAATAAAATTCTGTTCTTGCTTTTAACCATTTGGAAAAGTGATTTCGCGATGCGTGATAAACTAAACTTTCATCCGGGATAACTTTTAATGCTTCTTCCAGCTCTGAAAGATTTGTTGCTCTAAAAACCTCCTTGCCTTCTGCATTGACAAAAATAAAATCACCAAAACCAAAATTATTAAGCATAAAATCACGCAGATCATGCAAAAGTCGTGGTGAGGTTTTATGCAGAAAAGAAGCACCTATTTCATTAGCTCTTTCTTTAAAGCTTGCATCACTTGATTGCAGAAGAATCGGAATATCATCGTGCTGCGAGCGTACATTTTTAGCAAACTTTATTCCTGCTTCCGGGTCTTTTACTCCGTGATGTTTGAAGTTAATATCAAGAATAATTCCTAAGACATATTCCTGATATTTTTCATAATACGACCAGGCTTCTTCATAATTTGTGCATAAAAGAATTTTAGGACGAGCGCGCATTCTTAAAAATTTATGTGTAAGGTTCACGCCTTCTTCCAGCAGTCTTTGTGATTGCTTAAAAATTTCTTTGTAGATAAGAGGAAGGTAAGAAGAATAAAATTTGATATTGTCTTCAACAAGGATAATTGATTGTACACCAATATTTTTAGTATCATTTTCAACATTCATCTTATCTTCAATATATTTTACAATTGCTATAAGAAGATGATATTCGCCGCTCCAGATAAAAATTCTCTCGAATATTGAAGTGTCGTAATTTGTAGTAAGCTCTTTTCGTTCACGGTTATCATAAGCAAGCAGCACGATGGGTAAGTTAACTCCGGATTGCCGCACCATCTGTGCAAATTTAATTACGTGCATATCTTCAATGTGCAGCGTAGTTATTATAAGATCAAAAGTATTATCGCTGCTAAGCATCTCCAGTGCTTCTGCTCCTGTTGTAACGTGAATAAGCTCCGGTGCAAAACTTAAATTAAGTGATTTATATTCATCTCGAATCAACTCATAAAGTCTGCCATCTTCCTCAAACAAATAATTATCATAAATACTTGATACGAGAAGTATCTCGCGGATTTTATAACGCATTAACTTCTGGAATTTTTTTATGCGCGAACTAAAAACATTTTCCAGACTGTACTGCTTAATTTTTGACGAACGATTTTCCATATGCTTAGATTAGATTTATTGTTGGGTAAAATATAATAAAATTGAAGTTGGAAGTCAGGATACTTAAAATGTAAAATGGATGATGGAAGATGGTTAATGGGAAATAAAATTTAGATAATAACAAAAAAGGCGACACCGAAAACCTTTATTTTAAGATTGATTTTTTTGTTTGTGATTTAACATAACAAACCCAGTTCCTTTGAGGAACTGGGTTTGTGGATTGCAAAATTTATTTTAGCAGCAACATTTTTTTAGATGAAACAAATTCACCAGCTTGTAATTTGAATGAGCTAAAAGGAGTGTAAATAATTTTGTGTAAATGTTTCATATCATTATTCCATTTAATTGACTGTTCTGTCAAGAAATGGTTCTTGACTGCCGAGAAAAATGGATGATGGAAGATGGTTAATAAAATTAAGATAATAACAAAAAAGGCGATCCGACCCGCTTCGACTAAGCGATAGCGAGGCAAGTGATCGCCTTAATTGTTAATTTTTAATTATCAATTGTTAATTACTAAACAAGTCCCTGATCCAGCATTGCATCAGCAACTTTTAAGAATCCGGCAATGTTAGCGCCGTTAACATAGTTGCCCGGCGTACCATATTTTTCTGCAGTAGTTACACAAGTATCATGTATTCTTACCATAATTTGATGTAATCTTTGATCAACTTCTTCACGATTCCACGGTAAGCGCATTGAGTTCTGAGACATTTCAAGTCCTGATGTTGCTACACCACCAGCATTAGAAGCTTTGCCGGGTGAATAAAGAATTTTAGCTTCAGTGAATACTTTGTATCCATCTAAAGTTGTTGGCATATTTGCACCTTCGCAAACGCAAATGCAACCGTTCTTTACTAATTCTTTAGCATTCTCTTCGTTAAGTTCATTTTGTGTTGCACAAGGAAGAGCGACGTCGCATTTAACTTCCCAGGGTCTTCTGCCGGGAACAAATTTAACTTTAAATTCTTTAGCATAATCTTCAACAGCATCTTTATTGCTTGCGCGTAGCTTTAACATATAATCAATCTTTTCTCCTTTTACTCCATCCGGATCATAAATATATCCATCCGGTCCGGAAAGAGTAACGACTTTACCGCCAAGCTCTGTAACTTTTTGAACTGCACCCCAGGCAACATTACCAAATCCGGATACTGCAACTGTCTTACCATCAAAAGAAGTTTTTTTAGTCTTTAACATTTCTTCTGCAAAGTAAACAACACCAAATCCTGTTGCTTCTGGTCTAACGAGCGATCCACCCCAATTGATTCCTTTGCCTGTCAGCACGCCGGTAAATTCATTTCTTAATCTTTTGTACTGTCCGAATAAAAATCCAATTTCTCTTGCACCAACACCGATATCTCCGGCAGGAACATCAGTATCCGGTCCTATGTGTCTCGAAAGTTCTGTCATAAAACTTTGGCAAAAACGCATTACTTCGTTATCGGATTTTCCTTTTGGATCAAAATCACTTCCACCTTTGCCGCCGCCCATTGGTAAAGTTGTTAGTGAGTTTTTAAATACTTGTTCAAATGCTAAAAATTTTAAAATGCCCATTGTAACTGATGGGTGAAATCTTAAACCACCTTTGTATGGACCAATAGCGGAATTCATTTCAATTCTGTAACCGCGGTTGATATGAATTTCTCCCTGATCATCCAGCCAGGGAACGCGAAAAGTGATTGTCCGTTCCGGTTCAACCATTCTCTCTAAAATTTTCATAGAGCGATATTCCGGATGGCGCTGTAAAACTAATTCAAGCGATCCCATTACTTCTTCAACTGCTTGATGGAATTCCGGTTCAGAAGGATTTTTAGCTTTAACATCAGCCAAAATTTTATTTGTGTAATCAGACATACAAGACCTCTAATTTATTAATTGTTCATCAATGATGAATTAAATGTGTGTTAATTAAATTTTTTTTAGGTGAATTATAGAACAAAGAATTTTTCTGGTGTGCGCTTTCTCCCCTTGATAATTTTGTTGTTGCGTTTAACATGTTCGGTTAAAATTTATATTTTTTGTATATCAAAATTAGAGAGAAAAAGAGTAATTCCCTAAAAATTTTAGGTGTTTAAAAAGCATAATATTTACTTACTTTTGATTAGAAAAAATCAGGAATTAAAATCAATAAATTTAAAACAACATTTAATCCGTTAGCTAACGGTTAATTTATTAAGAGAGGTTTGTATGCCACTGGAAATAATTAAGGAAAAAGTCGCTCAATCCGTTGATATTTTAAAAGAAAAAAATATTGATATGTGGATTACTTTTGTTCAGGAAACTAAAGTTACTAAAGATCCGATTATGGATATGACAGTCGGAGATCACTCAACCTGGAAATCTGCCTTCATAATTAATAAAGATGGTGATACGACTGCAATTGTTGGTGATATGGAAGAGGAAAATTTTGTAAAATCCGGTGTGTATAAAAACATTATTGGATATCTAAAATCTATTAAAGAACCATTATTAAAATATCTCCGATCCAAAGATCCACAAACCATTGCAATCAATTACTCAGTTAACTCTGTACTTGCCGATGGACTTACACACGGAATGTATTTGCTTTTGATGCAGTATCTGAAAGGGACAAGGTTTGCAAAAAGAATTGTTAGTGCTGAAGAAATAATCTCTGCATTACGCGGAAGAAAATCGGATAAGGAATTAGCTATTATGCAGGAAGCTGTTGATGAAACCTTAAAGATTTTTGATATGGTTACTGCTTATATCAAACCGGGGTTAAGCGAAAAAGATATTGCCGATTATGTTCTTAAGATTACGCGTCAAAAAGGTTTTGGTCTGGCGTGGGATGAGGAAACCTGCCCGGCAGTATTTACAGGTCCTAATCCATCTAATCCGCACTCGGGCCCATCTGATAGAAAAATTGAAAAAGGTCATTTAATTAATATGGATTTCGGAATCAAGTACAAAGGTTATTGCTCTGATTTGCAAAGAACATGGTATGTTTTAAAAGATGGTGAAACAAAAGCTCCTGCTGAGGTTCAAAAAGGATTTGATATAATTCGTGATGCTATTCAAATGGTTGCCGATGCTTTGAAGCCCGGTGTTACAGGTGTTGAGATGGATGATATTGCAAGAAATTATATTGTTAAAAATGGTTACCCGGAATATCCTCATGGACTCGGTCATCAGGTTGGAAGAGAAGTGCATGATGGCGGTGCAGGTTTATTTCCTAACTGGGAAAAATATGGCAATGCTCCATTTCTTAAACTTGAAGAGAGACAGGTTTTTACAATCGAACCAAGATTGCCCGTTGAAGGTTACGGAGTATCTACTTTGGAAGAAGAAGTATATCTAACTAAAAATGGATGTAAGTTTATCTCAAAACCACAGAAGGAACTTATCTTAATAAAAGCTTAGTTATAAAAATTGTTGATGTAGGATGGTTAATGTATGATGGTAAATGTTTGATGGATGATGGGATTTTTTGTACACGTACGCTTTGGAAAAAGATTAGGATAAAGTAAGCATTTAATTAACAGATGATTAGAGGGAAATATAATTTTCTGTAATAAAGGAAAGAGGATTGACGAGTTTTTAATTTAGCTATTGCCTAATAGCTAATTGATTGAAATCGTTAATCCTAATTCCTCAATAAATAATTTTAATTGTATCGGATAAGCTAAGTTCTGATACGGCTTTTTACTTGCCCCGCCAAAATAATTTACATTTTTGAAATATCGGTCAAATTTTCCGTAACTATTTACTAAATGTTCTACCGCTGCACTTCGGAAACGACTAATTCGCTAAAAAATCAAGCTTTTAGAAATAAAAAAACGTTCTTATTTGGAATGAAACTTGAATTAAAACAACACGTTTTAAATGAGTGAAAAAATTTTTGTACAAAAACTTTGAAAGTAAACGTTGAGAAACGATAGTTTATTCGGTAATAAAAGCTTGAAAAATTCTACTTCGGAATATAATACAGTTAATCACTCCATTATTGCAGATGATATCCCCGCACTTTTATGCAGATTTAATAAGGAAGGAAAAATTCTTTTTGCAAATAAAGCTTATGCAAAATTTTTTGGCAGATCTAAAGAAGAAATTATTGGAAGCAAGTTTCATTATTCAACAGAAGAATTTGAAAGAGTTGATTCGGGTAAGCCATTTTTAAATCATTACAAAAAACAGTTTTCTCTAAAGCTTGATGAAAATAAAATTCATTGGATAGAATGGACTATAAACCGAGCTGCGGATAAAAATGGTGATGGATTTGAATATCAGGCAATCGGGCAGGATATAACAGAATTTAAGTTATTTGAAGAGCAATTAAATAAAATTTCCATCGCGGTTGAACAAAGTTCATCAACAGTAGTTATAACAGATATTGATGGAAATATTGAATATGTAAATCCAAGTTTTACTCAAGTTACCGGCTATTCTGCGGAAGAAGCTGTAGGAAAAAGTACAAGAATATTAAAATCGGGTTCAACTAATCCCGATGTTTATACTACTCTGTGGAATACAATAACAAATGGAAAAGTTTGGCAGGGAGAATTATTAAATAAAAAGAAAAATGGAGAACTATTCTGGGAGTTGGTAACCATATCGCCTGTAAAAAATAAAGAAGGCATTATTACTAATTATATTGCAGTTAAAGAAGATATAACAGAACATAAAAAATTCGAAAAAATACAGGATGCACTTTATAAAATTTCTCACGCAGTAATTTCAACTGAATCATTAACCAATCTCTACGAATCTATTCACTCAATCCTTTCCGAAGTACTTCCGGTTGAGAATTTTTATATCGCAATGTATGATGAAATAAATAACCTGTTAAGTTTTCCATACTTTGTTGATCAATTCGATGAACCATCACCGCCGCAGACACCCGGAAGAGGATTGACAGAATACATTTTAAGAACCGGCAAACCCTGTCTTATAACCCCGGATGTTTTTAATAAACTGGTTGAAGAAAAAGAAGTTGACCTTGTCGGTACGGATTCTCTGGATTGGTTAGGCGTGCCATTAAAAATAAACAACAAAACTATTGGAATAATTGTCGTTCAATCATATTCAGAATCCATACGCTTAACCGAGCGTGAAAAAGATATTTTAATTTACGTATCTGATCAAATAGCCTTGGCTATTGAAAGAACGAAAACACTTCAGCTTTTAAAAAGCAGCGAAGAGCGCTATAGATTATTATTTGATAAAGCCGCTGATCTAATTGCCATTATAGATTCTAAAGGTAAAATTCTTGATCTTAACTATATCTTCGAAGAGGAAACCGGATACAAAAGAACCGAGGTAATTGGTAAAAACATTTTTGAGCTTGATTTACTGACACCTAAATCAGCAGTAACAGCAGCGTTTTACTTATCTAAAATAATACTCGGAAAAGAAATTCCGATTTTTGAAATTGATGGTATGAAGCAGGATGGGAAAATTATAACTTATGAATTACGTGCTGTCCCTATTATTGAAAAGGGAGAAAGAGTTGGTGTTCAGGCAATTTTAAGGAACATCACCGAAAGGAAAAAAACTGCAGCTAAACTTCAACAAAATGAAAAGCAGCTTTCTAATCTTATGTCTAATTTGCCGGGAATGGCATATCGTTGCAAGTATGATAGTAATTGGACAATGGAATTTGTAAGTCAAGGTTGCCTGGAATTAACCGGTTATCTGCCGGATGAACTGATTGACAACAAAGAAAAATCGTATGCTGAACTTATCCATCCCGAAGACAGAGAAAATATATTTAAAACAATTTCAACATCTGTACAGCAGAGAAAACCTTTTCAACTTCTTTATAGAATAAGATGTAAAGATGGAACGGAAAAGTGGGTGTGGGAAAAAGGCAATGCCTTAATATCTAAAAAAAGAAAAGTTGAAGCTCTTGAAGGTTTTATAACAGATATATCAAGCCGTGTACACGCAGAAGAGGCATTGAAAGAAAGTGAAGAACTTTATAGAAAATTAATTGCAACATTGCCTGATATAATTTGTATTACAAATGTAAATGGAGAAATAATTTTTCTAAACGAAGTTGGAATAAGGTTCAGCGGTTATTCAAATTTTGAAGAAGTAAAACATAAAAATTTTATTTCTTTTATCTCTGACGAAGATAGAGAAAGAATAACCAGAAATTTTAGAGCATCATTCAGAAAAAATTTCGGACCACAGGAATATAAGTTTGTTAATATTCACGGTGAAGAATTTCTTTTTGAAATTCAAAGAGAAGTTTTACGCAGTTCGGATAACACGCCTTATGGTTTAATTTTTTCCTGCAGAGATATTACGTTTAGAAAAAAAGCTGAAATTGCTTTAGCTCAGTCTGAAGACAAATACAGAATGCTGATGGATAGTATTCAGGATGGTGTATTTTCGATTGAGAATGGAATAATAACTTTTGCAAACAGAGCACTTTCTGAAATGATTGGTTATACTATTGAAGAAACAATTGGATATTCGTTTACAAATTTTGTTGCCCCCGAAGATCTTGAAACGGTAAAGAAAAATTATTCATTAAGGCAAAATGGACTTGCTGCTCCTTCTTCTTATGAATGGCGTATGCTTCATAAAGATGGAAGTAGAGTTTTTGTTAATATGAGTGCAAGAGTAATAAATTATCACGGCAGAAAAGCTACTATAGGAACGATAAAAGATATAACACATCAAAAAGAACTGGAACAAATACTACTTAATCAAAAAAATCTTTTTAAAGGTGTAGCGGACGCAGCAAATATTTTATTAACAGAAAGAGATTTTGATTTAGCAATAAAAAATACTTTGGAATCACTTGGAAAATCTTCAGATATTGATCGTGTTTATATATTTGAAAATGCAGTTGATGAAATATCCGGCGAGCCGATTATAAATCAGAAATATGAATGGACTAATGGAACAGTTAGTGTAGAAATTGATAACCCCGAACTTCAAAATCTACATTACTTTCCGATGTTTGAGGATTGGTATCCAATTCTTAAGGGAGGCGGCATAATAAATCAGCTTGTTAAAGATTTGAATCCTGCTTTGCGGGATTTATTAAGCGAAGAAGATATCAAATCAATTTTACTCGTTCCGATTATGGTTAAAAATAATTTTTGGGGATTCATTGGATTTGATTATTGTAAGTCGGATAGAATTTGGAATGATAGTGAAATTTCAATTCTTAAAACTACCGCAGCAAATTTAGGTGGAGTTATTGAACGCGAAATTGCAAAGAAAGAATTAATTGAAGCAAAAGAAACCGCCGAGGTTATGAGCAAACTGAAGTCTAACTTTCTCGCAAATATGAGTCACGAACTCCGTACACCGCTTATTGCAATACTTGGTTACACTGAAATTCTTAGTAATGAAATTAAAAATAATGATTGGAATGAAATGGTGGATACAATTATGGAAAGCGGTAAACGTCTTTTAGAAACCTTAAACTTAATTCTTGATCTATCTAAAATTGAGGCGGACAAAGTTCAGGTTAATGCAACAGAAATTGATCTGGTAAAAGAAATTTCAGAGTCTATTAACTTGTTAAAACCTGTTGCTGCAAAAAAAAATCTATATTTAAAATCAAAATTTTCAGATGACCATGTTATTGTAAAATTGGATAAACGATTACTGCAATCAGTAATAACAAATCTTATCAACAACGGAATAAAATATACAAAAGAAGGCGGCGTTACTATTAGCTTACAAAATTTTGTAAAGGAAGGTGAATCATTTGCATCAATTAAAATTTCCGATACCGGTATTGGAATCGCAGATGAGGATCAGGCATTGGTATTCGATGAGTTTAGACAGGTTAGCGAAGGATATAATCGTAACTTTGAAGGCGCGGGACTTGGTTTAACAATTACTAAAAAGTTTGTGGAAAAAATGGGAGGTAGTATTTCTCTGGAAAGCACTCTGGGAATTGGTTCAACATTTACAGTAGTGTTCCCAACATTTGTAAATATTTCAAATGACTATCAGGATAATATTAAACAAATAAATTATGAGGATGATTTATCCGGGCAACCAGATAAAATGGATAAAGTATTAATAATTGATGATGATCCTGCGACAAGAAAAATTATAGAACTTTTTCTAAAGGAAGAGATGCAGACTAAAACTGTTTGCAATATCAAAGATGCATTGGACGAAGCCAATAAGTTTGATTATTCATTAGTTCTTATGGATATAAGTTTGGGGCAGGGAATAAATGGAGTTGATCTGCTAAGGGATTTTCGTATGATACCTTATTATAAGAATATCCCAATTTTAGCGGTTACAGCGCACGCAATGGTTGGAGACAGGGAGAAATTTATTTCTGCAGGATTTGATGATTATTTATCTAAACCTTTTTCAAAGCATGATTTAATCAATAAAGTTAAACTCTGGAAAAACAAACCGGTAAAAACTAATATCAACTAAAGTGATATCTTTTACACAATATAAACTTCGTAGTTTAACATAACTCCAAATTTTTCATAAACGGATTTACGGATCATATCTGCAAAATCTAAAATTTCTTTACCACTTGCGTTGCCATAATTAACAATAACCAAAGCGTGCTTCTCATAACAACCAACATTCCCGATTTTTTTTCCTTTCCATCCGCACTGCTCGATAAGCCATCCAGCCGAAATTTTATAGCCATCATTAAAATTAAAATGCGGTGCATCTGGAAATGAATTTATGAAATCATCAAACCTATCTTTAGATAAAAAAGGATTCATAAAGAAACTTCCGCAATTGCTCAGTTTAGTATAATCAGGCAATTTACTTTGTCTTATCTCAATAACTGTTTCAGCAACTTCTTCTATTGTGAAATTGGTAATCCCTTTTTTTGATAATGCATTTTTTATGACTGGATAACTTAAGTTGGGTGCAAAATTCTTTTTTAAATTGAAAGTGACGGAAGTTATCAGATATTCTTTTTTTAATTGTTGTTTAAATATGCTTTGTCTGTAAGAAAAATTGCAGTCTTTATTAGAAAATATTTTATGGGTAAGTGAAAATAAATTAAAAGCTTCAACACTATGAATAACATCTTTTACTTCCTGTCCATAAGCTCCAATATTTTGCACTGGCGAAGCTCCAACAGTTCCGGGAATAAGCGCAAGATTTTCGATTCCCGACCTATTATTTTTTACAGAGGACATAACAAACTCGTGCCAATTTACACCGCCTCCAACTTTAACCTGAACAATCTCTTCATTCTCATATAAAACATTTATACCATTAATTTCATTTTTAATAACAAGACCTTCATAGTTTTTTGTAAATAAAATATTACTGCCACTGCCAAGAATTAAAAAATCATTAAAACTATTTTTCTTAAGTAAATCTTCTATTTCAGCCAAATCTTTAACTATGTAAAAGTGATTAGCTTTTGCATCAACTTTCATTGTATTATAATTTTTTAAGGAATAGTTTTTTAAAAGCATAATTGTATAAAGTTATTTTATAAATAATATTTTTGTATGATAGTATAGTAAATTTATTCAAAATAAAATTAATCATATGAATCAGAAAAATGCTTTTTTAGTTGAGGGCAAAACCAAACTAGCGGGATCCATAACTCCACAAGGGGCAAAGAATGAAGCTTTGCAGGTTATTTGTGCATCGTTACTAACAGATCAGGAAGTAAGAATAAATAACATTCCCGAAATAATTGATGTTTTAAATTTGATTGATCTTCTTAAAAGCCTTGGTGTAAAAGTAAATAAAATATCCAAAGGTAGTTATACATTTAAATCCGATAATGTAAATCTTGATTATTTATCTACTAAAGAGTTCTATGAAAAAAGCAGTCGAATAAGAGGTTCATTAACTATTATTGGTCCTTTACTAAGCCGTTTTGGGACTGTTAATTTTCCAACACCCGGTGGTGATAAGATTGGCAGACGTCGTTTGGATACACATTTTTCAGGTTTTAAAGAACTTGGTGCTGATTTTACCTACGACTTTAAAAGCGGCATTTATAAACTTAAAGCTAAAAAACTTAATGGTGCTTTTATTCTGCTTGATGAACCATCGGTAACAGGAACTGCAAATATTATTATGGCATCTGTTCTTATTGATGGGATAACAACCATTTACAATGCAGCTTCCGAACCCTACATACAACAGCTATGTACTATGTTAAATTCAATGGGCGCTAATATCACCGGTGCGGGTACAAATCAAATTATCATTGCGGGAGTAAAAAATCTTTCTGGCACTACGCATACTATTTTACCGGATATTATAGAAACTGGTAGTTTTATTGGATTGGCTGCACTTACCGGTTCAGAAATAACCATTAAAAATTGTTACCCGCAAAAACTTGGTATGATTCCGAGAATTTTTGGTAAGCTTGGTATTAATATCGAATTTAAGAATAATGATATTTTCATCCCGGAGCATAAACATTATGAAATAAATAAATTTATTGATGGAAGTATTCTTACAATTTATGATGGTCCCTGGCCTATGTTTTCACCTGATCTTATCAGCATAATTTTGGTTACCGCAATCCAGGCAAAAGGAACAGTGCTGATACATCAAAAAATGTTTGAGAGCAGATTATTTTTTGTTGATAAGCTAATTGATATGGGTGCACAAATTATTTTATGCGATCCACACAGAGCAACAGTTATTGGATTAGATAAATCATCAGCTTTACGTGGAATTACAATGAGTTCGCCCGATATCAGAGCTGGAGTTGCTTTGCTAATAGCTGCGATTTCTGCTGAGGGAAGAAGTACAATCTATAATATTGAGCAGATTGATCGAGGTTATGAAAAAATAGACGAAAGACTAAATTCCTTGGGAGCAAAAATTGAAAGAATCTGATAGTGAATTTTAGAATTCACAATTGCGTAAATATGATTCCAGCAACTTTTCCTGGTATTCAGACCAGCTAATTTCAATTGCACCGAACATTTTAAGATGCTCAGTCATATATTGAACATCTAACAAAACAAAATCTTTTTCCTTAAGATGATAAATCAATTTTGCTAACGCAGCTTTTGATGCCTGAGAAACTTTTGAGAACATCGATTCACCAAAAAATGCACCGCGAAAAGAAACTCCATATAGCCCACCAACTATAACTCCGTCTTTCCAAACCTCCACTGTTTGTATGTGTCCTCTTCGTTGTAATTTAAGGTAAGCTTTAATAAGTTCATCAGAAATCCAGGTGCTTTCACGATCAGCACACCCTTTAACAATTGAGAGAAAATCAGTATTAAATCTAAACTCAAAATATTCTTTATCAATAATTTTTTTCACCGATCTTGGAATGTTAAAATTATTTAAGGGAATGATACATCGTGTTTCAGGCAGGTACCAATTTATTATGCCGGTTTTTTCATCAGCCATTGGAAAAGCCCCCTTAGCATAAAGCTGAATCATAATTTCCGGTTTTAGTAAATCTTTATTAGAATTTTGCTCTTTATTACTCATAAATTAAATATTAAAAAGAATAAACATATAAAGTTTTTTTTGAGATTTACCTTCTTTAAGTTAACACTTTAATTTTAATAAAACTGTAACAATTATTGGTTTTTACAGTCAATTTGACTGAGAATTTTATGAAAAAAATTGCAGTTGTTGCACTTGGAGGAAACGCACTTTTACGGGGGAATGAAATTGGCACTATCCAGCAGCAAGAAAAAAATACTTACGATACTTGTACAAATCTTATCCATCTTCTAAAGGATGATTATAATATTGTAATCACTCATGGCAATGGTCCGCAGGTTGGAAATATTATGCTGCGTAACGAAGCAGGATATAACAACTACAAAATCCCTAAAATGCCTTTGGATATTTGCGTCGCCGATTCGCAAGGTGGAATTGGTTATATGATTGAAAGGCAATTGATAAATCTTTTAAAAGATTATAAAATTAAAAAAAATGTTGTAACACTTGTTACTCAGGTACTTGTTGAAAAAGATGATCCCGCATTTACAAATCCCACTAAACCGGTTGGTGCTTTTTATCTTAAGGAAGAAGCAGATCTTCTTGCACGTGTAAATAATTTTGTATTTAAAGAAGATCCCCGCAAACGCGGTTGGAGACGAGTCGTTCCATCACCGCAGCCAAAAGATATTTTAAATAAAAAAATTGTAAAAGAATTAGTTAATAAAGGTAATATTGTAATTGCAGCCGGTGGCGGTGGAGTGCCGGTTTTTAGAGGTGATGATAAAAAACTTTATGGTGTAGAAGCTGTGATTGATAAAGATCATGCCTCCGCTTTGCTTGCTAATGAGATTGAAGCGGATGCATTTTTTATTCTTACTGATGTTCCCAAAGTTTATATCAATTTTCACAAACCAGATCAGAAAGCACTTGATACTATTACCATTGATGAAGCCCAAAAATATTATGATGAAGGACAATTTTCTGCGGGAAGTATGGGTCCCAAAATCCTTGCTGCAATAAATTTTGTTAGTAATGGCGGGAAGGAAACAATTATCACAGAAGCTACTATGCTTGGTAATTCTGAAGGCGGGACTAAAATAATCAGAAGTAGATAGTTTCTTTATTTCTTGAACTTAAACTTTAAAATAACAGGAGTTAATTATGGCAGTTAATATGAAAGGCAAAGATCTGATTTCGATTGCAGATCTTACACTTGAAGAAATTTATGAGATATTTGATGTAAGCAAATCTCTTAAACAAAAATTATACACCGGTGAACCTCATCGTGTGCTTGAAGGAAAAACACTTGGAATGATTTTTACAAAAAGATCAACACGTACAAGAGTTTCTTTTGAAGTTGGTATTTATCAGCTTGGCGGAATTGGAATGTACTTTGGTCCAAACGATTTACAGCTTGGTACAAGTGAAAGTATTTCCGACACGGCTAAAGTTCTTGCAAGATATTTAGATGGAATTATGATCCGTACATTTGCACATAGTGATGTCACCAATCTTGCAAAGTACGCTGATATTCCAGTAATAAATGGTCTTACAGATTTACTTCATCCCTGCCAGGTACTTACAGATTTGTTTACAGTGCTTGAAAAGAAAAGAAAACTTCAGGGATTAAAACTTGCTTACATTGGCGATGGAAACAATATGGCTCACAGCTTATTAAACGGATGTTCAAAAGTTGGAATGAACATTGCGATTGCTTCACCATCGGGATACAAACCAAATAAAGAAATTGTAGATAACGCAAAAATGTTTGCTAAATATATGGGAAGTAAAGTTGAAATTTTAGATGACCCAGTAGCGGCAGTTAAAAATGCCGATGTTGTTTATACAGATGTTTGGGCAAGTATGGGACAGGAAGCTGAAGCTGCTGAACGCAGAAAGAAATTTATGAAGTACCAGGTAAATCCTAAGTTAGTTAAAAATGCCAAAGATGATTATTTATTTATGCATTGCTTACCTGCACATCGCGGTGATGAGGTTGTTGATGAAGTTGCAGACTCACCAAACTCAGTAATTTTTGATGAAGCAGAAAACAGATTGCATGTTCAGAAGGCAATAATGGCATTGGTAATGTAGTTTAATAACAAACCCAATTCCTTAAAGGAACTGTTGCAGAACTCTAAGATGGTCATTGCGAACGATTCGCCGCGGCGAATTCGAGTGAAGCAATCTAAAATTTAGTGCAAATAATAAGTGTGAGATTGCTTCATCCTGATGAATCAGGATTCGCAATGACTTATACAACAGACCCTCAAAGGAATTGGGTTTGTTGAGTTATAAAATAAATACTCAAATCACTCATCAATCTTTACTTCAAAATTTACTATCTCATATCCTTTATAAGTTTCATAAGCTGCAAATACAACTCCACACAAAACAGAAACCATCCCGAGAAGAAAAAGGATTGTTATTAATGAGTTAAGTTTTGTCAAATCAAATAAAAAACCAAAACCTATAGAAAGAGAGGTAATTACAAACAATGCTACAGCGATAGTGTAAAATAGAACAGCGTTTCTTACAAGCTTAACTCTGTAAACAAGCTTTGTAATTTGTAATGATATGCTCTCAAGCCGCAGATTTTCCTGATAATTAAAATCTTTGTCATCAGTTTTGTGAATTATTTTTCTTCTTTCTTCATTAAGTAAACGAATACGATTTACGACGAGCGAATATTTATTATTCATTCCAAGCAGCAAAAGCCCGCACGCAGAAATCATAATTCCCGGCGCAAGCATAAGCTGAATAATTTCAACTATGGAGGTAATGTTAGGCATTGTGATAAATTATTTTTTTTACTTTGAGTAGATATAATTATTAAGTACTTCAACGGTTGTTTTGCAATGGTTAAGATCAATCTCTAAGAGATCACGCAAAGAAAGCACACCGACAAGTTTATCATTATCAATAATTAAAATATGTCTTGTCTTTGCTTCTTTCATCTTTGCAAGCACGGATTCATTTGATTCATCCATCTTTGCTAAAACAAGATTGGTGCTCATAACATCATCAACCAAAGTAGAGTTTAAATCCTTGTCTTTGGCAATGACTCTCTTTACCAGATCTCGTTCAGAAAAAACGCCCACAAGTTTTTCATCTTTCATAACAGGAACAAGTCCCACACTTTTACCTGCCATATAGTTTACGGTCTCTTTTATGGAAGTGCCTGATTGGATGGTGAAGACTTCTCTTCCTTTCAAAATATCTTTAATTGATTCCATCTCTTTTACTCCTATAATTTTTTTTAAATATAATCTTTTTATTAAGAAGTGCAAAGCATAAGTTTTTTACCAGCCAGCTTTTTAGAAGTAAAAATACAAATAAAAATCAAACCTCTGTTCTGCGGATAAAATCCTGAATTATTTTATCCGTAGAATTTAGCAGTTCCTCTGGTTTGCCAATAAAGTAAATAATCCCATCATTCATCATCGCAACTTTTTTTGCCACATTTTTTACGCTGTACATATCGTGCGTAACAACAATAGAAGTTACATTTAATTTATCTGCCAGATCTTTTATAAGATTATCAATTGAATCGGACATAATAGGATCAAGTCCGGTTGTGGGCTCATCATATAAAATATAAGAAGGATTGGTAACAAGCGCACGAGCAAGTGCGACACGTTTCTTCATTCCACCGGAAAGCTCTGACGGCTTAAGATCCAAAATACCTTCGAGACCAACAAGCTCAAGTTTTTCTTCTGTAATTTTTTTAACCTCTGTTTTTGAGAACCTTTCATTTGATTCAACCAAAGGCAGGGAAACATTTTCTTCAACAGTCATAGAATCAAACAAAGCAGAACCTTGAAAAAGGAAGCCAAATTTCTTTCTAAGTTCATACAAATCTTTTTGGGAAAGATCGCTAACAATTTTTCCTTCAACTTTTACGTAACCGGAATCGGGCTCGAGTAAACCAACAATATGTTTTATCAAAACACTTTTGCCGCATCCGCTTCTGCCAATGATAACAATTGTTTCACCGGGTTCAATTGTTAGATTAACACCTTGCAGAACTTTATTGTCGCCAAAACTTTTGTGCAGATCTTTTATTTCAATCATATAAAATCATTTTTTGATGCGGTAAAAATAATCAAAAAGAATTACTTATGATTAGTCATTCACTATCAAAATAAAAAAGCCGGATTTGCTCAACCCGGCTTTCACCATCCTCATCGAATCGTTACTTAATCATTATTTGTTTACAATAATCTGTGCACCTAAAGCTTGTGAACCTGTTCCGCCAACTAAACCTTTAGCAAACACTGTATAAATTTTTCCTGATGTAAGTGTTATTCCAGGTAAATCTAAAACTACAGTTGATGTTCCTGCAAGTCTTACTTGAAGATTATAAGTTCCGGCATCTAACGGAGTAAATGCAGAAGCTTTTTTGAAAGTATAATTAGCAAAAACCACAGCACCTGTATTTGTAGTTATATCTACTGCAGGAGCGTTTGGTGATAAATGTATAAATCTTACGTGTGCCTTACCTGTTGCAGGAGCGGTTAAATCATCAACTAAAACCAGTGGTTCAATAGATGCAACATTATTAACAGCAAAAACTGAATATATTTTATTTGCTTCTAAGTTTAAGTTTGCCTGAATTGCAGTTGTTGAAGTGCCGGTTACATTTACTTTAACGTTTCTTGTTCCTGCATTTACTTCAAGATAGCCGGTGCTATTGGGAAATGTTAAATTAGTTCCAGCAACAACGTTATCAACTAAAAGATCAACTCCCGGAGCATCCGGTGAAGCGTGAGTAACTAATACTTTGGCTTTGGGTGTGGGTGTAACAACATTGTTATCATCGTTACTGCAAGCTGTTATTATAGATATCCCGAAAATCAACATAAAAAGAACTGAAAGATATTTTAATCCGTACATTTGAACCTCCTAAGATTTTTTAAAGGAATTTAAATTGATTGTAACGGATCAACAGAGTGAAAATAATTTTAGTTCCTCTGGTCTTAGGTCATTTATTATTCACTTTAAATGTTATTTTTAGGAAAGATTTTTTGGAACAAAATAAGGGAAAGAAATGTTACGCAATTTTTTATTTGCAGTTTTTATTCTTTTTTCTTTTTCTCAATTATCAGCTCAGCAAAAATTCCCTTCTTATTTTACACAAAATGATATGGAGCTCGCATCACCGGGAACTATTTTATTTGGATTAAACGGATATGATAATCCTGCTGAGTTATCATTCTTATCCCAGCCAAATTTTTATTTTACCTGGAATGATAGAAATGGTGATTTTAATGATCTTGATAATTGGGGTTTGTTTACCGCACTCCCGAATTTTGGCTTTGCAATGAATAATCAAAAAATAAATGATTTTTCAATTACAGATTACAAACTTTCCGCAGCATTCGGTTCTTCATCATTTAGTCTTGGATTTGGTTACGGCTGGTCAAAGGGAGCTGTTAATTTTTTCAACCGATCAGATCTTTACACGCTTGGAATGATTTATCGCCCTGCAAATTTTCTTTCATTTAGTTTGATAGGAAATTTACCAACTAACGGTGAACGGGAAGGAATTATTGGTGCAGGATTAAGACCGTTTGGTAATTATCGTCTAACATTTTTTGGTGATTATGTTTTTACAAAAGATAAAGTTCCTGAAAAGATAAACTGGAGCGCCGGTGCTTCAATCGAACCAATTGATGGATTAAGAATTGTCGGAAGATACTTTGAAAGAAAATCTTTTAACGTTGGTGTACAACTTGGCTTTGGTGTGTTGGGCTTAACATCAATTTCACATTTTGATGAAGATGCAAAACAATCTTACAACACTTATGGAATCAGAGTCGGTGCTGATGATAGAAATTTATTAAATGGTTTTTTCGGTAAGGACAATTACGTAAGCATGGATTTACAAGGCGGATTGAAGTATCAGAATTTCAGATTATTTGATAACTCCAAAACACTGTTCAACCTTATAGAACAATTAGAAGCAGTAAAAAATGATAACTCTGTTTCCGGAATTGCAATAAATATTTCCGGAATGAATATTAATCGTGAGCTTCTGTGGGAAATAAGAGAGAAGCTGGGTGAAATAAAATCATATGGAAAGAAAGTTTACATTTATGTTGATAGAGCCGGAATGGATGAATATCATTTTGCATCTATTGCGGATAAAATAATTCTTGATCCAATGGGCACTGTTTCTTTAAATGGATTTATTATGGGCAGAACATTTTTTAAAGGTTCGCTGGATATGCTTGGTCTTGGTTTTCACGAACTAAGATATTTTAAATATAAATCCGCTGCTGAAAATTATGCTCGTGAAGATTTTAGTGAAGCTGATCGCGAACAAAGGCAAAGACTTGTTGATGAAAACTATAAGCTTGCACAAAGAGATGTCTGCCAAGGAAGAAATTTTACTGCTGACTATTTTGACAGAATCGTTGACAGTTCTTTTGTCTATCTGCCGGATGATGCATTAAAATTAAAACTTGTTGATACACTTGCACGTTGGGGTGATATCGGGGAAGTAATTAAAAAGTATGAAAGAAAAGATAAAAACTTTTTAAGTGTTTCATCTTTAGAAAAATTTAATTTGCCAAATGATTACTGGGGATCAAAACCAAAGGTTGCTGTCATTTATGCTATTGGCGGCACAAGTATGGATGACGGGATAAAAGCAAGAACCTTAGTTAAATATGTTGAAGCCGCAATGGTAAACAATAATGTAAAAGCAATAATATTGCGTGTTGATTCTCCCGGCGGAGATGCGCTTGCCGCAGATTTAATCGCTGATATGATTAGAAAAAATAAAGGCAAGAAACCTGTAATTGTTTCGCAGGGCTATGTTGCAGCTTCCGGCGGTTATTGGCTTTCAATGTATGCTGATACTATTGTTGCGGCACCAAATACAATCACGGGTTCAATCGGAGTTATTGGTTCATTCATTTACAACAAAACTTTAAAACAAAATTTAGGAATGTCTGTTGATCACGTTCAGAAAGGAAAGTTTGCTGATCTTGGTTTTGGCGCAACACTTCCATTAATCGGTTTAACAATTCCCGATCGCGATTTTACTGATAAAGAATTACAAACCGCTGAAATAGGAATTAAAACTTTGTATAAAGGTTTTGTTGATAAGGTTGCTTTGGGAAGAAAAAAATCTTTTGATGAGATTGAAAAAATTGCGCAGGGAAGAGTTTGGGCAGGAAGTGATGGATTAAGAAATGGGTTGGTGGATGTAATTGGCGGTTTAGATGTTGCGATAAAAATAGCATTACAAAAAAGTAATCTTACAGGCTCTGAATATGAAATTGTTGAAATGCCAGAACGACAATGGTTTGATTTAAATTCTTTTATACCAAATTTTTTAAGAATTGAGCAAAAGATTGTTGAAGATCCATTTATCAGAGACTTAAAATTCCGTCTTCAATATAATGGAATTCCAATACCTCTACTTCCGTTAGATTTTATTGATGGGAATATGATCTTTGAAGAAAAGTAATTGTCTTAAATTGCGTCTTGGCGCCTTTGCGTGAGTATGTTTTTTCCTTCACGCAAAGCCGCAAAGCCGCTAAAGGGAGATAAAGAACACTAAGTTTATTTGAGCAGAATCATCTTCTTAGTTTCAACAAAGGTACCTGATTTTAATTTATAATAATAAACACCGCTCGAAAGATTTTCTGCATTAAAGGAAACGTTATAACTGCCGGCATTTTTGAATTCATTAACCAGTGTTGCAACTTCACTTCCAAGAACATTATAAATCTTTAACGAAACAAATCCTTCGTTTGGTATTGAGTATTTAATTGCTGTAACCGGATTAAATGGGTTTGGATAATTCTGAGATAAAGAATATTTATCAGGAATCGAAGATGGCTGCCCTTCAACATCAGTTAAAGTAAAATTAAAATTAACATTTGTTTGTCCAGGATGAGCCGTTATGGAATATCCGTTATACATTGGCGGTAATTGTCCCGGGTTGATTACATAATTCCATAATTTGTTTGATACGTGTAAAGGATAATTTCCGTCTGAATCAGGATAGGGTTTTAAACCGCCTTTATCCTGGAAATTTGCATATATTTCAACATTCATATTTTGTGAA
>OEIU01000051.1_pt1 | contig 104837 bp, 87 predicted proteins | sample 1539221 | NCBI WGS metagenome assembly OEIU01 (sample SAMN03792071, study PRJEB22550) | activated sludge metagenome | feature: wastewater treatment plant; material: activated sludge; isolation source: Wastewater treatment plant of a petroleum refinery complex | place: Argentina: Zarate | collected... | reverse complement strand
CGACCACCCCACCCCCTGACCGCTCGCCCCCGACCACCCCACCCCCTGACCGCCCCCCCCCTGCCGACCTATTTCGGATAACCCACCTCGAGGGGCCCTCACGGGGCCCGTCGAGGTGGGTAATCCGCAATAAGTCGGGATGACGGGAGGTGCCGGCCGTCCACCGGCGGTCGGAGGACAGGGCGCCCGCGGTGGACGGCCGGCGGCTTCGGTGGGCCCGCCGACGGCCGGCGGCTTCGGTGGGCCCGACGACGGCCGGCGACTTCGGTGGGCCCGACGTCGGCCGGTGGCTTCGGGGGTCGGGCGCCCGGCACCTGACCCGGTCGGTCAGCCCCAGATCGCCGAGGCCCACTCGGGGTGGTCGATGAACGGGTTCCGGTTGTGCTGCCAGGTCGTGTAGATGCGGTCGTTGCGGCGCAGCTCGAAGGAGTCGACCGGATCCTGGGCGTTCCACCGCAGGAGCACCGACAGCCTGCCGATGTGCGGGGCGCTGCCGTTGCCGACCGCGTCGTTCATCTCGAGGTCCGCCCAGCCGTCGTCGCCCTCGTAGCGGACGGCCATGTAGAAGATCATCCGGGCCACGTCGCCCTTGACGGCGTCGCGGGGCTCGAACGAGTCGGAGTCCGAGCGGCAGCCGGAGCACTGGGCCACCGGGCTGCCCCCCTCGTCGAAGTCGAGGTTCCCGCGGGTCGAGTTGACGGTGACGTCCTCGGGGCGGAGGTGGTGCACGTCGGTGCCGGGACCGGTGGCGGTGCCGAAGTCACCGTGCGACTTCGCCCAGACGTGCTCACGGTTCCACTGGTCGACGCCACCACCGTTGTCCGACTTGGCGATCGAGCGCCCTGAGTAGATCTCGACGACGTCGTTCGTGTTGTTCGGGTCCTCGTCGGTGTCCTTGAGGGCGGTCCACACCTGGTCGTAGGTGAGCGTGGTCTGGTCGTCGATGATGTCGTGCAGCGCGGTCTTGAGCGCCGCCCCGGTCCGGCCGATGGCGGGTGCCCAGTAGGTGCTGTCGTAGTCACCGGTGCCCCCGCCACCGGTGCCGCCACCGGTGCCGCCGCCAGTGCCGCCACCGGTGCCGCCACCGGTCCCGTCGCCCACCGCGGCGAACGCGGTCGTGCCGGTCATCCCGGGGTGCGCGAAGTACGCCGCGAGGAGGCCGGTGACGTCGACCCGGGTCCCCAGGAGGTTCGGGTTGGACCGCAGCCCCCACTGCGCCCGGAAGGCCGACGGGATCTGGACGTAGAGCATCTTCGCCGTCGAGGTCTCGGACGCCGAGTCCGCGACGGCCATCGCGTAGTCGTTCGGGAAGGCGGAACGCACGACCGTCGAGGTGGCCGTCGGCTGGCCCACGACGTAGCCGCGCACCGTGTGGGAGGCACGGTCCTGGGTGGCGACGGCCTGGGCGACGGTCAGCGGGGTCGCCGCTTCGGACGCTGGGGCGGCGAGGCCGAGGAGGGCGAGGAGGGTCGCGGTGAGGGCGAGCCACGTCGTGGCGGTCCGCCGGCGGGTCTGGTGTCGGGTCACGGGTCCCGACCCTGCCGGATGCCCCGCATGGCGGGGGTGTGGCCGGGGTAAGGATCTGGCAAGGAGTCGGCCTCGGGCCGGTCAGCCGCCGACCCACGGATCTGAGTAGCGCACCCCATGCCCGACCCGCCGCCCGGCCACCACCCTCGAGGGATGGACGCGACCCCGGCCCTGCGCCCGACGACCCGGGCCCGCCACGCCTCGCCCGCGAACCACTTGAGCACGGCCCGGGGATGGACGTCCTCGGTGCTCGTCGTGGCCACGCTGGCCGCGGTCGCCGTCGGAGTCCGGGCGCTCGGCCTCCTCGCCACGCTGCCGCTGCTCGCCCCGACCCTGCTCCTCGGCTGGTGCTCGGGCTTCGCCGCCCTGGCGCTCCTCCTCCGCCGACGCGCGTCCGGTCCGGTCGGCGCCGGCCTGCTGGCCGGCGCGCTGGGCACGGCGGTCGGCGCCGCCGCGCTCCTGCTCCAGCGGCTCGCCTGAGGCACCCCGGCGTCAGACGATGGTGACCTGGGGGGTGAACAGCGCCATCGCGGCCAGGGCCCGCTCGTGATTCTCGGGGGTCGACCCGGCGCAGGCCGCGCCCACGACCTCGACCGTGACGCCCGCGTCGGCCATCGGCAGGACGGTCGAGATGACGCAGCAGTCGGTGGCCACCCCGGCGACGGTCACCCGGCCCGAGGCCCCGACGACCGCCCGCAGGACCGGCCACTTGCCGAAGGTCCCGGCCGTCACGACGGTCTGCGCCACGTCGGCCAGCTCGGGGACGACCGCGTACAGCGGGTCGGAGTCCGGGACGAGGGCGAACGGCCACTCCGCGTAGTACGGACCCCAGGAGCCGCCGAGCCCCGGGTCGGCGACGAAGCGCGTGACCACGGTGCGCTCCGGACCGAACGCGTCGGCGAGCTCGCGCATCCTCCCGACGGCGCCGGCGAACATGGGGGAGCCCCACGGCGAGGTGCCGGGGTCGGCGAAGACGACCTGGGGGTCGACGACGACGAGCCGTTCGTCGGACCCCGGCATCAGGCGACCGGCTCGACGGCGCGCTCCGGCAGCGGCGTCTCCTCCTGGCGGCGGACCGTGCCCCGCCGGAGCACGAGCGAGCCGAGCAGGCCGAGGACGAGCGCGAGCAGCACCCCGAGGTTGGCGTACGGCCAGGTGCCGTCCCAGTACGGGCCGCCCTGCGACGCCGGGACGAAGGTGCCGAGGCCGAGCGGCTCGATGAGGTAGCCCTGCCAGTTGTTCCACGCGGCGTCGGCGGCGAACCCGTTGACGACGAGCCCCCAGCCCAGCACCGAGGCGAGCACCATCGTCCCGATCGAGACGAGGTCCCAGGAGCCGTAGCGGCCGCGCGGCGTGAAGAGGTCGTCGTCGGCGTAGTCGCGCCGGCGCAGCCAGATGTCGCCGATCATCAGTCCGGCCCATGCCGCGAGTGGCACCCCGAGGGTGATGAGGAAGGACTGGAACGGGCCGAGGAAGTTCTTCGTGAAGAAGACGACCCAGACCGTGCCGAGGGTGAGGATGACGCCGTCGACGAACGCCGCGGCCGGCCGCGGGATGCGCACGCCGAGGGAGAGCAGCGTCAGGCCCGAGGAGTAGATGCCGAGGACCGCCCCCGAGACGAGGGAGAGGATGACCGCCACGAGGAAGAGCACGAGCAGCCAGGTCGGGAGCAGCGTCGCGAGCGTGCCGATCGGGTCGGCGGCGATGCCGTTGCGGAGCTTCTCGTCGGACCCCGCGAGCAACAGCCCGTAGAGGACGAGGACGACCGGGGCGACCGCGCCGCCGATCGTGTTCCACGCGACGATCGCACCACCCGAGGCGTCCCGTCGCTGGTAGCGGGACCAGTCGGCGGCGATGTTGATCCAGCCGAGCCCGAAGCCGGTCATCACCATGACGAGGGCGCCGACGACGGCACCCGGCGACCCACCCTTCAGCGACGTGACGGCCGACCAGTCGACGTGGTCGACGGTGAGCACGATGTAGCCGATGGTGACGACGCCGGTCACCCAGGTGAGCACCGACTGCAGCCGCATGATGACGTGGTAGCCGGCGACCGAGGCGCTGACGATGAGTGCCGCGACGACCGCCGCGGCCACGATCTGGGTGCCCTTGCCGCCACTCCAGCCGAGCCGGGTGAAGATCGTCGAGGTCGCGAGCACGGCGAGGATCGCGAGGAAGGTCTCCCAGCCGATCGAGGTGAGCCACGAGATGACGCCGGGCACCTTCTGGCCGGTGACCCCGAAGGCGGCGCGCGAGAGGATCATCGTCGGCGCCGAGCCGCGCTTGCCGGCGATGGCGATGACGCCGCACAGCGCGAACGAGACGGTGATGCCGACGACGGCGACGAGGACGCCCTGCCAGAACGAGACGCCGAACTGGAGGACGAAGGCGGCGTACGAGATGCCGAAGACCGACACGTTGGCCGCGAACCACGGCCAGAAGAGGTCGCGGGGGGAGGCGGTGCGCTCGGCCTCGTCGATGATCTCGATGCCGGTGGTCTCGACGCCGAGGCGACGGGTCTCGGCCGCGGTGGACGTGCTCATGGGGGGAGCATGGCAGACCACGGCACCGTGCGGCAGGTGCCGCACGCGCTCAGCCGGGGTGGCTCAGCGCACCACGCGCACGTGGGAGGAGCGGACGAGGCGTCAGCGGGACCCGGAGGTCCACTGCCCGTAGTCGTCCTCGTTCTCCCAGTCGCGCTCGTCGGCGGAGTCGCCGCGAGTCGTCTGGGTGTGGAGTTCTCGCTCAAGCGCGGAGAGGTCGGTGTCGGGGCTGAAGTACTTCAGCTCGCGGGCGACCTTCGTCTGCTTGGCCTTGGCTCGGCCGCGCCCCATGGCGTGACCCCCTCGTGCGTCTGCCGGGGCGGCACCACAGGTCGGATGGCCCCGAAGCGGGGGTCATCCCACACCGCGGGGCGGCTCCGGGAATGGTGTGCATATCGTGACGCCAACGATACATGGCCCGCGGGCCTCTCGGCGACGCCACCGACGTCAACACCGGCGGAGGCCGGGGGTGTTCCGACCTACGAGACGGAGCCCCGGGTCGGCGCCGGCAGCCACGGGGTCCGTCGGGCCGCCGCGATGCGCCGTTCGGCGAGCCGGTCGGCCGCGACGGCCGGGGTGACGCCCTCGGCGTCGGCGGTGCGGAGCACCTCGAGAGTGCTCTCGAAGATCGCCTGCGTGCGGGCCCGCGCGCGCTCCATGTCGAACCCGTGCAGCTCGTCGCTCACCTGGATGACGCCCCCCGCGTTGACGAGGAAGTCCGGGGCGTAGACGACGCCGCGCTCGGCGAGCCGGTCGGCGGTGTCGTCGGCGGCGAGCTGGTTGTTCGCGCCCCCGCAGACGACGCGCGCCCGCAGGGCGCCGACGGTCTCGTCGTCCAGCGCTCCGCCGAGGGCGTTCGGGCTGAAGACGTCGAGCTCGGTGCGGGCCAGCTCGTCGGCGTCTTGCACCGCCGTGACGCCGGGGTGCCGCTCGAGCAGCCGGGCGAGCGCGGTCTCGTCGACGTCGGTGACGACGAGCTCGGCTCCGTCGTCGAGGAGGTGCTCGGCGAGCCTCGCCCCGACCTTGCCGACGCCCGCGAGCCCGACCCGTCGGCCGGCGAGGGTCGGCTCGCCCCAGACGTGCTGGGCGGCGGCGCGCATCCCCTGGAAGACCCCGAGGGCGGTGAGCACCGAGGAGTCGCCGGCGCCGCCGCGCTCGGGCGAGCGGCCGGTGGCCCAGCGGGTCTCCTCGGACACGACGTCCATGTCCGCCACGTAGGTGCCGACGTCGCAGGCGGTGACGTAGCGCCCGCCGAGGGACTCGACGAAGCGGCCGTAGGCGCGGAGCAGCTCGGGGGTCTTGTCGCGGTGGGGGTCGCCGAGGACGACCGCCTTGCCGCCGCCGTGGTCCAGGCCGGCCAGCGCGTTCTTGTACGACATCGCGCGGGAGAGCCGCAGCACGTCGGCGAGTGCCTCGTCCATCGAGCCGTAGGGGTGGAACCGCGTGCCGCCGAGCCCCGGGCCGAGGGCCGTCGAGTGCAGGGCGATGACGGCGCGCAGGCCGGTGGTGGGGTCGGAGCAGAAGACGACCTGCTCGTGACCCGCGAGGTCGACGAGGTCGGTGGGGGCCATGCCCGCCACGGTAGTCCCGGGATGCCGCACCGGCGACGCCGTCAGGAGGCGAGGGAGACGACGAGGTTGATGGTCGCCGCGACGACGACGGTGCCGAGCACGTAGGAGAGGAGGGTGTGGCGCAGGACGAGGCTGCGGACGGCGGACGTGCGCAGGTCGGTGTCGGAGACCTGGTAGGTCATCCCGAGGGTGAAGGAGAGGTAGACGAAGTCGGACATCCGCGGGTGGTCCGAGCCGGGGAAGTCGACGCAGCCGGGCTCGTCGAGGAACCAGTGGCGCGCGTACCGCAGCGCGTAGACGGTGTGCACGGCCAGCCAGCTCGAGGCGACCGCGGCCACCGCGAGGGCGGACTCGCCGCCGCCACCCCGGCCGGCGAGGAGCATGACGCCGACCGCGCCGAGGCTGGCGACGGCCGCGGTGACCACGACGACGTCGGTCTCGGTGCGGCCGCCCTCGAGGCCCTCGAGGTGCTTCCGCGTCGCCGCCGCGTCGGCCCGGTGGCAGCGCACGAGGACCGGGATGCTGAAGGCGAGCGACCCGACGACCCAGCCGAGGAGCAGCCGCGCCACGACCCCCTGGCCCGGCAGCGGGACGAGCGCCCAGACGAGGACGAGCACGACGCCGCCGATGAGCAGGTGCCTGCGGGTGTGGCGCACGGGGCCACGGTAGCCCCGGGAGGTCCGGCCGGGCGCCGCGCGGACCGCCGCCCGCAGACCGCGGGCACAGCGTCGCCGCAGCGCCCTGCGCGACGGTGGGTGCGGACCCCGGCCCGACGAGCCGGGGCCGACTCCGGGAGGGAACGAGATGCCCACCACGTCCGCCACGTCCGTCACCCGCCGCGCCACCGCGGGGTTCGCTGCGCTCGCGGCCACCGCCGCCGCCGTCTCTGTCGCGGCCGCCCGGCCCGCCGAGGCCGCCGACCGACCGCTGCTCAAGGTGCCGTTCCCCTGCCACCAGACCTGGCGCGGGTCGACCTGGGCGGGGCACTCCCCGAGCGACCGCGCGATGGACCTCAACCTGCCACCCGGCGGCGACACCGACCTCGGCAAGCCGGTCAAGGCGAGCGCCGCCGGCAAGGTCGTCTCCGCCGGGGTCGGCGGCGGTGGGTACGGCAACCGCGTCCTCATCGGTCACGGCAACAACTGGTCGACCTTCTACGCGCACCTGTCGCGGATCGACGTCAAGGTCGGCCAGCACGTCGAGGCGACGACGACCATCGGGGCGGTCGGCAAGTCGGGCGGCCAGTCCTCGGCCCACCTGCACTACGAGCAGCGGCACCACGGCACGCCGGTGAGCATCCGCTTCGGCAGCTCGACCTGGGCGACGTACTACTCCAACACCCAGACCTTCACCCGCACCCGCTGCTGAGCGGAGGGGCCACGGGCCGCGCAGCGGATTCGCAGCGATGCCGAAGCGGGCGCGGGCACGCTGGTGCCAACGCACCACCGGGGGGGACGGTGGCGCGGGGCCCGCACCACCGGGGGGATGGTGGCGCGGGACGCACCACCACCCGGGGTGCGGACCGGTCGAGGGGGTCGGTCCGCACCCCGCAGCGCGTCCCGGGGCGCGCCGCGGCGGTCCGGGGCAGCCGGCGGTGTAGCAGGATGGCCGCATGACGGCAGCACACGGCATCCGGGTCGGGTACAAGGCGTCGGCGGAGCAGTTCGCGCCGGGTGAGCTCGCGGGGTACGCGGTCCTCGCCGAGGAGCTGGGCCTGAACTCGGTGACCATCTCCGACCACTTCCAGCCGTGGCGGCTCGAGGGCGGGCACGCGCCGAACTCGCTGGCCTGGATGGCGTGGGTGCTGGCGCGCACGGAACGGATCGTGGTCGGCACCTCGGTCATGACCCCGACCTTCCGGTACAACCCGCCGGTCGTCGCCCAGACCTTCGCGACGATGGCCTGCCTCGCGCCCGGTCGGGTCATGCTCGGCGTCGGCACCGGCGAGGCGCTCAACGAGATCGCCGTGGGGTCGGTCGCCGAGGGGGAGTGGCCGGAGTTCAAGGAGCGCTTCGCCCGGCTGCGCGAGGCGGTGACGCTGATGCGACGGCTGTGGACCGAGGAGCGGGTGACCTTCGAGGGCGACTACTACCGCACCGAGGACGCCGCGATCTACGACCGCCCGGACGTCCCGGTGCCGGTGTACGTCGCGGCCGGTGGGCCGATGGTCGCCCGGTACGCGGGCCGCCACGGCGACGGCTTCATCTGCACCTCCGGCAAGGGTGAGGAGCTCTACCGCGACCAGCTGGTCCCGGCGGTCGACGAGGGGTTGGACAAGGCCGGCCGCGACCACGAAGAGATCGACCGGATGATCGAGGTCAAGGTGTCCTGGGACCCCGACCCCGAGCGGGCGCTGGAGAACTGCCGGTTCTGGGCGCCGCTGTCGCTCAGCGCGGAGCAGAAGCACTCCATCCACTCACCGGAGGAGATGGAGCGGGCGGCCGACGAGCTGCCGATCGAGCAGGTCGCCAAGCGGTGGATCGTCGCGTCGCGGCCCGAGGACGTGGTCGAGACGATGCGCTTCTACACCGACCTCGGGTTCGACCACCTCGTGGTCCACGGCCCCGGCCACGACCAGGAGCGGTTCCTGCGCACCTTCACCGAGCAGGTGCTGCCCGGCCTGCGCGAGCTCGAGCCCGCCGCCCGGTGAGCCCGGTGGGCTCCGGGCCCGGGCCGGCGGCCGGGCCGCGGGCCGGGCAGCTGGCCGGGCCCCCGGCCGGGCCCCCGGCCGGGCCGCTCACGGGAGTCCGGGTCGTCGAGCTCGGTGGCATCGGCCCCGGGCCGTTCGCCGCGATGCAGCTCGCGGAGCTCGGGGCGGACGTCGTGCGGGTCGACCGGCCGGGGGAGGCCAACCCGCTCGCGCTGGCCGGGGGGATGCGGCGCTCGCGGCCGGGCATCGCCGTCGACCTCAAGCACCCGGACGGCGTCGAGGTGGTCCGGCGGCTGCTCGCCGACGCCGACGTGCTCCTCGAGGGCTTCCGGCCCGGTGTCCTCGAGCGCCTCGGGCTCGCACCCGACGACCTGCTCGAGGCCAACCCACGGCTCGTCGTCGCGCGGATGACCGGGTGGGGCCAGGACGGGCCGTGGGCCCAGCGGGCGGGGCACGACATCACGTACGCCGCCCTGTCCGGCACGCTGCACGCCCTCGGGCCACGCTCCCGACCGGTGGCACCGGTGCCGGTGCTCGGTGACTTCGCGGGAGGCTCGATGTACGTCCTCGTCGGCGTGCTCGCAGCGCTCGTGTCACGGGCCACGACCGGGCGGGGTCAGGTCGTCGACGCCGCGATGGTCGACGGCGCCGCCCACCTGCTGACCATGGTCCACGGGATGCTGGGCGCGGGCCTGTGGCGGGACGAGCGCGCGGCCAACCTGCTCGACGGCGGTGCACCGTTCTACGACGTGTACGAGTGCGCGGGTGGCGGGTTCGTCGCGGTCGGGGCCCTGGAGCCGCAGTTCTGGCGCGAGCTCGTCTCCGGGCTCGGGCTGGAGCTCGAGGGCGAGCAGTACGACACGGACGCCTGGCCGGCGCACCGCGCGGCGTTCACGGCCGCCTTCGCCACGCGCACGCGGGACGAGTGGGCCCAGGCGTTCGAGGGCACCGATGCCTGCGTCGCGCCGGTCCTCTCCCTCGCGGAGGCGCCGTCGCACCCGCACCTCGCGGCCCGCGGGACCTTCGTCGAGGGGCCGGCGGGTGGGCATCCCGTGCCACGGCCGAGCCCGCGGTTCTCGGCGACGCCGCAGCGCGACCCGGGTCCCGAGCCCGCGCCCGGCGCCGACACGGTCACGTACCTCACGGCGCACGGGTTCACGGGCGAGGAGATCGAGGCGCTGCTCTCCTCCGGGGCGGTCGTCCGGTCCTGACCGGCCGGTCAGGAGGTGGGGAAGGGCCCGCCTGCGCCGAACACGGTGCGCGCGAAACGCTCTCCCATCAGCTGGTGCGTCTCGGCGTCGGGATGGAGGGCGTCCGGGAGTGGTAGTGCGTCGACGTCGCCCGCGCCGTACATCCCGAGCCCGTCGACGAGGTGGAGGTTCGGGTCGTCCGCCCGACGCTGCTCGACCACCCGGGCGAGCTCCTCGCGGACCGTGCGGAGGGTGAGCCGGCCGGCCGGGACCTCGGCCGGGTCCCCGACGGCGGTGAAGACGAGCCGGCCCTCCTGCAGCGCCACCGGGTCGACGGCGCCGGGGCCCGGGGTGTCCTCGTGGATCGGGCAGAGGACCGGCGTGACGACGAGCAGCGGCGTGGTCGGGTGCCCCTCGCGGAGGGTGTCGAGGAAGCCGTGGACGGCCGGGCCGAACACGCGACGGCGCATGAGGTCGCCGCCGACGATGTTGATGCCGACCTTGAGGCTCAGCAGGTCGGCGGCGGTGTCGCGCATCGTCCGGGCCACGAACGGGTCGAGGACGGCCGAGCCGCCGAACCCGAGGTTGACGAGGGCGAGCCGACCGAGCCGTGCCGCGACGGCGGGCCAGGTGCCCGTCGGCCGGACGGCGTTGGAGCCGTGGCTGATCGAGCTGCCGTGGTGCACCCAGCGGGGCCGGTCACCGGTCGGCAGCGGCTCGAGCGGGGCGTCAGCGCGCAGAGCGAGGAGCTCGACGCCCTCCTGGTGGGGCAGCCAGAGCTCGAGCACCTTCTCGCCGGCGGGCAGCTCGAAGCGGACCGTGCCCGGGCCGCCGCGGGTGAGCTCGGTGACGCCCGTCGCGATGTCGGTGGTCAGCAGGTCGCCGTTCGGCACGGTGCTGCCGGCGAGCACCTCGCCGTCCACGACGAGGTCGACACTGCCCGGCGCGCGAGCGGGGGCGCCGGTCAGGGCGCGGCGGGTGACGACGGCGTCGAGCTCGACGACGGTCGCCCGGGTGCGGCCGGCGACCCGCACGCCGGAGGGCTGCGCCTCGTTGACGGCGAGCATCTCGTCGGCGTTCTGGGCGCGGGCCCACGCGGGGAGGCGGTGCGGGCGCAGGCCGCCTGCCGGGGTGGTCTCGAGGTCGAGGGCGCCGTGGACGAGGTCGGCGGTCAGGGGGATGGGCTGGAGGCTGGTCGGCACCGGTCCATCCCAGCACGCGGCACCGGTGCGGGCGCGGGGTGGGTGCGGTTGGATGGCGGGATGAGCAGCGCACGGGTCCGCGTGGAGGCGGACGGAGCCATCGGCCGGATCACGCTCGACGCCCCGGAGCGGCTCAACGCGGTCGACCCGGAGATGTGTGCCGCGGTCACGGAGGCGGTGCGGGCCTTCGACGCCGATCCGGCGGTGCGGGTGGCCGTCCTCACCGGGGGGGGGGGGGGCTTCTGCCCGGGCGCGCCGTTCGCCGCCGAGGGCGCGCAGATGGGGGTCCTCGAGGCGGGCGCCGACCTCGTGCGGGCGCTGCTCGGGTCGCGCACCCCGGTCGTCGCGCTCGTCCACGGCGTCGCGGCCGGCATCGGGGTGCCGATGGCGCTCGCCTGCGACTACGTCCTCGCCGCCGACGAGGCACCGTTCGTCCTCGCGTTCAGCCGGATCGGGCTGATGCCGGACGGCGGCTCGACCGCGCTCGTCACCGCCGCCGTCGGCCGGGCGCGGGCGATGCGGCTGGCGCTCACCGGCGAAGCGCTGCCGGGCGCGACGGCTGCCGCGTGGGGCCTGGTCGCCGAGTCGGTCCCGGCCGAGGGGTTCGCGGCCCGGGCGGAGGAGCTCGTGGCGGCGTTCGCCGCCGGGCCGACGCTGGCGCTCGCCCAGACCAAGGCCGCCGTCAACGCCGCGGCCCTCGACGTCGAGGCCGCGCTGGCCCGCGAGGACGCCGGCCAGCGGGCCCTCGCGACCACCGCCGACCACCTCGAGGGCGCGGCGGCGTTCGTCGGCAAGCGCCGCCCGGAGTTCCGCGCCCGCTGACGCCTCCCACGCGTATCGGGTGACCCGATAACGCCACCCTTCACCCGACAACGGTTCCCGGGTGAAGCGCAGCCGTATCGGGTGACCCGATACGCGTGTGGTGTCGGGCGGGCGAAGGGGGGCGGGGCGGGCGGGCGGGGCGTCAGGATGGCGTCAAGACGTCGTCAGCGCGGCATCACCGGGGCGGCCGCGACCGCCGCCCGCTGGTGTCGTGGGCGGCATGTGGGAAGACCTCGTCGCGGGCGTCATCGGCCTGCTCCTCCTCGCCTATCTCCTCGACGCCCTGATCCGGCCGGACCGGTACTGAGGGGCGCGCCATGTCGATCGGACTCCAGACGGCCACGGCCGTCCTCGTCGTCGCCGCCGTGCTGGCGGCGGCCCACGTCCCCCTCGGGGCGTGGATGCACCGCGTCTTCACCGACGACCGGGACTGGCGCGTCGAGCGCGTGGTGTACCGCCTCGTCGGCGTCGACGCGCGGGCCGAGCAGCGGTGGAGCGCTTACGCGCTCTCCGTCCTCGCGTTCGCGGTCGCCTCGGTCGCCCTGCTCTTCGGCCTGATCATGGTGCAGGGCCTGCTGCCCTGGGACCTCGGCCGCTCGATGCACTGGGACACCGCCCTCAACACGGCCGTCTCCTTCACGACCAACACGAACTGGCAGTCCTACTCCGGCGAGGCCGCGGCCGGTCACACCGTGCAGATGCTCGGGCTCACCGTGCAGAACTTCGTCTCGGCCGCGACCGGGCTCGCCGTCGCCGTCGCGCTGGTGCGCGGCCTCTCCCGCGCGCACACCGACCGACTCGGCAACTTCTGGGTCGACCTGACCCGGGCCACCGTCCGGGTCCTGCTGCCCCTCGCCACCGTCGCCGCGGTCCTCCTGCTGCTCGGCGGAGTCGTCCAGAACCTCGCCGCACCGCACACGATCGAGACGCTGACCGGCGTGCAGCAGACCATCCAGGGCGGGCCGGTCGCCTCCCAGGAGGCGATCAAGGAGCTCGGCACCAACGGCGGCGGCTTCTTCAACGCCAACTCCGCGCACCCGTTCGAGAACCCGGGGGCGTGGACCAACCTCCTCGAGATCGTCCTGCTCCTCGTCATCCCCTTCTCGCTGCCCTACACCTACGGACTCATGGTGGGCGACCGCCGCCAGGGTGCCGTCGCGACCGGGGTGATGGGGACGCTCCTCGTCGGCGCCGTCACGCTGTCGGCCTGGGCCGAGTCGACCGCCGCGAGCGGCCCGCTCGGGGCGATGGAGGGCAAGGAGCAGCGCTTCGGCGTCGCCTGGTCGGTCCTCTTCGCCAACGCGACGACCGGCACCTCGACCGGTGCGGTCAACTCGATGCACGACAGCTACAGCGCCCTCGGTGGCGGTGTACCCCTGCTCAACATGCTGCTCGGCGAGGTGTCCCCGGGTGGGGTCGGGACCGGCCTCTACGGCTACCTCGTCATGGTCGTCCTCGCCGTGTTCATCGCCGGACTCATGGTCGGTCGCACGCCCGAGCTGCTCGGCAAGACGATCGGACGGACGGAGGTGACGAGCGCCGCCCTGGTTACCCTGACCATGCCAGCCCTCGTGCTCCTGTCCACCGGGCTGGCGGTCGTCCTCCCAGTCTCGCTCGACGCCCGGCTCAACGACGGACCGCACGGCCTCTCCGAGCTGATGTACGCCGTCGCGTCGGCCTCGAACAACAACGGCTCGGCCTTCGCGGGTCTGTCCGCGGACCAGCCCTTCCTCAACCTGCTGCTCGCCGGTTGCATGTTCGTCGGCCGGTTCGTCCCCATCGTGCTGGTCCTCCGGCTCGCGGGATCGCTTGCTGCACAGGGCAAACGGCCGGTAACCGCCGGCACCATGCCCACCCACACCCCCCTGTTCACCACGCTGGTCGTCGGCACCGTCCTCATCGTCGCCGGCCTGACCTTCTTCCCGTCCCTGGCCCTGGGACCCATCGCGGAGGCCCTGTCATGACCACGTCCCTCGCGCGCACCGCGTGGCAGAACCTGCCCGCCGCGTTCACCAAGCTCGATCCTCGCCACCTGTGGCACAGCCCGGTCATCATGGTCGTCTGGGTCGGGTCGGTGCTCACGACGGTGCTGTCCGTCCTGGACCCGTCGGTCTTCTCGGTCGGCGTCACCCTCTGGCTCTGGGCCACCGTGCTCTTCGCGAACCTCGCCGAGGCGGTCGCCGAGGGCCGGGGCAGGGCCCAGGCGGAGACGCTGCGCCGCACCCGCACCGAGACGACCGCGCGCCGGATCCTGCCGGACGGCACCGAGGAGGAGGTGCCCGGGACCCGGCTCGCGCTGGGCGACCACGTCGTCGTCGAGGCCGGCCAGGTGATCCCCGGCGACGGCGACGTCGTCGAGGGCGTCGCCACGGTCGACGAGTCGGCGATCACCGGCGAGTCCGCACCGGTCATCCGTGAGTCCGGTGGCGACCGCTGCGCCGTCACCGGCGGCACCACGGTGCTCTCGGACCGGATCGTCGTGCGCATCACCAGCAAGCCGGGCGAGACCTTCATCGACCGGATGATCGCGCTCGTCGAGGGCGCCTCGCGGCAGAAGACCCCGAACGAGATCGCCCTCTCAATCCTCCTGACCACCCTCACCATCATCTTCGTCCTCGCCGTCGGGGCGATCCAGCCGATGGCGGTCTACTCGGGGCAGCGGCTCTCGATGGTCGTCCTCGTCGCCCTCCTCGTCTGCCTCATCCCGACGACGATCGGCGCGCTCCTGTCGGCCATCGGCATCGCCGGGATGGACCGGCTCGTCCAGCGCAACGTCCTCGCGATGTCCGGGCGGGCCGTCGAGGCCGCCGGGGACGTGAGCACGCTGCTCCTCGACAAGACCGGCACCATCACCTTCGGCAACCGGCGGGCCAGCGAGCTCGTGCCCGTGCACTCGGTGCAGCGCGAGGAGCTGGCCCGCGCCGCCTACCTCTCATCCCTCGCCGACGAGACCCCCGAGGGCCGCTCGATCGTCGAGTTCACCGTCGAGGACGGCGTCGACGCGGCCAGCCTCGGCGACGTCGTGTCCCTCCGCCGGGCCGGCGCCGAGGTCGTCGAGTTCAGCGCGACGACGCGGATGTCGGGCGTCGACCTGCCCGACGGCGGACGGGTCCGCAAGGGGGCCGGCAGTGCGGTGTCGGCCTGGGTGCGCGAGAACGGCGGGACGGTCGGTGGGGACCTCGAGGTGCACGTCGACGGCATCAGCGCCACCGGAGGCACGCCGCTCGTCGTCGCCGAGGCCGCGCCGGGAAGCGCGCCACGGGTCCTCGGGGTCGTCCACCTCAAGGACGTCGTCAAGCCGGGGATGCGCGAACGGTTCGCCCAGCTGCGCGAGATGGGCATCCGCACGGTGATGATCACCGGCGACAACCCGTTGACCGCCAAGGCGATCGCCGAGGAGGCGGGGGTCGACGACTACCTCGCCGAGGCGACGCCGGAGGACAAGATGGCGCTCATCAGGAAGGAGCAGGAGGGCGGGCGGCTCGTCGCGATGACCGGGGACGGGACGAACGACGCGCCGGCGCTCGCCCAGGCCGACGTCGGCGTCGCGATGAACACGGGCACCTCGGCCGCGAAGGAGGCCGGCAACATGGTCGACCTCGACTCGGACCCGACGAAGCTCATCGACGTCGTCGCCATCGGCAAGCAGCTGCTCATCACCCGCGGTGCGCTGACGACGTTCTCGATCGCCAACGACGTCGCCAAGTACTTCGCGATCATCCCGGCGATGTTCGTCGGCGTCTTCCCGGGCCTGCAGTCGCTCAACGTCATGGGGCTGTCCAGCCCGCAGTCCGCGATGCTCTCGGTCGTCATCTTCAACGCCCTCGTCATCGTCGCGCTGATCCCCCTGGCGCTGAGGGGGGTTCGCTACCGACCGCTGTCGGCCCACGCGATGCTCCGTCGCAACCTGCTCGTCTACGGCCTCGGGGGCGTGGTCGCGCCGTTCATCGGCATCAAGGCCATCGACCTCGTCGTCTCCCTGATCCCCGGTCTCTGAGGTGACCACCATGACCCGTCAGATCGGCGCCGCCGTCAAGGCGCTCCTCGTCCTCACCGTCGTGTGCGGCATCGTCTACCCGGCCGCGATCCTCGGCGTCGGGCTCCTCGTGCCCGAGCGGGCGGCCGGCCAGCCCGTCCGGGTCGACGGGCGCGAGGTCGGCTCGGCGCTCCTCGGCCAGCCTCCGAGCGGCCCCGAGTGGTTCCAGGGCCGGCCCTCCGCGTCCGACGCGGCCGGCGACACCAGCGGCGGCTCGAACTACGGTCCGGCCAACCCCGACCTGGCGGCCGCCGTCGCGGACCGCGAGAAGGCGCTGCGTGCGGCGAACCCGGATGCGCCGCAGACGATCCCGGCCGATGCCCTCACCGCGTCGGCGAGCGGGCTCGACCCGGACATCTCGCCGGAGTACGCGCGGTGGCAGGTGGCCCGGGTGGCGGCCGCCCGAGGCCTGGAGCAGGCCCGTGTGCTCCGGCTCGTGGACCAGCACGTGCGCCGGGCGCCGCTCGGCATCCTCGGTCAGGACCGGGTCGACGTCCTCGAGCTCAACGTGGCGCTCGCCGCCCTCGGCCGCGGGTGAGAATGAGCCCATGGCGCGCGGACGGCTGCGGATCTACCTCGGGGCGGCTCCGGGGGTCGGCAAGACCGTCGCCATGCTCGACGAGGGTCACCGCCGCCTCGACCGCGGCACCGACGTCGTCGTCGGCCTCGTCGAGACCCACGACCGGAGGAACACCCTCGCCCTGACCGAGGGCCTGGAGGTGGTGCCGCGCGCGCGGGTGTCGCACCGCGGCACCGTCCTGGAGGAGATGGACCTCGACCGGCTCCTCGAGCGCCGGCCGCAGGTGGCCCTCGTCGACGAGCTCGCGCACACGAACGCGCCGGGGAGCCGGCACGAGAAGCGGTGGGAGGACATCGAGGAGCTGCTCGAGGCCGGCATCGACGTCATCTCCACGGTCAACATCCAGCACCTCGAGTCGCTCAACGACGTCGTCACCTCGATCACCGGGATCGTCCAGCGCGAGACGGTGCCGGACGCCGTCGTCCGGGCCGCCGACCAGATCGAGCTGGTCGACATGTCCCCGGAGGCGTTGCGCCGCCGGATGGCCCACGGCAACATCTACGCCCCCGAGAAGGTCGACGCCGCGCTGGCCAACTACTTCCGCGTCGGCAACCTGTCCGCGCTGCGGGAGCTGGCGCTGCTGTGGCTGGCCGACCGGGTCGACGAGGGGCTGGGGAAGTACCGGGCCGACCACGGCATCGACGCCACCTGGCCGACCCGTGAGCGGGTCGTCGTCGCGATCTCGGGTGGTCCGGAGGGGGAGGTGCTGCTGCGCCGCGGTGCGCGCATCGCCGCCCGCGGCGCCGGCGGCGAGCTGCTGGCGGTGCACGTCGCGCGCACCGACGGCCTGGCCGGTCCGGCCCTGCCCGACCTCGTCGCGCTGCGCCGGCTCACTGCCGAGCTGGGCGGCAGCTTCCACACGGTGACGGGCGACGACCTGGCCGAGGCGGTGCTCGACTTCGCCCGGGGGGTGAACGCCAGTCAGGTCGTCATCGGGTCCTCACGGCGGGCCCGCTGGCGAACCCTCCTCTCCCCGAGCACGACCGAGGAGGTCATCACGGGCTCCGGGGACGTCGACGTCCACGTGGTGACCCACCGGTTCGCGGCAGGTCGGGGCTGGCGGGCGCCGCGGGCCGGCCTGCCGCAGCGCCGCAAGCGGCTCGGGTACGGCCTCGCCGTCCTCGGGCCGTTCGTCCTCACCGAGCTGCTCGCCGCGCTGCCCGAGGACCCGGGCCTGCCCCTCACCGTGCCGCTGTTCCTCCTGCTGGCCGTGCTCATCGCGCTGCTCGGCGGCATGGGTCCGGCGCTCGTCGGTGCCGTCGCCAGCTCGATGTTCCTCAACTGGTTCTTCACCCCGCCGGTGGGTGGCTTCACGATCTCCGCCCCCGAGAACGCGATCGCCCTGACGATCTTCGTCCTCGTCGCCGCCGCCGTCGCGTGGGTCGTCGACCGCAGCGCACGCCGGGCGGACCGGGCCCTGCGCGCGCAGGCGGAGGCCGCGTCGCTCGCCGAGCTGAGCCACACGCTGCTCGGCTCCACGGACCAGATGGCGCTGCTCCTCCAGCAGGCGCTCGACATGTTCGGGGCCCGGGCCGCGGCCGTCGTGCGCCGGCCGGACGCGCACCACCGGATGGAGATGGTCTCCACGACCGACCCGGCGCTGACGCTCGAGGACGTCCGGGCACCCGGGCTGCCGGTCGAGGAGGCCGACGACGAGCACGACCTCGTCCTCGTCGGAGCCGCCGTCCCGGCCGGTCGCCAGCGGCTCCTCGCCGCGTTCGCCGCCCACGCGGGGGCCATCCTCCAGCGGCGTGCGCTCCAGGCCTCGGCGGGCGAGGCGGCCGCCCTGGCCCGGGACAACTCCGCACGCACGGCCCTGCTCTCGGCGGTCTCGCACGACCTGCGCACGCCGCTGGCCGGCATCAAGGCGGCGATCGGCAGCCTCCGCTCGAGCGAGGTCACCTTCAGCCCGGAGGACGAGGCCGAGCTCGAGGCGGCCATCGAGGACTCGGCCGACCGGCTCGACGCGCTCATCGGCAACCTCCTCGACATGTCGCGGCTGCAGGCCGGGGCGCTCGTCGCGCACCCGCGGACCGTCGACCTCGGCGAGGTCGTCCCGGGGGTCGTGGCGGCGGTGCCCGAGCCGGACCGGGTGCTCTGGGACCTCGGTCCGGACGCCCGGAGCGTGACCGCCGACTCGGGCCTGCTCGACCGGGTGCTCGGCAACGTCGTCGAGAACGCACTGCGCCACCAGCAACCGCCGTGGCGAGTCCGGGTGTCGACCAGCCGGCTCGGCGACCGCGTGCAGATCCGGGTGTGCGACACCGGCCCCGGGGTGCCCGAGTCCGAACGCGAGCGCATCTTCCTGCCCTTCCAGCGGCACGGGGACGCCCCGGCCGGTGACGGCGTGGGCCTCGGGCTGGCCGTGGCGCGCGGGCTGGCCGAGGCGATGGGTGGCAGTGTGTCGGCCGAGGACACGCCGGGCGGCGGGCTCACGGTGGTCGTCGAGCTGCCGGCGGCGGAGGGAGCGTGATGGGGCAGAGGGTGCTCGTCGTCGACGACGACCCGACGATCCGGCGGACCCTGAGGATCAACCTCCGGGCGCGGGGCTACGACGTCGAGGAGGTCGGCTCGGGCCTCGACGCGCTGGCCACCGTCGAGGACGCTCCGCCGGACCTCGTCGTCCTCGACCTCGGGCTGCCCGACCTCGACGGCGTCGAGGTGCTGCGGCGCATCCGCGCTCGCTCGCGCGTGCCGGTCGTCGTCCTCTCCGCCCGCCACCAGTCCGACGACAAGGTCGAGGCCCTCGACGAGGGGGCGGACGACTACGTCACCAAGCCGTTCGGGATGGACGAGCTGATGGCGCGGGTGCGCTCGGCGCTGCGCCGCGGTGGCGACGACGAGGGCCTGGCCGCGGTCGCCCCGGTCGAGACGGACGCGTTCTCGCTCGACTTCGCCACGCTGACGGCCACCCGCGCCGGCGCACCCGTGCACCTCACCCCGACCGAGTGGCGGCTCGTCGCCGAGCTCGCCCGGCACCGCGGCCGCGTCGTCACCCAGACCGACCTGCTGCAGGCGGTCTGGGGGCCGGGCTACGGGCGCGAGTCGAACTACCTGCGCGTGTACGGCAACCAGCTGCGCCGCAAGCTCGAGGCCGACCCGTCGGCGCCGCGGCACATCGTCACCGAGCCCGGCATCGGCTACCGCCTCGTCGAGTGACCGCTGCTCCGGGCCATCCGCGTCGTGTGCCGAGATGGCGGTCCTGGCGACCGATTCGGCACACGACCCCGGTGGTGGGGCGGCGCGCCGGCCGGCTCCTAGGCTGACGGGCGTGACCACCGTGCGCTGGGCCCCGACGACCGAGCTCCCCGCCGCGACGCTCTACGCCGTGATGCGGCTGCGCCAGGACGTGTTCGTCCTCGAGCAGCAGTGCCTCTACCCCGACCTCGACGGCCGCGACCTCGAGCCCGGCACCGTGCAGTGGTGGGCCGAGGACGCGTCCGGCGCCGTGGTCGGCACGCTGCGGGTGCTGGACGACGGTGACGACGGGCTCCGCATCGGCCGGGTCGCCACCGCCCGGTCGGCCCGGGGCGGCGGGGTGGCCCGGCGGCTGGTCGAGGACGCCCTCGCGGCCACCGAGGGTCCGGTCGTCCTCGACGCCCAGGCGCACCTGGCGGGCTGGTACGCCGCGCTCGGGTTCGAGGTCACCGGTGACGAGTTCCTCGACGACGGCATCCCGCACGTGCCGATGCGCCTCGACCGCTGAGCGCCCGCCCGTCGGTGGTCGTCGCTAGCGTGCGGGGATGACGCACCCGCACCTTGCCACCGGCGCCGTCGGGCACGGCGCCCGGCAGCCGGGCTGATGCCCACCTCGCTCGCCGACCTCGTCGCCGTCTCGGGCGAGGTCGCGGCCACCCGGTCGCGCACGGCCAAGACCGAGGCGCTCGCGGGGCTGCTCGCGCAGGCCCCCGCCGAGGAGGTCGGCACCGTCGTCGCGTTCCTCTCCGGGGTGCTGCCCCAGCGCCGCCTCGGTGTCGGGTACCGCTCGCTGGGCTCGATGCCGGAGCCGGCGGCCGAGCCGTCGCTCACAGTCGCCGCGGTCGACGCCGCCTTCGACCGGCTGGCCGGGGCGGCCGGGGCGGGGGCGGCCGCCGCCCGCCGCGCCGAGCTCGCGTCGCTCCTCGGCGCCGCGACCGCCGACGAGCAGCGCTTCCTCCGCGACCTCGTCACCGGCAACCTCCGGCAGGGGGCGCTCGACGGCGTCGTCCTCGCCGCCGTGGCCCGCGCCTTCGAGGTCCCGGACGCCGTCGTCCGCCGCGCGGTGATGCTCGCGGGGTTCACCCACGTCGTCGCCGGCATCGCCGCCCGCGGCGGGCAGGCCGCGCTCGAGGAGGTCGGGCTCGTCGTCGGCCGGCCGCTGCGCCCGATGCTCGCGGCGTCGGCGAAGACGACCGACGAGGCCACCGAGGGGTTCGCCGGCGCCGAGATGCTCGTCGACGGCAAGCTCGACGGCATCCGGGTGCAGGTCCACCGGGCCGACGGCGTCGTCACCGTGTTCACCCGCAGCCTCGACGACATCACCGAGCGGGTCCCCGAGGTCGTCGAGGCCGTCGTCGCGCTCCCGGGCGGTGACCTCGTCCTCGACGGCGAGGCCATCGTCATCGAGGAGGGTGGGCGGCCGGCGCCGTTCCAGGTCACCGGCGCCCGGACGGCGAGCTCGGCCGACGTCGCCCGGCTGCGCGCGGAGGTGCCGCTCACGACCTTCCTCTTCGACGTCCTCCACGCGAGCGGGCGCGACCTCGTCGACGCCCCCGCCCTCGAGCGGCACGAGGTCCTCACCGAACTGGCGCCGCACCTCGTCGTCCCGCGGCTGCTCACCACCGACCCCGCGGCCGCGGCCGGCTTCTTCGACGACCTCGTCGCCGCCGGGCACGAGGGCGTCGTCGTCAAGGACGCGTCGGCCCCGTACGCGGCCGGTCGGCGTGGCAGCGGCTGGGTCAAGGTCAAGCCGACGCACACCCTCGACCTCGTCGTGCTCGCCGTCGAGCGGGGCTCGGGTCGCCGGCGCGGCTGGCTGTCCAACATCCACCTCGGCGCGCGCGACCCCGACTCCGGCGGCTGGGTCATGGTCGGCAAGACCTTCAAGGGGATGACCGACGAGATGCTGCGCTGGCAGACCGAGCGCTTCACCGAGCTCGCCGACGGCCCCACCGACGGCTACGTCGTGTCGGTGCGCCCCGAGCAGGTCGTCGAGATCGCCCTCGACGGCGTGCAGCGCTCCTCCCGCTACCCGGGGGGCGTCGCGCTGCGGTTCGCCCGGGTGCTGCGCTACCGCGACGACAAGCCGCTCGACGAGGTCGACACCATCGAGGCCGTGCGGGCCCTGGGCGGCCGCTGAACCCCGGCGAGTGCCCAGGCGGCTCAGCCGCGCGGGCGCGGGGTGATGCCCTCGAGCAGGCGGCTCAGGGCGGACACGACCCCGACCACTCCGCCGACGACCGCGAGGACGAGCACGACCCGCACCGGGACGCTCCAGCCGGCCGGGAGGTCGAACGGGAAGACGTCCCAGACCCGGAGCGTGGCGACGAGGCCGACGACCGACGTCGCGAGGTCGCCGAGGGCGCGGAACCAACCCGTGTGCACGAGGGCCGCGAGCGCCTCCACGATGACGCCCGTCCACAACGCCGCGGCGACGAGCGGAACGACCTGCGCGGCGTCCGGGCTGAGGAACGGCACGGCCCGCCACCCGGGGCGCACCTCGAGCAGGTAGAGGAGGACGAGGTTGACGACGAGTCCGGCGAGGTTGGCCGCGCGCGGCGCGGGCCGGGTGGCGGCGGTTCTCGGGACGGGGTGCGTGGGGTGTGTCGTGGCCATGGCCTGCTCCTGCCGGCGACGACGTCCCACGCCGCGCCGCGACTGGCGGGCGCGCGCCCCCGCCACCGTCATCGTCCCACCGGCGACCGTGGTCGGCGGCCGGTCGAGAGCGGGGTCACCCCCGGCGGCTGCGACGGGTGGTCCGCCGGCGGACCGACGGCCCCGCCGGGTCAGCGGCGCGCGTCGACGAGGACGGAGGTGACGAACCCGAGCTCGTGCCGGTAGCCGCGCAGCCAGCCCTGTCGGTGCTCGGCGGCGACCCCCAGGGCCTGCTCCCGCTCGGCCGGGTCCCGGCCCTCGGCGAGCGCCCAGTCGGTGAGCGACCCGACCCAGGACCACTCGTAGTCGTCCCACTCGGCGGCGGTGCTGACGTGGGCGTACGCCGTGCCCCAGCCGAGGGCCCACGCGTGGGCGACGAGGCCGTCGAGGTCCGGGAAGTCCTCCGGGGTGGCCTCGAGGGCGGTGAGGGCGGCCGGCCCGGGGGGTCGCTCCCAGAAGCCGTCGCCGACGAGGCAGCGGGCGCCGGGCGAGACGTGGGCGCGCAGGGTGTCGAGCATGCGCTCGTACCCGCCGAACGCGTGCGAGGCCCCCACGCAGAGGGCGGCGTCGAAGCGGCCGCCGGACCACGTCGCGGCGTCGGCGGTCACCCAGGTGACGCGGTCCGCGACCCCTCGGGCCGCCGCACGCTCCTCCCGGTCGGGGTGCAGGTGGAGGTCGACCCCGACCGCCTGCACGTCGGGACGCGCGGCGAGCAGGGCGAACAGCCACTCGCCCGCGCCGCACCCGAGGTCGACGACCCGGCCGTCCCGAGGGATCGAGAGCCGGTCGAGGAGGCGGGCCGTCGCCACGGCGTCGACCGGTGCGGCGAGCGGATGGTGGGCGTGGGCGATGCGCGAGATGTCCGAGTGGTCCATCCGGTCATGCTGCGTGGCCCGGGCACGACGGCACAACGCAGTTCCGTCTGTGCGGTGGCACGATGCTCGGGTGGAGGTCTCGAACGGCATCTGGACCAGCACGGCCGACGTCGACCTGCTGCTCCGCCTGGCGGGCTCCGGCTTCGACTGGCTCGTCCTCGACGCCCAGCACGGGCCGGTCGACCGCGCGGCGCTGCACGGCGCCGGCCGCGCGCTCGGCGCGGCGTCCGCTCCCTTCCTCGTGCGCGTCCCGGCCGTCGACGCCGCGTGGATCGGGACCGCCCTCGACGCCGGCGCCCACGGCGTCGTCGTGCCGTCGGTCACCGGAGCCGAGGACGCTGCGCGGGCCGCGCTGGCCTGTCGCTATCCGCCTCTCGGGGAACGCAGCTGGGGCCCGTGGTCGCCGATGTGGGGAGCCTCGGCGCCGGCGGCGGACGTCGCGAACGGCGTCGTCCGCTGCTGGGTGATGGTCGAGACGGTCGGCGCCCTCGACGAGGTGGAGCGGATCGCGGCGACCCCCGGCGTCGACGGGCTCTTCGTCGGCCCGCTCGACCTCGCGCTGGCCCTCGGCACGAGCGTCGAGGCGCTGCTCGCCGATGACGCGCCGGACGGTCCGCTCCGCCGGGTCGTCGCGGCCGCCGAGCGGCAGGGCATCCTCGTCGGCGCCTTCGCCGGGAATCCCTCTGCGGCAGCACGTCTGCGAGCCCACGGCATCGGCTTCCTGGCGGTGACGACGGACGCAGCGCTGCTCGCGTCCGGCGCCCGGACGGTGTTGGCCGAGCTCGAGGGCTGAACCGTTCGCCGCCTCAGAAGCCGCTGGGCTCCCGGGGGGTGTAGGCCGCCTCGAGCGACGCCACCTCGTCGTCGGTCAGCTCGAGGTCGAGCGCGGCGACCGCGTCCGGCAGGTGGTGGGCCTTCGTGGCGCCGACGATCGGGGCGTCGACCACCGGGTTGTGCAGCACCCAGGCGAGCGCGACCGTGGACATCGCGACGCCCCGGTCCCGGGCCACCCGCTCCACCGCGCCGACGATGTCGGCGTCGGAGTCCTGGTAGAGGCGCTTGCCGAACTCGTCGGTCTCGGAGCGGTTGGTCTGCTCACCCCAGGGCCGGGCCAGGCGGCCGCGCGCGAGCGGGCTCCACGGGATGGCCCCGACGCCCTGGGCCGCGAGCAGCCCGAACATCTCCCGCTCCTCCTCACGCATGAGCAGGCTGTACTGGTCCTGCATCGAGACGAACCGCGTCCAGCCCCCGAGGTCGGCGGCGTGCTGCATCGTCGCGAACTGCCACGCGTACATCGACGAGGCCCCGATGTAGCGCGCCTTCCCCGCCTTGACGACGTCGTGCAGCGCCTCCATCGTCTCCTCGACGGGGACCTCGGGGTCGAACCGGTGGATCTGGTAGAGGTCGACGTGGTCGGTGCCGAGCCGCGTCAGCGACGCGTCGACCTGCTCGAGGATCGCCTTGCGGGACAGGCCGGAGCCGCCGGGGCCGTCGTGCATCCGGCCGTGGACCTTGGTGGCCAGGACGACGTCCTCACGCCGGGTGTACCGCCGGATGGCGCGCCCGACGAACTCCTCGGAGGTGCCGGCGCTGTAGACGTTCGCGGTGTCCCAGAACGTGATCCCCAGCTCGACGGCCTGGCGGAAGAAGGCCCCGGAGGCCTCCTCGTCGAGCGCCCACGCGTGGAAGCCACGAGAGGCGTCCGCGTAGGTCATGCACCCGAGCGCGATCCGGCTGACGGTGAGGCCGGTGCTGCCGAGACGCGTGTACTCCATCGTGCTGCTCCTTCGGTCGGGAGCCTCCCAGCATGCGCCCACCGACCCACCGGACGGACGGTGGGGTGCACGCGGGCTGCTGCGCCGAGGTGGCCCGCCCGTCGCCGGGAGAGCCACCACCCGAGCAGTCCGAGCCCGCCGACGGGCACCTCCATCCCGATGACGAACGCACGGTAGAGCAGCACCCCGGCGGCGGCCGGCGCGGCGGGGACCCCGAGCGCGGTCAGCGCACCGGCCATCCCGACCTCGACGATGCCGGTGGCGCCGGGGGTGAGGACGAGCATCGACAGCAGCCGCTCGACGACGAAGGCCGAGGCGACGACGACCGGTGCCGCGGGCGCGCCGACGACGGAGAGGCAGGCCCAGAGCAGCACGGCCTGGAGCAGTGCGTAGAGGACCTTGGCCCCGAGCAGGCGGCCCCAGCCGGCGCGGACCAGGTCGGCGCTCTCCCGGCGGAAGCGGGCGGCGCGCTCACCCCATCCCTCGGGAGCGGACGGCAGGGGGCGCAGCCGGGCGGCGAGCCGGTCCAGTCGGCCACCGGCCCAGCGCACCGCGCGGTCGTCGCGGCCGACGAGCACGACGGCCGCGACGAGCACGGCGAGGAGGGCCACCCCGACGACGCCCGGGCCCGTGAGGTTGTGCGTCGCGGAGCTGCCGGCCGCGGCGAACCAGCAGAGGACCGCGCCGGGCAGGAGCAGCTTGACGACGAGGTCCGCGAGGTTGGTCACGAGCGCCCAGCGCCCGAAGGCCGCCGAGCCGAAGCCCCAGGTCCGGGCCATCCGCCAGTTGACGACCGTCCCGGCCGCGCCGCCGAGGGGCAGCAGGTTGGAGACGAAGGAGCCGGTGAGGTTGAGCAGGAGGGCGCGGCGGTGGCTCAGCCCGGGCAGTGCGGCGGTGAGCGAGGGCGTGTGCGCCCACAGCCCGAGCAGCCAGAGCACCGCGAGCACGGCGAGCTGGGTCGGCGTCGGCCGGCTCAACGCGTCGACGATCGGGCGCCACGAGGTCCCCGTCACCTTCGGCAGGGCCAGCGCCACCACCGTCGCGGCGAGCGCCGCGCCCGCGGCCATCCGCACCCCCGGACCCCACACCTTCGTCATGGTGCCCACGGTCCCGCGGTCGGGGGGTCCGGCGCATCGGGGGTGACCCCGACATCGACCCCGACTCCGCCCCGAGGTCGGCCCGCCGGCTCGGGGTGGGGAGTCGACCCGACCCCGGCACGTCGTCGTCTGCCGGCTGGGCTCCCTCAGCCGGTCGGCGGATGCAGGTCGCAGAGCCGCTCGATGAGCCGCAGCGCGTCGTGCGGCGCGTGGCCGCGGGCGTCGTTGTCGAAGTAGACGACGACGTCGGCGCGCTGCGCCCAGCCCCGGCACCGGTCGGCCCAGCGGTCGAGGGCGGCGTCGCCGTAGCCGCTGGCGTAGAGCTCGGTGTCGCCGTGCAGCCGCACGTAGACGAGGTCGCTCGTCACCGCCTCGGCCATCGGCCACCGCCCGGCCGTATCGGCGACGACGGTGGCGACGTCGTGGCGGCGCAGCAGCTCGCTCGCCTCGTCCGAGCAGAAGGTGGCGCTGCGGAACTCGAGGGCGTGCCGGATCCGGCGGCCGGCCAGCCCCCGCGGGGCACGTGTCAGGGTGCGGTCCTCGCGCACCTTGGCGTCGTGCCGCCGGGCGAGGGCCGCCGCCTCGCCGACCGTGCGGGGCAGGAGGTCGAGGAAGGCCTCCAGCACCACTGGGTCGAAGGTGACCCGTTCGGGCAGCTGCCACAGGACCGGCCCGAGCTTCGGGCCGAGCGCGAGCACCCCCGAGGCGAAGAAGTTGGCCAGCGGGGTCTCGACCTCGCGCAGCCGCTTCAGGTGGGTGATGAAGCGGCCGCCCTTGACCGCGAGGACGAAGTGCTCGGGCGTCTCGTCGCGCCACAGGGCGTAGGACGTGGGTCGCTGGAGTGAGTAGAAGGAGCCGTTGACCTCGACGCTCCCCGTCCGGGCCGCGAGGTACTCGAGCTCGCGACGATGCGGCAGACCGGGCGGGTAGAAGTCGCCACGCCACCGCGGGTAGCTCCACCCCGAGGTGCCGACGCGGACCTCACCCATCGGCGCGGGGGCGCTGGGCACGACGAGGCTCGACGTGACGAGTCATGCCCACGTGATACCCCGGATGGCAGCGGGCGCAACTTCCCCGCCTGATGCCGGAAGCTCCGGTCGGGCACCCTCCATCTCGCACCCGGGGAACGGGGCGTGAGCTCGGCGCCACGACGGCAAGACAACGCCCCCGCGGCCTTCAGGCGACGCGGGGGCGCTGCGCGGCCACGGCTCCAGAGGAGCGGGCCGTCTGCCCCAGGGGGGTTGGGGCACTCTGTGGGCCAGCCGGGGCTGGCTGTCATGGTGGCGCCGGGTCGGTCCGTGGGCCGGCCCGGCGTCGCAACACCGCCCCCGAATGAGGGAGACGGCGGCCACGTCATGACCTCGAGCCCCTGCGCTCTCAGTCACCGTGAACAGTCTCGGACCCCTGCAGTCCTTGACCGGTGCTAGAGACAGACTTTACCTGCGCTTTACCTTCTCCGCGACCCCGGACGGGTCGCGGGTGACCGAAAGGGCCGGACGGATGATGCATGGCTCGACCGAACGGCTGAAGGGCGGTGCTCACGCCTCCTCCTGGGCACCCGGGTGGCCCCCCGCGACATGGTGAACCGGTGACTGGCACCGCCCACGAGCCAACGACCACTCGTGAACAACAGCCACACCAGCCGGTCGCGAGCGATGGGCGCGACTGTCTCCACGCCCTCGGGCGCCCTCGCGCCCGCATGCGGGAACGGTCCGTTCGGCCTGGTGCGACGTCGGACCCGGTTGCTGGCACGCGGTGGTCCGCGGCGCTGACACGGTGATGCGGCCGACGTCCCCCGCGCTCCCCACCCTCCCACTTAGTGCGGGAACCTCCGGTCGCGCACCCCGAACGTCGGGTTGCTCCAGCCGAGGTGCTGGCGTGGACCTCTGGCGCTGCGCCCCGGCGTCGTCACCCGAACGGCTCGGACGACGAGGAAGCCGCAGGCCAGGTCGACTCTGGGCTGCGGCTTCGGATGGTGGCCAGGGGCGGGGTCGAACCGCCGACCTTCCGATTTTCAGTTGTCGCAGAACGGTGTTCGCGTTGCCAGTGCCGTCCGTTTCGTGCTCAAATGGCTCGGGCTCGAGGTCGCTCCTGCAGGAGTTTCCACGGGCTCTGGTTAGCAAATGAATAGCGGCCCTTGGAGGCCGTTGTCGCCGCCTCGCCAGCGGTCCGGCTGGCCTCCTGGCCCTCCAACACGGAATCCGATGGTCGACGGGGCAAGCCGTGGTTTTCGTCCCGGCACCCATCCTGACCGCCAAGGTCCCGGCGGACGCATTGGGAGTCAAGACGGCTGCTGCGTTAGCAGGCGCGAACCAGCATTGGAGATGTCATGGAAGACAAGTTGCTCTACAAGGTGGCCGACGTCGCCCAGGTGCTCAGCCTGAGCCGGACCAAGGTCTACGAGCTCGTACGGAGCGGCGAGCTGCCGTCGGTCCGCATCGGAGGATCGCGTCGGGTTCGTGGGGAGGACCTCACCGACTACGTGGAGTCCCTGCAGCGGATCTCCGCCCATGCCCGGGCGGGCGTCGGATGAGCGCGACGCGGCAGCCGGCCGCCAAGCCGAGGTTGCGAAACGGGATCATCCGTCGGGGGAGTACGTGGTCGTACGTCATCCGTGTCACCGACCAGAGAGGGGTGAGCAAGCCCAAGTGGGTCGGCGGCTTCCCGACCGAGGCCGAGGCCAAGCGAGCGCGCGACGCCGCACGGGCCGGGGCGAACCGGGGAGAGTTCGTCGACCGCAACAAGGTGACGGTCGAGGAGTATCTGCGGAAGTGGCTCGAGGACCATGCCCTTGAGGTGAAGCCCAGAACGAGCGCCGGCTACGCCCACATCATCAGGGTCTACGTGGCTCCCAGGATCGGACCCATGCGGCTTCAGGCGCTGAAGACGACCAACCTCACTGGGCTCTACCGCGACCTCTCGGAGGGCGGGGGCGTGGGTGGCAAGCCGCTGGCCGCGAGAACCGTCGAGTACGTCCATGCGGTCATGCGCAAGGCCTTGGCTGACGCCGTCAACAACGACCAGATCCTGACGAGCAACCCCGCCCTTAATGCCAAGCGCCCCCGCAAAGAGCTGCACCAGCCTGTCGTCATGTGGAACGCAGAGAACCTTGCCGCCTTCCTCGAGACGACCAGCCGCCACCGCATGCACGCCTACTTCCAGCTAGCGGCGTACACCGGAGCCCGCCGGGGCGAGTTGATGAACCTGCGCTGGTCCGACGTGCACCTGGGCGACGGCCCGTTCATCCGTGTACGCGGAACAGTGGCGGTCATCGAGAGACGGCGCGTCGAGGGCACCACCAAGGGTGGGCGTGAGCGAACGATCTCCATCGACCCGGACACGGTCGGCCACCTCGTTCGCCACCGCGCAGAGCAGGAGCAGGAACGACAAGTCGCCGGCGCCTCATGGGTCGACGACGACCACGTCTTCCGCCAGGAGCTTGGCCTGCCGATGTTCCCCGACAGCCCGACGGCGCTCATGGCCAAGTTGTTGCGGCAACACAACCAAGGGGCCGTAGGGCTCGGGCGAAAGCCGCTGCCGCTCATCCGTCTCCACGACCTTCGACATCTGCACGCGACCCTTCTGCTGAAGGCAGGGGTGCCCGTCCACGTTGTCGCGCACCGCCTCGGTCACGCTGACCCTGCAATTACGCTCCGCGTCTACGCCCACGTACTAGACGATCAGGCAAGCCATGCCGCTACCGTGTTTCGGCAGCTCATGGAGACTTCAGAGCGCGGGGAGGAAACCGCCGATGAGGCGCGGTACGGAACCCAAGGACCCCGGGACGTCCCGTAGGGCGAGGGTGCCGCTCGACAGCTAGGTGGGCTTTCCCTTGCGGCAAGCCGCACCTCCACCATGACTCCGTGCTGGTGTCTGCCAGACGCGTCAGGTTTCCCTAGACCCACAATCTAAGGAGCGCCTACACCGCATCCTGGTTGGCTTGGGATGGGCTCGTTACCTGCGAAGGCTTCAGTGATCGGGGCCGCCCTCGCGTTGGTACTCGGGATTGAGCTGGATGAGCTTCCGGTCGGGGTTGAAGCGGGAGACAGCGAACTCCTGGCGGTTGGTCTTTACGGTCGCTCAGGGTAGCCACGGTTCGTCCCCCTGTCAGACTTGTGCGGTCCGCTTGCTCCTGCGGCCTCGAGCGCAGCCAGTCGAGTGAGGCGAGCGCGGCTTCCAGGCATGGGGCCGACCGAGGGATCTGGCCGAAGGCATGCCTCTTGCGTGATACATGGACGGGGATCGTCATGCCGTCCTGGGACAGTTCGGCACAGATCGATTGGCTGAACCGCGGTGGCATGGTGCGCGCAGTCCCGGGGGCTGCGTGTGCTTCAGGTGCCTGGAGGCTGCTCGGTGCTGCGGAAAAGCCTCTCGCGCTCTGCGGCCACCACCTCGCGGGCCAGCTGAGCCTCAGAGACGTCGAAAGCCTCCGGTGCGCTGTCCGCGGTTTCGCTTACCCGTGCGAACTCTTCGAATAGCTCCCGCTTCCTGGCCAGGATCTCGGTAATGCGCTGGTCCACGCCCTCCTCGGAGAGCAGCCTGTGAACCTGCACTGTCTCCAGCTGCCCCATTCGGCGGGCACGGGCAATCGCCTGCCACTCGGTGGTCGGCTTGAGTTGCGGTTCGCAGATGACCACAACAGAGGCCGCCTGGATGTTCAGCCCGACTCCGCCCGCGACTATTTGAGACACCAGAACGGCACCCTTTCCAGCCGCGGAGAACCGATCGACCATGACCTGCCGAGCGGCCGCTGGCACGGAGCCGGTGAGGGGCCCGAAGACCTGCCCCCTCACTGAATGAGCGACCTGATTTAGCACCTGGCGGAAGTGAGAGAACACAATGACCCGTCGCCCGTTGGCTTCAGCCTCCTCCACGATCTGCACCAGGCGCTGCAGCTTCTCGGAGCGGGCGCCCGAGACCATCGCGGCTTGCCGCATCGCCATGAAGTTGCCCTCCGCGACGGCTTTCCGGTACTGGAAGGCGTCGTGGGAAGACATGGGAAGCCACTCCTCGACCTCGACGAGCTCAGGGAGCTCGGTCAGGACATCTTCTTGGTTGCGGCGCAAGTAAGCCGGGGCGACTTGGCGACGGAACCGGCTAGGTGTGAACTCGTTGGCGTCCACAACCAGGTCTGGGCGAAGGTAGCCGACCAACGTGCGGAACTCGTCAAGCCGGTTCTCCAAGGGTGTTCCGGTGAGCAAGAGGGTGCGTTCCGCACGGTCGATGATTCGTGCGGCACGCTCGGACCTCTTGGCGAGGGGGTTCTTGATGTAGTGGGCCTCATCGATCACGACGCAGCCCAGCTCGCTGTCGAGCAGTTGGGGCTCCAACCAGGCGAGGGTCTCGAACGTGGTGACGGCCACGCCGCCGCCTCGAAGCCAGCTACGCAAGCCGGACTCCCTAGTCGTTCCGTGTAAGCGATGGGCTTGCAGCGCAGACTTCGAATGCACCTCGCGGATCCAGTTAGTGACCACCGCGGCGGGACAGATCACTAGGGCATAGTGAGTGCCTTTCGCCCGGAGGTGAGTCATTACTGCCAGCGCTTCGATGGTCTTTCCTAGGCCCATCTCGTCACCGAGGATGACCTTGCGCTGGACGAGGGCGAACCGGGCTCCGAAGCTCTGGTAGCCGCGCAGTGAAGCCGAAAGGTGCTGGGTGTTCAGCTCCAGACGGCGCACGGCCTCAACGATGTGCTCTGGGAGGTCGCCGTGTGTCTTCTCCTCGTCTTCGGTTAGGAAGCCGAGTTCCGCCAGCATCGCGAAATAATCCGCTGGGCGCTGGAGGAAATCTTCCCAAGGGTCCTTCGGCCCGCCACCGGCACCGCTGCCGAGAATTGACCGTGCTCGCCGCTTGACGCATTCAATGGCTTCGTGAAACTCCGCGCTGGAGCCGCCGTCGGAAAGCAGCAGTAGGTGGGTCACGTTTTGGTCGAGCGCGCGCGCGAGGGGGGTGAGTGCGGCAGTCCAGGAGAGGTCTGTTGTTGCGCCCTTGGTCTTGCGCATGGCGTCCCACGCGCTGAGCCGCCGCAGCAGCTCTGTCGCCTCCCTTGAGCGGTCCTTGAGGTCTATGCGAACCGGCATCTCGTCGTACGTGGCTTGCCACAACGTCTGGGCCGCGCCCCTCATACGGATGGCTGTGGTGGCGCCGATGCCGGGGAGATGCTCGAGCCTGCCGCCTTGCTCCAGCACAGTTTTGACCGTGGTGATGCCGGCATCGGTCAGCGGGGCGATCCGCAGGCGGTCACGTGTGGCCTCCTTGAGCCTCTCCACCGGCATCTCGTGCATCAAGCGGTTGACGTCGTGGTGGCGGAGGGCCTCGCCGGCCTGCGTCGCCTCTGAGCGGAACTGGTCTTCTCGTCGTAGGGCCTGCTTGATCGTCTCCACCGCATCCTGCAGGTCGCCCAGAGCACCAACAGGCAGCGTCTCCTGCGTTCGACCCAGATCCTTGAGCCTGGGCGCCAACCCGACCCACCCACCCAGTGCGTCAACGACCGGGATCTCGTGTCGTGACGGGCCGGCGGTCGGCACGATCCGCTGGATCAGCCCAGGCAGGTCCGTCTGCAGAGCCCACTCACGGTAGGCGCGGAGGTATCGGGCTGACTGCTCAGCCGTCTCTCGCTTCCTGCCACCGGCGATGAACCGTCGTCCACCAATCGCGGACTTGCTGTCGGCCACAGCCTTCGCGGTCTCTCCCAGAAGACGATGCAGAAGCTCAGCCTCCGGGGCGGTCATCGGCGGAAGGTGAGCCATCCGTGCAATCAGACCGAGATATCCACCGTCGCCGTAGCGCAAGGGCAGCACACGCCACTGGATCTGGCCTTCATGACGCACGTGGACCAGGGCCCGGCGCAAATGCTCGACGGCGTCGGAGCCGGCGGCCTCCACCTTCGCCCGTGCGGACAGCGCAGCGCGCGCCTGCTCGACCCATGCACCTACTTCTTCGCCAACTGCGCGAAGCTCATGTCGTTCGATTCGTTCCATTGCGCCCGTCGGTCCCTTGGCTTGCTGAGAAGGTTAGTGGGGCTCCCGACGTCCGGGCCCACGGACAACCGTGTCGGCATCGGGGACTACGGTGGGCGGCTGTCGATCAGGGAGGTCATCGTGCTGCTGGAGCAAGTCAAGGCTGGGTTGCGCCTGGACGGGCTGATCCCGGGCGAGGTGATCACCGTCATCGCGGCTCAGTGGCACGGCACTGACGCCGTCGAGCTCACCTACAAGACGGCTTCCGGTGGCTTGGGACAGCAAGTGGTCTTCCGCAAGGATGAGAGCAAGTTGTCCGTCGCGCAGACCGGGAGCCGCGCGTTCGATGCGGATGCTGGGGACTTCAAGCTCGTCGCTGAGGCGCAGCGCATCACCTTGGCCGGCCTCTTCGACCCAATGCTCGCGGTCGCGACAAGCGACGTGCGGCCGTTGCCGCACCAGATCCGCGCGGTGTACGGGGAGCTATTGCCTCGCACGCCGCTACGTTTCCTGCTCGCCGATGACCCCGGAGCAGGCAAGACAATCATGGCCGGGCTATACATCAAGGAGCTCCTGCTCCGCGACGACGTCCAGCAGTGTCTTATTGTCGCTCCGGGGGGCCTAGTCGAGCAGTGGCAGGACGAGCTCTTCTTCAAGTTTGGCCTTCGGTTCGACCTCCTCAGCAACCAGCTGATCGACTCCAACGTCAACCTCAACGTATTCGACACCAACCCGCTTCTCATCGCGCGCATGGACCAGCTCTCACGAAACGAAGTTCTGCAGGCGCAGCTGCGAGAGACGGAATGGGACCTGATCATCGTGGATGAGGCCCACAGGATGGGCGCCCACTACTTCGGCGGCAAGCTCGAGAAGACCAAGCGGTTCCAGCTCGGTGAGTTGCTCGGCGAAATCACCCGACACCTTCTGCTGATGACCGCCACCCCACACTCTGGCAAGGAGGAAGACTTTCAGCTCTTCCTAACCCTGCTCGACCGGGACCGCTTCGAGGGCAAACGCACCAAGACCGCCGACACCACCGGGATTATGCGCCGAATGGTGAAGGAGGACCTGCTCACCTTCGAGGGGAAGAAGCTCTTCCCCGAACGGATCGCCGAAACCGTCCCTTACGAGCTGACCGCGCTCGAGTACGACCTCTACGAGGACGTCACTCGCTACGTTCGTGAAGGGATGAACCGCGCCGACAAAATCGGGGGCAAACGGAAGAACACTGTCGGCTTCGCCCTGACGGTCCTGCAACGACGCCTTGCCTCCAGCCCCGAAGCCATCTATCGCAGTCTCGTCCGGCGCTCAGAACGCCTGGAGCGCAAGAAGCAAGAAATCCTCGACGGCACCTACCGCGACACCGAACCCAGCATCGATCTGACCGAGCTCGACGACGACGAGTTCAACGCCGAAGAGATTGAAACAGTGGAGGAGGAGCTCCTCGACGCGGCCACCGCCGCTCAAACCGTGGAAGAACTCAGCGCCGAACTCCTCGAGCTCGCCGACCTCGTCCAGACCGCGAGGCGAGTTCGGGACGCCGGCACCGACAAGAAGTGGTCCGAACTCTCAACGATCCTTCAAGACCACGCCCTCACCGTCGACGCCGATGGCCATCCCCGCAAGTTCATCATCTTCACCGAGCACCGAGACACCCTGGAGTACCTACGCAGCAAGATTGCCTCGCTCCTCGGGCGCGCCGACGCGGTCAAGGCGATTCATGGCGGTGTGCGCCGAGGAGAACGCCGGCAGATCACCGAAGAGTTCACCAAGAACCACGACTGCCAGATCCTCCTGGCCACTGACGCTGCCGGGGAGGGCCTCAACCTGCAGGCGGCGCACCTGATGGTGAACTACGACCTGCCCTGGAACCCCAACCGCATCGAACAACGTTTCGGCCGCATTCACCGCATCGGCCAGGAGGAGGTCTGCCGCCTCTGGAACCTCGTCGCCTCCAACACCCGAGAAGGAGAGGTCTTCACACGCCTCCTAGAGAAGATCGAAGAGCAACGTAAAGCTTATGGCGGCAAGGTGTTTGACGTCTTGGGGGAAGCCTTCACAGAGGTCCCACTTCGCGATCTCTTGAAGGACGCCATCCAGTATGGAGACCGGCCCGAGGTGCGCGCCAAGATGCACGAAGTCATCGACGCCAGCGTGGGCGACGGTCTCAAGGAGATACTCGAAGAGCGTGCCCTCGCCTCCGAGCACCTCGCGGAGGCGGACCTTCAGGCACTACGCGCCGCCATGGACGAAGCCCGAGCCCGCCGCCTCCAGCCCCATTACATCGAACTCGCCTTCAAGGCCGCTTTCACACGTCTCGGCGGAAGAATCGCACGACGCGAACGCGGCCGCTACGAGATCTCCAACGTCCCCCAGCACGTACGCTCCTCCGGCACAGGGCCTATATCTACCAAGTACGACCGGGTCACCTTCGACCTAAGCCACGTTCAGCTGGGTGACCTCATACGCGCCGATCTCCTTGCACCAGGCCATCCCCTGCACGATGCAGTCATGGGCGAGGCCATCCGCAACTTCGGCGCCGCCCTTAACCATGGCACCGTCCTGGTCTCCGCCACCTTGGAAGAGCCCCAGCTTCTTGTCGGCGTCATCGAAGAGGTAGCCGACGCCACTGGTGGGACAGTCGCCCGTCGCTTCGGCTACGCCTACGTCGATAGCTTCGGCACCGTCAGCCCAGCCGGCCCGGCGCCCTATCTGGACTGCGTAGGAGCCCCACCTGGTCACGTTGTGGGCGCAGCGCGCAGCCTCGCTTGGCTGGGTGACGCCGAAGACAAGGCGATGAGCTGGATCATCGCTAACCAACTTCCGGAGTACCTAGCAGAGGTACAACCGCGTCGCCTCGCCGAGCTCACCAAGGCCCGTGAACTCGTCACAAAGCGTCTTAGCAACGAGAGCGAGCGACTCCTTCTCGACGCCGCGATCGCCTCGGAAAAGGAGCAGAAGGGTGAGAAGCCGAAGGAGTCCTCCGTTAACCTCAACCGCAAGGCGGTCGAACTTGACTCGCGGCTCCGCAAACGCCTGGCCCTCCTCGACCAACAGCAATTGATGTCGACCAAGCCGCCTCACATCGTGACGGCTGCTCTTGTGCTGCCCATCGGAATGCTCGAAGGCGAGATCCCTCCGACTGCGCCGATGCATGCCAAGGAGACCAAGGAGGTCGAACGACGCGGCGTCGATCTCGTCTTGGCACGCGAACGTGACGTCGGCCGCAACCCCGTCGAGCAGGCATTCAACAATCCCGGCTTCGACATCCTCTCGACCGACGCCAAGGGCGACACCTATCGCATCGAGGTCAAGGCCCGCATCGACGGAGCCACGGACTTCTTCGTCACCCACAACGAGGTCATGACAGGCAAGAACGCCGTCCCGCGTTACCGGCTGGCTCTGGTGCGCGTCGACCCACGCGGATCCCAGCACGACGAGGTCCGCTACCTTGACGACCCTTTCGCCACCACAGACCTAGGTGACTTCGACGCCACCGGAATCCGTGGTGACTGGGCTAAGTCCTGGGCTAGGGGAACGGCTCCATTCTGATGGGTGCATCCTCGGAGAAAACGCTTGTCGCCGTCCTGACGAATCCACCCGTTAGCGATGGCAAGCGGACGTTGAATCGTGTGGCCTTGGCGGCAGAGCTGTTGGGGTATGGAGAGGTCAGCGTTGCGAACCTGTTCGCTCTTCCTTCGCAGGCGACCCGCGCAATTGACGAGCTTGGGGCGACGGAGCTTGGATGGGTTGCAGCAAGGGATCGGCTGGTGACAAGTCTCTCTGTGGCCGACGGCGTGCTCCTCGCCTACGGCGCCACACCTCCGTCTGGCCCGGCACGACTGCACTTCCGCGATCAAGTCGCATGGCTGCAGAATCGCGTCGATGAGTTGTCCGTACCGACCTGGATCGTCGGAGACGGGCCGCGTCACCCGTCCCGCTGGCAGCGCTGGACCCACCGCGTACATCCCGATCTTGCTTTCCGGGACGCGCTTCGGCAGAGCCTCGCTCCGGTTCGACCTGATTCCGTCGGCGGCGCCGGTTAGGTTTGGACATGAAGCTTGGGGCGCATTTGCGCCGCTTGGTCATGCCTGGTGACGGGCAGAGGGGTCGTGGCAGTGCAGAAGCGCAAACTGATCGAGGTGGCCTTGCCGCTGGAAGCGATCAACCGGGAGTCTGCTCGGGAGAAATCGATTCGGCACGGCCATCCGTCGACGCTCCATCTCTGGTGGGCGAGACGTCCCCTCGCTACGGCTCGGGCGATGCTTTTCGCTCAACTCGTGGATGACCCGGTTAGTCACCCCGACAGATTCCCGACGGAGGATGAGCAGCGCCGCGAGCGAGAGCGCCTCCACAGGATCATCGAACGGCTGGTGGTTTGGGAGAACGTCCGTGACGAGAAACTGCTGGAGGAAGCCCGTCGGGAGATCTTGGATTCCACCGGCGGAAACCCGCCGCCTATCCTCGACCCGTTTGCCGGAGGCGGAACCATCCCGCTCGAAGCGCAACGGCTGGGGCTTGACTCGCGAGCGTCCGACTTGAATCCCGTTCCTGTCCTTATTAACAAGGCGCTCATTGAGATTCCCCCTAGGTTCGATAGTCAACCCCCGGTGTTTCCCGGCGTCGCCGAGTCGCAGATTCGAGTCTGGAACCGTGCCGAAGGACTGGCCGCTGATGTGCGGGCCTACGGCCAATGGATTCGCGAGGGAGCCGAGCGACGAATAGGCCATATGTACCCACGCGCGAAGCTAGTTGATGGGAGCACGGCCACAGTTATCGCCTGGATTTGGGCACGCACCGTCATCTGCCCCAACCCGGCGTGCGGGATTGAGATGCCTCTTGTTCGATCATGGTGGCTTGGAAAGAAGAAGGGAAAGGAAGCGTACGTTGTGCCCGTCATCATCGACGATGCGTCACACGCATCGGGGAAGACCGTCACCTTTCGTATCGGGCATGGCGTCGCGGGTGCCCCCAGACCTGGCACCGACGGGACGGTCATGCGGAATGACGCTGTGTGCATCTCGTGTCAAACGGTCATCTCAAAGGAGCACATCAAATCTGAAGGTTTCGCGTCACGTCTTGGGACGACGCTGATGGCTGTTGTGGCCGAGGGAAAGCGCCAGCGTCTGTACCTGCCGCCCACCGAAGAAGCGGTGGCAGCAGCAGACGTAAGTGCTCCGGATGACGTCCCAAGTGCCTCACTCTCCACCAACTCGCAGTACATGGGAGCGCCCCTTTACGGGTTGACGACTCTGGCCCATCTATTCACTAATCGTCAGTTGGTTGCCCTTACAACTCTGAGCGACTTGGCGGCCGAGGTTCGATCGCAAGTCCTGAGGCACGGTGGAGCGGCGGACTACGCCGATGCTGTCACCACGTACCTTGGGCTGGCGGTAAGCCGCGGGGCCGATCGCCAGTCAGCGCTTTGTTCATGGGATTCCAGTCCGTCCAAAGAGCAAGTGCGGGGTGTATTTGCCCGTCAGGCAATGTCGATGACGTGGGATATCGCAGAGGCGAATCCGTTTGCAAGTTCAAGCGGAACATGGTCGGAGAGCGTGGAGTGGGTGGCGAGGGTTCTCGATTATCTGCGGGGTCGGGGGCTTGGACGAGTATCTCAAGCGAGCGCCACTGATGCCGACATGACCGGGGTTGTCTTGAGCACCGATCCGCCGTACTACGACAATGTTCCGTACGCCGACCTGTCTGATTTCTTCTATGGATGGTTGCGTCGCACACTACGCGCCGCTCAGCCAGCCCTGCTTGGCACGATTACGGTGCCGAAGGCGGAAGAGCTAGTCGCCAATCCGGTTCGGCAGGGGGGGAAGGACGGAGCTCGTCAATTTTTCGAGGATGGTTTCTACCAAGTTTTCGAGCGTGCACAGAGGCTGACGTCGGACGAATACCCAATGGCCGTGTACTACGCGTTCAAGCAAAGCGAGGGGGACGAGGCCGGTGAAGCATCGACGGGTTGGGAAACGCTCCTTGAAGGAATGATCCGATCCGGTTGGATGATCACGGCCACATGGCCGAGTCGAAGTGAACTCGCGAACCGGATGCGAAGCGTCGGCTCTAACGCCCTGGCATCCTCGATTGTGCTCGCGCTGCGCAAACGTGCATCCGGCGCGCCACCCACTGATAGAAGAAGCTTCATCGGCGCTCTAGAGGCAGAACTGCCGAGCGCGCTCCGCAAACTTCAGCAGGGTCAAATCGCGCCCGTAGATCTCCCCCAGGCAGCGATTGGACCAGGCATGGCTGTGTTCAGCCGCTACTCCGCAGTTCTTGAGCCTGACGGATCGAAAATGAGTGTGCGGTCCGCCCTGGCTCGGATCAACGAAATTCTCGACGAGGTGATCAACGAGCAGGAAGGTGACTTCGACGCCGCATCGCGATTCGCGATCGCTTGGTACCGGCAGCACGGCTACGACGTTGGCGCATTCGGTGACGCCAACAGCCTCGCGAACGCGCGCAACACGAGTGTGGACGTGATGGATCGCGATGGCATCCTCACGAGTCGCGCCGGCAAGGTGCAGCTCATCAAGCCGACCGATCTGAGTTGGGATTACAGCCCTGTTGCCGACCCCCATACAAGCAACTGGGAAGCGCTGCACCATCTGGTCAAGGTGTTGGAGCGAGACGGCATTGCGCCCGCAGGGGACTTCCTCCACGCTGCGCTAGGGCGCCCTGACGGCGCGGTGGATGCCGACCTTGTGAAGGAACTGGGCCATCTGTTGTTCCGCGTTGCTGAGGGCAACGGCTGGGCCAGGGATGCACTCTCCTTCAACAGCCTCGTGACGAGCTGGCCAGAGATCATCGAGGTCGCGCGGTCCGTAAGAAGGCCCTCGCAGAAGCAGGGCGCGTTCGAGTTTGACGAGGACGAGTGACATGGCAGCAAGTAACCGCGACCGCGTCGGCAAGCTGTTCGAAGTCATCGCCCCGGCACTTGACGATTACATCTCATCAGTGATCGGCGCCGTCGACCCGTCGGCTGGTGCGAACTGGGTCCAGCTCGTTGGGGCGAAGGATGGTCACGCTGGCAAGGTCTATGATCCGCTGGACCCCCAGGTCCAGCTCCGCATGCTGACGGAGTCCTCGATCACCACGAACGTGAAGCCGCGGTGGTACCCGTTCTCCGACACGCTAGGACGGGTAGGCGAGGCGTTCGCCACTGAGCTGAAGAACGCCCGCAACACCTGGGCACACAATGGCTCGTTCACCGACGACGACGCGTACCGCGCGCTCGACACGGCGGAGCGCCTCATGACTCTGTTGGGGCGGCCTTCTGAGGCGGACCAGGTGAAGTCGATCCGCCTGAACCTCCGGCGAGTGACCGCGGACCGGGACGACAAGAAGGTTCTAAAGGCTGCGGTTGACAATCCTGAGGCGGCGGGTGGCCTCAAGCCATGGCGGGAGGTGCTTCAGCCTCACGACGATGTTGCCACCGGCAACTTCCATGCTTCAGAGTTTGCTGCCGACCTCTATAAGGTGGCCACCGGCGGCGAGGTCGACGCGGATTACGCTGATCCCGTTGAGTTCTTCAAGCGCACGTATTTGACCGAAGGTCTGAGCGACCTGATCGGCCGTGCGGTTCGGCGTCTGTCGGGTGACGACAACGCGTCACCGGTCATCAACCTTCAGACCAACTTCGGTGGCGGTAAGACACACTCGATGCTGTCGCTGTGGCACGTCGCCGCTGGCTTGCCGGTGGGCGACTTCCCTCAGGAGACGCAAGAACTGCTCGTCGCCAGCGGCTACCGGGGCGCCAAGGTCAACCGCGTCGCCATTGTCGGCAACCACTTCAGCCCCTCCGGCGTGGTGAAGGACGACGGTACCCACGTGAACACGATCTGGGGCGAGCTCGCCTGGCAACTCGGCGGTCCCGAGGCATACGCGCTTGTTGCGAAGGCCGACGGTGACCGAACTCACCCCGGTGATGCACTCCACGAGGTCTTGGCGAAGTACGCGCCGGCCGTGATCCTGATCGATGAGTGGGTCGCATACGCGCGCTCCCTTGTCGGGCGTGACGACTTGGCCGGCGGCACGTTTGATGACCAGTTCACCTTCGCGCAATCGTTGACCGAGGCATGCAAGGGCACCCCTGGGGTCTTGCTAGCCATCTCTATCCCGGCCTCGGAGAGTGGCGACGACGCGGAGATCGCAATCGGTAACGCCGAGGAAGTCGGCGGGGCTCACGGGCTTGAGGCGCTCAAGCGGCTCCAGAACGTGGTGCGTCGCGTGGCGGATCAGTGGCGCCCGGCGTCGTCCGACGAGGCGTACCACATCGTCAAGCAGCGTCTGTTCAAGCAGCCCGATGCGGCAGGATTGGCGTCCATCGGAGCAACCGCCAGGGCGTATGTCGAGATGTATCGCAAGTACACCGACGACTTCCCGCGGGAGGTTCGCGACGCGGCGTATGAGGACCGCATCAAGCGGACCTACCCGATCCACCCCGAGCTGTTCGACACCCTTTATGAGGAGTGGTCGTCGCTCGAGCGTTTCCAACGCACCCGTGGTGTTCTGCGCCTGATGAGCACCGTGATCCACGCGCTCTGGACGGGCGAGGATGCCTCGCCGTTGATCATGCCCGGCTCGATCCCGCTCGCCACCGCGAATGTGAATGCGGAATTGACGCAGTACCTCCAGGATTCGTGGAAGACGATCATCGACGCTGATGTCGACGGACCCAACTCTGAGCCCGGTCGGATCGATAGGGAGAAGCCGCTGTTTGGTCAGCGGGCTCTCACCAAGCGACTCGCCCGGACGGTGTTCTTCGGTGCTGCCCCGACGATCGCGCCGGGCTCGACACACAAGGGAATCGGCACCCAGCGCGTGTTCCTCGGTACTGCGGTCCCCGGTGACGTGCCGGGTAACTTTCACGCCGCTCTGACGCAGCTTGGCGACCGGGCGACGTACTTCTACTCCGGCTCGGGCAAGTATTGGTATGACCTTCAGCCCAACATCACCCGGACCGCCAAGGATCAGGCCGAGCGCCTCCATAAGGAGGACGTGTGGGCTGAGATCGTAAGACGTCTCCAGAGCCAGAGCCGCACGCTTGGCGACTTCGCCGGCGTCCATGTCTGTCCGGAGTCGAACGCCGACATTCCTGACACCGACGAGGCGCGGCTGGTGATCCTGCACCCAAAGGTGGCTCACAAGGGCAAGACTGAGTCGGAGGCCAAGGCATTCGCGCAGAAGGCGACCGAACAGCGTGGCAGCGCCAACAGGACAAACCGCAACACGGTCCTGTACCTCGCCGCCGACGAGGCCAGACTTGAGGAGCTCGACGCCGCGACTCGTGACTATCTCGGCTGGACCCACGTCCTCGCCAACCAGGCCGACCTCGACCTGACGCAGAACCAGAAAAACCAGGCCGCGCAGCGCCAGGCGCAAGCTGACCAGACCGTCACCGCGCGTCTGTTGCAGAGCTTCACCTGGGCGCTAGTCCCCACGCAGCCGGACCCGGGGGCGCCGTTCCTGATTCGCGAAACCAAGGTCGAGGGTCAGTCACAATCGCTCGCAGAGCGGGTGTCGAGGCGTTTGGGCAATGACGGTGACCTCTCAACCCGGCAGGCCGCTGCAACCATCCGGTTGGCCATCAACAAGGTGCCCCAGATCTGGAAGGACGGCCACGTCACACTTGGCGCGCTTTGGGGCCTGTACAGCCAGTACCCGTACATGCCGCGCCTGCGAGACAGAAAGGTTCTCAACGAGGGCATCGTCGACTTGCCGATGATATGGGTGACCGACGCGTTCGCCCTCGCCGCCGGGTATGACGAAGCCGCCGGCCGCTACATCGGGCTGTGGACTCCCGAGGACAAGGGTCCCGCACCGGTTGCCAGCGACACGCTCCTCGTCGTGCGCCCTGATGTCGCGACGACACAGCGTGAAGCCGAGTCCGAGCCAAAGGTCTCGTCCGAAGAGCAACTCGCCGCCCTCGTCGAGCAGCACCTTGGACCCACGACGCTCGACCCGTCAGCCCCCAAGGTCGATGTCGTATTCGTAAAGCCAAAAACCCGCTTCTACGGAGTGAAGACCCTTAACTCCGACAAGATCGCGCTGGACTTCAAGAACATGGCCGACGAGGTCATCGCCAACCTGCGGGCCGCCGATGGCACCAAGCTGACCGTGCGCATTGAGATCGAGGCCACCAACACAACCGGCTTTGAGGACGGCGAGGTCCGCACGGTGTTGGAGAACGCCCGCACCCTTCGGTTCGATCAGTTTGGCTTCGAGGAAAGTTGATCGACTGCCGCAGCACCGATGACCAGAAGTGTGCTGGTTCTTCGGATCAATCCAGGGCGATCGCCCCGCAATGGAGTCAAGGCGGAGGTGCGTTGGCGGTGGTTGCGTGACACAGTGCCTTCCGGATGGAGCCCGGCCAGCAACTCTGGGGTTGATCTGAGCGCGCCCACCGCCGGAGGCATACGAGCCCAGATGTGGTGGAGTGTAGGGCGTGGTTCCCCGTGCCTAAGGGCCAGCGCGCCCTGACCGTTGATGTGCTTTTGATGCTGTGAGCACGTGGCGGCCGAGGACGGCGCCAGCGCTGGCCGCAGGCCCGGCCGAGAGCGGCGAGGCTCCAAATTCATTGGCGATGCTGTCGGCAACTAGGCCATTGGCATTCGTCGCGTTTGCGACCGTGTCGCCGGTGACTTTCGCATGCCGATCATCTGGAGGCAGATTGGATTGCAGGCCGATACCGAGCCGGCGGTCGCGCACGATCCTGGTCATATTGACCCGCTCGTAACCTGCGGTCGAGTTCGGCTGGAGGCTCTGCTCGTTGGTCCACGGCAACCTCAAGCTCATTGATGACAGAGATGATGCGGTTGAGGTAGGGGCCGCATTTCGGGTGTTCACGTAACGAGTCAGGTGTGGCGGGTAGCCAAGACCGGATGCCGACCCAGGTGGGCGGCGGGCCGGACCTCGCGACATGCTGAGCCAGCGCAGCGGCGGGGTCTTCAGCGGCGTCGAGTTCGCCCTCGTTAAGCCACCACGCCGCCTGATCTACGACCTCGCCGGGGGATTCGCCGTCGACCCATCGGAGCGCGATCTGGCCGCGGAGCGCTACGTAGCCCGGCTGGTTGGTCAGGTCGGGCATCCAACGCTCGAGCGCCGCGTCGAGGGCGCGGATCTTCGAGTCACCGAGGAGGTGCTCGGCGAGCAAGGGCAGTGCATCCTCGTACTGCTGAATGGCCCGCCCCAGCTCGCGGGCCGGGTCAGCTGCCATCGCCCGCGTGGCGGATTCAGCGCGGTCGTCTCGTTCAAGGATCCGGGTGAGCACCTCGCGGGGGCCGTGGTCGACCGGCAGCTCGAGGGCGAACCCATCGGGGGCTGGCTCGTCATCCGACAAGTAGAGGTGGTTCTCGTGCCGTCCCCTGGAGAGCGCAACATAGAGCCCTTGTCGACTCTCAGCACCCGTGACCACGGTGTGTGTCGTGTCGACGGTGGCGCCCTGTGCGCCGTGGATGGTGCTGGCGTACCCCAGCTGCACGTGTTGCACGACGTAATCGGCGGGCAGCCTGAGGGTCGGCCCCAGCCTGCGAACCTGCTGACCCGCACGCGCCACGTGGAGGTCGCCGTTGCGGTCGATGCCTCGGACGACCCACCGGTCCCCGTTCTTCACCCACGACCCGTCGCGGCCGCGAAGGGAGCGGTCGTTGTGCCGCGTGATCACCACGTCGCCGGCCCTGGCTCGGGTGCCGTCGGCAAACACGACCTCCCGACCCGGACGGACCGGCCACGCTCCGAGCCGGTCACCGCGAGCCAGTTCGTTCAGCCCGCGGACCGTGTCGCGGCTGGCCGCCAGCAGCAGGCTCGACCTCCCGGCGGCAAGGTCGGCTCGCCAAGCTTGGAATGCCTGATCGACGGCGGCACCAGCCCCACCCACGTGGACGCGCCCCTTCGAGAGGTAGTGCTCCAGCGCGGCGGAGTCGCCGCTGCGGATGCCGAGTGTCGCGGCAGCCTCCTCCGCGTCGGAGAAGCGGTGGAGCTCCGTGAGCCGAACCGTCGTCCCCAGCGCAGAGCCCTGCTCGGCCAGGTCGCGGAAGACGCCGCTCGCGGCGACCGCAGTCAGCTGCTGGTCGTCTCCCACCAGACGGACGCTGCCTCCTCCCTCGAGAACACGATCAACCACGGCAGCGAGGTCCTTGGTCCCCACCATCCCCGCCTCGTCGATGACGACGAGAGTGCGCGGGCCGATGTGCGGGAAGGCCGCAACCCGGCCGTCGCTCACGGCGGCTGCCGCGGTGTGGAGGAACTTGGCGACGGTCTCGGCGAGCGTGGTGATTGCTTCGCCGAGCTCATCCGCTGCGACCGCCGTGGGCGCGAGTCCGATGACGTTCCCGCCCCCACTGCGCCAGGCCATGGCGAGGGTGGCCATCGCCGTGGTCTTGCCGCTCCCGGCTGGTGCCAGAGCGACCTGCACCCTGGCCCCGCTTGTGGCGAGAGCGCTGACCAGTTCGGCCTGACCAGTGTCGAGTCCAGCGCTCGCCGCCGCACCCCGCCGGACCGCGAGGTCTACGAAGAACTCGGGGATGACGTACCCGTTTGTCCGTTCAGCGGCCTCGAGGAGGCGTCGCTCTGCCTCGAGGATCGATGCCGAGGTGTAGGTCCGACTCCCGTGGACCGTGTAGACCGATGCGCCGTCGAGTCGGCGGAGGAACTCGGGCTCGCCGAGGTCACGGCCGGCACCCTCAGGCAGGGACAAACCTTGCGTCACCCGATCGACGACGTCCCGAACCGTCTCGTCGAGGGACGGGAGTGGGATGCCCGCGTACCTGGCCTGACGGAGAGCCTCGGCCTGGACGTGCCACACCTGCCAGGTCGACCGGGACGACTCGAGGACGTCGACCACGCGCCTGGCGAGTTCCTCCGCGGTTTCGTCCCTCCCCCCTTTCAAGCCTCCGTCCACGTCGCGGCCGATCACGGTCGCGAGCACGGCCGTAACGGCAGAGGACCGAGCGTTGTCCCCGGCACCCAGGACGGCGTCCGCCTGTGTGCGCCACTCTTCGCGCTGCTCGCGCAGGCTTCGCGGCTCGTGCTTGTTGGGGCGTGTCTCGAGGTTGGCCTGCTGGGCCAGGGCGAGGGACTCAATCCGGGTCGGCGCACGGCCGTGGTCGGCCTGGAACGAGGCCGCGAGCTGGTGCTGACGCCTTGTGATGTCGCTACGTCGAGAGGACCACTGCTCAAGGAGCCGCGTGTCGATGCCCTCGATCTCGCGCACGGGGCGGCGTCCCTGGGAGGAGGGACGTTCGGTGAACCGGACGCCGAGCCGCTCGGTGAGCTCGGCCTCGAGCCGAGTGTTGTAGTGCTCGGAGGCCATGACCTTGGCCTTAAAGACCATCCGGCCGTCAAGGGTAAGCCACTTGGCTCCTTCGTCCGGCAGGGTCTGCACCTTGTTGGAGATCACGACGTGCGTGTGCAGGTCGGGGTCCCCGGCACGCGAGTCGCGGTGGTCGAACGCGGCAGCGACGAGCCCGGTGACCGGGACCTGCCGGATGCCGCCCTTGCCGACGCGGGTGAAGGCGACCTCCCGCTCGAGCAGGCCGATCGTCGCCCGAACCGCCGCCTCGTGCGCGGCCTCGACCTCGCGGGCCACTTCAGGCGCGGCGAGTGCCCAGAGTGCCGACACTGACTTCACCGGGCTGAAGGTCAGGTCGTAGCCGGCGACCGGGGTCTGCGCCGGCTTCGACGCGGATGCGACGAACCCGGTCAGCTCGGTGTCGTCATGCGGGGCGCGGCCGTGCTTCCGGGCGAAGGCGTTAGTGATGACGTCGGTGCGAATGAGGGCCCGCTCCTCGATCGGGATGGGTGCATTCCACGCGCGTCCTCCCCAGGTATTGTGCGCGCTGAAGGCAGTGGCGATCTCCTGACGAAGAGTGGTCGCCTCGAAGGTCGGGAAGGGCCGGCCGAGGGCGCCCCACCCGCGCGCGACGGCATCCGGCTCCTGGGAGCGCGGGTGCCAGCCCTGCCCGAAGAGGAGCTTCATCTGCTCCTCGGTGACGACGTCTCCGTCGGCGAGGTCGAGGCCGGCGAGGCCGCTGCCCATCCAGCGGCCCGGCGACTCGCCCTTCTCCTCGTAGTAGGCGGCCAGCCCGAGCTGGCCCCGCTCGGTGGCGTCGTGGGCAGCGACCTGCTGCGTCAGGTAGGTGTACCCGCTGCCGGCCGCGAGTTTGTGGAGTGTCATCACACCCACCTATGCCGGCACGCGAGGCCCTGGGGACAGGCGAGGTTCACGAAGTGCACCAGGTGTGTCCTCGGATTGCCTGGTCCGACGCCGAGGACAGCAATGGCGGAAGGCCTCTCGTGCGCCTGAGATTGGGGCGGCTGGCATCTCAACTTGAGCGGCGGTGGGTCGTGCTGTCGACGGCTTCGTCGTCGCGGGCCGGGTTCCCGCTTTCCAGTGGGAGGGCGCAGAGGTCGTCCCAGACGAGGGGTCAATCATTGCCACCGTTGCGAAGGATGCCGCGCTTCCGATCCTCCGGCGGAAGTCGCCCATCGGCTGGCATGAATCGCGGCTGATTTGCCGAGGCAATCTCGTGCCCGATGCATCGCAGCCCTTGGTTCGCTGGGCGCATCCCGCACTTGGGAAGTGCTGCAAATCGCGGGCAGTGGAAATCTCAGCGCCTGCGCTAGATGTGAAAGGCGCCATCCCCCACACAAGGACGGGACTGCTGAAGGTTCGGTTGACACCTGATCTGTGGGGCCGGGAGGTCCCGCTGGAAGGATGTCGACATGCCTGCACCCCATCCGAAGGAGTTCCGTGACGACGTGGTCGCGGTCGCCCGCAAGGGCGAGGCTCCGATCGCGAAGCTGGCCGCGGACTTCGGGATCTCCGAGTCGTGCCTGCGCAACTGGCTGCGCCAGGCCGACGTCGAGGACGGCGTCCGTCCCGGCACCACGGCGGCTGAGAACGCCGAGTTGAAGGAGGCCCGGCGCAAGATCCGGCTCTTGGAGCAGGAGAACGAGGTCCTGCGCCGGGCCGCGGCGTACTTGTCGCAGGCGAATCTGAGGCTGGGTCAGTCCCCAAAATGACCTACCCGCTGGTCCTGGACCTTGCCGCCGACGGCATCCCCGTCGCGGTGACCTGCGGGCTGCTGGGGTTCTCCCGGCAGGCGTTCTACTCCTGGAAGGCGCACCCGGTCAGCGAGCGGGACCTGGTCGACGCCTACGCCACAAACGCCGCCGTCGAAGTGCACCGCGACGACCCGGGGTTCGGGTACCGGTTCATCGCCGACGAGCTGACCGACGCCGGCCACACGGTCTCGGAGCGGCGGGTGTGGAAGGTCTGCTCCCAGGCCGGGATCGTCTCCGCCCACGCAAGAAAGCGTGGCCGGTCCAAGAAGCCAGGACCACCGGTCCACGACGACCTCGTCGAGCGGAACTTCACCGCGCCCGGCCCGAACATGGTGTGGCTGACCGACATCACCGAACACCCCACCGGTGAGGGCAAGCTGTACCTGTGCGCGGTCAAGGACGTCTGGTCCCGCCGGATCGTGGGCTACTCGATCGACTCTCGGATGACCAGCCACCTCGCGGTCGACGCTCTCGAGATGGCCATCGCCCGCCGCGGCCGTGACCAGGTGGCCGGGTGCGTGGTCCACGCCGACAGGGGCAGCCAATTCCGCTCCCGACCCTACGTCGCCGCGCTACACCGCCACGGGCTACGCGGGTCGATGGGCCGGGTCGCCTCCTCGGCGGACAACGCCGCCATGGAGTCGTTCTTCTCCCTGCTTCAAAAGAACGTCCTGAACGCCCGCCGCTGGGAGACCCGCGACCAGCTCCGCCTCGCGATCGTCACCTGGACCGAGCGCACCTACCACCGCCGACGCCGGCAACGCGCCCTCGGCAAGCTCACCCCGATCGAGTTTGAGACCATCAACCAAGCCGCTCACGCGGCCTGAAACACCACACCGGAAGTGACAACCAGACCTTCAGCAGTCCCGACTGTGCAGTTGGCGTGTCAACGACGCCGACTCACGTTGAGTCGGTATCTGGATCGACGTTGCCGCTGAGCTTCTCCAACTCTGCTTCGAACGCTGTGATGAACTCGTCCAAATCGTGCACGGGCACTTTCGAGACGGCTTCCTGCGTTCCGCCGGCGTACACCCTCTGCCCCTCTGCAGGTTTCAACGACCGCCTCAATGCAGTGCGAGCTTCGTCCTCGGGCACGCGAATGGCGTGCACCCACTGAGCCAACGTTTGGGCAGGAAGATTGGTGAGGGGGAGACTGCCGCTCTCCAGGTCTCGCAGATCCCTCGCAGAGGTGCCAAGTGTATTAGCCAAATCGTCCAAGCTGGTGCTGCGCCCGGTGCGCTGCTGCCGCAGTACGGCTGGCAGCGGTCCCTCCTTGAGGGTGCGTCGAGCCGCGACGGCGCGTTCCGCTGTCGCGACCACACGCTGACGGACGGACGGTTCAAGGACGTCTCCGCGACCGAGGAGGATGTCGACCGCAGCGAGCACGGACGTGGAGAAGGCGCCGTTGTCAACGTCAGAAAGGGCCAGTAGGAGTTCGGAGGTCTCCTCCTCGGCGAGGGTGTCAGGGCCCGCATCCTCATTGACGGCGAGCTCCTGCAGCAGGGCGCGCGCTCTCTCCAGAGTGTCCGGGTCGGTAAACGTGCGCTGTTCGTGCTTCATGGTGTCGCTCCTTTCAGAGATGGAATGGCGAAGGGCCGACAGGCGGACTGTCGGCCGAGGTGCTGTACGTGGACGCTGATCACGTCAGGTAGACATGGCGTCACGCAGGCGGGAGGTGATGCGGCTCAGCCGCTTTCGGACGGCATCGTCGGAGATGCCCGTCAGGTGCGCGATCTCTTTGCTCGGCAACTGTTCGAAGTACCGAAGTCGCACAAGCAACTGGTCAGCGTCGCCCAGGTCCGCGATCGCTTCATTCAGTTGTCTGGTCTGTGGGTGTGGGCGCGGGTGTTCTGCCAGCATCGGCGGCGCCTGTAGGGGCAGATCATCGGACGGCCTGACGTCTCGAGCCGCCGTTGACCGGCGCCAGTCCAGGAGGGTGTAGCGCACGAACCCCCGAAGCCATCCTTGGAACGTTCCCCTAGTTGGGTCGAAGTTGTCGATCTTGCGGACGGCGCGTTCGACGGCGAGTTCACAGATGCATTCGCGGTCAGCGTCGGACAGGTCGTGGGTGATGGAGCGGGCATATGACAGCATGCGAGGGGCGTACATACTGACCAAGAAGGTCCCCGCGTGAGGCTGCCCTTCGCGGGCTGCCTCGATGAGTTCTGCCTCGTCCATGTTGCCCACCTTCCTGACGGTGGCGCCCGCGCCGTCTGCTGCAGCTCGATTCAGCCTTAATTGGACGAAAGCGAGCTTGTGATCGTCGTTCCTCACCATGATTCGTTTCCGTGTGACAGGGGTGGGCCTGGGAACGAGAGCGGCTTGTTGCTCATGTCGGTGTCCCGGACGCGGAAGACCAAGGAGATTGAGGGGTCAGATCGTCCCTGCGGCGAGTGCTATCGCGGTCCGGATCCCAAGCGGTGAGAGTCGAAGGGGTGCGGACCAACAGAGCCCGCAGATCCCTTGGATGGTCGGTGGCATCGATGACTGCGTCGGCGACCACACAGGGCAACTTTTGGCGCCGGAGGTCGCGGTCCACCACCTCCACGATCCAGACCCATCGAGATAGTTGAGTCCGACGGTAGATCGACGCGACCGGTTCTTCGATTCCTCGGTCCGCCAAGGCCATCTTGAATCGGTTCGACGGGTGGACGGACGATCGCCACGAGAGACGCCCCACCGCAAGACCCTGCAGCACGTCACGCGCTTGGCTGCTGGCATCTTCCTCGAGGCGGGCCTGCAGCCAAGTCTGTCCAATCGCTTCGGCCTCTTCGCCGGGAAGGTAGACCTTCGCGGGCAAGGGAACTAACAGGTATTCCCAAGGGGCGTACACATCCAGGTTGTATTCCTCTACTCGGCGGTAGGGGCCCTCTTCGTCGTCATGGCGGTAGAACACTATGCGTTCATCGAAGCCATCGCCCTCACGGCGGTAGCCGACGAGAACCCAAGCGTGTTCACCTCCGACTGCGATGACGGGTAACGATGAGTTGAGATACCGGCAAGCGACCCGTAGAAGAGTCTCCCCGGCGGGTAGGTCGTCGACCTTGTAAACCAACGGGGGAAGCCCGAGACTCTCGCTCGCCCCAGACATTTGGAACACATCCAACCCTTGGCTTGGAACACTCCTGCCCAGCCCCAGCTCAGGGGTTGCGCTCGTTATGTCTCCAGGGAGGGCGCGGGGCGCGCCGAACTGGCGGTGGTGGTGGTATGCCGTGGTCCAGAGGGTCGCGTGGGCGCAACGAAGAAGCATGGCATCTTGGGCCATGAATCCGGTGCCACGCACGCTCAGCTCCTCTCCTAGGAGGTTGACCTGGTCCGTGGCTTGGCACGTGATTGCTAGGTCGTCGTCGGGCAGCGCCTGCAGAAACACGCGCCCAACGGGCGCGGCTGGAACAGGTCGGAGAACGACGTAGCCAAGGAAACCGAGATCGGCCAGCCCGGCGAGGCCATCCACGCCAAAGGCCTCCGCAGGGATCCTGTCTTGAAAGAAGTGCAATCGGTGCGTCACCGAGGGGTACCGACGGAAGGTGCCTGCGTACAGATTCGAGTGCTCGCTCCGCCAGTCGGGATCGATATACCTGTACTCCAGCACAGCCCCTTGGGCACCCAGCTGATAGGCATGGCCGAGGACAGTGCGAAGCACGTCCGGATTGCGGGCACCGTACCTGTCGAGCAGCCACGCCATGGCGCTTGGGTTCCCATAGTCGAGGACCACGGCGGGCTCGGGCCGGGACCATTCATCGAAGCGCAACGCGGCCCGATCCCACTACCCGACGAAAGTTTGCCGGCTGGCCGCCCTAGCGCGGAGCCGGGCGGATGCGATCTCCTCGATTCGTTCGACGAGCCGACGCGCTTGCTCTCGGCCCAGCTGTCGTGCGGGGGACTCCGCAGCCCCCCCAAAGGTCGATGCCCCCATGCCCGTCTCGACCTCTGTGACGAAGCCCGGGCGGTCCGCGGTGTCGCTCATGACAGTCAACATAGGACGCTTGCCCCCCCGGTGTCTCTTTCTCATGCGTGGCGCGCCGAGTTGGCCTGGTACAGCGTGGACACGGTCTGGCCCGAACCGAGGCCGAGAAGTCCGGCGACCCCACACACATGGCAACCGGGGTCAGAGACCATGGCGGTTGTCGTGAGGCGACGAGCATGAGCTCGGTACAGCAGGCGATCCGTCGGCGTGCCGAACATACCGGCCAGCAGGTGACAGGCCTCGAGGACTGCCAGGCTGGCGACCACGCCGTTTAGCGCGATCACGCTTGGCGCGGGTTCGCTCAGGTCTCGTAGGTACCCGCGCGCGACCTCCCGTCCGCGGGCCTCTTCCGACAGGTACTCCTGCCGGACGAGTTCCGCGTCAAGAGTGCCTGCGCAGAGCAGGCATCCCCCGCCCGGGCGAAGCACCCGAACACCTCCACCGGCAGACACGCCGGTCGGCGCAGCCATCACTTCCACTCCGAGGTCGATGATCGGCACCAGGAACTGCTGGGCAATCTCGTTCAGTAAGGCTCGCGATCCGTGCCCGTCTGTGCACGCGAAAACCAGGTCCAGTTCGGCAATGGCAGTGGGGTCGAGGCTGAGGACGCTCAGATGGTGCGCCGTGACGGACGCAAGAGACTGGGTTCGATGGACAAGGTCGACAAGAACGTCGACCTTGGGCCGGCCGATGTCATCCGGAACCGAACCGACGATGCGCGACAGGTTCGACGACTCGATGACGTCATAGTCGACGAGAACCAGATGCCCCACGCCAAGGTGGGCCAACTGCTGCACCACCTGCGAACCGGTCCCACCGCATCCGACAACTCCTACGCGCGCTCGTGCAAGCTGCCGCTGACCTGCCGCACCCCAAGCCCTCACCTGGCGGTCCACGCGATCTTCCGTCTTCCGTAGCAGGTCGTCGACGCCTTCCGGGCGATCGAGTACACCTGTGATGAGCCCGGCATCGGCGGCCGTGGTGGGCACCAGTGTGGCGATGGTGTCTCCGATGACGCGGACGCGATCCAGCGCACGCATTCCGTCCCCGGTCCACACAGCGCCATCGAGGCTGGCATGGCCAAGGACAAGAGCGCCAACTGGCCCCTCGACCCTTCTAGTCAGGACGCGACCGCAGAGGTCAGCCTCTGTCCGTCGGTCGAGCGTCGACGCACGCACCGTGCCGCGGCCGTGAGGGTGGCTATGGCACAGCACCAACGTCGCACGTCGAGCGCGGGCCAACTTGGCCAATCGGGCGGTTGCAAGCGGGCTGACCGAGATGTGCTGGCCCCCGTAGGTGACGATGTCATTCCTCGAAAGGGGTACGACCTCCTGAGTGACAAGGTAGGTGTCATCTGCGGTCTCGAGGAAACCGCAGATTAGGAATGCGGCGTGCTCAAGCCCGTCGTTGGGCAGCAGCTGGTCGCGCAGTTGTGCCCAGTGCTTGGCCGTGATGCGCAGTTCAGTGGGCACGACGGAACCTTTCGGCTATGAAGTGGGCGTAGGTGACGAGAGTGTGTCGGGCGGGGAGCCATGGAGTCTGAAGGTGCCAGGAGAACCAGAGGCGATTCTTGCCCTCGAGTAGTTGCTGGCCACTGTTCGACGGCACAGCGCCCGACGCCAGGCGCAGGTTCTCGTTCGCGAAGAAACAGTCCGGCTGAGCGGTCGGATATGGCACGGGAACGATGAACTCGACCTCAGCCAGATCTTGCGACCAACCCGGCGCAAGCGTCATAGACACGCTGACAACATGGGTGCCATCGGGGAGTGGTCGCATCGCGGCGCCCGGGAAGGTCGCCGATAGCTCAGACATCTGCCTCTTCAAGACCGCTTCGGTCGCCATGCCCGTCAGCCGAGGTTGCCAACGGGCACGTCGTAGAAGCGCATGCCACTCTTCAGCTCGACAGTCTCAGCCGGCGCGATCGGGCGATCATCGCCAGCTCCAGGTACTTCGAGGAAAAGCTGGTTCCCAACCGGGACCCCGGCGAGTTGCGCCAGCTCGGCGCCAGTCATCGCCCCGCGGGTGACCTTGTAGTGCTCGTCGTTGATGTGGATGTTGATGACTGTGTTGGGCTTGCCCTTCACAGTCGACGCGGTGGCGGTCATCGCGTGCTCCTCTCTCCAGGTTCTCACCCGATTTCGCACGCGTGTGACGGTCAGGTGTGGTTGACCGCCCAGATCGAAGGCAGCCCCGGTTCACCCGCGTAGCACCCGAGGCTCCCCGGCCCTTGGGTATCGAAGAAGTCTGGCCGTCAGGGTCGAGACACGAGTTGGGACGCGCAGTTCGACGAGGAAGCACAAGGCCCTACCTCCCCCGGACGATCAGAGGACCCGAAGGCTGGAGGAAACGATCACCAGGCATACCGTTGCTGCATGAACTTTCGCTACCTCGGCAACAGTGGACTGAAGATCTCCGAGATCACCTACGGCAACTGGCTCACCCACGGATCGCAGGTGGAGAACGACGTCGCGACCCAGTGCGTGCGCGCCGCGCTCGACGCCGGCATCAGCACCTTCGACACCGCGGACGTCTACGCCAACACCAAGGCTGAGACCGTCCTCGGCGAGGCGCTCAAGGGCGAGCGGCGCGAGAGCCTGGAGATCTTCACCAAGGTCTACTGGCCCACCGGCCCCGGCGGGAAGAACGACACCGGCCTGTCCCGCAAGCACATCATGGAGTCGATCAACGGCTCCCTCGAACGCCTCCGGACCGACTACGTCGACCTCTACCAGGCCCACCGCTACGACACCGAGACCCCGCTCGAGGAGACGATGACGGCCTTCGCCGACGTCGTGCGCCAGGGCAAGGCGCTCTACATCGGCGTCAGCGAGTGGACCGCCGAGCAGATCCGCGAGGGCCACCGCCTCGCCAAGGAGCTCAACATCCAGCTCATCTCGAGCCAGCCGCAGTACTCGATGCTGTGGCGCGTCATCGAGGGCGAGGTCGTCCCGACGTGCGAGGAGCTCGGCATCAGCCAGATCGTGTGGAGCCCCATCGCGCAGGGCGTCCTCACCGGCAAGTACGTCCCCGGCCAGCAGCCGCCGGAGGGCTCGCGCGCTGCCGACGAGAAGGGCGGCGCCGACATGATCAAGCGGTTCATGAACGACGACGTCCTCACGCGGGTCCAGGCGCTCAAGCCCGTCGCGGACGACGCGGGCCTGACGATGGCGCAGCTCGCGGTGGCGTGGGTGCTGCAGAACAAGAACGTCGCTGCCGCCCTCGTCGGGGCGTCGCGTCCCGAGCAGGTGGGCGAGAACGTCAAGGCCGCGGGCGTGACCCTCGAGCCCGAGCTGATGCAGCGGATCGACGACGTGCTCGGGAACGTCGTGGAGCGCGACGCCGCGAAGACCGCGGAGACGGCGCCGAAGACGCGCGTGGCCTGACGCACGACTGCAACGACGGGTGCGTCACCGGAAGCAGCTCCGGTGGCACACCCGTCGTCGTGGGGTCAGGGATTCGCCGTCACCGCGGCCGGTCGGCGGTTGACCATGAGGACGTCCGTTCGGCTCGGCAGCCAGCGCACCGCGGCTGCCGTCGCCGGGTTCGAGCCGTAGACGAGCAGCGCGAGGAACACCCCGTAGACCGGCAGGTGACCGACGAGCTCGGTCTGGCCGAAGAGGAACAGGGTCGCGTTGAACGGCACCATCGCGACGAGGACGGCGACCTGCGGGAACGCGCCCGACAGGACGAGCAGGCCGAAGAGCAGCTCGACGCCGCCCGCGATGACGACGAAGACGTCGGTCGGGACGTCGAGGCCGATGACGCTGAAGACGTTGAGCGCCGGGAACGCGTCGAGGGTCGCGCGGGCCATCGACGGGTTGGTGAACTTCTCGGTGAAGGCCAGCGCGATGAGCGCCACCCCGACGCCGGCGCGCAGCGCGAACAGGGCCGACCGCAGCTGGTTCGGGGAGAGCGACGCGGCGCCGTGCCGGTCGGCTCCGGCGGGGGCGATGACGAGGAAGGCCGCGACGGCGGCGAGGTTGGCGCACTCCAGCAGCGCCATCGGTCCGGTGAAGAGGACCATGACCGGTCCGAGCAGCAGGGTCAGGGCGGCGGCCCAGCGCTGTTGGAACCCGGTGATGAGCCAGACGCCCAGCCCGGCCTCGATGAGGAGAAGAGCAGTCCCGCCGATGCCGTGGAGGTCGTCGACGCTCGGGGTGACGAACATCCCGGCGGCGGCGAGGGCCAGCAGGGCCACGCCGAGGTGGATGCCGAGCAGGCGTGGGACCCACGGCGCGAGGTCGCCGAGGCGGCGCAGCCACGGGAGCTCGGGACGGTCGATCCGCAGCGCCACGAGCCGCCAGGTCACGGCGACGACCACGACGAGGGCCGTCACGACGAGCGGCACGGGTCGCAGGAAGAACGACCAGTCGCCGGCGGCGGAGTCGACGAACCAGCGCTCGTGGGCGGGCAGGGCCAGGGCGGGGGACATGCGGTGGGTCTCCATCGGTCGAGGTGCGTGGCGCCGCGTGGTCCAGCGCCGCCGGTCTCGTGGCCGGCACCATCGACGGTACGTATGCGTGAGTCACCGGATCAGGGCCGAAGGTCCCGAGCCGGTGGGCCCTTGGTCGCCGATTGGTCCGGTCCGTCGATCGCATGGGTGACAGGACGATCCGTCGGGCTGCTGCTGCCGGTGCCGTGCCTCAGGTCATCGAGGGCAGGGCCTCCGACAGCGCCATCGCCAGCTCGAACCGCCGCTCGTCATCGACCTCGCCCGCGGCGGCGACCACCTTCCCGAGCTTCTTCGGACCGGAGAGCCGGACGTCCCCGACTCGGCGATGGCCCTCCCAGAAGGGGAGGTACGCGTCGACGAAGCACAGGACCGGGACGATGACGACGTCCTCGTGGCCGGCCTTGGCCAGGACTGACCGGACGACCTCGCACTGCTCGTGGATGCCGTCGACGAGGTTGGTCCTGCGTCGTCCGCCGACCTTGACGGTCTCCGTGGCGGGGCTGAAGAGTCCGCCTTGGCGCTCGACCGTCACCTCGGCGTTCTTGTACTGCTTGGCATCGATGACGAACACGCCCCCGGCGCCGACGAAGAGGTGGTCGATGTTCGCCCGACGCCCTGGGATTCGCCGGTCGTGCAGGGCGTAGCCGTGGCCCTCGTCGACGAGCACCGTGAGGGCCTGCGCCACGCGCTCCTCGCCGGCGGCGCCGACCCGCCAGGCGTGGGTGGTCTGCCTCCCGTCCGGGTAGAAGAACGCGTTGAGGGCCCGCCAGACGCGCGAGCGCTCGGCGCGGGCAGCGTCGTCCTTGGCCTTCCGGCGCTCGTACTCGCGCTTCGCCCCCGCGCCTGCGACGCCCACGTCGAGGACGCGCGGCACCGGATCGAGGCCCGGCGCAGGCTCCGTTTCCGGCTCCGTCGGCACGGCGTGTGAGGGAGGTGCGGTGGGCTGAGCGACAGATTCGGCTGCGGTCGGCGTCGGCGCCTCGTCCTCCGACGCCGTGTGGCACGGCAGGCACCGGACACTGCGGCTCGAGCGCACGTAGGCGGCGCGCTCGCCGGCGTCGACCTGACGGCCGCAGCCGCACGTCCCGGCGTACCGCAGCCGCATCACCTTGACGTCGGGTGTCGTCCCCACGATCGCCCCCTCCCGTAGCCCTGCCGAGCGTACGAGAAGCCCCGCCTTCGCCGAAGGGGTTCGCCGAGAACCGGAGGCGGTTCAGTGGTGGCGGGCGCGGTGGGCGGCGAGGACGTCGAGGCCGAAGTCGGCGGCCGGGTCGCGCCACACGGAGTGGGCGTGGTTGGCGTCGCGCTGGGTGTTGTCCCACTCGATGAGCAGGTTCGGGCCCTGGAGCCGGTAGTAGTGCGGCGCACCGGGATCGGTGGGTCCGGCCCAGGCGAAGTGCACCGCATCGAGCGCAGCATCGTCGTAGGTGGGTGAGGGCGAGACGCCCTCGGGCACCCGGTCGAAGTAGGTGCCGAGGAGCGCGCGAAGCACCTCGCGCTGCTCGCCACCGAGGTCGCGACCGGCGATGCCCTTCGGAGCCAGCGTGTACTCGAGGACGGCGTGGTCGTCGTCGCTGTAGTCGGCGACCTCGTCGATGCGGTCGCTGGCCGCCTGCAGCTTGGCCTGCTCCCCGTCGTCCGGGAAGCGCTCGTGGCGCCAGATGGCGGCGAGCGGGAGGACGCGGTCGCCCTCCGCGACGGTGGTGCGGTTGACGGTGACGAGGTCGGAGGGCGCCTTGTCGAGGAGCACCGCCCGGTCGTACAGGTCGCGGGGGAGGGAGCGGACGAGCTCGCGGCCGAGGTCCTCGACGCGGGCGAGCGGACGGTTGACGATGCCGCCGAGCAGGGGTGAGGTGGCGGGGTCGGCGCCGAGGAAGCACGGGGTGGTGGAGACGAGCTCGCCGTCGACGACGAGGTTGTTCAGGGACACGTGGTGCCCGCCGAAGCGCCAGCCCCACGTGGGTCCGGCGGGGTCGCCGAAGACGCGCAGGTAGTACAGGCCCGGGTCGCGGCCGCGCTCGCGGTCGAAGCGGGCGACGAACCCCTCGATCCGGTCGAGGACGTTCTCGAGCCCCATGACCGTCGCGACGGTGACGTAGCCGGCCATCGACAGCCCGCTCGCGACGAGCCGCATCGCGCCCCGCTGCTGCGTCGGCGACTGCTCGTGCATCGTGAGGCCGCCGTGGTCGGTGGGGGTGTAGAACCAGCGGCGGCGCTCGGCGTCGTCGTCACCGTCGGTGGGCACGGCGCCCACGGCGACGGAGCGCTGCTCCGCGGAGAGCGTGTCGAGCCACTGCTGTGCCGCCGCGGCCATCGCCGTGGCTGCTGCGCGCCGGGGTGAGGTGTCGTCATCGGCCATGATCCGACCCTAGGCCTCGACACCGGTGGTGCGGTACTGACCTGCCGGTTTAGGGTCCGAGGACGGCGTGACGCGGGCCGACGACGGGGTCGACCGCGCAGCCCGAGCCGTGGAGGAACCGTGACCACTCCCACCGACGACAACCGCGACCTGCTCACCGTCATCGCCTACATGAAGGCGGCTCCCGGTAAGGAGGACGAGCTGCGCGACGCGCTCCAGGCGCTCGTCGAGCCGACGACGCAGGAGGACGGCTACGTCAACTACGACCTCCATGAGTCGGTCGAGGAGCCGGGCCGGTTCTTCTTCTACGAGAACTGGCACTCGAGCGAGCACCTCGACGCGCACCTGGCGGCTCCCCATCTGACGGAGTTCATCGCCCGCATCCCGGATCTCATCGACTCCGATGGGCTGACCGTTAACCGCGTTCGACGTATTGGCTGAGCGTCACAGTCCGAGGCGACCGGCCACGTTGTCACGGAGCAGGTTCTCCCGGCGCTCGTGGACGGCGACGGACTGCAGGGAGCGCAGCCCTGCGTGGCTGGCGACCTCGTGGGCAGGGATGCCGTCTCGAAGCGCAGTCCTGATCCAGCCGTCTCGGAGGTTGGTGAAGTTGTAGACGTGCGCGAGGCCTGCCTCCTCCGCTCTCCTGGCGATGACCTTGTTGAGGCGTTCCGGCGCCAACGGCCGCACCCAGATGCGAGAGCCCGCGACCTGGGGGAACGCGGGGTGCTCGTCGCTGCCCCGTTCCACCGCCAGGAGGGTGTCCAGCCATGCCTGCCACGCTGCCAGCGGACAGTACTGGTCCCCCGTCGCGGTGATCCCGACCAGGTCTCGTCGTCTCAGGCTGTCGAGGACGACCCCCTGCGGTGAGCTGCGGATGTCCCCGATGGTCAGGGCCGTGGCTTCGTGGGTCGTGAGGGCAGAGCCGAAGCCGACCAGGAGCAGAGCCCGGTCCCGTAGCTGCTGCGGTGTGGCGGCGCAGCGGTCCTCGATGATCTCTTCGAGGGCGGCGCCCGGCAGTGGCAGGCGCCTCCTCGTCGTCCGGTCGTAGGCAGGGAGCGACTCACACAGTCGCCACATCTTCCGGTAGTCGGATGCGCCCCACTGGGAGGCGAACACCGGACGCGTCCGGTCACCTGATCGCAGCCACAGATCACGAAGTGCCTCATGGGTTCGCGCGGCGCCGGATCGAGTCAGCACTACCATTTCGTGCCGGTCCGAGGCGCCTTGGCTCCGCCAACGCACCTCCGCTGACTCCTTGGTGAGTCGGACGTCGCACCACCGCAGCCGTGAGAGCGCGGCGGCGGAGACGCCAGTGGCGTTGGCAAGCAGCAGGGCTGTCCTCCACCGCCTCTGGTCGAGCGTGGGAGTCATGGTGGCGTCGACGAGTGCGTGGACCAACTCGCGGTAGAGGGGTTGACCGCGCGCGTCGCCGCCAAGCGGCGCCTCGTGGTGCAGGCCGCGGAGCAGACGGCGAATGTCTGGATGAGTGCTCCATGGCGGGTCGCCGTCGAGCCGAGCCCCAGTGTCGAGGAGCCCCAGAGTCGTGCGCAGCCGACGCCCCAGTACGCCGCGCGATTGGAGGTGCGTCAGGTAGAGGAGCACGGTGGTCACGCCAGGAGGTAGCCCGTGGCGACGGCGAAAGGTGGTCAGGTCCGCCTCTGCTCGGAGGATCGCGACGCGGTGTTCAGGCGCCACGGTGGGATGCAGTGTGTCGGCACGGGATGGCACGGGGGTCACATGCCAAGCCGAGCCGCGGTGTTGCGCCGGAACGGGTCGTCGTTGCGGATGTAGAGGATCAGCGAGTCGAGGGTGGCGTGGCGGCTCTGGCGAGCGATGAGTTCCAGCGGGATGTCGAGGTCGGCGGCTGTGCTAATGAACCCGGCCCGGAGGCTCCGGCCACCCCAACGCCCCCGGAGCCCGGCTTGGTCGGCGCGGCGTTGAACGATTCGGGTGAGTGACTCCGGGCTGAGGGGTGCCGTCAGGAGCCGTCCGGACCGCCCGACCGGAACGAAGACAGGGAGGTCGCTCACCGCCGCTGGGCCGAGTTGTTCCTCCACCCTGGCCCTCCACGCGCTCACCGCTTTCACAGGGCAGGTGAGCTCGCTCTTGCCGAGGGGGATGCCCACGTCGCGACCGCGACCCATGACGTCGGTCTTCGACCACGTGAGGTGGACGACCAGACCCTCATCCACCGTCTTGACGTCCCTCCAGCGCAGTCGGGTGAGGTCGACACGCCGGAACGCCCCGGCGAACCCGAGGAGGATGGCGGCCTTGTCCCGGATCACGTCGCTGGGAGGTCCGCTCAGGACCCGAAGCGTCATGGGGCTGGGTTGCCACTCCGTTTGGCCGCCGATGGCGCGCAGTCGGGCCGCGCGCGGGGGGGAGAGCCCCTTGGGGGGGCGGCGCCGGCCGGAGGGGTGGGGGGGGGGGGGGGAGGGAAAGCGGGCCCCGTACCCGCCGCTGACGATCTGCCACCGGTGCAGGGCCTTCACGGCCCCGGGTGACTCTGTGTTCGCCTCGTCGATGGTGACCGAGCGGTCGCGGAGGCGTCCGTAGGGGCAGAGGTCGAGCACCATGGCGTCGCTGCCGAAGGCGACGTCGTCCCAGTCGAGGCGGGCGATGGCGCCGTCGCTCATCCCGTGCTGGGACAGATGGAGGATCGCCAGGTCGCGCACGGTCACCGGGTCAGCCTCCAGGTCACGGAGGTGCCGGCACACGGTCCTGACGTCGGAGATGCGGAGGGCCGCCACACGCTTGCGGTCTCCGCGGGGGGCGACCCGGCTGATGCCCCTGAGGAATGTCGTCATCGCCGGGTCGTCGCTGGGTGCGGGATAACCCGCCTCGAGGTGGACGCGGTTGATGGCGGAGACCCAGCCACGGATCGTCGACAAGGACACGCCGTGTCGGGCGGAGTCCACCAGGTACAGCATGACGGTCTCGGACGCGGCCGGAAGGGCGGTGAGGCTGTGGAGGCCGCACCAGCGGTCGAAGTCACGCCACCGACGCGCGTAGGTCTTGCGGGTGGTCTCTTGGATGGACTGCGCGAAGTAGGAGGCGGTCCGGGCGACGAGCTCCTCGAGATCGAGCTCGGTACCGCCCGAGACAACCGGCGCTGGTGCATCGGTCTGGGATCCCAGAAGTGCTTGCACTCGGGCTCTGCGAAGCGCCGCTCTCAAGGCCGAGGCCCGGGCGTCGGGATCGCGGCGCGCGTCCTCGACCTCCGGGGCCTCGTGGCTGGCCGACGGGGCGCGTGGGCTCGGTCGAAGGCCTGGAGTCCGAAGACGGGCGGCCATCGCACCAGTGTGGGGCGCTGCAGCACTGCCGGCAAGGTCCCGCTCTCTGGAGCGATCAACTACCTGGCTGCGGTGGACGCGGCTGTCCACAGGCCGACGGTAGGTGACCCACGGGTCACCCCATCGCCCTACGCTCGATGGGTCCCCGGTTAGCGAAGAGTTAGCGAGGAGGTCTGCTGTGGCCGGACATGCAGATCGCCGCAGGTGTCCTGACCTGCGGCGATGGAGGTGGCCAGGGGCGGGGTCGAACCGCCGACCTTCCGATTTTCAGTCGGACGCTCGTACCAACTGAGCTACCTGGCCGGACCTGCACGACGGGGCCGGACGTATCCGGCCCCTCTCGTGAAGGAGCGACCCCGACGGGACTCGAACCCGCGACCTCCGCCGTGACAGGGCGGCGCGCTAACCAACTGCGCTACGGGGCCTTGGCTGGTGCAAGACCGTATCCCCAACGGGATTCGAACCCGTGCTACCGCCGTGAAAGGGCGGGGTCCTGGGCCGCTAGACGATGGGGACCCGACTCTCGTCGAACCCCTCCACGTCGCGCAGTCCGCAGGCGCTCGGATCCGTCGAGGACTCGGAAAGCATAGGGGACGTCGCGCCAGCGACCAAAACGGGGGTGGTGGTGCTCGGCGGCGGTGGCCCGGACCCCGGATGGCCCGGGCCGAGCGTCAGCATGTGTTGACGAATCGAAAGCGTCAGCATATGCTGACGGTCATGGCCAGGACCGCCTCCGACCTCGCCGGGGACCTCGACAGCACCGACCCCCGTGTCGGCCTGCGTGCGGTCGCCGCCCTCGGCCGCCTCCTCGAACAGCTCGAGACCCTCCAGGTGCGCAACGCCCGGGAACGTGGCTGGTCGTGGCAGGAGATCGCCGACGCCCTCGGGGTCACCAAGCAGACCGTCCACCGCAAGCACGCCCGGAGGTAGACCGTGTTCGAACGCTTCACGCAGGACGCCCGAGCCGTCGTCGTCGAGTCCCAGGAGACCTGCCGGTCGCTCGGGGTCGACGAGGTCCGCCCCGTGCACCTGCTCCTCGCCCTGACCGACGACGACACCCCGGTCAGCGGTGTCCTCGCTGCCCACGGCATCGACGACGCGTCCGTCCGCCGCGGGCTCGACACCGCGGGCCGGCTGGCTGCCGACCCGGTCGACGAGGAGGACGCCGCCGCCCTGCGCGCCCTGGGCATCGACCTCGACGCCATCCGCGACGCCGTCGACCGGCAGTTCGGCGAGGGCGCCCTCGACGACGCCGCGACCGCCGCGCACCGCGCGCCCCCCCGCGGCCGCGTCACCTTCGGCCGGGGCGCCAAGAAGGTCCTCGAGCTGGCGCTGCGTGAGGCGATCCGCCTGCGCTCGCGGGAGATCCGGGCCGAGCACATCGCTCTCGGTGTGCTCCGCTGCGACGACGAGGCCGTGCGGCTCCTGCTGCGTTCCCTGGCCGTCGATCCCGCGGCGGTGCGGGCGGACCTCGAGAACCGGGGCCGCCGCAGCGCCTGAGCCGCGTCAGCGACCCGTCGCCGGCCCGGGTCCTCCGCGCAGGGCCGCGCGGACGAGGTCGATCGCCTCGACCTCGGTCAGCCCGTGCCGCCGGGCCAGGCCGGCGAAGTCGCGCGCGGCGCTGCGGACGGTGTCGTCCTGGGCGGTCGTGCCCGACGCGACGATCGTGCCGGTGCGGCGACGCGTCGTGACCAGCCCGGTCGCCTCCAGCTCACGGTAGGCGCGGGCCACCGTGCCGGTCGCGACGCCGAGGTCGCCGGCGAGGGCCCGGATGGTGGGGAGCCGGTCGCCGGGGCGCAGGGCCCCGGTCGCGATGTGCCCGGCCACCTGCGCGCGGAGCTGCTCGTACGGCGGCTCGGCGGCGTCGAGGTCGACGGTGAGGACGGTCACCGGAGTACCGGGTCGGCCGCTGCCGCGGGGGCCGGCGCCCGGGTCGGACCGGCACCGAGCGTGACGAGGGCGAGGACGACCGCGGCGGTCATCACCCCGAAGAGCGCGAACCCGAGGTCCTGGCGCCAGTCGAACGGGGGCGCCAGCGCGACGGGGGCCTGGTTCATCCGGAGGGTCTGGGCCATCTGGGCGAGCGCCGACCCGGCGACGTAGGCGAAGGCGGCCACGGTGACGAGGGTCGCGACCGCCGCGGCGCGCAGCAGGCGGGCGGTGCTCGTGACGCGGGCGTCGGCGTCGACCTGCTCGTGCGCGGGGTCCAGCGCGGGACGGCCCTCGACGGTCCGCAGCCCCCAGCGGGTCGCGAGGACGAGGACCGCGAGGGCGACGAGGGCCGGCAGCGAGTAGCGCCAGCCCGGGAAGGGCGAGTGGCCGGCCGCCCCGCCGGCCCAGTGCACCTCGAGGCTGCGGCCGTCCGGGGCCGAGAGCAGCATCCCGCCGACGCAGAGGACCGCGAGGGAGGGGGCCGAACCGACCCAGACCCGCGGCAGGAGGCGGGGTGGGGCGGGCGGCGGTGGGACGGCGGGCGTCCGCACCGTCCCGGCCGGGCGAGGCCAGCTGCGCTCGAGGAGGGTGGCAGCGACGACGGCGAGCACGCCGATGCCGAGCGGGCCCACGGCCAGGGGCAGGTCGTCGCCGAGGGCGAGGACGACGACGGTCGCCACCACGGCCACGCCGACGCTGACGCGGCTCGCCGTCCGGACCCGGCGCCGGGCCGCCCGGTCCACCTCGTCCGAGGCGTCCCGGGGCAGGCCGCGGCCGACCGCGCCCACGACGAGCAGGAGTGGCACGGCGACGGCGAGCAGGGACAGGAGGGGGGCGACGACGGCGAGCACGCTCATCGGTGACTCCTCGGGGATGGACCGGCGGGACGTCGCCCAGCATCGGACCAATGACTCAATGTGTCAAGTCATTGACTCAAAAGCGAGACTCAGGGGGTGGCCCACTCCCGGACCCGGTCGACGTCCCACGTCGTGACCACGCGCTCGGCCGGTACACCGAGCCGCTCGGCACGCTCGCAGCCGTACGCCTTCATGTCGAGCTGCCCCGGGGCGTGGGCGTCGGAGTCGATGCTGAACAGGCAGCCGATCTCGAGGGCCAGCGTGACGAGCTCGTCGGGCGGGTCGCAGCGCTCCGGGCGGCTGTTGATCTCGACGGCGGTGTCGTGCTCGGCGCACGCCTCGAACACGGCCCGGGCGTCGAACTCCGACTGCGGCCGGGTGCCGCGGGAGCCCGTGACGAGCCGGCCGGTGCAGTGGCCGAGCACGTTCACCCGCGGGTTCGAGACGGCCGCGACCATCCGCTTGGTCATCGGCGCCCGGTTCATCCGCAGCTTGCTGTGCACGGACGCCGTCACGAGGTCGAGCCGGCTGAGCATCTCGTCGGTCTGGTCGAGCGATCCGTCGTCGAGGATGTCCACCTCGATGCCCTTGAGCAGTGTGAACTGCCCTGCGAGCGACCGGTTCACGCCGTCGACGATCTTCAGCTGCTGGCGGAGGCGCTCGACCGTCAGGCCGTTGGCGACGCGCAGCTGCGGGCTGTGGTCGGTGAGGACCATCCAGTCGTGGCCGAGCTCGACGCCGGTGAGAACCATCTCGTCGATGGGGGAGCCGCCGTCGCTCCAGTCCGAGTGGAGGTGGCAGTCGCCGCGCAGGGCGGCGTACATCGCGTCACCGCCGTCGACGAGGGGGCCGCCGGCCTTCTCCTGCAACGAGGCGAGGTACTCCGGCACGTCGCCGGCGACCGCCTCGCCGATGACGCCCGCAGTGGACCTGCCGATGCCCTCGAGCTCCTGGAGCCTGCCGCCCTCCGCGCGCTCGCGGACCTCGTCGGGGTCGAGGGAGCGCAGCCGCTTCACCGCGTTGCGGAACGCCTCGACGCGGTAGGTGCCGGCCCGGGTGCGCTCGAGGAGGAAGGCGATGCGGCGCAGCGCGTCGACGGGCTCGACGGGCGCCTCGAGCGGCTCGAGCAGGACGACCATCCCCCGATGCTGTCACAGCCCGCCGACGGCGGGACCGCCCTCAGCAGACGTCGTCCAGCGCAGTGAGCAGCCGGTCGACGTCGTCGCGGTTCGTGTACGGCGCCAGGCCGACTCGTACCCCTCCGGTGTCGCCGAGGCCGAGGTGGCGGCTGCACTCGACGGCGTAGAAGCTGCCCGCCGGCGCGTTGACGCCGTGGCTCGCGAGGACGCCCCGCACGTCCTGCGGGTCGCGACCCGTGACGGAGAAGAGGAGGGTCGGGGTGCGCCGGGCGGCGTTGGACCACACCGTGACCCCGCGCCGTGCCCGGAGCGCCGGCTCGAGGGTCGCGAGCAGCCCCTCCTCGTGCTTCTCGAGGGCGGCCATCGAGGCGACGAGCCGCTCGCGGCGGTCGTCCGGCGTCACCGGGGTGTCGAGGTCGTCGAGCCCGGCGAGGAAGTCCACGGCGGCCGTGGCGCCGGCCAGCAGCTCGTAGGGCAGCGTGCCCAGCTCGAAGCGCTCGGGCACGGCGTCGCTCGACGGCAGCAGCTTGTCGGGGTGCAGCGTCTCGAGGAGGGCCGGGTCGGCGGCCAGCACCCCGCAGTGCGGCCCGAGGAACTTGTACGGGGAGCAGGTCCACACGTCGGCGCCGAGGGCCGCGACGTCGACGGCCAGGTGCGCCGTGGCGTGCACGCCGTCCACCCAGTGCAGGGCCCCCACGGCGTGCGCGGCCTCCGAGATCGCGGCGGTGTCGGGGCGGGTGCCGATGAGGTTGCCGGCGGCGGTCGTCGCGACGAGGCGGGTCCGGTCGGAGAGGGCCTCGGCCACGGCGGCGGTGGGCATCTCGCCCGAGGTCGGGTCGAAGTCGACCCACCGGACGGTCGCCCCGACGGCCTCGGCGGCCTGTACCCACGGCCGGATGTTCGAGTCGTGGTCGAGCCGCGTGACGACGACCTCGTCGCCCGGCCCCCAGCCCTTGGCCATCGCCCGCGCGAGGTCGTAGGTGAGTGCGGTCGCGCTCCGCCCGTACACGATGCCGCGCGGGTCGGCGCCGAGGAGGTCGGCCATCGCCAGCCGGAAGTCGCCGACGACCGCCTCGGCCCGCCGCTCGGAGGAGGTGACCGTGCCCCGGTTCGAGATGGCCGAGGTCAGGGTGTCGGCGACCGCCCGCCCCACGACGTCCGGGACCTGGCTGCCGCCGGGCCCGTCGAAGTGCGCCGCCCCCTCGGCGAGAGCAGGGAAGTGGGACCGGATGCGCTCGACGTCGTAGGCCATGGCCTCATCCTGCCAAGCCGCCCCCCCGACGACTTTCCCGCCCGGTGCCGGAAACCCCGGGGTCGCCGGGGAACGGTTCCGGTGCGCCCCCGGGGCTCGGCGCACCGGGCGGGAAACCCGGGGTCACCAGGAGGTGTGCAGCGGGCGGCCCTCGGCGAACCCGGCGGTGCTCTGCAGCCCGACCGTCGCGCGCTCGTGGAACTCCTCGAGGGTGCGCGCGCCGGCGTAGGTGCACGAGCTGCGCAGACCGGCGACGATCTCGTCGATGACGTCCTCGACGCTGGGCCGGGTCGGGTCGACGTACATCCGGGCACTGCTGATGCCCTCCTCGAACAGCTCCTTGCGGGCCCGCTCGTACGCGGTGTCGGTGGCCGTCCGGTGGCGCACCGCACGGGCCGAGGCCATCCCGAAGGACTCCTTGTACTGCCGCCCCTGCTCGTCGGTGTAGAGGTCGCCCGGCGACTCGAGGGTGCCGGCGAACCACGACCCGATCATGACGTTCGACGCACCGGCGGCCAGCGCGAGGGCGACGTCGCGCGGATGCCGCACGCCGCCGTCGGCCCAGACGTGCTTGCCCAGCTCGCGTGCGGCGGAGGCGCACTCGAGCACCGCGGAGAACTGCGGCCGGCCGACCGCCGTCATCATCCGGGTGGTGCACATGGCGCCGGGGCCGACGCCGACCTTGACGATGTCGGCGCCCGCCTCGATGAGGTCACGGGTGCCCGCCGCGGAGACGACGTTGCCGGCGACGAGCGGCACCCCGAGGTCGAGGGCGCGCACCTGCCGCAGCACCTCGATCATCTTCTCCTGGTGGCCGTGCGCGGTGTCGATGACGAGGACGTCGGCCCCGGCCTCGGCGAGCGAACGGGCCTTGCCGGCGACGTCGCCGTTGATGCCGACCGCCGCGGCGATGCGCAGCCGGCCGGCGTCGTCGACGGCCGGGGTGTAGAGGTGGGCGCGCAGGGCGCCGGCGCGGGTCAGGAGGCCGACCAGCCGGCCGTCGGGCGCGAGGACGGGCGCGAGCCGCCGCCGGGCGTGCGAGAGGACGTCGAACGCCTTCTCGACGTCGACGCCGTCGTCGAGCGTCACCATCTCGCGGACCATGACGTCGGCGAGCTGGGTGAACCGGTCGACGCCGGTGAGGTCGGTCTCGGTGACGATGCCGACCGGCCGCTCGCCCTGCACGACGACGGCGGCACCGTGGGCGCGCTTGTGGAGCAGGACCAGCGCCTCGCCGGTCGTCGTCGTCGGGTCGAGCGTGATCGGGGTGTCGTAGACGAGGTGGCGCGACTTCTGCCACGCGACGACCTCGTGCACGACCTCGGCCGGGATGTCCTGCGGGATCACCGTGATGGCCCCGCGGCGCGCGGTCGTCTCGGCCATCCGCCGGCCGGCGATCGCCGTCATGTTCGCGACGACGAGCGGGATGGTCGTCCCCGTGCCGTCGGTGGTGCTGAGGTCGACGTCGAGCCGGCTGGTCACCGCCGACCGGTTCGGCACCATGAACACGTCGTCGTAGGTGAGGTCGAGCTGGGGCATCAGGCCGTTGAGGAACTGCACCGCACCAGCGTAGGCGGGCGCGGCAGCGGGCGACCCGCCCGTGCGGCAGGATCGGGCGGGTGAGCCTCATGGACGCGTCGCCGGCCGACGACCGCCGCCGGGCCGGCCTGCGCCGGATGCGGCTCGTGGCGCTGGCGCTGCTGCTGCTCGCCGCCGTCGTGTTCCTCGCGACCCTGCGCCTCGACCACGAAGGGGTGTGGGGATACGTCAACACCGGTGCCGAGGCGGCCATGGTCGGCGCGCTGGCCGACTGGTTCGCGGTGACCGCGCTGTTCCGGCACCCGCTCGGCCTCCCGGTGCCGCACACCGCGATCATCCCGCGACGCAAGGACGAGATCGGCCGCAACCTCCAGGAGTTCGTCACCGAGAACTTCCTCACCGAGGAGATCGCCCGCGAGCGGCTCGTCGCCGCCGACGTCACCGGACGTGTCGGGCGCTGGCTCGGCCGGCCGGGCAACCGTCGCCGGGTGCTCACCGAGGCCGTCCGGGTGGCGCGGGCGGGGCTGGGCCGGCTCACCGACGACGAGGTGCGCACCATCGTCACCGACTTCCTCGTGCCGCGGCTGGCCCGCGAGCCGGTCAGCCCGATCGCCGGCGCCCTCCTCGAGGGGGTCGTCGAGGAGAGCACGCACCACGGGCTCGTCGACCTCGGGCTCGAGCAGCTGCACGACTGGCTGCGCGAGAACCCCGGGACGTACGCCGAGGTGCTGACCACCCGGGCTCCGTGGTGGACCCCGCCGTGGCTCGACGAGCGCGTCATCTCGTGGACCTACGACCAGGTCCTCACCTGGTTGCGCGAGATCCGCCGCGACCCGCGCCACCCCGCCCGGCTCGCCCTCGACGACCTCCTGCGCCGCCTCGCCCACGACCTCCAGCACGACGCCGAGGTGATGGCCCGTGCCGAGTCGCTCAAGGAGCGCCTGCTGACCCACCCGCAGGCGGCCGAGACGGCCGTGGGGCTCTGGGCGTCGTTCCGGGCGGCCCTCGAGACGGCGATGGACGACGAGACCTCGTACTTCCACGCCCGCGGCGACGAGCTCCTCGAGCATCTCGGGCGACGGCTCACGGACGACCCTCACTGGAAGGGCGTCGCCGAGGCCCGTCTCGGGGAGGCGGTCTCGTTCGTCGTCAACACCTACGGGGACGAGCTCGCCGAGGTCATCTCGGTCACCGTCGAGCGGTGGGACGCCCGCGAGGCGTCCGAGCGCATCGAGCTGCACGTCGGCCGCGACCTCCAGTTCATCCGGATCAACGGCACCGTCGTCGGCGCCCTCGCCGGGCTGGTCATCCACGCCGTCGCACAGCTGCTGTCCTGACGGGCCGTTGGCACGACGGCACGGGGCCGCTACCGTGGCGACGACGCAGCCGCGTCCCGACGAAGGGATCAGCGATGGCAGGCACGTTCGAGGTGTACAAGGACAAGGCCGGCAAGTTCCGCTTCCGGCTCAAGGCGGGCAACGGTCAGGTCATCGCGGTCGGCGAGGCCTACGAGACCAAGGCCAGCGCGATGAACGGCATCGAGTCGGTGCAGAAGAACGCCCCCGGCGCCACGATCGACGACCAGACCTGAGCCGCGCGGCGTCAGCGCTTCCTCGGCGGGAGCGGGAAGAACATCGAGGTCCGCTCCATGTACTCCGGGTAGCCGGGGCGCTTGGCCATCTCCGACTCGAGCAGCCGCGCGCCCGTGGCGAAGGCGAGGAAGTACGTCATGACGACGGGCGAGAGCACGGTGAGCACGCCGGGCCAGGCCTCCGCGGCGACGACGAACAGGCCCCACCAGACGGCCGAGTCGCCGAAGTAGTTGGGGTGACGGGTCCAGCCCCACAGGCCGCGGTCCATGACCTTGCCCTTGTTGGACGGGTCGGCCTTGAACGCCTTGAGCTGGGCGTCACCGACCGTCTCGAACGCGACGCCGACCAGCCAGACGAGCACCCCGAGCGCGGCGACCCAGCCGAGCGCGGACGACGTGGCGGCGGCGACCTGGAGCGGCAGCGACACGAACCACGCCGCGACGCCCTGCGTGCCGAAGACCCGCACCAGGGCGTAGCGGAACCGCTCCTCCTCCGGCTTCTCGGACAGCAGCTTCTCGTAGCGGGGGTCCTCGCCCTGGCCCAGGGCGCGGCCGCGGATGTGCCACGCGAGCCGGCCGCCCCAGAGGGTGACGAGGACGGCGAGCAGCAGCGAGCGCGCCGAGTGCTGCCCGACCGCGTACGCCACCCAGCCGATGGCGACGAAGACCAGCCCCCACGTGACGTCGACGACGGCGACCTTGCCGACCCGCTTGGCCACGAGCGCGGTGACCCCCATCGCGACGGCCGAGGTGACCGCCGAGGCGAGGAGGACCAGCCCGAGGGTCGAGCCCGAGAACGCGCCGTCCATCAGCGGGCCGGGTCCGAGACGACGGCCGGGCCCCCGGGGCGGCGCAGCAGCAGCTGGTCGACGCCCATCCGGTTGTCGCGGAACGCCTGCGCGCCGCCGACGAGGTAGAGGCGCCAGACCCGCGCACCCTCCTCGCCGAGCAGCTCGACGGCGCGGTCCCAGTTCTCCTCGAGGGTGCGGTGCCAGGCCTCGACGGTCCACACGTAGTGCTCGCGCAGGGCGTGCACGCCGCGGACCTCGAACCCGGCGTCCTGGAGGAGGTTGAGGGTGTCGCCGACCGGACGCATCGTCATGTCCGGGGCGATGAACTGCTCGATGAACGGCCCGCCGCCGGGGTGGTGCCCGCGGATGCGCGACATCTGCTGGACGAGCACGTACCCGCCGGGTCGCACCGACCGGTGCAGCACCGAGGCGTAGGTGGCGTAGTTCTTCTCGCCGACGTGCTCGCCCATCTCGAGCGAGGCGACGGCGTCGAACGGCTCGTCGCGCACCTCGCGGTAGTCCTGGAGCCGGATCTCGACCCGGTCCTGCAGCCCGCGCTCGCGGATGCGCTCGTCGATGAAGGCCTTCTGCTCGGCGGCGATCGTCACCCCGGTGACCCGCGCCCCGAAGTGCTCGGCAGCGTAGAGCGAGAGCGAGCCCCAGCCACAGCCCACGTCGAGGAAGCGCATCCCCTCGGAGAGACCGACCTTGCGGCAGACGAGGTCGAGCTTGGCGGCCTGCGCGTCGACGAGCGCCATCTGCGGGCCGTCGGCGTAGAAGCCGGACGAGTAGGCCAGGTGCGGGTCGAGGAGGAACTCGTAGAACTCGTTCGAGAGGTCGTAGTGGTGGCTGATCGAGGCGCGGTCGCGGGCCAGCGAGTGGAGGCGGCCCTTGACGACGGCCTGGGTGGCGGGCGGGGCCGGCGGGCGGGCGAGGGCGCCGGTGTCCTTCGCCAGCCGGACGAGGTCGGGCAGCAGCCGGGCGACCCGGGCCGGCGTGAGCGGGGGAACCGATCGCGCGGCCACCGTCTCGCGGACGAGGTCGAGCGCGTCGCCGATGTCCCCGTGCACCTCGAGCTCGCCGGTGACGTAGGCCTGCGCGGCACCGAGCTCGCCCGGGTGCCAGAGCAGCCGGGTCAGGGCCTGCGGGGAACGCAGCTCGACGAGCATCCCCTCCGCCGACCCGGCCTCCGAGCCGTCCCACGCGCGCAGCCGGACGGGCAGCGGGCCGGCGAGCAGGGGCCGCAGGGCCGCCTCGATCCGCGACGCCACCCCGTCCCGGGTCGTCGTGCCCTGCGTGCTGGGGTCGGTCAGTGTCACGGGTGCTCCTCGAGTGGGCGGTCGGGGCGGCTTGGCCGGGGGAGGGCCGGGCGCCGCCCGGGGCGCCCGGCCCTCCGGGTGGTCACGAGCGGTGTTCGGAGTCCGTCGGCGTGGCGGATGGCGCCTCACCGCCGGCCCGGCGGCGCTCACGGGCCGCGGTGGTCAGCTCGGCGACCCCGCCGACGAGGTCGGGGCCGAGGTGGTGGGCGGTGATCTCGTCGAGGACCCGCGGCGTGGTGCCGCGACCGGCGAGCCACAGGGGGTACCGCTCGGCGAGGCGCCGCAGGGCCGGCGCGTGCGCCCGGAACCCCGAGGGCCGGCGGCTGGCGAGCACGACGGCGTCGGGGCGGACGAGGTCGGCGGCCGAGGTGAGCGAGACGATCGGGGTGTCCGGGCCGAGGTAGCGGATGCGCCAGCCGGCCCTCCCGAGGAGCACCCCGAAGCTGAGCAGGATGATGTCGTGGAACTCGCCCGGCGGGCAGGCGAGCACGGCGACGGGGCCGGTGCCGATGCCCCAGGTCAGCGAGAGGGCGCCGAGCCGCCGGCGGACCAGGCTGCTCGCGAAGTGCTCCTGGGCGATGCCGATCCGGCCGAGCTCCCACATCTCGCCGACCCGCACGAAGAAGGGGACGAGGACGTCGACGATCGCACTCTCCACCGAGCGGTCGAGGAAGGCGGTGTCGAGGACGGCGTGCGCGCGGTCCTCGTCGAGCGCGGTGACGGCGTCGAGCAGCTGGGCGACGAGCAGCGGCGGGTCGGTGCGCAGCGGGTCACCGCGATGGCCGTCGGAGCCGCTCGCCGCAAGGTCGTCGGCATCGGCCAGGCCGGTGGCGGCGTTGCCGGCGCGCTCGGCCGCGAGCACCTGGCGGCAGGCCTCCATCGCGCTGACACCCTGCTCGCGCAGGGCGAGGACGTCGCGGACGCGCCGCTCGTCGTCGACGCCGTACAGGCGGTACCCACCGGGGGACCGGACGGGCGTCAGGAGCCCGTAGCGGGACTCCCAGGCACGAAGGACGTGCGTGCTGACACCCACTCGGGCAGCCAGCTCGCCAATCCGCATCGACGGGGGGACCGAACGCCTCACACCGCCACGGTAGGCGCTCGCCAGAGATTTGACAAACCTTTGACGAAGGTCGACGGAAGGTTCTACGGTCATGCCCATGCCCCCCACCCACCGCCAAGCGAGCGACCCCGCCCGCCAGCGCATCGCCGTCGTCGGCGCCGGGGTCTCCGGGCTCACCGCCGCGCACGTGCTCTCGACCTCCCACGACGTGACCCTCTACGAGGCGGACGCGCGCCTCGGCGGCCACGCCCACACGCACACCGTCCCGGTGCGCGACGGGGAGGTCCGCGTCGACAGCGGCTTCATCGTCCACAACGACCGCACCTACCCCCACCTGCGCCGACTCTTCCGCGAGCTGGGGGTGCAGACCCGCGACACCGAGATGTCGATGAGCATCCGCGACGAGTCGACCGGCCTCGAGTACGCGGGCGGCCGGGGCCTCAAGGGCTTCGTGGCCCGGCCCCGACAGCTCCTCGACCGCGAGTACGTCGGGATGCTCCGGGCGGTCAAGCGTTTCCACGCCCTGGCGGCGCGTTTCCTCGCCGAGACCGACGACGAGGACACGACGACCTACGGCGAGTTCATCCGCGACGCCGGCTTCCCCGAGTCGTTCGTCCGGCTCTACGCCGTCCCGGTCGTCGCCTGCGTGTGGTCCAGCGGCGGCGAGGACGCCCTCGACTACCCGGCCCGCTACCTCTTCCGCTTCCTCGAGCACCACGGGATGCTCTCGGTCGGCGACTCCCCGCAGTGGATGACCGTCGTCGGCGGGTCGCGCACCTACGTCGACCTCCTCGCCGCGCGGCTGCCCGCGGTCCACGTCGGCGACCCCGTGTCGTCGGTGGCCCGCACCCCGGACGGCGTCGAGCTGCGCACGGCGGGGGGCCGGCTGGACCGCCACGACCGGGTCGTCGTCGCCACGCACGCCGACGACGCCCTCCGCCTGCTCGCCGACGCCACGCCGGCCGAGAAGGAGGTGCTCGGTGCGTTCCGCTACAGCCGCAACGAGACCGTCCTCCACCGCGACGGGTCGTTCCTGCCGAGGGCCCGGCTGGCTCGGTCCTCGTGGAACTACCTCGTCGGTGACGACCCGTCCGAGGGGGCGGTCGTCACCTACTGGATGAACCGGCTCCAGGGCATCCCGGACAGCGAGCCGTTCTTCGTCACGCTCAACGCCACCGACCGGATCGACCCCGGTAGCGTCGTCGCCACCATGGAGTACACCCACCCCCTCTACGACGTGGCGGCGGTGCGGGCCCAGAGCCGCATCGCGGAGATCACGACCGACCGCACGGCGTTCGCGGGTGCGTACCACGGGTGGGGCTTCCACGAGGACGGTTGCCGCTCCGGGGTCGAGGCCGCACGGGCCTTCGGGGTCGACTGGTGACGGCATGACCACCACCGCCGACCTCCCCGTGCTCCCGGCGCTCGTCGTCGGCGAGGTGCACCACACCCGCTTCCGCCCGGTGCGCCACGCGTTCACGCACCGGCACACGCAGTGGCTCGTCGACCTCGACGCGATGCCCCGGATCCCGTTCTGGCTCAGGCCGTTCGCGTCCTTCCGGGCCGAGGACCACCTCTCCGGCAACCCCGGCACGGCGGCCCTCAAGGCCAACGTCCTGCGCGTCCTCGAGCGCGAGGGCGTCGACACCACCCCGCACGACCGCGTCGTCATGCTGGCCCACGCGCGGGTCCTCGGCCACGTCTTCGACCCCATGTCCGCGTTCTGGGTCTTCACCCCGTCCGGCGCCCTGCGCGGCGTCGTCGTCGAGGTCCACAACACCTACGGCGGCCGGCACGCCTACGTCCTGCGCCCGGACGCCACCGGCCGCGACGACGTGGAGAAGGCGTTCTACGTCTCGCCGTTCAACGACGTCGAGGGCGAGTACGCCATCCGCCTCACGCTGACGCCACGGAAGGTCGGGGTGGCCATCCGACTGCGCGTCCACGACGAACCCCTGGTGACCGCGACCGTGACCGGGACCCCCCGGCCGGCGACGACGGCGCAGGTGGCCCGGACCGCGGTGCGGTACCCGTTGATGCCCCAGCGGGTGACCGCGCTGATCCGCGTCCACGGCATCTGGCTGTGGCTGCGGAGGCTCCCGGTCCGCCCCCGCCCCGACCACTCCCTGGAGACCGTGCGATGACCGCCGACACCCCCCGCCTCGAGCTGGCCGCCCCGCGGCTCACCTTCCCCCGCGCCCTGACCCGGGGCGCCGTCGCCAAGGCCGTCACCGAGGTGGCCGTACGTCCGATGCCGGTGCGGATGCGCTACCCCGACGGCACGGTCGTCGGCGCCGGCGGCCCGGACTCGCCCGTCCTCGAGGTCGTCCGCCCCCGGGCGATGTTCCGCCGGCTCGAGGAGCACCCGAAGATCGGCCTCGGCGAGGCGTACATGGCCGGCGACTGGCGGGTGGCCGACGGCACCGACCTCGCACAGGCCCTCATGCCGTTCGCGGCCCGGATGGGCGAGCTCGTCCCGAAGCCGCTGCTCTCGCTGCGCGGCCTCGTCGACCGCGCCATCCCGCGCACCCAGCGCAACACGCTTGAGGGCTCGCGGAGCAACATCAGCGCGCACTACGACCTCTCGAACGACCTCTTCGCGGCGTTCCTCGACCCCTCGATGTCCTACAGCTCGGCGCTCTTCGACCCCGCGGCCCCCCTCGCCGGGCAGGACCTCCACGAGGCCCAGGTGCGCAAGGTCGAGGCCATCCTCGACGCCGCCGACGTGCGCGACGGCTCCCGGGTCCTCGAGATCGGCACCGGCTGGGGCGAGCTGTCCATCCGCGCCGCGGCCCGGGGAGCCACCGTCACCTCGGTGACGCTCTCGGAGGAGCAGCGCGACCTCGCGCTCGAGCGGATCGCTGCGGCCGGGTACGCCGACCGGGTCGAGGTGCTGCTCCAGGACTACCGCGAGACGACCGGGCAGTTCGACGCGGTGGTCAGCGTCGAGATGATCGAAGCGGTCGGGGAGGAGTACTGGGAGACGTACTTCCGCCAGATCGACCACCTGCTCGCCCCCGGTGGCGTCGTCGCCATCCAGGCCATCCTCATGGAGCACCACCGGCTGCTGGCGACCAAGGGCTCGTTCGGCTGGATCCAGAAGTACATCTTCCCGGGCGGCCTCATCCCCTCTCTCCAGGCGATCCGCGACGTCACGCGTGAGTCGACGAGCCTGCGGGTAGAGAGGGTGCACGCCTTCGGGCCCGACTACGCCGAGACGCTGCGTCGGTGGCGCGAGAGCTTCAACGCCCGGTGGACGGACATCCAGCGGTTCGGCTTCGACGAGACCTTCCGCCGGATGTGGGAGTTCTACCTCGCGTACTGCGAGGCCGGCTTCGCCACCGGCTACCTCGATGTGGCCCAGATCCGTTTCTCGAGAAGGGAACCCGCATGACGATGACGGTCGAGCGCACCATCTCGACGTCCGCCTCCGCGGCCGACGTCCTGCCCTACCTGGCCGACTTCCGCAACGCCACCGAGTGGGACGCCGGCACGGTGTCCTGCGAGCGGGTCAGCGGCGACGGCGGCGTGGGGACGAAGTACCGCAACGTCTCGAAGTTCGCCGGCAACACCGTCGAGCTCGAGTACACGACCGAGGAGCTGGCCGACGACCGCGTCGTCATCGTCGGCCGCAACGACACCACGACGAGCCACGACACCATCACCGTGCGACCGGAGGGCACCGGCGCGTCGGTCACCTACCGCGCCGACTTCGAGTTCTCCGGGGTGGCCCGGTTCATCGGACCCGTGATGACCCCCCTCCTCGAGCGCCTCGGCGACCGCACGGCCGCGCAGCTCAAGGAGGTGCTGGACCGCCGGTGAGCGACTCCCGCGGCACCGGCCGCCGTGCCCTCGTCACCGGCGTCACCGGCTACATCGGCTCACGCCTCGTCCCGGCCCTGCTCGACGAGGGGTGGACGGTCCGGGTCCTCACCCGCGACGCCGGCAAGGTCGCCGACCGGGTGTGGCGCGAGCGCGTCGAGGTCGTCGAGGGCGACGCCACCTCCCGCTCGACGCTCGCCGAGGCACTGGCCGACGCCGACGTCGCCTACTACCTCCTGCACTCGATGGACAGCGAGGGCGGTTTCGTCGAGCGCGACCGCGAGATGGCGCAGGCCTTCGGGCGGGCCGCGTTCGAGGCCGAGGTCGGCCGCATCGTCTACCTCGCCGGGCTGCACCCCGAGGACGGGCCGCTCAGCGACCACCTCGCCTCGCGGGTCGAGGTCGGTGACCTCCTCATGGCCAGCGGCGTGCCCACGGCCGTGCTCCAGGCCGCGATGATCGTCGGCTCCGGCTCCGCCTCCTTCGAGATGCTGCGCCACCTCACCTCACGGCTGCCGTTCATGGTCGCCCCGAAGTGGCTCGACAACCGCATCCAGCCGATCGCGGTGCGCGACGTCCTGCACTACCTCGTCGGGGCCGCCGACCTCGCGCCCGACGTCAACCGCACCTTCGACGTCGGCGGTCCGGAGATCCTCACCTACCGCGAGATGATCGTCCGGTTCGCGCGGCTCGCCGGCATGCTGCCCCGCACCGTCCTCACCGTCCCCGTGCTCACGCCGCGGCTGGCCAGCAAGTGGGTCGGCTTCGTCACCCCGGTGCCCACCGGGCTGGCGAAACCGTTGGTGGAGAGCCTGCTCCACGAGGTCGTCTGCCACGAGAACGACATCGACGACCTCGTCGGCCCGCCCGAGGGCGGCCACCTCCGGTTCGACCGCGCGGTCACCGACGCCATCGCCGGCGACGACGCCGACCCCCGCCCCGAGCCGGGCACCGTCGACCCCGCCAGGGTCACCGCGGCCGACCCCGCGTGGGCCGGAGGTGGCAGCGGGTCGGGGTCCTGAGGCGGCCGCGGATGGCCACCGTCCGGCCGGTCGCCGAGCTGCGCGCGTTCGTCCGCGCGGCCCTCGTCGACCCCGTCCCCCGCGACCACACCGAGTCGGACAGCGCCTTCCGCCGGCGACGGGTGGTGGCCGTGGTCACCCTCCTCGTCGGTGCCGGCGTGCTCGCCTGGGCGCTGCGCATCGAGCCGGGTGACCCCACCTTCTACCTGGCCACCCTCGCCCTCGCCGTGGTCTGGGCAGTGGGTGCCTTCGCGTCCGGTCCGCTGCACCTCGGCCACGGCCACACCCGCGCCGGCGGCGAGCCCAGCCGGGCGGTCGTCCAGTCGCTGGCGCTCGGGGCGCTCCTCCTCGCGGTCTTCCTCGCCGGGGCCCTCCTCGTGGCCCAGGTGCCCTTCCTCCGCGACCCCGTCCAGGCACTGCTCGACCACGCCCGCTACGGCTCCCTCGGGGTGGTCGCCCTCCTCACCGTCGTCAACGGGGTCGCCGAGGAGCTCTACTTCCGCGGCGCCCTCTTCGCCGGTGTCGGTCGGCGGCACGCGGTGGCCGTGACGACCGTCGTCTACGCACTGGTCACGGCGACCTCGGGCATCCCGCTGCGCGTCTTCGCCGCGGGGGTCGTGGGGCTGGTCGTCGGCCTCCAGCGGGGGGTGACGGGCGGCATCCTCGGCCCGCCGGTCACCCACCTCACGTGGTCGCTCGGGATGCTCTTCCTCCTGCCCGCCGTCCTCGACCGCCTCTCCTGAGGAGCCCTTCGCGATGACCTCCGTCCTCTGGCTGCGCCGTGACCTCCGCCGCCGCGACCACCCGGCCCTGCTCGCGGCCCGGGAGGCCGCGGGCGACGGCGACCTCGTCGTCGCCTTCGTCGTCGACCCGCGGCTCTGGGACGGCGGCGGGGTGGTGCGGCGGGCGTGGCTGGCGGCCAACCTCCGGGCCCTCGACGAGTCCCTGGACGGCTCCCTGACCCTCCTGCACGGCGACCCGCGCACGGTCGTCCCCGCGCTCGCGCAGCGGGTCGGCGCGTCGTCCGTGCACGTCTCGCGCGAGACCACCCCCGCCGGCGTCCGTCGCGACGAGGCGGTCCGCGAGGCACTCGGCGAGGGCGTCGAGTGGGTCGAGACCGGCACGCCCTACGCGGTCGGGCCCGGGCTGGTCACCAACGGGTCGGGGGACCCGTACAAGGTGTTCACGCCGTTCTCGCGGGCCTGGCGCGAGCACGGATGGCCGGAGCCGGCGGCCACGCCGCGCACGCTGCCGCTGCGGCACGCCCGCAACGACGCCGACGCCACGGCCGCGCTCGACGCCGCGCTGTCGGCGTCCGACCTCCCCGAGCTGCCGCCGGCCGGCGAGGAGGCCGCCCTGCGCCGGTTCCGCCGCTTCCGCGACGACGCACTCTCCGGGTACGACGGCGACCGCGACCTGCCCGCCCTCGACGCGACGTCGCGGATGTCGCCGTACCTCAAGCTCGGCGTGGTGCACCCACGCACGCTGCTCGCCGAGGTCGCCGACCACTCGGGCACGGGGGCCGAGACCTTCCGCGACGAGCTCGCCTGGCGTGAGTTCTACGCCGACGTCCTGTGGCACAACCCGAGGAGCGCGTGGTCCGACCTGCGGCCGGCCCTGTCCGGGATGCGCTACTCGGAGCCCGAGGACGCGATCGAGGCGTGGCGCCGGGGCGAGACCGGCTACCCCGTCGTCGACGCCGGGATGCGCCAGCTGCTCGCCGAGGGCTGGATGCACAACCGGGTGCGGATGATCACCGCGAGCTTCCTCACCAAGGACCTCCACGTCTGGTGGCCGGTCGGCGCGCGGCACTTCCTCGACCACCTCTGCGACGGCGACATCGCCTCGAACAACCACGGCTGGCAGTGGGTGGCCGGGACCGGCACCGACGCGTCGCCGTACTTCCGCGTCTTCAACCCGGTGACCCAGGGCGAGAAGTTCGACCCGTCCGGCGACTACGTGCGGCGCTGGGTGCCCGAGCTGCGGCACCTCGCCGGCAAGGCGGCGCACCGGCCGTGGGACCACGACGGCGGCTACGCCAAGGGCTACCCGGAGCGCATCGTCGACCACGCCGAGGAGCGCCAGGAGGCCCTCGACCGGTACGCCGCCGTCCGCCGCTGAGCCGTCGAACCTTTTCCACACACCGGCTTGGGGAAATGATCCGGCGACGGGTATCCTGCAGCGCAGACGAGGGGAGTACTTCCCAAGTCCGCCACCGGTCAGTACGAGGGCCCCACGGTCCTCCCGGTGCGGCGCCGCCCGCGGGCGGTGAAGGAGACCTCAGGACCGCCATCGTGCCCTGAGGAGCGTCATGCCATCCCTCCACACCCTCCCCGCCGTCGTCGCTGCCGCCGAGCCGGCCGCCGCCGGACCCTCGGTCGGCACGCCCCTGCTGTGGGGCGTCACCATCGCCGCCGTCCTCGGCCTCTTCGTCCTCGACTTCGTGCTGACCCGCAAGCCGCACGAGGTGTCGATGAAGGAGGCCGTCGGCTGGTCGAGCTTCTACATCGCGCTGCCGCTCGCCTTCGGCGTCTTCGTCTGGACGCAGTACGGCGGCGACCGCGGGCTCGAGTACTACACCGGCTACCTCGTCGAGAAGTCGCTCTCGGTCGACAACCTCTTCGTCTTCATGCTGCTGCTCGCCGCCTTCGCCGTCCCGGACGCCCTCAAGCAGCGCGTCCTGCTCATCGGCGTCGCGGGCGCCCTCCTCCTGCGCGGCGTCTTCATCGCGGTCGGGGCGCAGCTGATCTCGATGTTCTCGTGGACCTTCCTCCTCTTCGGCGCGATCCTCCTGCTCACCGCGGTCAAGGTGCTCAAGGACGCGCTGTCGCACGAGGACGCAGCCGTCGACATCGGCTCGCTCCGGACCGTCAAGGTGCTCCGCCGGTTCTTCCCGGTGACCGACGACTACCGCGGCCCGAACCTCACCGTCCGGGAGGCCGGGAGGCGTGCGCTGACGCCCCTCGGGCTCGTCGCCGTCGCCATCCTCGGCACGGACATCGTCTTCGCCGTCGACTCCGTGCCGGCCGTCTTCGGCATCACCGGCGACCCCTACCTCGTCTTCGCGACGAACGCGTTCGCGCTGCTCGGCCTGCGTGCCCTCTACTTCGTCCTCGAGGGCCTGCTCGGCGCGCTGCGCCACCTCGGCTTCGGCCTGGCCGCCATCCTCGCGTTCATCGGCGTCAAGCTCGTCCTGCACTGGGCCCACGGCGTCTGGCCGGCGACCCCCGAGGTGCCGACCCTCGCCTCGCTCGGCGTCATCGTGGGCATCCTCGCCCTCGTCACCGTGACGAGCATCCTGGCCAACCGCCGGGACGCCGCCCGCGGCGAGCCGGCGGAGGAGCGGTCCGAGGAGCTCGAGCACTCCTGAGCCACCGGCGGCCGGTCCCGGCTGGTGGGCGTCGGCGCGCGGTCACTACGGTGGTGCCGTGAGCGCCGACGCCCCCCTCCGCCGCACCGTCGACGGTGGCGACTGCACGGGGGAGCTGCTCGACGAGGGCGCCCTCGTCCTGCGCTGGGCCCCGCTCCGTGCCGCGCCGGTCCTGTTCGCCCACCCGTCGGTCCCGGTCCGGCCGGGCGTCCCGCCGCACGCCGGCATCCCCGTCTGCTGGCCGTGGTTCGGGCCGGGCCGCTCGGGGAGGATGACGCCCTCGCACGGGTGGGCCCGCAGCACCGTGTGGTCGTTCGTCGGTGAGGACGTCGACACGCACGAGACGACGCTGCGGATGCGGCTCACCTCCGACGACGCCACCGACCCGCAGTGGCCCCACCCGTACCGGCTCGACCTCGTGGCCCGTCTCGGCGCGCGGCTCGAGGTGTCGCTCTCCACGACGAACACCGGCGCGGAGCCGGTCGAGCTCGAGGAGGCGCTGCACGCCTACCTCGCGGTCGGCGACGTCCGGCAGGTCTCCATCAGCGGGCTCGACGGGGCCGCCTTCCACGACAAGGTGACCGGCCGCGACGAGGTGCAGGACGGCGACCTCGTCCTCACCGGCGAGACCGACCGCGTCTACCGCTCGGACGCGCCGGTCACGGTCACCGACCCCGTCCTCGGCCGGGTACTGCGCGTCGAGACCGAGGGAGCCGCCGACCGCGTCGTGTGGAACCCCGGCCCCGAGAAGGGTCCCGGCGTCGCCGACGTCGGCGACCAGTGGCCCCGCTTCGTCTGCGTCGAGGCGGCCAACGCCCTCGACGACGCCGTGACCGTCGGCCCGGGGGAGACCCGGACGATGACCTACCGCCTCACCGTGGAGGACCTGTGACCTGGCTCGACACCCCGACGCACCGCGAGTGGCTGGGCCGGGGGCTCACCGACGTCCTGACGTTCGCGCTGCGCTCCATCCGGCCGGAGGGCGGCTTCCACCACCTCGGCGCCGACGGCTCGCCGCTCCCCGGCCGCCGGCCGCTGCTGTTCCTCACGGCGCGAATGGCCTACTCGGCGAGTGCCGGCGTGCGCCACAGCATCCCGGGTTCCGGCGAGCTCCTCGACCACGCGATGGCCTCGCTCACCGGCCTGCACGCCGACACCGTCAACGGCGGCTGGCTCACCGAGCCCGGGGTCGAGACGCGCAAGTCGACCTACGACCACGTCCACGTCGGGCTGGCCGCGTCGGCGGCGCTCGGGGTCGGGCACCCTTCGGCCGCAACGCTGCTCGAGCAGGTCGTCGACGTGGTCGACACGCGCCTCTGGGACCCCGCGACCGAGACGCTCCAGGAGTCGTTCGCGGCGGACTGGTCCGACCCCGAGGACTACCGCGGCGCCAACGCCAACATGCACGGCACCGAGGCGTTCCTCGCGATGGGCACGGCGACCGGCGACGCCGTCTGGCACCGGCGCGCGCTGGCCATGGCCGAGCGGCTCATCGACCGCTCGGCCCGCGAGAACGGCTGGCTGCTGCCGGAGCACTACACGGCCGGCTGGGAGGTCCTGCCCGAGTACAACCGCGACGAGCCGATGCATCCGTTCCGGCCGTACGGTGCGACGTTCGGGCACTCGCTCGAGTGGGCCCGCTTCCTCCTCCAGCTCGAGGCGTCGCCGCTCGTCGGCTCACCGGCCTGGCTGCTCGAGGCCGCCGAAGCCCTCGGTCGCCGCGCGCTCGACGGCGGGTGGGCCCTGGACGGACGGCCCGGCCTCGTCTACACCGTCGACTGGGACGGCCGGCCGGTCGCCGACGTCCGGCTGCACTGGCCGGTCTGCGAGGGCATCCAGCTCTCGGCGTCGCTGGTGCGGCGCACCGGCGACGAGCACTGGGAGTCCTGGTACCGACGGCTGTGGGACCACGCCGCGCGGTACTTCGTCGACGAGCGGGGCACGTGGCGCAACGAGCTCGACGAGACGATGGCCGAGGGCGGGCAGATCTGGCCCGGTCGACCCGACGTCTACCACTGCGGCGGGGCGCTCGCCGGGCCGCTCGAGGCCTGAGCGACAGGTCCTCGCGCGGCTGCTCCCGGGTGGGTGGGGGTCAGAGCCAGCCGAGGCCCTGGGCGACGAGCAGCACGCCGAAGATCGCGAAGAGCGCGGCGGCGCCGTACTTGATCGCCTTCTCCGGCAGCTTCTTCCCGAGCAGCGCGCCGACGCCGATGGCCAGCGCGTCCGCGGCGACCATCCCGACCGTGCTGCCGACCCAGGTGCCGAACCAGCCCTCCTGGGTGGCGAGGGTGATGGTGGCCAGCATCGTCTTGTCGCCGAGCTCGGCGAGGAAGAAGGCGACGCCGACGGCGACGATGGCGGCGCCGGTGCTGCGCCGGGCCTTGTCGGCCTCCTCGTCGGTCAGCTCGTCGCCGCGCAACGTCCACGCGGCGAAGGCCAGGAAGGCCACGCCGGCGACGACCGAGATGACGCCCTGGTAGTCGGCGAAGGCGGTGCCGACCGCGGCGCCGATGCCGACCGACGCGAGGTGGACGACGGCGGTGGCGACGGTGATGCCGAGGAGGACGTCGCGGGCGCGGTAGCGGGTGGCGAAGGTCATCGCCATGAGCTGGCTCTTGTCGCCGAGCTCGGCGACGAAGATCACGGCGGTGCTGAGCAGGAACGCGTACATGTGATGGGGGCTCTTCCTCGTGCCGGACGAGGAGTGCCGCGGGGACGGACCTCTCGGCCGGCACGTCCGGTGGTGGGCACGTGCGTCTGGCCGAAAGTCTCGTCCGCCACCGAGGGTGGCCCGCCGTACCGGACCCGGGGGTCAGTGTGTCGACACGGCGATTGGGGACTACTCCCTTTCGGGCCCCACGGTAGCGGCCGGGCGCCGACGCCGCGAAATCCGTCCGCGGTCAGGGGGTGCGGCGGGTGGCGGCGATGAGGCGGCCGAGCCGGTCGCGGATCTCCTCCAGCTCGGTGACGTCCATCCCGAGCCGTTCGATGACGGCCGGCGGGATCTGCTCGGCGCGGCGTCGCAGCCGCCGGCCGGCCGGGGTGAGGCCGACGCTGACGGCCCGCTCGTCCGCGGTGTCGCGGCGGCGTTCGACGAGGCCGCCGGCCTCCAACCGCTTGAGCAGGGGCGAGAGGGTCGCGGGCTCGAGGCTGAGGCGCCGGGCGATCTCCGAGACCCGCTGCGGCGACTCCTCCCAGAGCGCCAGCATGACGAGGTACTGCGGGTGGGTCAGGCCCATGGGTTCGAGCAGCGGCCGGTAGAGGCCGATGACGTTGCGGCTCGCGACCGCGAGGGCGAAGCACACCTGGCGGTCGAGGGCGAGGAGGTCGACCGCCTCCTCGGGTGCGGGCTGGCGCGCGGTGGACACGGTGCGATCCTACGACGAAGACGGAGTAGCATCGTGAACTAATAGTTAGTGCACGAACTACATGGAGGATGTCATGGCCCGTCAGCCGTCCGAGGGGCTCTCGCTCCTGTACCGCATCGGATGGCGGTTCCGGTACGTCACGACGAGTGTCTTCGGCCCCGCCCAGCTCGGCACGGACGACCCCCAGCTGCGCCTGCGCCGCGAGCGCGAGCGGAAGGTGGCCGCCGCCCGCGCCCAGCGCGACGCGTCCTGACCTGCGCGCTCGCCGCGACCGCGGTCGAGGTGAACGAGGTCACGGCATACCGGACGGCCTCGGCGTCGTTGGACCCTGCCGGTCCACGATTCCGCGACACCCTGGAGGTCCCCGATGACCGAGTCCGTCCCCACCGCGTCCGCGCGCGAGTGGCGCCTGCGCAGCCGCCCGACCGGGTGGCCCACCCCGGAGGACTTCGAGCTCGCCGAGAGCGACGTCCCCGAGCTCGCCGACGGCCAGCTGCGCGTGCGCAACGTCGTCCTCTCGGTCGACCCGTACATGCGCGGCCGGATGAGCGCCGCCAAGTCCTACGCCGCCCCGTACGCGGTCGGCGAGGCGATGACCGGCGGCGCCGTCGGCGTGGTCGAGGAGTCGCGCGCCGACGGGTTCGCCGTCGGTGACCACGTCCTCCACGGGCTCGGCTGGCGCGAGGTCGCCGTGCTCGACGCGTCGGAGGCTCGCGTCATCGACGCCTCCGTCGCACCGGCATCCGCCTACCTGGGCGTCCTCGGGATGACCGGGCTCACCGCCTACGCCGGCCTGACCCGCACCGCGTCCCTCGAGGAGGGTGACGTCGTCTTCGTCTCCGGTGCGGCCGGCGCCGTCGGCGGCGCGGTCGGCCAGATCGCCAGGGCCCTCGGCGCCTCGCGGGTCATCGGCTCGGCCGGCTCCCCGGAGAAGGTCCGCCACCTCACCGAGGACCTCGGCTTCGACGCCGCGTTCTCGTACCGCGACGGCCGCGTCTCGGACCACCTGCGCGAGCTCGCGCCGGACGGCATCGACGTCTACTTCGACAACGTCGGCGGCGAGCACCTCGAGGCGGCCATCGGGTCGCTGCGGCTCGGCGGCCGGATCGCGGTGTGCGGGATGATCTCGGTCTACAACGACACCGAGCCCGCACCCGGCCCGCGCAACCTCGCGCGCCTCATCCAGACCCGCGGCCGGATCCAGGGCTTCCTCGTCGGCGACCACTACGACCTCGCCGGCGAGTACTTCCGCCGCGCGGCCGGCTGGCTCGCCGACGGCACGCTCTCGCTGCGGGAGACCTCGGTCGACGGCTTCGAGAACGCCGTCGACGCCTTCCTCGGGGTCCTGCGCGGCGAGAACACCGGCAAGATGGTCGTCCGGCTCTGAGCGGCGTCCGCCGGGGTCGTCGACACCACATCCTCGCGGTGTTCACCGGCGAGCCCGGGGGGTGCACGCTGGGAGTGTGACCGCGGCGTCGCCCGTGACGTCCGCCCCGTGGCACGCGGTGTCCGTGGCGGAGGCCGCCGGGCGGCTCGGGGTCGACCCCGCTCTCGGCCTCGACCCCGAGGAGGCGGCTCGGCGGCTCGCCCGCGACGGCCCGAACACGGTCCCCGAGCGAGGTGGCCGGCGGCTGCGCGACCTCCTCCTGGAGCAGGTCCGCGACGTGATGATCCTGCTGCTGCTCGCCGCCGCCGTCGTCTCGGGCCTGGTCGGCGACCTGGCCGACACGATCGCCATCGTCGTCATCCTCGTCCTCAACGCGGCGATCGGCGTGGTGCAGGGGCTGCGCGCGGAGCACGCGCTGGAGGCCCTGCGAGCGCTGTCCGCGCCGCAGGCCGAGGTCCTGCGCGGGGGTCGGCCCACGCGCGTGGACTCGGCCGAGGTCGTGGTCGGGGACGTCGTGCTCCTCGAGGCCGGCGCCCTCGTGCCCGCGGACCTGCGCCTCGTCGAGGCCGCCTCCCTCTCGGTCGCGGAGGCCGCCCTGACCGGGGAGTCGGTGCCGGTCACCAAGGGCACCCGTCCCGTCCACGGCACGGCGGTCCCCGTGGGCGACCGCTCGTGCATGGCCCACCGGGGCACCGAGGTGACCTCCGGGCGTGGTGTGGGTCTCGCCGTCGCGGTCGGTTCGGACACCGAGATCGGCCGGGTCGCCGAACTCATCATCGGGGCCGATGACGTGCGGACCCCGTTGCAGCGCAGGCTCGCTCACCTCTCGACACGCCTGGCCGCGGCGGTGGTGGTCATCTCGGCCGTCGTCTTCGTGGCCGGACTGCTGCGGGGTGAGGACCCCGTGGTCATGCTGCTCACCGCCGTCAGCCTCGCGGTCGCCGCGGTCCCGGAGGCGCTGCCGGCGGTCGTCACGATCTCGCTCGCCCTCGGGGCGGCCGTCATGGTGCGACAGCAGGCCCTCGTGCGCCGGCTCCCGGCCGTCGAGACCCTCGGGTCGGTCACCCACATCTGCTCGGACAAGACCGGCACGCTGACCCGCAACCGGATGGCCGTCGATGCCGTGTGGACGCCGTCGGGCGACACCGACGGGCTCGCCGAGGCCCTCGTCGCCTGCACGGACGCCGTCCTCGGGGACGGCGACGATGACGCCCGGGGCGACCCGACGGAGGTGGCCCTGCTGCGCCACGCCGCGCGGACCGCCACCGGCCCGGCGCGCCCGCGGGTGGGCGAGCTCCCCTTCGACGCCGAGCGGCGGCGGATGCTCACCCTGCACGCCCGCGGGTCGGCCGGATCGGCCGGGTCGGCCGACCGGTACGTCGCCTTCGCGAAGGGAGCCCCGGAGTCGCTGCTGCCGAGGTGCGTCCTCGACGAGGGCCTCCGGCGGGAGGCCGACGAGCGCGCCCGGACGATGGCGGCTGCCGGCCTGCGGGTCCTCGCCGTCGCGCGGCGCGACCTCGACCGGCTGCCCGAGGACCTGCGCGAGGTGGAGGGGGGAATGACGCTGCTCGGCCTCGTCGGCCTCCTCGACCCGCCGCGCCCGGAGGCCGCCGCGGCCGTCGCCGAGTGTCGTGCGGCGGGCATCGTCCCGGTGATGATCACGGGCGACCACCCGGTCACCGCCCACGCGATCGCCGAGCGGGCGGGCGTCGCCGAGCCCCACCACGACGCGAGCGACGTGCTGACCGGGCAGGACCTCGCCGACCTGGACGACGCGGCCCTGGAGGCCAGGGTGCTCGGCGCTCGGGTCTACGCGCGCGTCGACCCGGCGCAGAAGATCCGCATCGTGCGCGCACTCCAGGCGCAGGGTCAGGTGGCCGCCATGACCGGTGACGGCGTCAACGACGCACCGGCGTTGCGCCAGGCCGACATCGGGGTGGCGATGGGGGCCGGGGGCACCGACGTCGCCCGGGGGGCATCGGCGATGGTGCTGCTCGACGACAACTTCGCGACGATCGTCGGCGCGGTGCGCGAGGGGCGACGGATCTACGACAACATCCGCCGCTTCGTGAAGTACACGCTCACGAGCAACGCCGGCGAGATCTGGGTGATGTTCCTCGGGCCGCTGCTCGGCCTGCCGCTCCCCTTGTTGCCCCTGCAGATCCTCTGGATCAACCTCGTGACTGACGGGCTCCCCGGACTCGCCCTCGCCCGCGAGCCGGCCGAGCCCACGGTGATGCGCCGGCCACCGCGGCCTCCGGAGGAGAGCATCTTCGCCCACGGGGTGACGTGGCACATCGCCTGGGTCGGCCTGCTCATCGGCGGGGTCTCCCTGGCCGGGATGGGCTGGGCGCGACTCGAAGGCGCGGAGAACTGGCAGACGGTCGTCTTCACCGTCCTCGTCCTCGCCCAGCTCGGCCACTCCCTGGCCGTCCGCTCGGAGACCCAGCCCTCCTTCGGCCGGCGCTTCGCGACCAACCCGGCGCTGCTCGGCGCAGTCGTCCTCACCGTCGGGCTCCAGCTGGCGGTCGTCTACCTGCCGTGGCTCCAAGGGGTCTTCCAGACCGGCGGGCTGTCGGCGCGGCAGCTGGTGGTCTGCGTCGGGCTGGCCCTCGTGGTCCCGGCGGCCGTCGAGGGTGAGAAGGCCCTCGTGCGCCGCGGGCTCCTGTACGACGCTCGGGCTCGTAGGGTCGGGGGATGAGTGACTCGAGCTACCGGCCCCTCGGCGACAGCGGCCTCATGGTGTCCGTGGTCGGGCTGGGCTGCAACGCCTTCGGCTCCCGCATCGACGCCGAGCAGACGCGTGCCGTCGTCGACGCCGCGATCGACGCCGGCGTCACCCTGTTCGACACCGCCGACTCCTACGGCGACGGCGCGAGCGAGGAGCTGCTCGGTCGGGCCCTCGGGTCGCGGCGCGAGTCCGTCGTCGTCGCGACGAAGTTCGGGATGGGCGACCACTACGCCGAGCACTTCGGGGCCCACGGGTCCCGGCGCTACGTGCGCCGGGCCGTCGAGGCGAGCCTGCGCCGGCTCGGCACGGACCACATCGACCTCTACCAGCTGCACCGCCCCGACCCGATCACGCCGGTCGAGGAGACCCTCGGCGCGATGAGCGAACTCGTCACCGAGGGGAAGGTGCGCTACCTCGGCTCCTCGAACCTGTCGGCGTGGCAGGTCGTCGACGCCGACTGGGTGGCCCGCACCAGCGGCACGCAGCGATTCGTCTCCGCGCAGAACGAGTACTCGCTCTACAACCGCCTCGCCGAGGCCGAGCTGGTGCCGGCGTGCGAGGAGGTGGGCGTCGGCCTGCTGCCGTACTTCCCGCTCGCGTACGGGTTGCTCACCGGCAAGTACCGGCGCGGCGAGTCGGCGCCTGAGGGGACGCGGCTCGCGGCGTCGAGCCAGGCTTCGCGGCTGGAGTCGGCGAACTGGGACCGCATCGAGGCGCTGGAGTCGTTCGCCCGCGAGCACGGCATCTCGATGCTCCAGCTCGCCGTCGGCGGTTTGGTCGCGCAGCCCGCGGTGGCGAGCGTCATCAGCGGCGCGACCCGCCCGGAGCAGGTGCGGGCCAACGCCGAGGCCGGCCTCTGGGAGCCGACGCTCGAGGACCTCGCCGCGCTCGACGCGCTCGGTGACAGCCCCGCGTTCTCGTACACGACGTTCGCCTGAAGCCTCGGATCGCCGCCCGGCCGACCGCCCGGCCGCGGTCGGGGTGGCGGGCTAGGTGGTGACGACCCACTCGCCGTAGAACAGGCCGAGTCCGGCGAGCACGCAGATGCCGGCGACGATCCAGAACCGGATGACGATCGTGATCTCGGCCCAGCCGACCACCTCGAAGTGGTGGTGCAGCGGCGCGATCCGGAAGACCCGCTTGCCCCGGGTCCTGAAGCTCACGACCTGGATGATGACGGACAGGGTGACGATGACGAAGAGGCCGCCGAGGACGCCGAGCAGCAGCTCGGTGCGGGTGAGGACGGCGAGCCCGGCGAGGGCGGCGCCGAGTGAGAGGGAGCCGGTGTCGCCCATGATGATCGACGCCGGTGCCGCGTTCCACCAGAGGAAGCCGAAGCAGGCACCGGCGACGGCAGCCGCGACGACGGCGAGGTCGAGGGCGTCGGACCCCGGGTAGCAGCTGGGTCCCGGTGCGAGGGAACAGCTCGCGTTGTGCTGCCAGAGGCTGATCATCGTGTAGGCGCCGAAGACCATGACGGAGGCGCCGATGGCGAGCCCGTCGAGCCCGTCGGTGAGGTTGACGCCGTTGGAGGCGCCGGTGATGAGCAGGTTCGCCCAGAGGAGGAAGAGGAGCGACCCGACGACCGGCCCTGCGAAGGCGAGGTCGAGCCGGGTGTCGCGGACGAACGAGATCGCGGTCGAGGCCGGTGCCTTGCCGTGCTCGTCGGTCAGCCACAGGGCGAGGGCCGCGAAGACGACGGTGACGAGCGTCTGCCCGGCGAGCTTCTGCCGTGACGTCAGGCCGAGGCTGCGCTCGGCCCGGATCTTCGTGAAGTCGTCGAGGAAGCCGACCGCCCCGAGCCCGACGAGGAGGAAGAGGACGAGGAGTGCGCTGACGGAGATGGGGCTGGTCGTCACGCGGGCGAGGTCGCCGGCGTCCAGTCCCAGGAGGAGCAGGTGCGAGCCGAAGTAGCCGACGAGCGCCGCGCCGATGACGACCGCGCCGCCCATCGTCGGCTTGCCGCGCTTGACGTGGTGCAGCGTGAGGTCGTCGTGGATGGGCTGCCCGTAGCCGCGGCGGACGAGGAACCGGATGAACAGCGGTGTGCCGAGCAGCGACACGAGCAGCGCGAGCCCGCCGGCGAGCATCACGTTGACCAATGGTTCTCCTGGGTCCGGGTGGCGGGCGCACGGCAGCGACGGCTCGCAGCCCGCATCCCCCGCGTCTCGCGACCCTACCGGCGTGGTCGCCCCGGCCCATCGGCGGGCACGCCGGCCACGCCCTGGGGCCGGGGTTGTCGGGAGCCGACCCGAGGACCCGTCGACGTGGCGCACGTTGCCCCACATCTTGCCCGATTGATGGTGCCGAGACCGTGGGACGAAAGGTCGCACCGGTGCTGACCTGCGGCTTTGGTGGGCCCCGTGGGGCTCGAACCCACAACCTACGGAGTGCTGAGGCGCCGTGCTTGCCAAGGACCCGGTCGGGGGCTGAACTGCGGAAACGCCTGCGAATGGCGGTGGCGTCTCGTCGTCGTTCCGTGGCAGATGTGACCCCACATGTGTCCCCAGCACGCGGAGGAACGGTTTGTCGTCTTGAGCGACAGGGTCACGTTGGACCCTCCATCCGCGTGGCGCTCGACTGGGGCAGTAGGCCGCCGGAACCGAACGCACCACCGTCGATACCCCGAATGACACCTCTCATGCCTCGCTAACTTCGAAATCTGCCTCTTCATCCCCGAGTGGGTAGTAACCAGCTCTCGACAAGTGAAGCCCTTTCCGCCGGTGGCGTAGCTGCCGACCTCGGCCAGCCCTTACTCTTCCGCCTCTTTGTCGGTCTCGGGCAGTTCCTCATCCTGCAGCCGTCCCGTTGGGGTGCTCCACTACGATCTTGAATATCGAGAGACCTCGCTGAAGGTCGCCCTTGACCGGAGCGAATCTCACGGAGGGTCGTACGGCGGTGGTTAATGGCAGAAATCGCGTGCTGCGATTTACGTCGTAGCCGTCGCGGTCATAACGTGGGCCTAGTTCGCGATCCTAAGACCGGCCAATGCCTCGCCCTCAACGGCCGCATGGTACCCCTCTGCGGCCGCGCCTGTGGGAGAGCGTCGATCACCTACCAATTCGTTGCAGGCATTTCACGCTCAGCTTGTTCGACATCACGCAGGGCGAGGGACAGCTCTATCTCGCAGGCGGTCAAGGCTCTGCCCAGCCTGCGGCCGTGGGCGACGAGTGGCTCCGCGTACCTTTGGTCGAATCGCATTCTCGTCGAGTCGTTCCAGTGGCTCCGTGACTCCATTAGGGCTCGCTCCAAGGTGCGCGTGATATCGGAGGCCATGGAAGCGTGTGGGCCCAAAGACAGCGACATTCAGGACACCTGGCCGGGCAGGGTGTGGATGCCAAGTTCTCGCGCGATGGCTAGCCGGTGCCGGCCGTTGACGATGTTAAGCGACCCGTCGGGCCGTTGATCGACGCGGATTCGGTCGCTCCCCACGAAGAGGTCGTAAACGTCTGCCGTTCGCCGCAATGGAGAAGAGCGATTGTTGGCGTCACGCTGTGCGAAGTCCTCCCGCTTTAGGCCTCTGCGAATGCCGGGCTCGACGACATCAGCCCACGTTTGTACCGCCCATCGGTAATCCGCCCGAGACGCGCCTCCCCGGCCGAAGGGTCCGACGATCGGAGTGTCGTCAAGGTCAGCTGCCTCCACATTCACGTCTTGAAGGTTCAGGGGTGCAAACGGCTCGCTGCCGGCGTTTGGGGGCGCAGCAGTCCTGGCGTCGGGATAAGGGTCCGGATGAGTGCTCCCGCCTCCCCGATATTGTTGGAGACCGTGCAGCATGCGGCTAAGCGTCGCTCGGGCGCTGGCGACATGGGGCTCCGACTCCGCCGAATGTGCTCGAGTAAGCATGGCGACCTGAGCTCTGACGGCGACGACTCGTGCGTGCGCCCGGTCTGCCCGGGCCCGGGAGTCGTGGGCCTTCGTCAGCTCGAGTTCGATTCGTCGTCTCTCGTCACCAGTCGCTGCCCGGTGTAGGCCCTCCAACGCTGCAATCTTCGCGGTACATCGCCGCAGCACGTCGCTCGCGTGGGCTTCAGCCCCTCCCGTGATGGCAATGGCTTGGGTCAGGACGCCACTGACGCTCGGGCCCCACTGGACCAGTGCCCTGTCCACCGCAATGATCGCGTCTTCTCGTGTGCGGACTTCGACCACGACTAACTCCGCCGGTATTGCTCGAGGGCCGCGGCCTTCTTCTGGATCGTCGGGACGTACTGGCCCTTGAGCTTCTCGGTAAACTGATTGAGCGTCCTGACGGTCTGTTTGTAGTCCTGCTCGAATCGGCGGCGCTCCGAGTCGTCCCAACCCGAGTTCTCCAAGGCTCTCGCCAAGGAGCGGGCGATCTGTTGTAGCTGGTCGGCCGAGGTGCTGAGGGACCTAGCGAACTGCTTGAGCTTCTCGGGGTCTGCGACTACGCCTGACATGGCTTCTCCAATAGATGTCTCATGACGGATCTTGGATTACTTCCGATAACCACAAGCGCGAAGGTGGAGCGAAACCAGTTAGGCGGGTTGATGATCCTCGGTCGTCGTTGACCAACACCAGCTGGTTATCGCGCAGCTGCGTAGCCAACCCGGAGCCGATCAGATTCTGCGAGTCATCGGCGCTCATCCGACCTGCGATCCTCCAGCCCATCTCGCGCATCATTCGCGGCGTCATCCGTCTGGCCACGCCCGAGACGCTGTCGGCCCAAAGGCAGGTGTGGATGCCCACCTCGGGACCGTCACGCAGGATGCTCTCGAGTCCATCGAGGAGGTCTTGATCCGTGTCGAGGCTGGTGACATCCGGATCGAGTTCTCGTGCCCGATGGATCCCGAACAGGAACAGGACTCTTGCCGGCCGTTTCGGGTCTTCCGACTCGATGCGGTTTCGTACTTCGGACAGGTATGACGCGACGACATCTGGGAAGGCGCGCCTGCGACGCAAAGAGATTCGGCCCACTTCGAGCAGCGGTTCGAGCCGCGTGTCTAGCCCGTCGTCGACCGGCATGAAGTCGACGATGTCGATTGCGCCAGCCGACGTTGACGCCGATGCGACGGCTGCGACAAGTAGCCCGTAGGCAGGCCCCGCAGCGGGTTCGAACTCATCTCCCAGGCTCTCCCCTCCCCGAACCACGGCGAGAACGTTCGAACCCATTTCACGAAGAAGCGAGATGTCTCCTACTTCACCGACGGTCATGGGGACGCCCACACGGATTCTCACGGGCGCCGCTCCGGTCGCGGCGAGTTCTTCACGGAACGAACTCGACGCCTGCTGATCCAAGGGGTGCAGGCTGCTGCCCTCGAAGACAATCGGGGTGCGGCCGAGGCCGATTGCATCAGCTCGCGATCGCATGGCTCGGATCCTCGCCACGCGATCAGACTCCGGTAGCAGGGCTCCTCGAAACCGCTCATTGGCTTGCACAGCGCCTCCGTATCCGTTCAGGACGCCCTCGCCGCGTACGGTGAGGTAGTCTCCGGCCGGATTCCCCTCACCCAGGACCGCACGCGCGTCCGGCTCCGACGCAGGCAGCAAGAGGCGAACCGGGAGCAGCCGCAGGACGTGCGCCCCGAGCGCGTCGAGTCCGGCCACGCTCTGAGACCCGAGAAGCACGTGAACCCCGAAGCCACGACCTTGGCGGATGATCGACTCCAGGCGGTCAGCGGCGGCCTGACCCAATGCGTCATTTCTGGTGAAGAGCACTTGGAACTCGTCGAAGAGAAGCAGGATCCGAGGCACCTTGTCGCCTGTGCTCGCGCGCAGCCCTTCGACGCCGGTGTGGCCACCTCCGGTTGCGCGCAGGAGTTCGGCCCGGCGGCTGATCTCCTTCTGCACGGATTCGAGGACGTTGAAGCCGAACTCACGATCAGACTCGATCGCGATGACCTTCGCGTGAGGAAGCTTGTGCTCGGCGTACGCCTTGAACTCAACGCCCTCCTTGAAGTCGATCAAGTACAGCTCCAGCTCTTCGGGGCCGTAGAGCGTGGTCAGTCCTGCGATGTAGGTGTGTAGGAGGGTCGACTTTCCTGAGCCGGGCCGTCCAACTAGCAGCGCGCCAGCGTGGTCTGTGGAGTCGAACCCGAGGATGGCGACGTCGCGTGCGCCCTTCTGTCCGATGGGGGCGAACAGTCCTCGCGCGCTGTCGTCCATCCACCATGTCGATGGGTCGGACGCTCGGGTCGAGATGGCGGCGGACCCTAGCTCTGGTCGCAGCCCTCGGGCAACGTAATTGCTGTACAGGCCGAAGGTCTTCTCGAATGAGACTGCCGACTGAGAACGCTCGATGCTTGCCCTACCCACGAGGTCGACAACTCGCTTCGCGTTGCTGTCTGCACGTGGCAAGCTCTCGTGACGGAAGGCAAGGGCAAGGGCGTAGCCGTTCACGCTTTCAGTGAAGCTGGCCGACAAGTCAAGGCGTGTCATAAGCTGCTCGACCTCGCCGGGTCGGACACCGTGGGGGGAAGCGCTCGACGGATCGTGTGCAATGAGCGTGTAGACCCCGCACCTCGGCCCGTTTCGGACGATGTTCTTGAGGCGCTCCATGGACCTTTCGGTCAGGCCCTGGGGGAAGCCGAACAGCACCACCAGTCTGTAGGGTTCCGCAACCTCGCCGGCGTCTGCGTTGAACTCATCGATCGAGGCGTAGGTGGTTCGCAGGTATTTTTGAACGACCAGTTCGATGTGCGCTGAAACTTCTTGAAGCCTTGTTTCGAGGTCCTCGGCCGATGTCCAGACCTTTCCCCCGATGAGGTCCGCGTCGTACTCGGCTAGGTCGAGGAGGTCTCCAGCTGACTGACCCAAGCCGACGGGATCGAAGATGCACATCTGCAGCTCGCCTGGTGCGACGGAGACGAGGTGGCGCAGCATCAGGCTTCGCACGAAGGCCGACAAAGCTTCCTGGTCGGTGCTGCGGGCGATGAGGTTCTCGTGAAGGGTTGTAGCCCACGGGAGGGCAATCTCCGCACCGAATGTCGCATTCGGCCCTAGCTGCGGGTCGGCGCGGGGCGAGAGGGATCCTCCAAGTGCGTGCCTGAGTCGGGTACCTGGCTCCGGAGGCAGCCAGCTCTGCCAGATCTCGCTGGCCCAGGGTTGGAGGATTGGCGGGAGTCCGCGAACCACCGTCGCTGCCGTTTCCCGTGCCGGGGCAAGTTTCTGCACTCCTTCCTCGGCCAATCTAGCTGCGTGGCGCTCCTGAGCGGCAGAGGCGTCTACGCGGCGCGACACGGCGTTGTCGAGCGCTGCTTCCATGGCCCCTAGGCGTCGCGCGAAACGGCCCAAGGCTTCGGCGCCTTCTCTCCTTGGGGCGCTGGAGAAGAGTTTGTCACGGGCCTGCCGGAGGGAGGCCCACGCAGTCCTGATATCCGCGTCGAAGGCTTGAGCATGAATGGCGGAGAGCTGCATTGGGCTTCCCGGTTGCGGGCGAGAGACCCAGTTGTCCGGGTCATGACTCAACGCGGTTGTCAAGAAGCTGCCCCGCCCCGTTCGCGGCGGCCGGGGCGTGCCGAACTCCTTACAGACGTTATTAAGCTGTTCGGATCGCTCTGCCACGGCGTGTTCCAGGGCGACGGCCTGTGCTTGGAGGGTCTCAAGAATCGTCTGATCGGCCAACCATGATTCACTGAGCGCGCGACGCGCGTCGGCGAGGACCTCCCACAGGGCGACTAAGTGTGACCAGCCGTCGGACCCCTTGGTTGGCTCGCTGGTCTCGACTACCTGCTCCGGTACCGCGTAGTTGCCGCCGAGGAGGTCGATCATGGTGCCCGCACCTTCGTGACCTAGGTCGCGCGCGCGACGAAAGGCGTCCAGCGCCCCGTCAACGTCGCCTAGTCCGTATCGAGTCGAGGCCAGACCATAGGCCGCGTTAGCGTCGCCCGCGTCGGCTCCCTCCTTGTAGTACACGGCCGCCGTCTCCAGGTCGCCCTCCGTCTCGAGCACCCGGCCGATCGCCCAGCATGCCTCGGTGTCGCCGTTGCTTCGAGCGTCGAGCAAATACCTCTTGGCTGCTTCGGTTTCCCCGTTCTGCGCCAGCATCAGCCCGAGGTTCAGCACGGCCATGGTGCTGCCTGCAGCGATGGCGCGTTCGTAGGCCTCCCGGGCGGCACTGGCGTCTCCTGAGTCGTTTAGCAAATTGCCAAGGCACATGGCCGCTTCACGGTGGCCCCGAGCCTCGCCGCGAGCGAATGCCTCGCGAGCGAGCTGGTCGTAGCCAGTTCTATGCAGAACTTGACCGAGCAGAACGGCGGCGTCAGCGCTGCCAAGTTCGTCGGCTTGGCGGTATGCCGCCGTTGCGCCTCCTTGATCCCCGCTGGCCTCACACGTGGCCGCCCACTGCAGCAGCTCGTTCTCGTTCATCACGCGCTCTCTGTGCGCTCAGTCGCCACCGGTTGCGAGGGGGCCATCGCCTAGCAGCTGCTGCAGACCCGCGAGGAGTGCGCCCTTCGTCACTGGCGCTTGAATTGTCCGTTCCACCACGGAGAAGTCACCCGGAGCGCGGGTCGCCGCAGTTTGGGCGTGCTGGGCGATGAGACGGTAGCTCTCGTCGGACGGCACGACATAACCACATCGTCGCGCGGCGGCCACGTCGAAGGAGACCTGGTTGACCACGGTCCAAGCGAAAAAGAAGATCCGGGCGGCGAGTTCGTAGTCGCGCATCTCCACGGCCTGTTCACTGACCCGCGCCCACGTTTGCCATGGACGTTGGAACAGTTCGCCGAAGTTTGTCCCTGAATAGTCGAGATTGGGTCCTTGCGTCGCGTCACCGATCCGGCCGAATCGCTCGAGCGCCTCCCAGAACACGTCATCGCTCGCCTGTCCGACGATGCTGGTCCACTGCTCCATGAAGGCGCGTGCTTCCGTCATGAGTGCCGACGTGACCTCGGGTGGACGCCAGGAAGCCGGGGGTGCCCCAGAATTCAAGACGGCATCTGAGGTCGTCGTGGTCTCTTGGGAGAGCGTTCCACGCAGGAAGTTGAGCATGGTGTTGCCGAAGAGGCGTCCCTCCTCGGTTTCCGCACTGAGGCCCTCCAGCATCCACACGTCCATCCGTTGCAGCGGACCGAACACGATCTGAAAACGGCCCGAGCGTTGCGTCTGAAGTTGCGCGATGGAAACGTCGCGCGCCAGGACCGTGACCTCGCGTTCGGACGGCAGGGCGATCGCGATTCGTGATCCGTCCCCCATAAGCAGAGCCGGGGCGCCAGTCCTTGGCGTGTGCCCTTCCATAACCGTCGCTTCGTCAACACGCCACAGAAGTTGGCTGTTGGCGAGGTCGACTCCCGCACGCGCGGCAGCCGCTTGCCACATTGGGTGGCTGCGCAGCCCGGTGAGAGGTAGGTCGACGAAACTAGGGAGTTTCGGCCCTCGGCTCGAGAAAAGACCCATCGTGCTCCCTTTCCAAGGAGGCCCCCGCGAGCCACGCCTCAGGCGGAAATCTATGGGCCGACCGGGTCGCCCACAAGGGGGTCGCCAACGTTCGGTACGCCGCCATCCGCCTTCTGGCCCACCTCCGGGGACTGCTCCACGCGCTGGTAGGTCGGGTCAGCCGCGCCTGCATGGCCGGCGTAGCCATGATTGCTTGGTACTCGCCGTGGGCCACCGGCCCAGTGCGTTGCAAGAGTCGGCTGCCGGTTGACAAGGGGTTGAGCCACCGAGGTGCGTCTGCGTTGAACCGAGGACGGCGCGCCAGCGCCGCCCGCAGGTCTGGCCGAGCGAAGCGAGGCCCTTGACCTAGTAGAGGTCAACTCGGCAAAAGTGCGAGGCGCACTTGGGATCGGTGTTGGCCCGGGAATTGCACAGGCGGCAATCAGACACAGGTCCGCCCCTCGCGTTGGCCTAGGGACACAGGGCCGTGAACCGAACCGTGGAACGCCGATGGCCCTGGGCAAGAAGTGGCATTCTTCTCGCATCGGGTCGCCGAGTGTGAGGGGTCAAGGTTGCCGGACCACAAGAACAGGCGCGAATCGATCAACTTTCGCGTCTGGCTCCTTCTCGGTCTGGGGACTGTCACCGGAGGCGGCCTAGCCATCGAGTACGTCGGACACGGCGAGTACGCGAAGGGCCTCCTTGCCGGCCTGTTCTGCGCAGGATGCCTGCTCGGTCTCTGCTGGGCCTTTGACGACGCGTAGCTCCGCCTCAGGAGGTGCCCATCTCGCGGCGCAATGACGCATCTTGAGATGAGTCCGTGCGCCGCATGTTGACTTGGGGGTGATGGGCCTACCAAATCCCGGGGATTAGGCGGGCCCTTCCCGCGGCGTACTCGCGGTAGCCGGGCAGCGAACTAAGAAGGGCGGCCTCCTCTACGCGAATCCTGGCTGCAATGCCGATGAAGGGCAGGACGATCAAGGATGCAAGGGACAGCCAATTGCCCACAGCTAGCCCCAGCCCAGCCACGGTCATCAGCAGTCCGGTGTAGGAGGGGTGGCGCACCCACCGAAACGGGCCGCCGTCGACCACCCGTTGATCCTCACGCACCCTGACTACGACGGTGAAGGAGGGACCCAAGGTGAGCACGGCCCATTGTCGAAGCGCGATTCCACACCAGATGAGGAGAACCGCGACGGCGAGGAGGAGCCAACTGCCGGGGATCTCCCACCCCTCGGCGGTGGCGGAGAACCAGCCGGCCAAGATGCCGCCTGCTGCGATGCCCGCGACGACGGCCAAGATGCTGCCGCGGTCCACGCGTGTGCTCTGTGAGATGTTCGTCTTTCGTAGCCGCACGAAGACCTCGCCGACGGCGAGGGCCACCAGGCTGGCGACGAGCACGGCCCGAGCGATGGGTGATCCGGCGATCAAGGCCTCCACGTGATCAGTGTGGACGAGCGTGCAAGTCGTGGCCGAGCAGCCTCGCGAGCCGCGCGACTACACCTTGCTTCCCACTCATGAGCTGCTTGCCGCCCATCCCTACCTACCCTCCGGGTGCGGCGGATAGGCCGCGCGATGACGCACCCTTGGCCGCCTCCGTCGAACCGGCGCGACTGCAGGCGAGGCGTCCGCGATTCTGCCCCCTCATCGGTTTGACTAAGTCGTGATCGAGTGGAAGTTGACGCACGGCGACCGTGACTATCGGGTGCGCGCGGTCAAGCGCGGCCTCCTTCTGCGGGACAATGGCGAAGGCGAGAACGGACTCGGTGAGGCTCTGATCTCTTTTCTCTACGAGCGTCTGCTCAGCCTCGGGTCGCAGTACAAGGTAGGGGTGCTGCTCGAGACTCGCCGCGATGAACTGGGGTGGGCGCCCAACCGGCTTCAGCTGCTCTATCGCGAGGTCTTGCCCAAGGGCGCCGATCCACGCCAGCGGGTCAGCGAGCTACGGGAGCTGGTCCAACGTGGCCACTTTGACGCCTGGAGCGGACGACAAGAGAACCTCGGTCTGGATGGGGCCTGACACTCCTCGCTGAGTCATCAGTGCGGGCCGTCGTCCTGAAAGTCGCGAGACGGCCAGCCCCGCCCAACCCGGACCCACCCTCAGGTCAGACCCTGTGGCGCCCCCGGGCAACTGGTCGAGGGCCGGAGGAAGCCGTCAGGGCCTCTCACCTGGCCACCCCAAGCCCGCCCACGGGAACGTCCCGGATACGCAACTCTGATTCGAGGCGGGTCAACGCCTCGGATGAGAACACCCGCAAGCCAAGGTCACGGTAGGACCGTCCGCTGCGAGGCACCTCCCCAGCGGTTCCGTACAAGGAACCCACTGGCTCAAGGAGCAGCGGCGCCCAGCGGCGCGCCTCGGGCGAAACGGCAACTAGGAGCCGGAGCTGGGCATTCACCGGGACGGCCAATGGGGCCAGGACCGCGGTGTCGCGCGAGATGGAACTGGCCCGCGGGCCGAGCCACGCAAGGTCGATGTCGGCCCACCGGATGACGATCTCGGATCGCAGGACGGCCGGCGATGAGATGCGTAGGACATCCGGGTCGAACGCCAGCCGAGACGGCGTCATGATCCACCTCGCCGTCACGACCGCGTTGGCGCCGGCGTACGCGGCGACAGCCAAGAGCGGAATCCCGACCCATAGGGAGCCCGAGACCGCAACGTAGCTGCCCAAGGAAGCCAACCCCACGATCAGGGCCGTCATCGCCAGCACGTAGGCCACGCCCAGAACCCTGACGACCACGTAGCCAACTCCGATCGCCGCAGTCCCCGACCCGTCGCCGGATACTAGCCACTGATTCGCTCTGAGCAAGTGGGTTCGACCGTGCGTGGAACGCGCTCCTTGACCGCCCCGCCGGGCGGACTTAGCTGCCGACAACACCCTCACGCGGCGGAAAGACTCACCAGACTCGCGGCGGATAGGCCGCATGTCGGACCGCGAGCGCTCATGGCAACTTCGACGGCGTGGATGGCGCAGCGGCACTGGGTGTTCACCGTCCGACGCCGATGGGTCCCGCGGAAGCAGGATCCACTAGAGGCGCGGACGCTGGCAGGCACGTTGGAGCTTTCCTCCTGGGCAGCCGGCATGCTGTGCGGGTGCGTTCACGCAAGCATCAAGTGGTCCTCGTCTGGGGGGTTCTCGTCATCGGTGGCGTTGCCGCCGCGCTGGGCTACTACGCCTCGTCGACGGCTTTGGTGTCAGAGCCACCGTCGAGGGGTTTCGACGGCTGGGTTGCGCTCTTACAGCCTGCTTCAGCGGTGGAAGCGGATGTTCAGGTGCAAGTGACCGCTTCCGCACTCAGTCGAGGTTCCGAACCAGTCATGGCCTATTCAGTGAGCATGTGCGGCGGTGATGACTTTCACGGGTTCCTGTTAGTCGGAGGACTTGCTCGACTGCAGGGGGCGCAGGTGTCAGGGGCCCCGGGAGGGGTGCGAAACCTATCTGAGGCTGAACTCTCCGTCGAGAACATGGGTAACGGAACCACCACTACCTACGGCCGAGTCCAAATCATCCAGATTGACATCTCTGACCTGCCGGCGTGCTTGGCCTCAACCCCAAAGGATGAGTTCGGGGGCGTAGGGATGCGGGTCGAGGGCACTGCAGAAGCCCCGGTCGTCTCTGTCTCGGAGAACGTTTTCATCCGGGGCGCAGTTGAGCGGTGGTCTATGCCCTACGTCGGCAACTTTCCGGGTGCTGGTCAGCAACTGGGCGTGTTCCGCATCGAGGGCGGCATCCGGGGTGAGTACATCAGGCCGAGGTCGATGGCCGTAGCCGTCGACGCAGGACGCACCCCTCTGGGGCTGGAGGTGACTGACGCCCGACCACCGGTCGAGCGTGCAGACCTAGCTTCTTGGCGTCAGGCAGTCCCTTTCCAAGGCACTGCGAAGGTGCGCGACGTCAGGCGTCAGGCTGAGCTCCAGCGATGGAGTGTCGTCTCTGCCATCGGACTAGCCGTGTTTGGCTCGATCGTTGCTTCGATGATTTTCGAAGCAGTGCGACCAAGCGCGAAATCACTGGAGAGCTCTCAGCATGTCGCTCAAACCTCGGGGCCACCGGCGGTCGAGCGGCCCCAACAGGCCCGCATGAGGCCAACGTTCGTCCTTGCTGCCATCGCTGGCTACGTCATCGGTCGACTCCGCGGGCGGTTGCGCCGATAGCGACCAACTTTGCCGGAACAGCAATGCCGTTCGGGTCCCGCCCATAGGCCGCCGTCGATTGTGCACGCGGGGATCGGATCGAGCCGTCGTCAGAACGCTTCGTCGGTCGGACGGGCAACTGGCGGCGCTGAGACGCAAGCCGACCCAGTTTGGTACGTAGCCAAGTGGCGGACGCGTGTGTACGACCCCGACTCCGAGTCGCCCTGAGTCACCTAACCTCGACGGATGCAAACGCTCGGGATTGACCTAGCCGCGCAGCCCGAGAAGACGGGCATCGCGTGGCTGGAGTGGACCTCTGGCGGAGCCCGCGTTACCGAACTCGCCGTCGGAGCCTCAGACGAAACGCTGCTGCAAGGGATGGCCACAGCAAACAAGACCGGAATTGACTGTCCGCTCGGTTGGCCCAGAGAGTTCGTCGCATTCGTCTCAAAGCACCAGCACGACCATGTCGACGTGGAGCCTGGCCTGGCGGCAGATTGGCGGAGAAGGCTCTCCTTTCGAGTCACTGACCTGCACGTCAAGAGCACCGTTCCTGGGGTTCAGGGACTCAGTGTCTCGAGCGACCGCATCGGAGTAACCACCATGCGGTGCGCCGCGCTCTTGTCGCAGCTGGCGGTACTAGGCGACCCAGTTGTTCGTACCGGCAGCGGTCCTGTCACTGAGGTGTACCCAGCCGCATCGCTGGTTCGGTGGGGCTTCAGCCACAAGGGCTACAAAGGCACGAAAGCGAAGATCCGCCGCAGCGAACTGGTGGACGAGCTCTTGATTGCCGCGCCCTGGCTCGATCTTGGCTCGTATGAGAGCCTCTGCCGGGCAACAGACGATGCCCTCGATGCAGTACTCGCCTCTTTGACAGCCCGTGCAGCTGCGATTGGGCTGACGGACCCCATCCCTGTCGAAGACCAGCGAGCTGCCGAGATCGAAGGTTGGATCGCTTTGCCGGCCAACGGCACCCACCTTGCTCACCTGCTGGCACCACGCTGAGCTCAACGCGGCGAAGTGACGCGACATCTGTCCTCGCCCGAAGACCTGGCGGTAGAAGCGCCTAGGCCTCGGCGCCCGGCAAGCGCTGGATAGCGGGACCGGCGGGATTCAGCGTCGCGTACGGGAGGCCCGTCGAAGGGCCGCCGGCCCAGACACCGTGGCGGCTCTGCGAAAGGCCGCCCTGTACTCGGGCTGCCCGAGAGCAAGGTCTTCAAGGTCCCTGTTCTGATCCCGCTCCTCTTGTGCGTCGCGAACTGGCGGGAGTTGCAGGGCCTCGTAAAGTCGGAACCTGTTCAGCTGGATCCATGCGCTCAACGCTCGCCCGTAACTGTCTGCCGCGGCTACAGCGCCGCGGTAGGAGAGGAAAGCGCCACAGAGGGGCAGAAGCGCCACCAAGAGCCATACCCCGTGCGGCCAGTACAGAACGAATGTGAGCCCGAACATCGCCAAGCACGTGCCCACCATTCGCACGGCCAAGTCCATTGCGTTGCGCTGGTCCTGAACGTACGCCGTCTGTGAGGGTTCAGCGACCATGCCTATATGGTTCGCCCAGAGAATCAAATCAAGACCGACCGCGCCCCCCGCGACCCCCTCGTACTTGCGGAGTACATTTCCGAGTCTTGTAGGCATCACATTCTCATGCAATTGCGGATAGGTGCCCAGCGCGATTTTGGTCGCGCGGTATTGCACGCTCGCACCTAGCAGCGGAGCCAGTCCGCCGGCATCCATCACATCGGCCCAGTTGAGGTCGTCCCCCGCCTTGAGCCCCAGTCCGCCTTTGGTCCGGCGCACCCTGTCGTTGGCGTAATCCTTCGACTCCTCGAGTTGCTGCCGGCGGCGAAGATGACGAGCTATGTGTCGCTCTTGCATCGCCGACCCAAGGGCTCCTGGCCCCCAGTAGCCCTCCAAGGCTTGGACGGCTAGGAACTGGAGAGGATGGGTGACTACGGCGATCACCAACGAAGTCAGGATGAGCCCAAGGCCGAGAGCGGCTGCCTCTGCCGGCGTCTCCGTGGTCAGCCCGGAGAGGTCGGGCGGGCCCTCCCACGGTTGGGATACCAAGAGCAGGTACGACCAGACAGTGAAGAAGAAGGACGGGACAACCGAGACAACTCCGAAGTAGCGGCCGATCGTTGAAGTCGTTCCGAGTGTGGGGTCGTTGGTTAGCGTCAGCACGCGGTGCTCATCAGCCCTGGGCCGGATCGGTGGGCGGCTGGGCGTTCCCTAGCTGGTCTGCGGCCGACCGGTCAATCCTGCAGTTGCTGGTGCATGTGTAGACCGAGCCAATCAGTTCCACAGTGTCCAGCCCCCACAAGTTGGTCCACTTCGAGTGAGAGTTCTCCGGGTTTGACCG
>OEIU01000050.1_pt1 | contig 105121 bp, 100 predicted proteins | sample 1539221 | NCBI WGS metagenome assembly OEIU01 (sample SAMN03792071, study PRJEB22550) | activated sludge metagenome | feature: wastewater treatment plant; material: activated sludge; isolation source: Wastewater treatment plant of a petroleum refinery complex | place: Argentina: Zarate... | reverse complement strand
CGGAGGGCGCGGCCATGATCCGCTCCAAGGGCGAGGCAGGGACCGGCGACGTCTCGGAGGCGACGAAGCACATCCGCACGATCCTCGGCGAGATCAACGCGCTCAAGTCGAAGTCGAAGGATGAGCTGTACGTCGCCGCTAAGGAGCTCCAGGCACCGTACGACCTCGTTGCGGAAGTCGCCGAAACCGGAAAACTCCCCGTCGTCCTGTTCACCGCCGGCGGCGTCGCGACCCCGGCCGACGCCGCGCTCATGATGCAGCTGGGCGCCGACGGCGTGTTCGTGGGATCCGGAATCTTCAAGTCGGGCAATCCAGCACAACGCGCCGCCGCAATTGTCAAGGCGACGACGTTCTACGACGATGCTGCGGTCCTCGCGGAGGTGTCCAGAGGCCTCGGAGAGGCGATGGTCGGGATCAACGTGTCCGATCTGCCCGCACCGCATCGGCTGGCCGAGCGCGGCTGGTAGGTCACGAAAACGTCAGCACTGCGCATCGGAGTCCTCGCACTTCAGGGTGATTTCCGCGAACACCTCACGGTTCTTCGCGGTTTCGGGGCGGATGCCATTCCGCTTCGCCGCGCGAGCGAACTGCCCGAAATCGACGGGCTCGTCATCCCCGGCGGCGAGTCAAGCGTCATGGACAAGCTTTCCCGCACGTTCGGGCTTCGCGACCCGCTGAAGCAGGCCATCGCGTCAGGGCTTCCCGTGTATGGCACGTGCGCCGGCCTCATCATGCTCTCCACGAACATCCTGGACGGCATTGAAGGGCAGAAGAGTCTCGGCGGAATCGACATCGACGTGCGGCGGAACGCGTTCGGTTCGCAAACCGATTCCTTCGAGGTCGACCTCGACGTCCCGGCCATCGGCGCACCGCCGCTCCACGCGGTGTTCATCAGGGCGCCCGTCGTCGAACGGGTCGGTTCGACGGTGACGGCGCTGGCCACGCTCGATGATGGCCGCGTCGTCGCGGTCGAACAGGGCAGCCTTCTCGGAACGTCCTTTCATCCGGAAATGACCGAGGACCACCGCTTCCACAGGTACTTTCTGGAACGGGTGCGCGCGAACCGCTGAGCTCCCTGCGCGCGGTGCCATGCTGGGGGCATGAAAATCTACTCGGACTATCCGGCACGCCGCATCCTGCAAATTCTGGTGGACATCCTTGCCGTCGCCCTGATCTGGTTCGGAATCTGGCTCGGAACCTTCGTCGGGTCGGCGATCGCGACCGCCGCGGAGGTCGGGCGCCAGCTGGAGTCAGCCGGGGCCGGGTTTCGGGGCGCCATGACGGATGTTGCGGGCGTGCTCGAAAACGCTCCGTTCATCGGCACGGCGATCCGCCAGCCGTTCGACGCCGCGAGCGGAACGGGGGGAATCCTCGAGAGCATGGGGCAGACCACGGCATCCTTCATCACGACGACAGCGTTCGTCGTCGGCGTCGTCGTCGGGGCAGTGATCGTCCTCGCCGTCGGCTGGTTCTGGCTGACGAGGCGGATCCGATTCGCCCGGCGTGCGACGCAGGCGAGCCGCCTGGCGAAACTCGACGACGGGCCGGACCTGCTCGCGCTCCGGGCGCTCGTGACGGGCACGAGGACGGAACTTGCCGCGGCGGATGCGCGTCCGGTTGAAGCGTGGCGTTCCGGCGATCTGGAGGCCATCCGCAGGCTTGCCGGGATCGAGCTGCGGAGGGCGGGCGTGCGGATCGCCGGATAGAATCGACTAACCAAACGAGAGGTGTGCGGTGTTGATGGTGAGGAGCGCGTCGTGAGTGGGCATTCGAAGTGGGCGACCACCAAACACAAGAAGGCCGTCATCGATGCGCGTCGCGCGAAGTCTTTCGCGAAACTCATCAAGAACATCGAAGTCGCCGCCAAGATCGGCGGAGCGGACCTCTCCGGCAACCCGACGCTCGTGGACGCCATCCAGAAGGCGAAAAAGACGAGCGTGCCCAACGACAACATCGATCGCGCCGTCAAGCGCGGCGCAGGGCTCACCGGCGAGTCGATCGACTACCAGACGATCATGTACGAAGGGTACGGCCCGAACGGCGTCGCCCTCCTCGTGGAGTGCCTCACCGACAACCGAAACCGTGCTGCCGCTGAGGTGCGGACCATCATGTCCCGCAACGGCGGGACCATGGCCGATCCGGGAAGCGTCGCCTACAACTTCAACCGCAAAGGGGTCATCTCGATCACGAAGGCGGACGGGGTCACCGAGGACGACATCCTCATGGCCGTACTGGATGCCGGCGCAGAGGAAGTCAACGACCAGGGCGGTGGATTCGAGGTCATCACGGATCCCTCGCACCTGGTGGCTGCCCGGACCGCGCTGCAGGAGGCAGGGATCGACTACGACTCCGCGGAAGCGGAATTCGTGCCCAACGTGAGCGTGGAAGTAGATGCCGAAACGGCCAGAAAAGTCTTCCGCCTCATCGACGCGCTCGAGGACAGCGACGACGTGCAGAACATTTTCGCGAACTTCCACATCCCGCCCGACGTGCAGGCGGTGCTGGATGCCGACGACGAGTAATCCCTGAGCTGCGCATGACGCTTCGCGTGCTGGGCATCGACCCCGGATTGACCCGGTGCGGTGTCGGCGTCGTCGATGTGTCGCCGGACCGCACAGCCACCCTGGTTGCCGTGGATGTCATCCGGACGGACAAGGCCGCCCCGCTTGAGCGGCGCCTTCTGGATATCGGAGCCGGGCTTGAGGCGATTCTCGACGAGTTCGAACCGGCCGCGGTCGCACTCGAGCGGGTATTCGCCCAGCAGAACCTCCACTCCGTCATGGGCGTGGCCCAGGCCAGCGGCGTGGCATTGCTGCTGTCGGCGCGGCGCAACCTTTCTGTCGGCCTTCACACGCCGACCGAAGTGAAGGCCGCGCTCACCGGGCACGGGGGCGCGAACAAGAAGCAGCTCGGCGCGATGGTCGCCCGGATCCTCCGCCTCGATGCCGTACCGACACCGGCCGACGCGTCGGATGCGCTCGCCCTGGCGATCTGCCACGCCTGGCGGCAGGGTTTCGCGCCGCCCGCGCCCACCGGGACCCTGACTCCCGCACAGGAGGCGTGGCGCGCCGCTGAACGGTCGACGGGAAGGACACCGGCCCGCCCTAGGCTGGACGAATGATCGCGTCGCTGAGTGGAACCGTGCTTGCCGTGGCAGGCACGACCGTGATCATCGAGGTGGGGGGAGTGGGTCTGCAGGTCGCGGTGACCCCGGCGCACGCGCAGGAACTTCGGATCGGCTCCGAGGCGAAACTCCGCACCGCACTCGTGGTGCGGGAGGACGAACTCGCCCTGTACGGCTTCGCCGGCGACGAGGGCAAGGAAGTTTTCGACCTCCTCCGCGGAGTGAGCGGAGTCGGCCCCAAGTCGGCCATGGCGGTGCTCGCCGCACTCGCTCCGGCAGAGATCGCCGCCGCGGTCGCGAACGAGGATGATGCGGCGTTCCGCAAGGTTTCTGGCATCGGCCCCAAGACGGCAAAACTCATCGTGGTTTCGCTCGCCGGGAAAATGAAGGCCACTGCGGCCAGCGGCGACCGTGTACCGGGCGCTGCGCCAACCATCGCACACAACGTGATCATCGCCCTCGTCGGCCTCGGCTGGTCGGAGCGGGTCGCCGCACAAGCGGTCGACGACGCCATCGCGACAGCAGCGGAGAGCGAGCGGGAGTCGGTGCCTCACTTGCTTCGCCACGCACTCGCCCAGCTTGGGCCAACCTCGAATCAGGGGTCACGATGACTCCTGACGACGACCAGCCCTCGGCGATCGTGCGGCCGATGCCGGAGTCCGACGTCGAGCTCGCATTCGAGGGAGCGCTTCGGCCGAAAACGCTCGCCGAATTTGTCGGACAGCAGAAAGTGCGGGCGCAGCTGCAACTGCTCCTGGATGCCGCGCGGATGCAGAACCGCGCTCCCGACCACATCCTGCTCGCCGGGCCGCCGGGGCTCGGCAAGACGACCCTCGCCATGATCGTGGCCGAGGAGAGCGGGCGCCCGCTGCGCATCACGAGCGGCCCCGCCATCCAGCACGCGGGCGACCTCGCCGCCGTTCTCTCGTCCCTGCTGCCCGGAGAAATCCTGTTCATCGACGAAATCCACCGGATGGCCCGCTCCGCCGAGGAAATGCTGTACCTCGCGATGGAGGATTTCCGCATCGACATCATGGTCGGAAAGGGCGCAGGGGCCACGTCGATCCCTCTCGACCTCGCCCCCTTCACCCTCATCGGAGCCACCACCCGCTCCGGTTTGCTCCCGAATCCGCTGCGGGACCGGTTCGGGTTCACCGCGCACCTGGAGTTTTACGAAACGGTCGAGCTCGAACAGGTGCTTGTGCGTGCAGCCGGATTGCTCGCGCTCGACGTCGACGCGAAGTCGACCACGGAGATCGCCGGGCGCAGCAGAGGAACCCCGCGCATCGCGAACCGGCTGCTGCGCCGGGTGCGCGACTATTCGCTCGTGCACGACTCCGACGGGCTGGCCGCCGTGCGCGCGGCGCTCGAACTGTACGACGTGGACGAGTTCGGTCTCGATCGCCTCGACCGGGCCGTGCTGAGCGCGATCGTCAGCCGATTCGATGGAGGACCGGTCGGGTTGAACACGCTCGCGGTTTCGGTGGGGGAGGAAGCAGAAACGATTGAATCGGTGGTGGAACCGTTCCTCGTCCGGATCGGCCTGCTGACCCGAACTCCGCGGGGCCGGGTGGCGACGAAACAGGCCTGGCAACATCTTGGCCTCACCCGGCAGTCCAATGACCTCTTCGGTGATGACCTATAATTCAATCTGGCCATAACACCCTCGCGATGTCCTGTCGCGCTGAAAACTCGTGAATCGGCTACGCACACAACCCCGGAAGGCCTAACGCCACCATGGATTACACCCTCATTCTTATCGCGGTCGTCTTGGCCGTGTTTATTTTCTTCCAGTACCGCAGCTCGAAGAAGCGCCAGCGGGATGCCGCTGAGCGTCTGGCGACCCTGCTTCCGGGCGTTGAGGTCATGACGAACTTCGGCCTGTACGGCACGCTCGTGTCCATCGATGAAGACGACAACATGGCGTATGTGGAAGTTGCCCCGAAGACGGTCATCAAGCTTCACCGCCAGGTTCTGTTGAAGGCCGTCGACCCGGTCGTTCCGGAGGAGCCGACAGAGGATGCAGAGGCCGCACCCGAATTGAACACGTCGAGCTCGACGCCGATGGCGGAGCCGGAATTCGGCGAGCGCACGAAGAAGCCGACACGCAAGAAGCCTTCGGCCGACTCCGAATAGTCGCCGGACATCCCTTTTACCTGTTCCCGTTAGAAAGCAGAGTCACACGTGGCGGCACGCTCAACCCCGGTGAAGAAAGCATGGCGTTCGCTCACCTGGCTCATGGTGATCATCGTCGCGCTCATTGCAATCAACGGGGCCGGGGTGCTGTTCGCCAAGGGAACGTGGCTGCCGCAACTCGCGCTCGACCTCAAGGGTGGAACGCAGATCATCCTCGCCCCCAAGCTGGCGAGCGGCCAATCGGTCAGCACCGACCAGCTCAATCAGGCCGTGTCCATCATCCGCCAGCGCATCGATGCCGCCGGGGTTTCCGAATCGGAAATCAATACCCAGGGCAACAAGAACGTCGTGGTATCGCTCCCGGGCATCCCCGATCAGGCCACGATCGACCGGATCGAGTCCTCGGCGAAACTGGAGTTCAGGGCGGTTATCCAGTCTGACGCCGCAGCCGTGTCGACGGTGGGCAATACTCCGTCCCCCACGCCGTCGCCCGGGGCTTCCGATTCCGCGGCGCCCTCTGCCTCCCCTGCGCCCGAGCCGTCCGTGAGTCCGAGCAATGGGAGCGACCCGGCGTGGGTGACCCCCGCGCTTCAGAAGGAATTCGACTCGTTCAACTGCGCGAGCCTCGACAAGGCCAACACGAACGTCGCCCCCGCCGACAAGCCGCTCATCACGTGCGAAATCAACGGCACCCTGAACGACGCGATTCCCGACTACAAGTACATCCTCGGCCCCGTCGAGGTTTCCGGTGAGCGGATCAAGGACGCCACAAACGGGCTCGTCGCCAACAGCCAGGGCGTGAGCACGAACCAGTGGGGCGTCAACATCGTGTTCGACGCCGAGGGTGCCAGGGAATTCGGCACGGTCACGACCCGCCTCTTCGGCCTCACCGGCGCTCGCCACCAATTCGCGATCGTGCTTGACGGAAAGGTCATTTCGGCGCCGACGGTCAACGCCGTCATTACGGATGGCAAGCCGCAGATCACCGGGTCGTTCACCCAGGAAACGTCCAAGACCCTCGCCGACCAGCTCAAGTTCGGCGCCCTCCCGATCGGCTTCCTGGTCCAGAGCAAGGACACCATCACGGCGACGCTCGGCACGACCCAGCTCCTCAGCGGCCTCCTGGCCGGAGCAATCGGGTTGATCCTCGTCATCGGGTACTCGCTGCTGCAGTATCGAACCCTCGGACTCGTGACCGTCGCGTCCCTCGTCGTGGCGTTCTCCATCACGTACCTCATCGTGACCATTTTGGGCTGGCGGGAAGGGTATCGGCTGTCCCTTGCCGGCGTCGCGGGTTTGATCGTGGCGATCGGTATCACCGCAGACTCGTTCATCGTCTACTTCGAACGAATACGCGACGAGCTTCGGGATGGCCGGGTTCTGGTTTCCGCCGTCGAAGCGGGATGGAAGCGTGCCCTCCGAACGATTTTCGCCTCGGATGCCGTGAACTTCCTCGCCGCGATCGTGCTGTTCCTGCTCGCGGTCGGAAACGTCCGCGGATTCGCGCTGACGCTCGGGCTCACGACAATCGTCGACGTCCTCGTCGTGACAATGTTCACCCACCCGATGCTGCAATTGCTCGCGAACACCGAATTCTTCGGCGGCGGGCACCGGTTCAGCGGCCTGGATCCGCGCGCGCTCGGAGCCGTCTATCGCGGGCGCGCGCAGTTCCGCGAGCCCGTGCCCACCACGAAGAGCGGCAAGGGAATCGCAGCAGGCAAAGAGGCCGCACGCCGCCAAACGATCGCGGAACGCAAGGCGGCCGAACTCGCCGCGGCAAACCCCCAGAAATCGTCGGCACGAACCAAGGGGAAGGATTCCTGATGGCCAGCTTCTCCCAGTTCGGCAACGACCTGTATACCGGCAAGCGCTCGTACGATTTCGTCGGCAAGAAGTACCTCTGGTACACGATCGCGTTCGTCATGATCGCCTTGGCGCTCGGAATCACCCTGCTGAGGGGCGGATTCGAATTCGGCATCGAATTCAGCGGCGGTTCGCAATTCGAAATCAGCCGCACGACGAACCTGAACCAGAAATTCGCCTCGGATGCCGTAGTCAAGGAAGTTCCGTCCGCAAACCCCCGGGTGACGATCATTGGCGGCAACTCGGTGCGGATCCAGACCGACCAGTTGACGAACGCCCAGAACGACCAGGTGAGGGACGCGCTTGCCGCCGCGTACCAGCTCGCGCCAGAGGATGTGACCGCGTCGTACATCGGGGCTACGTGGGGGGCCGACATCACGAGTACCGCGATCCGCGGACTCATCACGTTCCTCGTGCTCGCCGCGATCGTCATGGCAATCTATTTCCGAACCTGGAAGATGTCGCTCGCGGCCATGATCGCGCTGCTGCACGACCTCGTGATCACGGCGGGAGTCTATGGAGTTCTGCAGTTTGAGGTGACCCCCGCCGCGGTCATCGGGTTCCTGACGATCCTCGGGTACTCGCTCTACGACACCGTCGTGGTGTTCGACAAAATTCGTGAAAATACGTCAGAGGACGGGGCTGACTCGCGCAGAACGTTCTCTGAATCCGTTAACCTCGCCGTCAACCAGACGCTCGTGAGATCCATCAACACGTCTGTTGTCGCGCTTCTTCCGGTCGGCGGGATCCTGTTCATCGGCGCTGCGCTCCTCGGGGCGGGGACGCTTCGGGACATTTCCCTCGCACTGTTCATCGGAATGCTCGTCGGCACGTACTCGACGATTTTCATCGCGGCACCGCTGTACGCTCACCTGCGCAGTTCGGAAAGCGCGATCAGCAAAAACGAGAAGAAGATCCTGCAGGCTCGCAGCAAGTCGGCGGTCACCGCAGAATAAGCCTCAGGAAACGCGGTCGACTCCCAGCGCTGAATGCTAGCTTTGCAGGGGAGGAGGCGCCATGACTGAGACGAAGCCTCCTGCGTCCGCGCCCGCCGCTGCGGATACCGCCATTGCGGAACCAGTCGCCGCGCCCGCGGGCCCGTCACGCAGAAACCTGTTGCCGAGGCTGTTTTCCAAAGCACAGCCGGCAGGGGCGGTTGACCGCCTCATCAAGACGGTGCGCACCCAGCACCCCAAAGCCGACCTCGGCATCATCGAGCGCGCATACCGGGCAGCAGATCGGGCGCACGAGGGCCAGCTACGCCGCAGCGGCGAACCGTACATCACCCACCCCATCGCCGTCGCGCAGATTCTCGCCGACCTCGGAATCGGCCCGGTGACGATCGCGGCAGCGCTCCTGCACGACACGGTGGAGGACACCGAATACACCCTGGAGCGGGTGCGGGAGGACTTCGGCGACGAAATCGCCATGCTCGTGGACGGTGTCACGAAACTCGACAAGCTCAAGTACGGGGACAGCGCGCAGGCCGAGACCGTGCGCAAGATGGTCGTCGCCATGTCGAAGGATATCCGGGTTCTCGTCATCAAGCTCGCCGATCGCCTGCACAACGCGCGGACCTGGGGTTTCGTTTCGCCGGAATCGGCTGCGCGCAAAGCTCAGGAAACACTGGAGATTTACGCGCCGCTGGCCCACCGCCTCGGAATCCAGGCCATCAAGTGGGAGTTGGAGGATCTGTCCTTCGCCGTGCTCTACCCGAAGCTGTACGTGGAAATCGAGGGGCTCGTGAAGGAGCGGTCCCCGCAGCGCGAAGAGTTCGTCCAGGAAGTGATCGCCGCGGTCACCGAGGACTTGAAAGCCGCGAAGATCCGCGGAACGGTTGCCGGCCGCCCCAAGCAGTACTACTCGATTTACCAGAAAATGGTGATTCGCGGCCGCGAGTTCGACGAAATCTACGACCTCGTCGGGATTCGCGTCCTGGTGAATTCCGTTCGCGATTGCTATGCGGTGCTCGGGGCAATCCACGCCAGATGGAACCCCATCCCCGGACGCTTCAAGGACTACATCGCCACGCCGAAGTTCAACCTCTACCAGTCGCTGCACACCACGGTGATCGGACCGCACGGCCGCGCGGTCGAACTGCAGATCCGCACGGACGAAATGCACCAACGGGCCGAATTCGGCGTTGCGGCGCACTGGAAGTACAAGGAGCGCGTGGCCGGAGGCAAGGGTGCCGACGGAGTTCTGGCACCCGACACCGACATGGCCTGGCTCGCGCACATCACCGACTGGCAGGCCGAAACCAGCGACCCCGGCGAATTCCTCGAGTCGCTGAGGTTCGAAATCGGTGCGAAAGAGGTGTACGTCTTCACCCCCCAGGGCAAGGTGATCGGATTGCCGGCCGGCGCGACCCCGGTGGACTTCGCCTACGCCGTGCACACCGAAATCGGCCACAGAACGATGGGGGCCAAAGTCAACGGCAGGCTCGTGCCTCTCGACAGCGTCCTGACCAGTGGCGAAGTGGTCGAAGTGTTTACCTCGAAGAATCCGGACGCAGGGCCCAGCAAGGACTGGCTGATGTTCGTGAAGAGCCCCCGCGCGCGCAACAAAATCAAGCAGTGGTTCACGAAGGAACGCCGAGAGGAAGCCGTCGAGCAGGGCAAGGATGCGATAGCCCGTGCCATGCGAAAGCAGAACATGCCGCTGCAGAAACTCATGAGCCAGAACTCGTTCAACGAAGTCGCGGCTCAAATGCGTTACGAGGATGTGTCTGCGCTCTACGCGGCGGTGGGTGAAGGGCACGTGTCCACCCAGTCGGTGCTGGAGAAGGTCGCCCAGAACCTGCAGTCCGAGTCGGAAAACGACGAGTCCGACTTTCCGATCCCGGTCACCGGGCGGGTGCGGCAACTGCGGAATGCCGAGTCGGGTGTTCTCGTTCGCGGCGCGCCGGACATCCTGGTGAAGCTGGCCAAGTGCTGCACTCCCGTGCCGGGGGACCCGATCGTCGGGTTCGTCACGCGCGGATCCGGCGTCTCAGTGCATCAGGCCGAGTGTTCGAATGTCGCCTCGCTCGTGGCCCAACCGGAGCGGATGATCGACGTCGAGTGGGCGCCGACCGCGAAAAACGTGTTTCGGGTTCAGATTCAGGTGGAGGCGCTCGACCGGGCCGGCCTGCTGTCGGACGTGACGAGGGTGCTTTCCGAGCACAAGGTGAACATCCTTTCCGCATCCGTGCAGACCTCCAGCGACCGTCTCGCGCTCAGCCGGTTCGTGTTCGAAACCGGGGACACGACCCACCTCGATCGAGTCCTCAACGCGGTACGGCGGGTGGACCAGGTCTACGACGTCTACCGGGTGAACGCAGGTTAGCCGCCGAGAGAGCTTTCCAGCCTGCCCAGCGCGAGGTGTTTGTTGGGCAGGTTTCTTCTGGCGTTGATGGTGGAAGCACACTCCGCAAGGCCGAATTTTCCGAGGGTGGCAAGCCGGGAAACGATCGTGGCGTGCTGCGTCGAGAAGTGCTCGGTGAATCGTGCGAGATCGATCGCGGTCCGCAATGCCGAGGTCACCGGCATCCCGCCGAGCACCGTCAGCTCCTCGTCATCGATGACCACTTCGCGGTAGATGATGAATCGCGTCGAAATCGGATGCAGACGAGTGCGGGAGTCCACGCACAACTGGAGGGGCCGCGGGATGTGGAGGGTGGCACCGAATATCCACGCGGCGGTGAGGCGCTCCGCGATGGTCCAGTCCGGTGCACCCGAAGCGACAGCGGCGGCGCGCTGGGAGACGCCCACCACGGTGTCGACGGGGCAGAACGCGTCGCCGACGCGCTGAAGTTCTCCGTCCAGCGTGGCGGAAATGAGCTCCTGCTCCGGAAGCTCGGCGCCGGAGAGCACGGTTGGGATGCGCATGGCTCCATGATGGAATGTGCCGCCGCCGCGTTCTCGCACGCGGGGGAAAAGTGTGGAAATCTGCGCATGTGGAAAGTCGGCGGGAACCGCCGCTCAGTTCAGGGCGTCGAGCCACGCCTTCTGGGCGTCGAGGGCTTCCTGCGCTTCGGCGATCTTCTTCGCGTCTCCGTCGGCAGTCGCGGATTCCAACTCCGTTTTCAGCCTGGCGATCGACTCCTCCAACTGGTTCGCGAGCCCCTCGCTGCGGGCCTTCTTTTCCGGGTTGTTTCGATGCCAGTAGTCCTCATCGAGTTTGCGCACAGCAGATTCGACCTTGCGCATCCGCTCTTCGACCGGTTTGACCTTGTCTCTGGGAACTTTGCCGATGCTGTCCCAGCGCGTCTGGATCGACAGGAGCGTCTCTCTGGCGACATCCCGGTCCTTTTCGGACAGCAGGGGTTCCGCCTCATCCAGCAGAGCGAGTTTCTTCTCCAGGTTCACACCAAATTCGGCATCGTCTCTCGCGTCGATTTCGGCTTTGGCCGCGTACAGCACGTCGCCTGCTGCCTTGAACCGCGCCCACAGCGAATCGTCCGCCTTCTTCCCCGCCCGTCCGGCGCGCTTCCAGTCGTCCAGCAGCGCGCGGTAGGCCGGGATACCCTCGACGCCCTTCGGCGCGAGCGCTTCCGCCTTCTCCACCAGTTCCTGCTTGCGGATGCGCACGTCCTTGTGCGCGGAGTCGAGTTCGGCGAAAAATGCTTTCCGATGCGTTTCGATTGTCGTCCGGGCAGCGCGGAAACGCTTCCACAACTCGTTGCTCTCGCTCTTCGGAAGCCGCGGGCCGTCGTGCTGATGTTTCTGCCAGCGCTCGAACAGCGCGTCGAGGCTCGCGCTTACCTGCTTCCACTGCACTTTCGAGAAATCCTGAGCGGACAGCGCCTCGACTTCTTCCACGAGCGCTGTGCGTTCGGCCAGTGCGGCCTCTACCGCGGCTTTTGCCTCGGCGGCCTGCTCCTCGGTGAGTTTGTCCACTGAACCCTGCAGGGCGTCCAGTCGCGCCTCGAGAGACGCGAGGTCGCCGACAGCATTGGCGTCGGCGATGGTCGCTCGCAGGCTCGCGACGGCCTTGCCGATTTCGCCGCCCGGCGTACCGCGCTTGATGCGCTGCTCCAGCAGGGTGACCTGACCGGCAAGCTCGGTGAACTTCCGTTCGAAGTAGGCGAGCGCTTCGTCGGGAGTGCCATCCGGATACTGCCCGACCGCACGTTCGCCGTCCGCCGTGCGCACGAAAACGGTGCCCGTCTCGTCGACGCGGCCCCACGGTGCCTGCGTATCCGCCACCTGTTCCATCCCTGTTGATTCGTCTGCCGGTGCCCGCTGAATCAATATTCCCGCCGGCCGTGCTCCAGCCTATTGCACGCGATGAATCGGTTGGGCCAGCACCTACTTGATGGTGACGCCTGTAATGCTGGTCGGTACGGCCGGCTGGCCGTCAGCCGAACCGTCCTTCGTGCCGGCATCCGCAATCTGGGAGATCACCGAGGAGAGTCCGCTCGTGACCGAGCCGAACACCGTGTACCCGCCTGCCGCGTCGTTGGGGAGAGTTCCATCGGAGAGCATGATGAAGAATTGGTGCCCCTGGGAATACGCGGCCCCGCCGGCACGAGCCATCGCTATCGTCCCCGCCGGATACACCGCGTCTGCCGGTGCGTTCTCGATGGGCCCGAACATGAAGTTGGGGTCACCGGCGCCGGTTCCGCCAAGCGAGCCGCACTGGATGAGGCTGGTTTGGCCCGTGGTCAGGCGATGGCAGGTCTTGCCCGTCAAGTAGCCGTCCTTCACCTCCTGCACGAATACCGCAACGGCCTGCGGCGCTTTGGCACCATCCAGTGCGATGCCGAGGTTAATGTCGTTGAGGGTGAGCGAACCGGTCCACGTGCGCCCTTCCGCCGTGGCGGGATTCGGGATGTTGCCGATGTTGTGGCCCGTCGTCGGATCGACGGATGAGGTTGGGGAAGGCGTCGGGACCGGCGCTCCCGGCCCGGCCTCGAAATACACCACCTGGGTGAGGGTGGCGAGGATGGCGACAATGACCGCTCCGCCAATGGCGAAAATGTTGTCGCGCCGGCGCCGACCGACCTGATGCTCGTGCACCGACTGGCGGGCGGTGAAACGGCGAAGCCTCGTTCGCGCTTCGCGCGCCTCACGTTCGGCGTTCCTGCTGCGTGCCACGTTGCTCCTTCACCAATCGGGGTGTTTCGCCCAGAAGTACATTACCTGCCCCAGCACCGCGTGCCGATTCGCGCGGCCACCGCAACTACCATGGCCACTATGGTCGACTCGCCAGGACTGCGCAGCGGATCCAGCCCCCTCGCGGTGCGGATGCGACCGCGCACCCTCGACGAGCTGATCGGCCAGAAACATTTGCTCGGGCCGGGATCGCCCCTGGTCACCCTGGCCGGCGACCCCACGGGGGAGACCGGCGCGACCTCGGTGATCCTCTGGGGGCCACCGGGAACGGGAAAAACCACGATTGCGAAAACCATCGCGCAGAGTTCCGGCCGAAAGTTCGTGGAGCTCTCCGCAGTCTCAGCCGGCGTCAAGGATGTGCGCCATGTCCTGCAGCAGGCGCTCTCCTCACGCGAGGTGTACGGCCTGTCCACTGTCCTGTTCCTGGACGAGATCCATCGATTCTCCAAGTCGCAGCAGGATGCCCTGCTGCCCGGCGTGGAAAACGGCTGGATCATCCTGGTCGCCGCGACCACCGAGAATCCGTCGTTCTCCGTCATCTCGCCCCTGCTGTCACGGTCGCTGCTGCTCACCCTCGAAGCGCTGACCGACGAGGACCTCGGCACCGTCATCGACCGCGCGGTGGCGGAACCGCGAGGACTCGATGGCGCGGTGGAGGTGGCGGCCGACGCGCGCGCAGCCCTCATTCGGCTGGCGTCGGGCGACGCGCGGCGGGCGCTCACCGCGCTCGAAGCGGCCGCAGCGTCCGCGAGGGCCGCAACGGCCGAGGGGAAACCGCTCGTCACGCCGGAGATCGTTTCCTCCGCCGTGGATCGCGCACTGCTCCGCTACGACCGCCAGGGGGACGAACACTACGACGTCATCAGCGCGTTCATCAAGTCCGTGCGCGGCTCCGACGTCGACGCGTCGCTGCACTACCTTGCGCGAATGGTCGAAGCGGGGGAGGATCCGCGGTTCATCGCCCGGCGCATCATCGTGCTCGCTGCCGAGGATGTCGGGCTCGCTGACCCGCAGGCGCTCGTCGTGGCGGTCGCCGCCGCCGATGCCGTGCAGTTCATCGGGATGCCGGAGGGGCGCATTCCGCTCGCCGAGGCGGTCGTTTACCTCGCGATGGCACCGAAATCCAACGCTGCGTATGTCGCCATCGACAAGGCGATAGCGGATGTCCGAAACGGCCGGATCGGGAGGGTTCCCGCGCACCTTCGCGACGCCCACTACCCGGGTGCGAAGAAGCTCGGGCACGGCATGGGCTACAAATACCCGCACGATGCCGAGATCGGCGTGCTGGAGCAGGACTACGCGCCGGACGAGTTGCGGGGAGCCGTGTATTACGAACCCACCGACCACGGAAACGAGCGCGACGTGTCCGCGCGCCTCCAGAAGCTGAGGCGCATCATCCGGGGCCGTTGATCTGCTATCCTTGAGTCCGCCGACAGGGGGATTCCGCGCACGGCTGCAGCGGATCCCAAGCCTGGAGGAATCGTTCATTAGCCGAATGGTTTCCGCGGCACCATCCCTCTTCACGATTTTTGGGCGTTTCACGCTGCACGAATGGTGAACGCCCACCCCAGAAGACCGATGAACATCAGTACCGAAAGGACACCGTGTCTACCAAGTCACGTACACGCAGCAAGACCCGCCTCTCCCGCGCGTTGGGCATCCCGCTCACGCCGAAGGCGGCCCGTTACCTCGAGAAGCGCCCCTACGGCCCGGGCGAGCACGGCCGCACTCGCCGGAAGACGGACAGCGACTACGCGGTGCGGCTGCGCGAGAAGCAGCGTCTGCGCGCCCAGTACGGCATCCGCGAAGCTCAACTCAAGATCGTGTTCCAGGAAGCGCGTCGCGCCAATGGCCTGACCGGTGAGAACCTCGTCGAGCTGCTGGAAATGCGGCTGGATGCCCTCGTCGTCCGTGCCGGATTTGCGCGCACGACCGCGCAGGCGCGCCAGCAGATCGTGCATCGCCACATCATGGTCGACGGTGCCCGCGTGGACCGCCCATCGTTCCGCGTGAAGCCCGGACAGCTCATCCACGTTCACCCCAAGAGCGAGCAGATGGATCCGTTCCAGGTCGCGGCCGCCGGCGGACACGCCGAGGTCCTTCCGAAGGTTCCCGCCTACCTTGAGGTTGAGCTCGACCGGCTTCAAGCCCGGCTGGTTCGTCGCCCGAAGCGCGCTGAAGTGCCAATCACGTGCGAAGTTCAGCTCGTCGTCGAGTACTACGCCGCCCGTTAGCCCTTCAGGCTTTCTGAGTAGGCTTAGCAACCCCTGCGGCTCAAACGTGAAGGAGCAATGCTCATGAAGAAAATTGTGTGGCTCATCGTCGGAATCGGTGTCGGTTTCGTGGTCGCCCACCAGGTGAACAAGACGCCGGAAGGCCGACGGTTCTTCGAGGATGTTGATGCGAAGGCTCGTGAGTTCGGCGGCGCCGTCGTCGACGGGTACAAGGCGCGTGAGGCGGAGCTTCGTGCGGCCGTTGCCGATGCTGAGGACGCGATCGCCGACTTCACCAAGCGCAAGTAATCCGAACCGCCTGGTGCAGAGTACCTAGTGCAGACCGCTGAGATTCGACGTCGCTGGCTCGATTTTTTCGGGCAGCGCGGGCATACCATCGTGCCCTCGGCCTCGCTGGTGAGCGACGACCCCACGTTGCTGTTCACGGTCGCGGGAATGGTTCCGTTCGTGCCGTACCTCACTGGCCTGGTGCCAGCGCCGTACCCGCGCGCGACGAGCGTGCAGAAGTGCATCAGGACCCTCGATATCGATGAGGTTGGCAAGACCACCCGCCACGGCACGTTCTTTCAAATGGCAGGAAACTTCTCGTTCGGCGACTATTTCAAGGAACAGGCGATCGCGTATGCCTGGGAGCTGCTGACGACCCCGGAAGCCGACGGAGGCTACGGCTTCGAGGAGAAGGACCTGTGGATCACGGTCTATCAGGACGACGACGACGCCGCGGCGTACTGGAAAAAAACGGCCGGTCTGCCCGACGAGCGAATCCAACGGATGGGCAAGGCCGACAATTACTGGTCGATGGGAACCCCGGGGCCCGCCGGCCCCGACTCCGAGATCTTCTTCGACCGCGGCCCCGCCTACGGGCGCGACGGCGGTCCGGCCGCCGATGACAATCGCTACATTGAAATCTGGAACCTCGTGTTCATGCAGTGGCTGCGCGGCGCATCCATTGGCGCACATGACTTCGAAATCCTCGGCGAACTTCCCAGGAAGAACATCGACACCGGAATGGGCCTCGAACGAGTCGCGTTTATCAAGCAGGGGGTAGAGAACCTCTACGAAATCGACCAGGTGCGTCCCGTGCTGGATCGCGCGTCGGAAATTTCGGGCAAAAAGTACGGTGCCGACCACGACGACGATGTGCGGATGCGCGTCGTCGCGGACCACGTCCGGTCCTCGCTCATGCTCATGGCGGACGGCGTCACGCCCTCCAACGAGGGTCGCGGATACATCCTGCGCCGGCTTCTGCGTCGAAGCGTGCGGGCGATGCGGCTCCTCGACGTGGACGTTGCGACGTTCCCCGAATTGTTCCCCGCCTCCCGCGATGCCATGAAGTCTGCGTACCCGGAAGTGGAAACCGACTTCGACCGGATCGGGCGGCTCGCGTACGGAGAAGAGGAAACGTTCCTGAAGACGCTGGAGAGCGGCACGAGCATCCTCGATGTCGCGGTCGCCACGGTGCGCAAATCCGGCAAAGCGCAACTCGAGGGGGACGTCGCGTTTCAATTGCACGACACGTTCGGGTTTCCCATCGACTTGACCGTGGAAATGGCTCAGGAAGCGGGGCTCAACGTTGACCGCGCCGCATTCGACACGCTCATGGCGCAGCAGCGGGATCGGGCGAAAGCGGACGCGCGCTCCAAGAAGACGCTTCTCGCCGACCTCTCGGTGTACAGCGCGTTCCGGGCCAAGGGCGAAACTCTCTTCACAGGCTACGAGTTCCTCGACACCGACAGCACCGTGCTCGGCATCATCGTCGGTGGGGAGTCCGTGCAGCGCGCGTCGGCGGGGGAGATCGCCGACATCATCCTCGCTGAAACGTCCCTGTATCCGGAGTCCGGAGGGCAGGAGGCCGATTCCGGGCGGATCGTGGGCACCGGTTTCGAGCTCGACGTTCTGGACGTGCAGCGGCCCGTAAAGGGGCTCATCAGCCACAAGGTGGAAGTTTCGCACGGCGAGGTCGGCGTCGGTGACACCGCGACAAGCGTGGTGGACCCCGAATGGCGCAGAGGCGCAACGCAGGCGCACTCGGCCACCCACGTGATCCACGCCGCGCTGCGCGAGGTTCTCGGTCCGCAGGCGCACCAGGCGGGTTCCTACAACAAGGCCGGGTACATGCGCCTGGACTTCAACTGGAATCAGGCTCTGTCGCGGGAAACGCGCAGCGAAATCGAAGAGATCTCCAATGCTGCCATCCGCCGCAACCTTGACGTCGAGACGCGCGTCATGCCGCTCGACGAGGCGAAGGCCCTGGGCGCCATGGCCCTGTTCGGCGAAAAGTACGGTCAGACCGTGCGTGTCGTCGACATCGGCGGCCCGTGGTCGCGCGAACTGTGCGCCGGCACCCACGTGGCGCGCAGTGCCGAGATCGGGCTGATCAATTTGGTGAGTGAGTCCTCGATTGGATCCAGCAACCGAAGGATCGAATCTCTCGTCGGGATCGAGGGTTTCAAAGACCTGGCGCTCGAGCGCGCGATCGTGTCCCAGTTGAGCGCGGAGCTCAAGACGCCGCGCGAGTTGCTGCCCGAACGCATCGCCGAACTCCTGGCCAACCTGAAAGCAGCGGAAAAGAAAATCGCCGACTTCCAGTCCGAAGTCCTCACCCAGCGCGTGCCTTCGCTCCTCGACTCGGCAACCCGGACGGGCGGGATCGTGCGGGTCATCGGGAACCTTGGCACCGTCGCTTCCGCGGATGACGTTCGTACGCTCGCGACGACCGTGCGGAGTCGACTGGGCAGCGAGCCGAGCGTCGTCAGTCTTGCCGCCGAGGTTGCCTCCAGCGGCGGGCCAGGCAAAGCCGTGGTGATTGTCGTGACGAACGAGGCGGCACGGAATGCGGGAGTGAAGGCCGGCCCGCTGTCCAGGCTTGCCGCGGGAGTTCTCGGCGGGGGCGGAGGCGGCAAGGATGATCTTGCGCAGGGCGGTGGCACCGATGTGGCGGCGATCGATGCCGCACTCGCTGCCGTGGCAGAGGCCCTGCCCGCGTGACGTTTCGTACGGGGGTGCGTCTCGGCATTGACGTCGGACGCGCACGAATCGGAGTTGCGCGGTGTGACCCTGACGGGTTGCTGGTGAGCCCGGTGGTCACGCTCACGCGCGGGAAGGGCGATATTGGCGAACTCGCCAGGATTGCCGATGCCGACGACATCCTGGAGTTTGTGGTCGGGCTGCCGCTGTCGCTTTCCGGTGCCCGCACCGCGTCAACGCAGGACGCGCGCGACTTCGCGACGGCACTCGGCGATGCATCCGGTCGCCCCGTGCGGCTCGTCGACGAGCGCCTCTCCACCGTGGCAGCACAGCGATCCCTTCACGAGGCGGGTCGGACCACTCGCAGTTCGCGTCCGGTCATCGATCAGGTGGCCGCCACTATAATTTTGCAACACGCCATCGATGCGGAACGTGCTGGCGGCAACCCGCCGGGCGAACTCATCATCCCGACCGAAGGATAGCGAATCGTGGCAGACGAACCCCGTTGGGAGGAGATTTTCTCCTCGCAGCCCGAAGGATCGCCGGCCGATGCGTCTGGTGCCTCGCCCGCCCCCCAGTCCCGCCGGGAAGCCCGAGCGGCCGAAAATTCCCGGTCCGCGGCCCGCCGAGGCTCACCATCACGGCCGCCGAAGGCGCCGCGGAAGCCGGGCGGTTCGAAACCGGTGGCGGGAGCCGGCGGCGATGCCCCGCGCACGCGGCGCCGCTGGATCGGCTGGCTCGTCGCTGTCGTCGTGATCCTTGGCCTCGCCGGGGGAGGAGCGGGCTACGCGTGGCTCAATTTCGAACCGCAAATCCGCAAGGTGCTGGGCTGGGAACTTCCGCCTCCCGACTACGAGGGCCAGGGTACCGGACAGGCAACGATCGTGATCGCCAGCGGCGACACGGGGGTTGAGGTCACCAATTCGCTCCTCAATGCCGGTGTGATCAAAAGCTTCGACACGTTCTACAACCTGCTTCTGGCACAGAAGCCGCCAGTGGAGTTTTTTCCCGGTTACTACGTGCTTGCCGAGAAAATGAGCTCAGCCGCGGCCCTCGCCGCGATTCAGGATCCATCGAAGAGGGTGGAGCATACCGCCCTCATTCCCGAGGGCAAGAGCATCGATCAGGTATTCGACATCCTGTCCACGGCGACAAACCTGCCGGTTTCGGATTTCGTGGCCGCCGCGAAAGACCCCACCAGTTACGGTGTGGCGGCAGACGCGCCAAGTCTGGAAGGCTACCTGTTCCCCGCCACCTACAAGTTCGACCCGGGAGTGGATGCCCGCAGCGTCCTCACCACCCTCGTGAATCGCACGTTCACGTCGCTGGATGCCGCCGGGGTAGCCCCGGCCGACCGCCTCAAGGTTCTCACGCTCGCTTCCATCATTCAGCGTGAAGCCGGGCGCGACTCGAAGGACTTCTACAAGGTGTCGCGAGTGTTCACCAACCGGTTGGAGAATGGCTGGCATTTGGAATCCGACGCCACCGTGTCCTACGGCACGGGGAGGACCCACACCGTGTGGACGACGGCCGCCGAGCGTGCCGACGCATCGAACAAGTACAACACCTACGCGAATCCGGGACTGCCGATCGGGCCGATCGGGGCAGCGGGAGACCTCGCTATCGACGCGGCGTTGCACCCGGCGGACGGTCCGTGGTTCTACTTCGTCCCGGTGAACTTGGACACGGGGGAGACCGTGTTCTCCGTCACGCTGGCCCAGCACGAGGCGGCGGTTCGTCAGTTGCAGGAGTGGTGCCGAACGTCGCAAAGCCCGAACTGTGGCTGACGGCCGAAACCGACTCGCCGTTCTCGGTTCGCCCATCGCGCACTCGAAATCGCCCGCCATCCACCGGGCCGCGTATCGGGCGCTCGGCCTGGACTGGACCTACGACGCCGTGGAGGTCGCGTCGGGCGAACTGGGCGCGTTTTTGGACGGATGCGGCGGCTCCTGGCGGGGCCTGTCCCTGACCATGCCGCTCAAGCGCGAGGTTGTACCGTACCTGGCTGAGCAGGATGGCGTGTCCAGGCTCGTCGGCGCCGTCAACACGGTGCTCTTCACCGAAGGCGGACGTGCGGGGTTCAACACCGATGTGTTCGGTGCAGAACGGCTGCTCCGCGAGTCGGTTTCCGGTACGCTGCGTCACGCACTCATCCTGGGCGGTGGCGCAACGGCCGGGTCGCTCATCGTCGCACTCGCGAACTGCGGCGCGAGCGAGATCACCGTGTCGACGCGTTCCCCGGAAAAGTCGACGGGATTGCTGGCCCTCGCCGATCAACTGGGGGTGGCACTTGCCGTCGGAGGCCCGGACGTTCTGCCGGAGGTCCTCGACGTCGTGGTGAGCACGCTCCCCGGCACCGCCCCGCTGCCGCGGGAGTTCCCGGGCGCGATTCGCGCGACAGTTCCCCTCGTCGACATTGCTTACGAGCCCTGGCCAACTCCGATCGCACAGCACTGGCTTGACGGATCCGGAGGTGTTGCACATAGCGGGCTGGGAATGCTTCTGTATCAGGCGTTGATTCAAGTGCGCATTTTTGTGGCGGGCGACCCAGAGCGCGAGCTCCCCGGCGAGGCCGACGTGCTCGGTGCGATGAGGTCAGCGGCGCTCGGCCCGGTCTGAGCATGGGAGGATGAGACCATGCTTCGATGGCTCACGGCAGGGGAATCGCACGGCCCGGAACTCCTCGCCATCCTGGAGGGGATGCCCGCGGGCGTTCCGGTCGGCCTTGCCGACATTCGCGCGGATCTCGCCCGCCGGAGGCTCGGCTACGGGCGCGGAGCCCGCCAGAAGTTCGAGGAAGACGAACTGACAATTTCCGGCGGAATCCGATTCGGGCTCACGATGGGAAGTCCGATTGCGCTGCGCATCGGCAACAGCGAGTGGCCTCGCTGGGTCGACGTCATGAGCGCGGAGCCCGTGGATCCCGCGACCCTGCCGAAAGGCCGAGGGGCCCCGCTCACCCGGCCGAGACCGGGCCACGCCGATCTGGTCGGCATGCAGAAGTACGGTTTCGAGGAGGCCAGGAACGTTCTCGAGCGGGCCAGCGCGCGCGAAACCGCCGCGCGGGTCGCTCTGGGGGCCATCGCGCGCGCGTTTCTGGCCGAATTCGGCGTCAGCGTGCTCAGCCACACGCTGTCCATCGGCACCGTGCGCGTTCCGGAAGGCACGCCGCTCCCGGGGCCGGATGATGTCGCGAGACTCGATGAAGACCCGCTCCGGTGCGCGGATCCGGACACGAGCGCCCTCATGGTCGCCGAAGTGGATTCCGCCCAGAAGGATGGTGACACGCTCGGCGGCGTGATCGAGGTCCTCGCGTTCGGCCTGCCGCCGGGGCTCGGTTCCTACGCCCACTGGGACCGGCGACTCGACGCCCAACTCGCCTCCGCCATCATGGGCATCCAGGCGATCAAGGGGGTCGAGGTCGGCGATGGGTTCCTGACGACCACGAGGCGAGGGTCGAAAGCGCACGACGAGCTGTTCACGACCGAATCCGGCATTGCGCGTTCCACCGATCGGGCGGGAGGCACAGAGGGCGGAATGAGCACGGGAAGCGTGCTCCGCGTTCGCGCCGGCATGAAACCCATCTCCACCGTCCCGCACGCGTTGCGCACGATCGATGTCGCCACGGGCGTTGCCGCCGAAGCTCACCACCAGCGTTCGGACGTCTGCGCGGTCCCCGCGTCGGGCATCGTCGCGGAGGCGATGGTCGCGCTGGTTCTCGCCAATTCGCTGCTGGAGAAGTTCGGCGGGGATTCGCTCGCGGAGACCCGGCGAAACGTGCGCAGCTACCTCGATGCGATCCCCGAGAACCTGCGGATGTCGGCCACCGCGCAGTCAGAACACGCGTCCGACGCGACATGACCGGATCGACCCCGTATCTCGTCGTGATTGGCCCTCCCGGGGCTGGCAAGAGCGTGCTGGGAAAGATCGTGGCCAAACTTCTGCGCGTTCCGTTCGTGGACACGGACCGCCGGATCGCGGCAAAGCACGGCCCCATCGCCACGATCTTCGCCGAGCGCGGCGAGGAATGGTTTCGGGCGGCGGAACGCATCGAGGTGGCACAGGCGCTCACGGAGCGCGCCGTCGTGGCGCTCGGCGGCGGAGCGGTCCTCAATTCGGACACGCAAAAAGAGCTCGCCTCGGTGCGCGTGGTGCACGTGACCGTGTCGCCCGAGGCGGTCGACAGCAGGATTCAGGGTTCAACGCGGCCGCTTCTGCTCGGCGGCATCGAATCGTGGAAGCGGATCGTCGCCGAGCGGAAGGACGTGTACGAACGCCTCGCCACACGAACCGTCGACACCTCGGATCGCCCGGCGCGATCCATCGCCCACGAACTTGCCGAGTGGGTTCAGAGACTGGAGGAGGGCAGTTGAGAGCGATCACCGTGTCCGGCGCCGCACCCTACGAGGTGCACATCGGGCGAGGCATCCTGCCCGACTTGTCGTCGCACTTCGGTGCGGCGGTGCAGAAAGTGCTCATCGTCCACCAACCGTCCCTGGCGAGCATCGCCGGCATCCTGCGCGAGCAACTGTCGCCGAACTACGAGGTGCTTCTCGCCGAAATTCCGGACGGCGAAGCGGCCAAACGCGTCGAAGTCGCGGCGTTCTGCTGGCAAATCCTCGGCACCGCGGACTTCACCCGGTCGGATGCCATCATCGGGTTCGGCGGCGGAGCCGCGACCGACCTCGCCGGGTTCGTCGCGGCGACCTGGCTGCGCGGCGTCACGCTCATCCAGGTGCCCACAACCGTGCTCGGCATGGTGGACGCGTCGATCGGCGGAAAGACCGGGATCAACACCTCGGAAGGGAAGAACCTGGTGGGGTCGTTCTACCAGCCGTCCTCCGTCCTCGCCGACCTCGACATCCTCGCGGGGCTGGACCGGCGCGATACCCTCGCCGGATTCGCCGAAATCGTGAAGTGCGGTTTCATCGCCGACCCGGAAATCCTCGACATCATCGAGCGCGACGTCGACGCGGCAACCGATACCGAATCCGAGGAGTTCCGCCGCCTCGTCGAACTCGCCGTCGCCGTGAAGGCGAACGTCGTCGGCGAGGATTTCCGGGAGGCCGGCATCCGGGAAATCCTGAACTACGGGCACACGGTCGGCCACGCGATCGAATACGCGGAGCGTTTTCGCTGGCGCCACGGCGATGCCGTGGCCGTCGGGATGGTGTTCGCCGCCGAACTCGCGAGGCTCGCCGGCCGGCTGGGCGATGACGTTGTCGACCGCCACCGCACGATCCTGGAATCCCTCGGTCTGCCGGTCACCTACCCCCTCGGGCGCTGGAATACGCTGGCGAGCGTCATGAAGCGGGACAAGAAGGCGCGCGGCGACCTGCTCAGGTTCGTCATCCTCGACGATGTCGCACGCCCCACCATTTTGGCCGGACCGGACGAGTCGTTGCTCTTCGCCGCGTGGCAGGAAGTCGGCAGTTAGAGTTGCAGGCATGACGCGTGTACTCGTACTGAATGGCCCTAATTTGTCTCGCCTGGGCAGCAGGGAACCCGACGTGTACGGCTCGCAGAGCCTTGACGACCTGCGCGGGCAACTGCTCGCGGCCGCGGGGGACCTCACCGTGGAGCTGCGGCAAAGCGACGACGAGGCCGAGCTGATCGGATGGCTGCACGAAGCGGTGGACACCCGGTCCCATGTCATCCTGAACCCGGCCGCGTTCACCCACTACTCGTACGCGCTCCGCGACGCTGTGGCGCTCGTCACGGCGGCAGGGCTCATCCTCATCGAAGTCCATCTTTCCAACCCGCACGCGCGCGAGGAATTCCGGCACACGAGCGTCATCTCCGGCGTCGCGACGGGCGTGATCGCCGGTCTCGGCTTCGACTCCTACCTGCTCGCCCTCGAGCTGGTGCGTCGACGTTCGGCATGACCCCATAAACTTGGGGTCATGGCTTCTACTGCAGACATTCGGAACGGCGTTGTGCTCAACATGGATGGCGGGCTCTGGACCGTCATAGAATTCCAGCACGTGAAGCCCGGCAAGGGTGGCGCGTTCGTGCGCACGAAGGTCAAGAACGTGCGCACCGGCAAAACCATCGACCGTACGTTCAACGCCGGCGCGAAGGTGGAGCTCGAAACCGTCGACCGTTCCGACTACCAGTACCTGTACAAGGACGGCGCGGGCTACGTCTTCATGAACGAATCCGACTACACCCAGATCACCCTGAGCGAGGAACAGGTCGGCGATGCCCCGAACTTCATGCTCGAGAACCAGAGCGTGACGATCGCGCTGCACGACGGCGAACCGCTCTACGTGGAGCTCCCCGCCTCCGTCGTGCTCGAAATCACCCAGACGGATCCGGGCCTTCAGGGCGACCGCTCCACCGGCGGCACGAAACCCGCGACGGTGGAAACCGGGTACCAGATCCAGGTGCCGCTCTTCATCGAGGAGAACACCAAGGTCAAGGTGGACACGCGGACGGGCGATTACCTCGGCCGCGTGAACGACTGACCGGGCAGTCGGGCCGATGAGCGCACGCACAAAAGCACGCAAGCGTGCCCTCGACCTCCTGTACGGCGCTGACGTTCGATCGGAGACGCTGACCGCCGCCATCGCGGGTGCAGCGGCTCGCGCCGCCGCAGAACCGGGCCGGGCGACCTCCTGGGAGTACGCGCGGGAGATCTCAGAGGGCGTCGAAGCGCACCTGAGCGAAATCGACGAACTCATCGCGACCTACATGCAGGGCTGGACGATCAGCAGAATGCCGGCGATCGACCGGGCCATCGTGCGCATCGGAATCTGGGAGTTGATGTTCAACCCCGCGGTTCCGGATGGCGTCGCGATTTCGGAAGCGGTCGCTGCCGCGCGCACCTACAGCACGGAGGATTCGGCCGGGTTCGTGAACGGACTGCTGGGGCGCATCGCACAGACCCGGGTGTGAGCGGGGCTATAGTTGTCAACGGAAGACATCCTTTAACAGCCGTCCGGAGAGGCGGGGAAGGAGGTCAGAATGCCGCCGCGCGTCGTGCTGCAGCACGCTGATATCACTCGGGCCTTGACCCGGATTTCGCACGAAATCCTCGAATCCAATCACGGCGGATCCGATCTCGTAATTCTCGGAATTCCCACGCGCGGGGTCATTCTCGCCGAGCGCATCGGCGCGATCCTCGATTCGATCGAACCGGGCAGCGGCACGGTCGGCACGCTCGACATCACGATGTACCGGGACGATTTGGGACGCAACCTGACCCGGACGCCGAGCCCCACCAGGATCCCCGCAGGCGGGATCGACGGCAAGACGGTGGTTCTCGTCGACGACGTCCTGTTTTCCGGCCGCACCGTCCGGGCGGCGCTGGATGCCATGGTCGATCTCGGTCGACCCCGCGCGGTGCGGCTTGCCGTGCTGGTGGATCGCGGCCACCGCGAACTGCCCATCCGCGCCGACTTCGTGGGAAAGAATCTGCCCAGTTCGCTCGCCGAACGCATTCACGTCCGCGTGGCGGAGATCGACGGGGTAGAGGAGGTGACGATCGAACCATGAGACATCTGCTCAGCACGCGCGGCATCACGCGCGACCAGGCGATTCAGATCCTCGACGTGGCCGAGGACATGGCGGATGTCGCGACGCGGGAAGTCCCGCGGCTTCCCGTCCTGCGCGGCAAGACCGTCGTCAACCTGTTCTACGAAGACTCCACGCGCACGCGCATTTCGTTCGAAGCGGCGGCGAAACGGCTGAGCGCGGACGTCATCAACTTCAGCGCGAAGGGCTCGAGCGTGTCCAAGGGGGAAAGTTTGAAGGATACCGCGCAGACCCTCGCCGCGATGGGCGCGGATGCGGTGATCATTCGGCACCAATCCTCCGGTGCGCCCGAGGTGCTCGCGCGCAGCGGCTGGATTGATGCGGGAATCGTGAATGCCGGTGACGGCACCCACGAACACCCCACTCAGGCCCTGCTGGATGCGTTCACGATTCGGCGCAGAATTCACGGGCAGGCGGCTCGCGGCAAGAGCCTGGAGGGATGCAGCGTCACGATCGTCGGCGATATCCTGCACTCCCGCGTGGCCCGCTCCAACGTGTGGCTTCTCACGTGCCTGGGAGCGCACGTGAGCCTCGTGGCGCCGGCGACGCTCATGCCCCTGGCCATCGGGGAGTGGCCGGTCGTGGTGGGCTACGACCTGGACAACGCGCTGTCGGCCGGCCCGGACGTCGTCATGATGCTGCGCATCCAGGCCGAGCGGATGCACGACGCATTCTTCCCGAACGCGAGGGAATATTCCCGGCAGTGGGGGCTCGACGACGAGCGGCTGGCGCGGCTTCCCGAATCCACCATGGTGATGCACCCGGGGCCCATGAACCGGGGGCTGGAAATTTCGGCGGGCGCGGCGGATTCCCCGCGTTCCACCGTGCGCGAACAGGTCGCAAACGGGGTGTCGGTCAGGATGGCCGTGCTCTACCTGCTGCTGGCCGGCGCGATGGAGGGGGCGATATGAGCCAGCGGATACTTATTTCGGGCGTCGTGCTCGCCGACGGAACGTCGACGGACATCCTGGTGTCCGACGGAATCGTCGCGGAACTCGGCACGGGGCTGTCCGACGCGAAAGCGCTGCCCATCGACGGGGCGGGGCTCCTCGCGCTGCCCGGACTGGTCGACCTGCACACGCACTTGCGCGAACCGGGCTTCGAGCACAGCGAAACCGTGCTCACCGGGTCCAGGGCGGCAGCAGCCGGCGGTTTCACGGCGGTGCACGCGATGGCGAACACGTCACCCGTGGCGGACACGGCGGGCGTCGTCGAACAGGTGCAGGCGCTCGGCGAGGACGCCGGCTACGTGACCGTGCGTCCCGTCGGTGCCGTGACGATCGGCCTCGCCGGAGGACAGCTCGCCGAAATCGGCGCCATGGCCCAATCGCGGGCGAAGGTGCGGGTCTTCTCCGACGATGGGAAGTGCGTGTCGGATGCCGTCCTCATGAGACGCGCGCTCGAATACGTCACGACGTTCGACGGCGTGGTCGCCCAGCACGCCCAGGAGCCGCGGCTGACCGAGGACGCCCAAATGAACGAGGGGGCGCTCAGCAGCGAGCTGGGGCTCGAGGGATGGCCGGCGGTCGCCGAGGAGGCGATCATCGCCCGCGATGTGCTGCTGGCCGAACACGTGGGAGCGAGGCTTCACGTGTGCCACGTGTCCACAGCGGGCTCCGTGGATGTCGTCCGGTGGGCGAAGGCGCGGGGAATCCGGGTGACGGCGGAGGTCACCCCGCACCACCTGCTCCTGACCGAGGACCTCGCCCGTTCCTATGATGCGCGGTTCAAGGTCAACCCGCCCCTGCGGAACCAGGCCGACGTCGAAGCGCTTCGCGCGGGTCTCGCGGACGGCACGATCGACATCATCGCGACAGACCACGCGCCGCATCCGGTCGAGGACAAGGATTGCGCGTGGGCGGACGCCGCATTCGGGATGGTCGGTTTGGAGTCGGCCCTGTCGGTGGTCCAGTCCGCGCTCATCGAATCCGGCATACTCGGATGGGCGGATGTCGCGCGGGTTTTCTCGCGTGTGCCCGCAGAGATCGGCAGAGTCGCCGGATACGACCGGGGAATCGCCCAGGGCGCCCCCGCGCACATCACGCTCGTGGACCCGGCGGCGCGCCGGGAGTTCGCGAGAGGAGATTTGCGGGGCCGATCCGCGAACTCGCCGTACCTGGGGATGACGCTTCCCGGGCGCGTCGTGGCGACGATCCACCACGGTTACCCGACCGTGCTGGACGGCGAACTCCGCAGCGTCGAGCAGGTTGCGATCAGCAGAGGAAAGGGCGGGAGCGAGAGTCGTGGATAGGTATCTTCCCAGCATCATCATCGGCGCGGTCTTCGTGCTGGCAATTGTCGGCATGTACCTCGGCTGGCGCGCGCGCTCCCGGGCGCAGGGCGATCTGGGTGACCTTCCGCCGGTCCCCGCGGCACCGGGAGATGTGCTCGCCACGGCACACGGCCTGTACGTCGCAACAACCGACTTCCAGCAGCCGCTCGAGCGCGTGACCGCGAGAGGACTCGGGTTCCGCTCGCGGGCGGAGATCCGCGTCGCCCCGGCGGGAATCACGGTCGGCCTCACCGGCCGCGAACCATTCTTCATCCCGCGGCATGAGCTGCGCGCCGTGCAGCGAGCCACCTGGACCATCGACAAGGCCGTGGAGAAACGCGGCCTCGTGGTGATTTCCTGGCTCTGGGGCGAGCGTGACGTGGACACGTACTTCCGGCTGGATGATGACCCAGGCGAATTTGTGGCCGCCGCCGCGGCACTCGTGGAGGTCGGGCAATGACACGGCACGCGGAAGCGGCAGTTCTGGTTCTGGAGGATGGTTCCCGCTACGAGGGCCGCGCGCACGGCGCGCTGGGCACGGCGCTCGGCGAGGTCGTGTTCTCCACCGGAATGACCGGGTATCAGGAGACGATCACGGACCCGTCCTACGCGGGTCAAATCGTGCTCATGACGGCGCCGCACATCGGGAACACCGGGGTCAACGATGAGGATGCCGAGTCGGCTCGAATCTGGGTTGCCGGATTCGTGGTGCGAGATCCGTCCCGCACGGTGTCCAGTCATCGGGCGACCGAGAGCCTGGACGCGGCGCTCGACCGGGAGAGCATTGTGGGAATCAGCGGCATCGACACGCGGGCCGTGACGCGGAGGCTGCGGTCGGTCGGCGTCATGCGCGGGGGGATCTTCTCCGGACGGGACGTGGGGCGCTCGGCCGCAGAGCAGCTTGCGGCAGTGCTGGGCAGCGAAGAGATGGCGGGGCAGAACCTTTCCGAACGCGTATCCATCGCCGAACTCGATCGGCTTCCGGCCCGCGGCGAGTCGATGGGAACCGTGGTCGTGCTCGACCTCGGAGTGAAATCCTCGACGCTGCGTTACCTCACCGAACGCGGATTCGACGTTCTCGTGGTTCCGCAGTCGATTACGGCGCCGGAGATTTTCGCCCTCGGGCCGGATGCCGTCTTCTTCTCGAACGGGCCGGGAGATCCCGGTGCTTCGGACCGCCATGTCGAACTTCTGCGGGAGGTGCTTCGTGCCGGCGTGCCGTTCTTCGGAATCTGCTTCGGCAACCAACTGCTCGGCCGCGCGCTCGGATTCGGCACGTACAAGCTCCCGTTCGGCCATCGCGGAATCAACCAGCCGGTGCTCGATCGCGCCACCGGAAGGACGGAAATCACCGCCCACAACCATGGCTTCGCGGTTGACGCGCCGATCGGCGAGGTCACGCTGTCGCCCGCGGGTTTCGGCCGCGTGGAGGTGAGCCACGTGAACCTCAATGACAACGTCGTGGAGGGCCTGCGGGCGCTGGACATTCCGGCGTTCTCCGTCCAGTACCACCCAGAGGCGGCAGCGGGCCCGCACGATGCGAACTACCTGTTCGACCGATTCCGGGATCTGGTCATGACGAAGAAAGCCCAAAGCTGATGCCCAAGCGCGACGACATCCGCTCCGTCCTCGTCATCGGGTCCGGCCCGATCGTGATCGGGCAGGCCTGCGAATTCGACTATTCGGGCACCCAGGCGTGCCGAGTGCTGCGCGAGGAGGGCGTGCGCGTCATCCTCATCAATTCGAACCCCGCGACGATCATGACGGACCCGGATTTTGCGGATGCCACCTATGTGGAGCCCATCACGTGGGAAGTCATCGAATCGATCATCGTGAAGGAACGCCCGGATGCGATTCTGCCGACGCTCGGCGGCCAGACCGCGCTGAACGCCGCGGTCGAGCTGCACGAGCACGGGATACTCGAAAAGTACGGCGTCGAGCTGATCGGCGCGAACCTGGACGCCATCCGCAAGGGCGAGGATCGGCAGCTGTTCAAGGACCTCGTCATCGAGGCCGGGGCCGACGTTGCCCGATCGCACATTGCGCACACCGTGGCGGAGGCGATCGACTTCGCGGAAGATCTCGGGTATCCGCTCGTCATCCGGCCATCCTTCACGATGGGCGGCCTCGGCAGCGGTTTCGCCCACACTCGCGACGAACTCGTCCGCATGGTCTCGGATGGGCTGCACCAGTCGCCGACGAGCGAGGTGCTCCTGGAGGAATCGATTCTGGGCTGGAAGGAATACGAACTCGAGCTCATGCGGGACAACTCGGACAACACCGTCGTGGTGTGTTCGATCGAGAACGTCGACCCGGTGGGGGTGCACACGGGCGATTCGATTACGGTCGCGCCCGCTCTCACGCTCACCGATCGGGAATTCCAGAACCTGCGCGACATCGGAATCGACATCATCAGGCTCGTGGGTGTCGACACGGGCGGGTGCAACATCCAGTTCGCGGTCGACCCGTCGAACGGCCGCGTGATCGTGATCGAAATGAACCCGCGGGTTTCGCGTTCGAGCGCCCTCGCGAGCAAGGCCACCGGGTTCCCGATCGCGAAGATCGCGGCGAAGCTGGCGATCGGCTACCGTCTGGATGAGATCCCCAACGACATCACGCGCGTGACCCCGGCGAGCTTCGAACCGACGCTCGATTACGTCGTCGTAAAGGTGCCGCGGTTCGCGTTCGAAAAGTTCCCCGCCGCCGATCCGACCCTGACCACCACCATGAAGTCGGTCGGCGAGGCGATGGCGATCGGCCGCAACTACGCGTCGGCGCTGCAAAAAGCGCTCCGGTCACTGGAGAAACGGGGCTCGAGTTTCCACTGGGCCGGTTCCCCCGGCGACACGGCGGAACTGCTTGCGAAGGCGAGCATCCCCACAGATGGCCGCATCGTGACGGTGCAGCAGGCGCTGCGGGCCGGCGCGACGATCGACGACGTGTTTTCGGCGACGGGCATCGACCCGTGGTTTCTCGACCAGATCGTCCTGATCAACGAGATCGCCCACGAGGTGCGCGCGGCAGAGGCGCTCGATCGCGACGTGCTGCGCCGGGCGAAGGACCACGGGTTCAGCGATGCTCAGCTCGCCGAGCTTCGCGGCCTGGATGAGGCGGCGGTCCGCGCCATCCGCCATCACGAAGGTGTTCGGCCCGTGTTCAAGACGGTCGACACGTGCGCGGGCGAGTTCCCCGCGCTCACCCCGTACCACTACTCGAGCTACGACGACGAGACCGAGGTCGAGCCGAGCGATCGGCGCAAGGTGGTGATTCTGGGGTCGGGCCCGAACCGAATCGGGCAGGGGGTCGAATTCGACTACTCGTGCGTGCATGCCGCATTCGCGCTCTCGGATGCCGGATTCGAAACGATCATGATCAACTGCAACCCCGAGACGGTGTCCACCGACTACGACACGAGCGACCGGCTCTATTTCGAACCGCTCACCCTCGAAGATGTGCTTGCGGTGATCGATGCCGAACGTGCCAGCGGCGAACTCGTCGGCGTCGTCGTGCAGCTCGGCGGCCAGACGGCCCTCGGGCTCGCGAAGGGACTGGAGGCCGCAGGTGTGCCCATCCTCGGAACGTCGCCGACGGCGATCGATCTCGCCGAGGAGCGGGGCTTCTTCTCGCGGATCCTCGGCGAGGCCGGGCTTCTCGCGCCGCGCAACGGCACGGCCACGGATCTGGACACCGCGATCGCCGTCGCGGACGAGATCGGCTATCCGGTCCTCGTGCGGCCCTCCTTCGTGCTCGGCGGACGCGGCATGGAGATCGTTTACGACGCCGAAACGCTCCGCGGATATTTCGACCGGGTCGCGGACCAGGTCACCATCTCGCCGGAGCTGCCGCTCCTGGTCGACCGATTCCTCGACGACGCGATCGAGATCGACGTCGACGCCCTGTTCGACGGCGACGAGCTCTACATCGGCGGCGTCATGGAGCACCTCGAGGAGGCCGGGATCCACTCGGGAGATTCCTCCTGCACCCTCCCGCCGGTGACGCTCGGCCGCACCATGATCGACGGGATTCGCGACGCGACGGAAGCGATCGCGAGGGGGGTCGGCGTTTGCGGGCTCCTGAACGTCCAGTTCGCGATCGGCCAGGGCGTGCTGTACGTGCTCGAGGCGAATCCGCGGGCCTCGCGAACCGTTCCCTTCGTTTCCAAGGCGCTGGGAATTCCGCTCGCGAAGGCTGCGGCGCTCCTCATGGTGGGCTCCAGCATCCGTTCGCTCATCGGCGAGGGGATGCTGCCGGCCGTGGACGGCCTGCACGTTCCCATGGATTCGCCGGTCGCCGTGAAGGAAGCCGTGCTGCCGTTCCGTCGATTCCGCACCGCGGAAGGGAAAATCGTCGACTCCATCCTGGGGCCCGAGATGCGCTCCACCGGCGAAGTGATGGGAATCGACTCCAATTTCCCGAAGGCTTTCGCGAAGAGCCAGGCGGCCGCCTACGGCGGCCTGCCGGGGAGCGGAACGGTGTTCGTCTCCGTGGCGGATCGCGATAAGCGCGCGATCGTGCTCCCCGTGCTCCGCCTTCAGCAATTGGGGTTCGCCATCCTCGCGACGCAGGGAACAGCGGAAGTGCTCGCCCGCAACGGCATTGACGCGCGCATCGTCCGGAAGCAGTCCGACGCCGAAACCCCGGACAGCGACCCGCGCACAATCGTCGACCTCATCACGGCGGGGGAGGTCGACATCGTGATCAACACGCCCAGCGGTCGAACCGCCCGCGCCGACGGCTACGAAATTCGAACCGCGACGGTCGCCGCGGACAAGGCGCTGTTCACGACCATCGCCCAACTGGGCGCCGCGGTGTCCTCGGTGGAAGCAATTCGCGAGGGATTCACCGTCCGGTCGCTTCAGGATTACGCGCTCGACCGCGCAGAGCGGCTCGAACGGGAGCGTGGGCGCGAGGCGTTCCGGGTGGCAGATCATGTCTGAGCGCGCGTTTGGCGACAGGCTCGCCGCCGCGTTTGCGGAGCGCGGCCAGCTTTGCGTGGGCATCGATCCGCATCCGTTTCTCCTCGACGAGTGGGGGCTGCCGGATTCCGCGGAGGGCCTGCGCGAATTCGGGCTCAGGGTGGTGGATGCGGCAGACGGCGTTGTGGGAATCGTGAAACCCCAGGTGGCGTTCTTCGAGAGGCACGGTTCCGCCGGATACTCGGCACTCGAGCAGATCCTCGACCGTGCGCGCCAGGCGAACCTTCTCGTGATCGCCGATGTGAAACGCGGCGATCTCGGCACCTCGGTGGAGGCGTACGGTCAGGCGTGGTTGACGCCGGGAAGCACGCTCGAGGCCCACGCCATGACGATCAGCGCGTATCAGGGGGTCGGATCGATCGCGGAGCCGATCGCGCTCGCGCAATCCACAGGCAAGGGCCTGTTCGTTCTCGCCGCCACCTCGAACCCGGAGGCGACGAGCATCCAGACGGCCCGTGTCGCCACGGGGGAGTATGCCGGAGAAACGGTGGCCGCCGCTATTGTCAAAGAGGTGAATGCCATCAACGGTGCCGCGGGCGATCGCGTGGGTTCGCTGGGAGTGGTTCTGGGCGCGACCGTGTCCGCCGACTCCTACGGGATATCGCTCGAGGAGCTCGCCGCTGCACCCTCGACCACCGTGCTCGCGCCGGGGTTCGGGTTTCAGGGCGCGAAATTCGCCGAAATTCGCACACGCTTCGGGCCGCTGACCCCGGTGACAATCGTCGCGGTCTCCCGCGGCGTGCTGTCAGCAGGGCCGGGCCGGATCGCCGAGGCCATGTCGCGTGCAGCAGGGGAGTTGTCGGAATGCCTCGCGTAACCCCGCCGGAAGTCGACCGTGTCGCGGCATCCCGTGCCGCGGTCGCGGCGCGCCGTGCCCGCGCCGAGGTCAAACGGTCGATTGCCGAGCGGCGCAGAAGCCCCAGCGAGGTGCTCGAGGCGGGCTGGGCAAACCCCGGCAGCGCGGAAGCGACCCTCCGGGTCCGCGAACTCGTCTCCAGCATCCCGGGGCTCGGACCCGTGCGTTCTGCCCGGATCCTCGCTGAGCTCGGAATCTCGGAATCCAAGCGCGTCGGCGGGCTCGGGGTGCGGCAGCGCGTCATCCTGCGGGACTGGCTCGCTCGCCGCGAACGGCGCGGATCAGCGCCAGCGTCGTCCCATCTTGTCGTCCTTGCCGGCCCCACCGCCGTCGGCAAGGGCGCGGTTTCGCGCCATATTCGCGAGCACCACCCGAACGTCCTGCTGTCGGTTTCCGCCACGACCCGGCCGCCGAGGCCCGGCGAGGTCGACGGCGTCGACTACCGGTTCGTGTCCGACGATGAGTTCGACCGCATGATTCGCGCGGGCGCCATGCTGGAAACCGCGACCGTTCACAATGCGTACCGGTATGGGACGCCGCGCGCACCGATCGAGTCTGCCCTTGCGGAGGGCAGGAGCGTGCTCCTAGAAATCGATCTCCAGGGTGCCAGAGCCGTCAAGGCGGTCATGCCGGACGCGATTCTCGTGTTTCTGCTGCCGCCGAGCTGGGAGGAACTTGTGCGCAGGCTCATCGGCCGGGGCACGGAGGACACGGCTGAGCAGTCCCGCAGGCTGGAGACGGCGAAAGTCGAATTGGCCGCCCAGGACGAGTTCGATTACCGGGTCGTGAACAGCGACGTCAGCCAGGCGGCGCAGGAGGTCGTAGACTTGATGGCGATTCACGACGAACACTAAGGAGTTTAGACATGGTTGACCGCGCCAAGGGCATCATCGACCCGCCCATTGACGAACTGTTGACCAAGGTCGACTCGAAGTACGCTCTCGTCATCTTCGCGTCCAAGCGGGCACGGCAGATCAACGACTATTACGCGGACCTGCACGAGGGAAGCCTGTACAACAACGTCGGGCCGCTCGTGGATTCGACGATCGATGACAAACCGCTGTCCGTGGCGATGCGCGAGATCAACGAGGGCAAGCTCGTCGTCAAACCTCTCGCCGAGTAGATTCCCCGGGAACTCTCTGGACCGCAAGGAGCTCGACTGCACAGTGGGCGAACGTGAGCGGGGCCAGTTGAACGTCGTCGTCGGCGTCACCGGCGGGATCGCCGCATACAAGGCGGTGGCCGTCATCCGCGCCCTCGTGCTGGAGGGCCATGACGTCCACGTCGTCGCAACCGAGTCTGCGCTCCGATTTGTCGGAATGCCCACCCTGGAAGCGATCAGCCGCAATCCGGTGAGCCACGAGCTGTTCGAGGGCGTCGCGCAGGTGAGGCACGTGGCGATCGGGCAGTCCGCCGACGTGATCGTGCTCGCCCCGGCGACCGCGAACACGATCGCGCGACTGGCTGCCGGCCTCGCCGATGATCTGCTCGGAACCACCATTCTGGCGAGTACCGCTCCGCTCGTGATCGCCCCCGCCATGCACACCGAAATGTGGCACAACGCGGCCACCGTGCACAATGTCGCGACGCTGAGGCAGCGCGGTGTCATCATCGTGGGCCCGGCGACCGGCCAGCTGACCGGCACGGACAGCGGACCGGGCAGGATGGCCGAGCCCGAGGAGATTGTCGACGCCGTGACGGCTGCGCTCGGCCCGCGGGACCTGGCCGGCAAGCGGATTCTCGTGACCGCCGGCGGCACGCGCGAACCGATAGATCCGGTGCGATTCATCGGGAACCGCTCCAGCGGCAAGCAGGGCGTGGCGATCGCCGCCGCCGCCGCCGCCAGGGGGGCGAGCGTTACGCTCATCGGCGCGAACCTGGACGTCCCGGTGCCGCGCGCCGTGACCGCCGTCGCCGTGAGTTCGGCCGACGAACTCGCGGACGCAACTCTCAGCGCGTCCCCGAATGCCGACGTGGTCATCATGGCTGCCGCCGTCGCCGATTACCGGCCGGATGCGGTATCGCCAGCAAAGCTCAAAAAGGACGTGCAGGGCGACGAACTGACGCTGCGGCTCGTGAAAACCCGGGACATCCTCGCGGCCCTCGCGGAATCGAAGCGGCCGGACCAGGTGGTGATCGGCTTTGCAGCGGAAACCGACAGCGACGATGCGGCATTGCTCGAACGTGGACGCGAGAAGATCAGGCGGAAAGGCTGCGATCTTCTTGTCGTCAACAGGGTGGGCTGGACGATGGGTTTCGGCACCGACGACAACTCGGTCGTGGTGCTGGATCGGGCCGGCGATATAGTGATGGAGGCTTCGGGGACGAAGCCGTCGGTTGCCGGTCGTATCCTCGACCTGCTGACCTGAACGTCCCGAAACACTTCCACCTGATTGGCACACCTTGGGTAATTCTCTCCGACTGTTCACGAGCGAATCCGTCACCGAAGGGCATCCGGACAAGATTTGCGACCAGGTCTCGGACGGAATCCTCGACGCGCTACTCACCGTGGATTCCGGCAGCCGCGTCGCCGTGGAAACCATGGTGACGACCGGTCTCGTGCACATCGCCGGCGAGGTCACGTGCGACGGCTACGTCGAGATACCGCAGCTCGTGCGCGACATCATCACCGAAATCGGCTACACGTCCTCCGCGGTCGGGTTCGACGGCAAGTCGTGCGGCGTCGCGGTGTCCATTGGCAATCAGTCGCCGGATATCGCGGCCGGGGTGGATCGTGCGCTGGAGGTTCGCGAAGGTTCGGACCATGACCCCCTCGACCGGCAGGGTGCGGGCGACCAGGGCACGATGTTCGGTTTCGCCACGACCGAAACACCCGAGTACATGCCGCTTCCGATCTGGCTCGCGCATCGCCTCGCAGAGCGGCTGGCGGCCGTGCGCAGGAACGGCGACCTCGCCTACCTGCGACCGGATGGCAAAACTCAGGTGACGATCGGCTATGAGGGTGATGTCGCGCGGGCGGTGGACACCGTCGTGCTCTCGACGCAGCACGGACCGGAAGTGTCGGACGCGACGCTGCGCGCCGACATTGCCGCCCACGTGATCGAACCCGTCCTCGGGCTTGCCGACCTGGACACCGCGTCGACCCGAATCCTCATCAATCCATCCGGACGATTCGAGATCGGCGGACCGCAGGGCGACGCCGGGCTCACCGGCCGCAAGATCATCGTCGACACGTACGGCGGCGCAAGCAGGCACGGCGGCGGCGCGTTCAGCGGCAAGGACCCGTCCAAGGTGGACCGCTCTGCCGCGTATGCGATGCGCTGGGTGGCCAAGAACGCGGTCGCGGCCGGGCTCGCCGAGAGGCTCGAGGTTCAGGTCGCGTACGCGATCGGCAAGGCGGCGCCCGTCGGCCTCTACGTCGAATCGTTCGGCACGGGCACGGTCGACGATGACACGATCCTTCGCGCGATCCGGAGCGTGTTCGACCTGCGCCCCTCGGCGATCATCCGGGATCTGGATCTGCTGAGGCCGATCTACCGCCAGACCGCCACGTACGGGCATTTCGGGCGCGAACTGCCGGACTTCACGTGGGAACGTCTGGATCGCGTGGACGCCTTGCGCGCCGAGGCCGGGTTGTAGGCATGCCCGCGGCATCCATCGCGCGGGTGCTGATCGATTCGCCGCTCCCGCAGCTCGACCGGCTGTTCGACTACCGGATCCCCGCGGATCAGGTGGCCGAGGTCCGTGCCGGTTGCCGGGTGCGCGTGCCGCTGAGGTCCGCGAATCGGATCTCCGACGGATTCGTCATCGAGGTGGTGTCGAGCGTCGACTACAAGGGTGTGCTGAGTGAACTGGATTCGGTCGTCTCTGCTGTTTCCGTGCTCACGCCCGAGGTGTACGCGCTCGCCCGCACCGTTGCCGACCGTGCGGCAGGCAGCGCCAGCGACATCGTGCGGATCGCCGTGCCCAAACGCCAGGTTCGCGTGGAAAAAGCCTGGGTTGCGCACCGCGGCGAGGCGCCAGCGCCCGGCGAGGTCGCCCCGGTCACCGTCGACGAGTACGGCACCGCGGCCATCGATCAGGCGATCGCGGACTCCGCCCGGCTTGCCGTGGAAGCCATCCCTCGGCTCGTCGAGGTGGGCGGACAGTGGATCGGGCAGTGGGCGGTCACCATGGCGGCACTCGCCTCCCGTGCCCTCACGGCGGGCACCGCGATCCTCGTGGTGCCCGACTACCGGGACCAGGCACAGCTCGAGGTCGCGCTGAACGCCAGCCTTCCCGCGGAGCGCATCGTCCGAGTCGACGCGCGCCAGCCGAACGCCGACCGCTACCGTGCGCACCTCGCGTGCCTGGATGACACCCCGCGAGTCATCGTGGGAAACCGATCCGCCGTGTACGCCCCCGCGAAGAACCTGTCGCTCATCGCTCTGTGGAACGACGGCGACCCGGTCCTGGCGGAACCGCTCGCACCGTACGCGCACAGCAGGGATGCGGCGCTTATCCGTCAGGAACAGCAGCAGTGCGCGCTCGTGTTCCTGAACCACGCGAGAACCGTCGAGGTCGAACGTCTCGTCCAGTTGGGCTGGTGCACGGCGCTCGCGCCCGCGAAACGGTACCTTCCGAAGGTCATTCCCACCGCGCAGCAGCACGCGGAGGATGCGGTGGCCGCGAAGGCGCGCATCCCCTCCAGCGCCTGGCGTGAGGCCAGATCGGCGCTCGAGCACGGCCCCGTGCTCATCCAGGTCGCCCGACCCGGCTATGCCCCGCGGATCGTGTGCGATTCGTGCGGAGTGGTGGCCCGCTGCGCCCGCTGCAACGGGCCGCTTGGCCTGAAAACCTCCCGTGCGGCGCCCTCCTGCTCCTGGTGCGGTGCGATCGCCGCCCGGTGGCGCTGCGCCGAATGCGCGGCCACCAGGTTCCGCATCCAGGGGCAGGGTGCGACGCGCACCGCAGAGGACCTCGGGCGTGCATTCCCCGGGGTTCCGGTCATCATTGCCGACGGTGAACGCCCGATCCTCGACGTCAGCGCCCGCCCGGCCCTGGTGATCGCGACGCGCGGCGCGGAACCCATCGCCGCGGGCGGCTACCGGGCGGTCGTGCTTCTGGACGGCGAGCGGATGCTGGCGCGGGAGAGCCTGCGCGTCGGCGAGGATTGCCTGCGCTGGTGGTCCAACGCGATCGCCCTGGCCGCGGACGGCGCCCCAAGCATCCTCGTCGGGGTGGGCGGGCCGCTCGGCGGAGCACTCGCGACGTGGCAGCTCGGCGAATTCGCGCGGGGGGAGCTCGCCGACCGCCGCCGCCTCCGATTCCCGCCGGCGGTGCGGGTCGCCACCGTGTCCGGCGACGCCGAATCCACCCAGCGGGCACTCTCCAGCGTGGCAGGACTGGATGGCGTTGACGTCCTCGGCCCGACGGAGACGGAAGCGGGGCACGTGCGCGCCATCGTGCGGTTCGACTATTCCCGCGGCGCCGCTGTCGCGGCAGCATTGCGTGCCGAAGTGATCCGCAATGCGACGTCGCGGCGCAAGCGGGTGCCTGCTGCCGGTGCTCCAGCTCCAGCGCCTACACTGAGAGTCCGGTTCGACGACCTCGAACCGTTCGAGCAACTGTAGGGGCACCCGTGACGAATTTGCGCGTCGTGTTCGCGGGCAGCCCCGCCGCAGCGGTCCCGAGCCTCCTCGCAATCGCCCGCAGCGGCCACGACATCGCCGCCGTCATCACCCGCGAGGACGCCCTGCTCGGACGAAAGCGCATCCGAACCCCAACCCCGGTTGCTCGCGCCGCAGAACAGCTGGACATCCCCGTGATCGCCGCCAATTCCCTCGCGGGGGAACCGACAGAGCGAATCCTTCGGCTTCAACCGGATCTCGGCGTGATCGTCGCGTACGGCGGACTGGTTCGCGAGCCGCTGCTTTCGGCGCCGGAACTGGGCTGGATCAACCTGCATTTTTCCGTCCTGCCGCGCTGGCGCGGCGCGGCACCGGTGCAGCGGGCGATCATCGCGGGCGACGACGTGACCGGCGCGAGCGTGTTCCAGCTCGTGGAGGAGCTGGACGCCGGCCCGATCCTCGGGACGATGACTCAGGCGATCGGACGAAACGAAACCGCCGGTCACCTCCTGGAATCCCTGTCCGTGTCGGGCGCGGAGTTGCTCGTGGGCGTGATGGATGCGCTGGGCACCGGCACCGCCCGCGCGTCCGAACAATCCGGAGACGTCACGTTCGCGCCGAAACTCACCATCGAGGATGGCCGCGTCGACTGGGCCGGCACCGCCGCGACGGTGCACAACCGTATCCGCGGGGTCACCCCCGAACCCGGGGCATTCACGATCGTGGACGGCGACCGGCTGAAAATCATCGATGCGGCACGTGCCCGCGACACGCCACGGCTCACGGTCGGTCGGATTTCGGCCGACGGCAAGCGCGTGTTCGTCGGCACGGCTTCGGAGCCGATCGAACTGCTCACCGTGCAACCGGCCGGCAAGCGGCCGATGCCGGCCGCGGACTGGTGGCGCGGCCGCCGCAGCGATGCCGAAACGGCCGCCACATGAGTTCGGCGGTGCAACCGGCGCGCCGCGTGGCGTTCGAGGTAATCAGAGCCGTTTCCGAATCGGATGCCTACGCCAACCTGCTGCTGCCCGTGAAGCTCGAGCGGGCAAAGCTCCACGGTGCGGATGCCGCACTCGCGACGGAACTCACCTACGGCACCCTGCGCCAACAGGGACTCTACGATCGCGTGATCGAACGCGCCGCAGGGCGGCCCCTGGAGCGGATCGACCCGCCCATCCTGGACGTGCTGCGACTCGCCACTCACCAACTGCTGTCCCTGCGGGTGGCGCAGCACGCCGCGGTGGATGAGGCGGTGTCGCTCGCCCGGCTCGTCGGTTCGCGCTCGGCGACAGGGTTCGTGAACGGCGTCCTGCGAACCATCACTCGCACCGCGCCCGACGAGTGGCGGTCCCTCGTGATCGGCGAACAGTCGAGTGCCGACGACCGACTGGCGGCCGAGTTTTCGCATCCGGTGTGGATTGTTCGGGCGTTTCGGCAGGCGCTCGCCGCCGACGGCCGGGACGAGGACCTCGACAAGCTGCTTTCGGCCGACAATGCCGCACCCGGGGTTACCCTTGCCGCTCTCCCCGGTCTTGCGCTCCGCGAGGAACTGGACGGCACGAGGCCCGGCGATCTTTCGCCCGTGGCGGCGCACAGCAGCGGAGGGGATCCGTCACGGCTCGCGGCGGTGCGCGACGGACGCGCCAGGGTGCAGGATGAGGGTTCCCAACTCGCCGCACTCGCGCTCAGCCGGGCGAGGCCGATCGAACGCGGCGAACGGTGGCTCGACCTGTGCGCGGGCCCGGGCGGAAAGGCCGCGCTTCTGGCGGCGGAGGCGCTGGCGGGCGGCGCGACCCTCGTGGCGAACGAGTTGTCGCCAGCCAGGGCAGGACTGGTCCGCAACGCCCTCGCGGTGTTCGACGACGCTCCGCAAGTGCTCGAGGACGATGGGCGCACGCTCGGCCACCAACTCGCGGGAACTCTCGACCGGGTTCTTCTGGACGCGCCCTGCACGGGTCTCGGCGCTCTACGGAGGCGCCCGGAGGCGCGCTGGCGAAAGCAGCTGTCCGATCTGCCTTCGCTCACCGGGCTGCAGCTCGAGCTCGTCTCGGCCGCGGCCGCGGCGCTGAAACCGGGCGGCCTGCTCGCGTACGTCACGTGCTCGCCGCACCTCGCAGAAACCCGCGTCGCCGTCGCCCATGCCGTGCAAAAGTGCGGCCTGGTCCTCCTGGACACCCCCGCCATCCTCGCGGACATCGCCGGGCGCGATCCGGACGTGCGCGGTAACGGGGCGGCGCAGTTGTGGCCGCACATCCATGGCACGGACGCCATGTTCATCGCGCTGCTGGAGAAGCCGCGCGAGGATGGGGGACACCGGTAGGCTTGCCGCATGCCGGCCCGCATCAACCCCAGCATCCTCGCGGCGGACTTCGTCAACCTCGAGCGGGACATCGCCCGCATCGACAGCGCCGATCTGGTGCATGTCGATGTCATGGACAACCATTTCGTCCCGAACCTCACGTTCGGCCCGCAAATGGTGGGCCGAATCCAGGATGTCTCGCCGATCCCGCTCGATGTGCACCTCATGATCGAGGACCCGGACCGGTGGGCACCCGGTTACGCCGAACTCGGCGCGTACTCCGTGACATTCCATGCCGAAGCGGCGGCGGACGCGGTCGGCGTCGCTCGCCGGCTCCGCGAAATCGGCTCCCGCGCGGGACTTGCCGTGAAACCGGGCACGCCGATCGAACCGTACCTCGAGCTGCTCGACGAATTCGACCAGATTCTGGTCATGACCGTCGAGCCGGGATTCGGCGGACAGAGTTTCATCGAATCGGTCATGCCAAAGCTTGCCGCGCTCTCCGGGGAGGTGCGCCGACGCGGCCTCGACGTGTGGCTGCAGGTGGATGGCGGGGTGGATGTGCGCTCCATCGCCATCGCGGCCGAGGCGGGGGCGGACACGTTCGTCGCCGGATCGAGCGTGTTCAACGCGGATGATGCTGCGGGGAACATCGCCGCACTGCGGGCCGCGGCAGCGCCGCACGTGCACTAGTTCTGCTTTGATGGATTCATGACAGAGTTCAACAGGACCAAGCCCGAGGTTGATTTCCACGGCGCCGACGCGCCGAGCGTTCTCGAGACGAGGGACATCGACGTGGGCTCCGGCGCGGAGGCGATGCCCGGCGCCACCGTCGAGGTGCACTACGTGGGAGTCGACTTCGAGACCGGGGAAGAGTTCGACTCCAGCTGGTCCAGAGACCAGACGATCACGTTCCCATTGCGGGGCCTCATCGCCGGCTGGCAGGAGGGCATCCCAGGGATGCGCGTCGGGGGCCGCCGCGAACTCGTCATCCCGCCGCATTTGGCGTACGGCCCGGCGGGCGGAGGGCATGCCCTTTCCGGGCGCACGCTGATCTTCGTCATAGACCTGCTGGGCGTTTCCTAACCGGTACCCTTGGGGTTGTGAAAACTTTCGACGAGTTGTTCGCCGAGCTGTCCGAAAAGGCAGCGGCCCGGCAGCCGGGTTCCGGGACGGTGCAGCGGCTCGATGAGGGCGTTCACGCCATCGGGAAGAAGCTTGTCGAGGAGGCAGCGGAATCCTGGATGGCGGCGGAGCACGAAAGCGCCGACCGCACCGCCGAGGAGCTCTCGCAACTCCTCTACCACGTTCAGGTGCTCATGCTGGCCAGGGGTTTGACCACCGAGGATGTCTACCGACATTTGTGATCGCGCCCTCGCCCTGGACGTACGACCACGCCGCTCTGAGAGCCCAGACGGCGGGAGAAGAGAACACGCATGCTCAGAATCGCCATCCCGAACAAGGGAATGCTCTCCGACACGGCAACGCAAATGCTCGCGGAAGCCGGGTACGTCACCCGGCGCGATCCGAAGGAGCTCATCGTCTTCGACCCCGCGAACGGCGCCGAGTTCTTCTACCTTCGCCCGCGGGATATTGCGACCTATGTCGGTTCCGGCGCCCTGGATGTCGGCATCACCGGGCGGGACCTCCTCCTGGATTCCGGGTCGAGCGCGACCGAGATCGCGGGCCTCGATTTCGCCGAGTCGACGTTCCGCTTTGCGGGCCCGACGGGCCGATTCTCCTCGCTTGCTGACCTTGCCGGAGTGCGCATCGCGACAAGTTATCCCGGTTTGGTCGGTGCGTTCCTTTCCCGGGAGGGCATCGACGCCCGCCTCGTGACACTGGATGGCGCTGTCGAGTCGGCGGTGCAGCTCGGCGTCGCGGACGCGGTCGCCGATGTCGTGTCCACCGGGACGACGCTGCGGCAGCAGGGACTCGACGTGTTCGGGCCGGTCATCCTGGAATCCACCGCCGTGCTGATCAGTTCGGGAGCAACCTTGCCGGGACTCGCGACGTTCCAGCGGCGCATCCAGGGCGTGCTCGTCGCCCGCCAGTACGTGCTCATGGACTACGACCTGCCCGCCTCGCTCGTCGAGCAGGCATCCGCGATCACCCCGGGCCTCGAGTCGCCCACGGTATCGCCCCTCAGGGACTCGGAGTGGGTCGCCGTGCGGGTCATGGTTCCGCGCGCGAGAACCAACGCGATCATGGACGAGCTGTACGAGTTGGGTGCCCGCGCGATTCTGGTCAGCTCGATCCACGCAGCGCGGATCTGATGACGCTCCCGGTTCGCGTGATCCCGTGCCTTGACGTCGCAGACGGTCGGGTCGTGAAGGGCGTCAACTTCCGCGGGCTTCGGGATGCGGGGGACCCGGTCGAGCTGTCGCGCCGCTACTTCGAGCAGGGGGCGGATGAGCTGACCTTCCTCGATGTGAATGCGACCGTCGACAATCGCCAGACCGCGTGGGACATCGTCACGAGAACCGCCGAACAGGTCTTCATCCCGTTGACGGTCGGCGGCGGAGTTCGCACCGTCGAGGATGTGGCGAGGCTGCTTTCCGTCGGCGCAGACAAGGTGGGCGTGAACAGCGCCGCAATCGCCCGGCCGTCGCTCATCGACGACATCGCGGATCGGTTCGGCGCCCAGGTGCTCGTGCTGTCCCTCGACGTGAAACGCTCGGGGGGGCGATTCGTGGTGACCACGCACGGCGGCCGCACGGAAACGGAACTCGATGCCATCGAGTGGGCGGCAGAGTCGGTGCGCCGCGGCGCTGGAGAACTGCTCGTGAACTCCATCGACGCGGACGGCACGAAGGCCGGGTTCGATCTCGAGCTGATCGCCGCCGTCCGCGCGGTGAGCAGCGCGCCGATCATTGCCTCCGGGGGAGCGGGCGCCGCACGCGACTTCGCGCCGGCCGTGCAGGCCGGGGCAGATGCGGTGCTCGCGGCATCCGTGTTCCACAATGGAGATCTGACGGTCGCCGCGGTCAAGCGGTCGCTTGCCGGCGACGGCATCACGGTGAGGGAGACGGCATGAGTGCGCACGAGTCCGACAGCCTCGTCCGGCAGGCACGGTTCGGTGCCGATGGCCTGCTCCCCGCCATCATTCAGGAAAAGGGCTCGCGGGACGTTCTCATGCTCGCCTGGATGGATGCGGAAGCACTGCGGCGCACTCTCCGGGAAGGCCGCGTGACGTTCTGGTCGCGGTCTCGGCGGGAATACTGGAGGAAAGGCGACACGTCGGGCAATCGGCTCCGGGTGAGCTCAGCGGCCCTCGACTGCGACTCCGACGCGCTCCTGATCACCGTGGAGCCCGTGGGCGCCGCATGCCACACGGGAGCCCACAGCTGCTTCGACGATGCCGGTGACCAGCCGTGACGACTCGAGCGGAATTCGATGGCCTGCTGGCCGGGCATCGCGTCGTCCCGGTCATCCGCGAGCTGTTCGCGGACAGCGAGTCGCCCGTGGGCATTTACCGGAAACTCGCGGCGGGGGCGCCGGGTTCGTTCCTGCTCGAGTCGGCGGAGCAGGGCGGAATCTGGTCACGCTACTCCTTCATCGGGGTCTCCAGTTTCGGGGTCCTGACCCAGGCCGGCGACCGGGCCTTGTGGCTGGACTACGGGCTCTCCGCCGAACGCGCATTCGGTGTGTCGGAGCCTGGCGCGCCACTCGAGGCGATCCGCGAACTCCACGCGCGCTGGAGCACGCCGCGCATTGCGGGCCAGCCGCCCCTGACCGGCGGCCTCATCGGATTCGTCGGCTGGGATGCCGTGCGGCAGATCGAGCGGCTGCCCGATCCGCCCGAAGCGGACTTCGACATCCCGGGCCAGGCGCTGTCCTTCGTTCGCGAGCTCGTCGTCGTGGACCACCGAACGGGCGCGCTGCTGCTCGTCGTGACGGTCCTGAACGACGGGACGGACGACGCCGACACGATGTGGCGCGATGCCGGCGAGGCGCTCGATTCGCTGCAATCCCGCCTTGCGGCGCGCTCGGAGCCGTGGGTGGCGCACGTGGACCTGACGGTGGAGCCCGAGCCGCGCCCCCGGGTCGACGAAGCGACGTTCCGTGCCGGCGTGGAGGCGTCGAAGCGGTATGTCCGCGAGGGCGACGTCTTTCAAATCGTGCTGTCTCAGCGATTCGACCATGACGTCGAGGCGGAACCCATCGACGTGTATCGCATCCTCCGCGCGCTCAACCCCAGCCCGTACATGTATTTCCTGTCGCTCGCGGAGCCCGACGGCGAACCGTACTGGGTCGTCGGGTCCTCGCCAGAGGCCCTCGTGAAGGTGGAGGGCGGCCGGGCGTACATGCACCCGATCGCCGGTTCCCGCCCCAGGGGGAACACTCCGGAGCATGATCTGGATCTGGCCGCGGAGCTCGCCGACGACGACAAGGAACGCGCAGAGCACCTCATGCTCGTGGATCTCGCCCGCAACGACCTCCAGAAGGTGTGCGAACCGGGAACCGTCGAGGTCACCGAGTTCATGCAGGTCGAACGGTTCAGCCACATCATGCATCTCGTGTCCTCCGTCGAAGGGGATGTGCGGCAGGGGATGGGCCCGATCGACGTGTTCCGTGCCACGTTCCCCGCGGGAACCCTGTCCGGCGCGCCGAAACCGAGAGCGCTGGAGATCATCGACGAGCTGGAGCCGGCAGCGCGCGGGCTGTACGGCGGCGTCGTCGGGTACTTCGGATTCTCGGGAGACGTCGACCTTGCCATCGCGATCCGCACGGCGACGATATCGCGGGGGGTGGCCAGGGTGCAGGCGGGAGCCGGTATCGTCGCGGACTCGGACCCGGCGTCGGAGTACGCGGAGTCGCACAATAAGGCCGCGGCACCGCTGCGTGCGGTGGCGGTCGCGAACCGGATGCGCAGGGTCACCGAATGAACCCGCGCACCCTGCGCACCGCCAGCATTTTCGGCGGCATTCTGCTCGCCGGGCTGGCCCTCCTCGGCTGGTCGCAACCCTGGTTCGTGGTGACTCTCGCCGGACAGTCCGCGCAGCACCCTCCGCTCCAGGTCGCCGGTGACGTGAGTGCGCCCGCCGTCGCGGCTCTCGCGATCGCCGCCGCCGCCGCGTTCGGAGCAATGGCGATTTCCGGCACGTTCTTCCGCGCCGTCCTTGCCGTGCTCGACGTGCTTCTCGGGGCCAGCATCGTGTTGTCGGCCGTTCTGGCCCTCGGCGCGCCGGCGGCCGCCGTCGAGGCCGCCGTTACGAAGGCCACGAGCGTCGCCGGACTCGATTCGGTCCAGGCGCTCATCGCATCGAACACGCCTGGCGCGTGGCCGTTCGTGACGCTCGGTGCTGGCGCACTGCTGTGCGTTCTCGGGATTGCGGTCGCCGTGACCGGCCGCCTGTGGCCTGCCGTGGGCCGCCGTTTCGACGTGGTGCGCTTTGAGCCCGAGGATCAGGATGCATCGGGCGTTCGCGGCGAAAAGTCGCGCGGTGCGGTATCCGACTGGGATGAACTCAGCGGAGGCTCGGACCCGACCTCCCGCTAGTCGGCGCAGCGCTTCGGTACGGTTAGACTGGCGGGGACTTAAGTCCGACACGATTCACTGGAGCGACATGAGCAGCGCAGACATCTCCGACCCGGGCCACGGGCACTCGCCCGCAGCATGGACGGCCGTGATCATCATGATGATCGCCTTTCTGCTGGGCACCATCGCGTTCTGGTTCGCCTCACTGTGGCTCATCTGGCTTTCCATCGCGCTCGTGGTCGTCGGCCCCATCGTCGGGTGGATTATGGCGAAGGCGGGCTGGGGCATCGCCGGGCCGAAATTCGTGCCCAAGCAGACCCACTAGGCACGTGCTGAGGCAACTCATCGCCGGGGCCGTCGCTGACGCCACGGCGAGAAGCGCAATTCGCCCTCAGGCGGAAGTGGAAAAAGCGGCCGCGGCGGCTGCACCCGCGCGCGACGCTCTCGCCGCGCTCGCGCCGGCCGACCGCGTGAAGATCATCGCCGAGATCAAACGGGCGAGCCCCTCGCGCGGTCACCTGTCGGATATCGCCGACCCGGCAGCTCTCGCCACGCGGTACGTTCAGGGCGGCGCAAGCGCCATCAGCGTACTCACCGAGGAGCGCCAGTTCGGCGGCTCCCTCGCGGACCTGGAAGCCGTGCGTGCCGCCGTCGATGTCCCCGTGTTGCGCAAGGACTTCATCGTCCTGCCGTATCAGGTGTTCGAGGCGAGGGCGGCGGGGGCCGACCTCATCCTTCTGATGGCCTCCGCGCTGGATCAGGCCGACCTGGGCGCGCTGTACCGCCTCGTGGACGACCTGGGCATGACGGCGCTCGTCGAAGCTCACGACGCCGACGAGGTGGCCTGGGCCGCAGACATCGGCGCGAAGCTCATCGGGATCAACGCGCGCAACCTCACGACCTTCGAACTCGATCGGGAACTGTTCGGCCGCCTCGTCGATCGCGTGCCCGCCGGGACCATCACGGTCGCGGAATCCGCCGTGTCCTCGGCCGCCGACGTGGCGCGCTATCGGAATGCCGGGGCGGATGTCGTTCTCATCGGCGAAGCGCTCGTCACCGCGGACCCGATCGCGACTCTCGCAGAGTTCCTGGCCGTCTGATGGGGCTCAGGGATGCCTCAGGGCCCTACTTCGGCGACTATGGCGGTCGGTTCGTCCCCGAATCGCTCGTGGAGGCGCTCGACGAGCTCACCGCCGAGTACGATGCGGCGAAAGCCGATCCGGCGTTCGCGGCAGAATTCGCGAAACTGGGTGCAACGTACACCGGTCGGCCGTCGATCATCACCGAGGTGCCCCGTTTTGCCGAACACGCCGGCGGCGCGCGCGTCATCCTGAAACGCGAAGATTTGAACCACACGGGGTCCCACAAAATCAACAATGTGCTCGGCCAGGCACTCCTCACGAAACGGATCGGGAAGCATCGGGTGATCGCGGAGACCGGCGCGGGGCAGCACGGTGTGGCGACGGCCACCGCTGCCGCGCTCATGGGCATGGAGTGCGTCGTGTACATGGGCGAGGTCGATACGCAGCGTCAGGCGTTGAACGTCGCGCGCATGCGCCTCCTGGGCGCGGAGGTCATCCCGGTCACCACCGGTTCACGAACGCTCAAGGACGCCATCAACGAGGCGATGCGCGACTGGGTCACGAACGTCGCGACCACCAACTACATTTTCGGCACCGTCGCGGGCCCGCACCCGTTCCCCGCCATGGTCCGGGATTTCCAGAAAATCATCGGGGACGAGGCGCGGCAGCAGGTCCTCGACCTCACGGGCGCCCTCCCGGATGCCGTGGCGGCGTGCGTTGGCGGAGGTTCGAACGCGATCGGGATTTTCGATGCGTTCCTCGATGACGAGTCCGTCGCCCTGTACGGATTCGAGGCGGCGGGTGACGGCGCCGACACCCCACGCCATGCCGCGACGATCTCGAAGGGGCGTCCAGGCATCCTGCACGGCGCCAGGTCCTACCTGCTTCAGGATGACGACGGCCAGACGATCGAGTCGCACTCCATTTCCGCGGGACTCGACTACCCCGGGGTGGGACCGGAGCACGCGTGGCTCGCCGACATCGCCCGGGCTCGGTACCTGCCGATCACCGACACCGCGGCGATGGATGCGTTCCGTCTCCTTGCCCGCACCGAGGGGATCATTCCCGCCATCGAGTCCGCGCACGCGCTCGCCGGAACCATCAACCTGGGCAGGGAGCTCGGCCCGGACGCGACGATTCTGGTCAGCCTGAGCGGTCGAGGAGACAAGGACATGGAAACCGCGGGCGAGTGGTTCGACCTTGTGGACCGATCGTGAATCCCACCCCCGACGCCGTGGGCGCGGCGATCGACTCAAAAAAGGCATCGGGCGGTGCTCTCATCGGCTACCTGCCCGTCGGCTTCCCGGACCTCGCGACGAGCATTGATGCTGCCGTCGCGATCGCCGAGAACGGCGTCGATATTCTCGAGCTCGGGCTGCCGTATTCCGACCCGGTCATGGACGGTCCCGTCATCCAGAAGGCCACCCAGTCGGCGCTGGCTGGCGGATTCCGCCTCGCCCACGCATTCGAGGCGGTGCACGCGATTTCGGCGCGGGTTCGTGTTCCCGTTGTGCTCATGACGTACTGGAATCCGGTGCTCCAGTACGGAGTCGACCGGTTCGCCGACGATCTGGTGGCTGCGGGCGGTTCAGGAATCATCACGCCCGACCTCATCCCGGATGACGCCGCGGACTGGTTCGCCGCCTCCGACCGCACCGGACTCGACCGGATATTCCTTGCAGCACCTTCGTCGACGGATCAACGGTTGCGCATGATCACCGAGTCGTCCCGGGGTTTCGTCTACGCCGTATCGACCATGGGCATCACGGGAGCGCGATCCGAAGTGGACAGCGCGGCCCGCGCACTCGTCGGCCGCCTGCGCGACGCCGGCGCAAAGCGTGCGTGCGTCGGCCTCGGCATCTCCTCCGCGCGTCAGGTTCGCGAGATCCTTGACTACGCGGACGGCGCGATCGTCGGCTCCGCGCTCGTCTCCGCACTTGACACGGGCGGGGTGGCCGAGCTCGCTCGCACGGCATCCGCGCTGTCGGTCGGTACTAGGCTGATCTAGCTCGCTCCCTCTTCGAAAGGCACAACGGAAAGTGTTCGGTACCCTGGCCCAGCTTCCCGCAAGCATCCCCAGCCCTGACTACTCGTGGCAGGTCTTCAACTTCGGCACCTGGCTGCACGACATCGGACTGACCTGGGTCACGATCCCCATCCCCATCCACACCTACGCGCTGTGCATCCTTGCCGGCATCATCGCCGCGACAGTCCTGACCGCATACCGCCTCAAGCAGCGCGGGGCCGACGCAGGGGTCGTTCTGGACATCGCGCTCTGGGCCGTGCCGTTCGGAATCGTCGGCGGCCGGATCTTCCACGTGGTGACGCACCCGGATGACTACTTTGGTTCGGGAAAGGACCTGCTGAAGACCCTCTACATCTGGGAGGGCGGCATGGCGATTTTCGGTGCGCTCATTCTCGGGGCCGTGGGCACGCTCATCGGATGCCGCCTCGCCGGCGTGCGGTTCTGGAGCTTCGCTGACGCGGTCGCCCCGGCCCTTCTGCTCGCGCAGGCGTTCGGCCGGCTTGGAAACTACGTCAACCACGAGCTGTTCGGACTTCCGACGAACCTTCCGTGGGGACTGGAAATCGAGGCAACGAATCCGGCATTCCCGGCCGGACTCCCCGCCGGCACGCTGTTCCAACCCACGTTCCTGTATGAAATCATCTGGAACCTGATCGGCATCGCCGTTCTCCTGTATGTCGAACGCCGCTGGCGGCTCGGCACAGTCACGATCCCGTTCGTCGGCGTCGACGTCACGGCGCCCATCGCGGGCGCCTGGCGCCTCCAGTGGGGCAAGGTGCTCGGCCTGTACCTCATCTGGTACGGCGTCGGCCGCAGCTACTTCGAGTCGATCCGGATCGACCCGAGCGAGATATTCTTCGGAATCCGGACGAACGTGTGGGCGGCGTTCGGCGCGATCCTCGTCGGGCTCGTCATCATCATCGTGCAGTCCCGCCGGCACCCGGGGGTCGAGCCGAGCCCGTACCTGCCCGGTCGCGAATGGTCTCCCGATGCTGTTGTACACTCTGAAGACGTTTACACGGACGCCGATTTCGAAGGCAATGACGGCTCGAAGTCATCCGAACCAGCTTCGTCGGTGGAAACGAAAGGCACCACGGTCGCCACAAGCGGCCGAGCTTCCTGACAGTCCAGCGCAATTATCCGCGGCCCTCGGGCCGGCGTAGGCATCCATGGGCCAGTGACGTCCCCCCATTATTTCCGGGAGGACAATTCATGGTCCCCAGGCCACCGCATTCGAGATTCAGCACGGTACCCGCGCCCAGCGGGCTCTACGATCCTGCGTTCGAGAAGGATGCCTGCGGGCTGGCGATGGTCGCAACCCTGCGGGGGAGCGCAGGCCACGACATCGTGGATCTGGCTCTCACTGCGCTGCGCAACATGGAACACCGGGGGGCCGTCGGATCCGACGCGGGGACCGGCGATGGCGCCGGGATCATGACCCAGATCCCTGACGCGTTCCTTCGGCAGGTGGTGGATTTCGAGCTTCCCGCTGCCGGGCACTATGCCGTTGGCGCGGCTTTCCTGCCCATGGATCAGGGCGATCGGGCCGAAGTGGCGCGGCGCCTCGCGGAGTTCGCGCGGGAGGAGGGCCTCACGGTCCTGGGCTGGCGGAGCGTGCCGGTCGATGCGAGTGTGCTCGGTAGCCTCGCCAGAGGGGCCATGCCCGCCATCGAGCAACTCTTCCTTTCCCATCCGAGCGCTTCGGGTATTGCACTGGACCGCCTTACGTTTCGGATGCGCAAACGCGCCGAGCGGGAACTCGACGTGTTTTTCCCGTCGCTGTCCTGCCGCACCCTCGTCTACAAGGGCATGGTCACGACGCTTCAGCTCGAGCCGTTTTACCCGGACCTTTCCGACCCCGGGTTCGCCTCGCGACTGGCGCTCGTGCACTCGCGCTACTCCACGAACACGTTTCCGTCCTGGCCCCTGGCGCAACCGTTCCGACTGCTCGCCCACAACGGGGAAATCAACACGGTTCAGGGCAACCGCAACTGGATGCGGGCACGGCAGTCCCAGCTGGAATCGGGCCTTCTCGGCGACGTGAAGCCGCTCCTGCCGATCGTGACGCCGGGGGGAAGCGACTCCGCATCCTTCGACGAGGTTCTTGAGCTGCTCACGCTCGGCGGACGGTCCCTGCCGCACGCCGTCATGATGATGATCCCGGAGGCTTTCGAGAATCAGACGAATCTGGCCGATGATCGGCGTGCGTTCTACGAATACCACTCCGGACTCATGGAACCGTGGGATGGCCCCGCAGCCATGGTGTTCACCGACGGCACGCTCGTGGGGGCGACGCTCGACCGCAATGGCCTTCGGCCGGGCCGGTTCCTCGTCACGGATGACGGGCTCGTGGTGCTCGCGAGCGAGATCGGCGTGCTCGATTTCGATCCCAGCCGCGTGGTGCGCAAAGGCAGGCTCCGCCCGGGGAAGATGTTCCTCGTCGACACCGAGGCCGGCCGCTTGATCGAGGATGACGAGATCAAACAGTCCCTCGCCGCCCAGCAGCCGTGGGGCGACTGGCTCAGGGACGGTCGGATCAATCTCCGGGACCTTCCCCAGCGTGAACACATCGTGCACACTCCGGCATCCGTCGGCCGCCGCCAGCGCACGTTCGGCTACACCGAAGAGGAACTTCGCGTCCTCATCGCGCCCATGGCGCAGCACGGTGCCGAGCCCATCGGGGCGATGGGCACCGACACGCCCATCGCGGTCCTCGCCGACCGCCCGCGGCTCCTGTTCGACTACTTCACGCAGCAATTCGCACAGGTCACGAATCCGCCGCTGGACAGCATCCGCGAGGAAGTCGTCACCTCGATGTCGATGGGGCTCGGTCCGGAGTTGAATCTCCTGGACGCAACCCCCGAGCACGCGTACCAGATCATTCTCGACTTCCCGGTGATCGACAACGACGAGCTGGCGAAAATCCAGCACATCGACGCCTCGCCGGGCAGCCGCACGACGACGACCGTGCGCGGACTGTACCGCGTCGACGATGGCCCGCGCGCGCTCGCGGATCGGATTGCGGCAATGTGCGCCGAGGTGGACGACGCGATCGAACGCGGCGCGAAGTACATCGTGCTCTCCGACCGAGACTCCACGAAGGACCTCGCGCCGATTCCTTCCCTGCTCATGCTCTCCGCCGTCCACCATCACCTGATCCGGCGCGAGAACCGGCTGCGCGTTGGCTTGATCGTCGAGGCGGGGGATGTGCGCGAAGTCCACCACGTTGCCATGCTCGTCGGTTATGGCGCCTCCGCAATCAATCCCTACCTTGCGATGGAAACGGCCGAGCAGCTCGTGCGCAGCGGTGATCTTGCCGGCGTGAGCTCGGAACAGGCGGTGGCCAACATCATCAAGGCGTTGGGCAAGGGTGTCCTGAAGACGATGTCGAAAATGGGCATCTCGGTCGTGTCCTCCTACGCCGGGGCGCAGGCATTCGAGGCGATCGGTCTGGCCCAGGATTTCGTCGACGAATACTTCACCGGGACCACGTCCCGGCTTGGCGGCGTGGGCATGGACGTCATCGCGGCGGAGAATCTTGCCCGGCATCAGAGCGCATACCCGGATGAGGCCGCGAGCACGGTGCATGAGCACCTCGCTCAGGGCGGCGAGTATCAGTGGCGCAGGAGCGGTCCGCCGCACCTGTTCAACCCGGATACCGTGTTCCGGCTGCAACACAGCACGCGGGAACGCCGCTACGACATCTTCCGCGACTACACCCGCCTCGTGGACGAGCAGGCGGGAAACCTCATGACGTTGCGCGGATTGTTCACGCTGCGCGAAGGGGAACACCCTGCTGTGCCGCTCGATGAGGTCGAGTCGGTGGCGTCGATCGTGAAACGCTTCTCCACCGGTGCCATGAGTTACGGTTCCATCAGCGAGGAAGCCCACCAAACCCTGGCGATCGCCATGAACCGTTTGGGTGCGAGAAGCAACACGGGCGAAGGCGGGGAGACGGTGGAGCGGCTGCTCGACCCCGAGCGTCGGAGCGCCATCAAGCAGGTCGCGTCGGCGCGATTCGGGGTGACGAGCCTGTATTTGACGAACGCCACCGACATCCAGATCAAGATGGCTCAGGGTGCGAAGCCCGGCGAAGGCGGCCAATTGCCTCCCGCGAAGGTGTATCCGTGGATCGCCCGCACGCGGCACGCGACGGCAGGGGTCGGGCTGATCTCGCCGCCCCCGCACCACGACATCTATTCGATCGAGGACTTGAAACAGCTCATCTTCGATCTCAAGCGGGCAAATCCGAGCGCCCGCATCCACGTCAAACTCGTGAGCCAGTCCGGGATCGGCGCCGTCGCTTCCGGCGTGGCCAAGGCCCTCGCCGACGTGGTTCTGATTTCCGGCCACGATGGCGGCACGGGGGCGAGCCCGCTGTCCTCGCTCAAGCACGCCGGAACCCCGTGGGAGCTCGGCCTCGCCGAGACCCAGCAGACCCTCATGGCGAATGGTTTGCGGGATCGCGTCGTCGTACAGGTTGATGGCCAGTTGAAAACCGGACGCGATGTGATCGTTGCCGCGCTCCTGGGTGCCGAGGAGTTCGGGTTCGCGACCGCACCGCTCGTGGTCTCCGGCTGCGTCATGATGCGGGTGTGCCACCTTGACACGTGCCCGGTCGGCGTTGCGACGCAAAACCCGGAACTTCGGTCGCGATTCACGGGCAAGCCCGAGTTCGTCGAGACGTTCTTCGAGTACCTCGCCGAGGAGGTCCGCGAGTATCTGGCTGCGCTCGGATTCCGAAGCCTCGAGGAAGCAATCGGCCACCGGGAGCTTCTGGATGTGGACAGGGCGATTTCGCACTGGAAGGCGGACGGACTCGATCTCGCTCCAATCCTCTCCAGCGGGGTGGTCGACGCGGATGCGCCGCTGCGCCACCAGCGCGATCAGGACCATGAGCTGGATGCGCATATCGACCGCACGCTCATCGCCCGGTGCGACGGTGCGCTCGAGCGGCAGGAGCAGGTCGCAATTGCGGCCGCGGTGAAAAACACTGACCGCGCCATCGGGACTTTGCTGGGGCACGAGGTGACGGTGCGGTACGGGGAGCAGGGTCTGCCGGACGGAACCATCAGCATCGCGCTCTCCGGCACGGCAGGACAGTCGCTTGGCGCGTTCCTGCCGCGTGGAATTTCGCTTCACCTCGAGGGTGATGCCAACGACTACGTGGGGAAGGGGCTCAGCGGAGGAACGGTTTCGCTCCGGCCGCACCGCACGAGCGTCTTCCGGGCCGAACGGAACGTCATCGCCGGCAACGTCATCGGCTATGGCGCTACCAGCGGCCAGCTGTTCATCCGGGGAATCGTCGGCGAGCGTTTTCTGGTGCGAAATTCCGGCGCCGCAGCGGTCGTCGAGGGCGTCGGCGATCACGCGCTCGAGTACATGACGGGCGGCGTCGCCGTGATCCTCGGCGCCGTGGGTCGCAACCTCGGTGCCGGGATGTCCGGCGGCACGGCGTACGTCCATCGCCTGCCGGCCGAGCGAGTCAACCGGGACGCCCTGGAGCGCGGCGAGCTGCGTCTGGATCCGCTGGACCGCGCAGATGTCGAACTCCTGCGCGACCTGCTGCACCAGCACGTCGAGCACACCGGTTCGACGCTCGCCGCCGCCATGCTGGAGAATTTCGAATCCACGGCAGCGGAGTTCGTTCGGGTACTTCCTCGAGATTTTGCGGCCGTGCTGGAAACACGCGCGGTTGCAGTCGATGAGGGGCTGGACCCGGATGGCGCAGTGGTGTGGGAACGAATCGTGGAGGTGACCGGTGGCTGATCCGAAGGGCTTCCTCAAAACCAGGTCCCGCGAGCTGCCGCCGCGACGGCCCGTGTCCGTCCGACTTCTGGACTGGAAGGAAATTTACGAACCGGGCGACGACACCGTGCTGCGGCGGCAGGCGGGCCGCTGCATGGACTGCGGCGTGCCGTTCTGCCATCAAGGATGCCCGCTGGGGAACCTCATCCCGGAGTGGAACGACCTGATCCGCCGCGGCGAAGGCCGTGAGGCGAGCGAGCGCCTGCATGCCACCAACAATTTCCCGGAGTTCACCGGGAGGCTCTGCCCCGCGCCGTGCGAAAGCTCCTGCGTTCTCGGCATCAGCCAGGAACCGGTCACCATCAAGCTCGTCGAACAGTCCATCATCGACACTGCGTGGGCCGAGGACTGGGTGCAGCCGCACCCGCCGGAGCGGCTCACCGGAAAGACGGTTGCGGTGGTCGGTTCGGGCCCCGCCGGCCTCGCCGCCGCCCAGCAGCTCACGCGCGCGGGCCACACCGTCGCGGTGTTCGAGAGGGATGACCGCATCGGAGGACTTCTTCGCTACGGCATTCCGGACTTCAAGCTGGAGAAGAAGCACATCGAGAACCGACTCCGGCAAATGCAGGCCGAGGGCACCAGGTTCCGCGCCCGGGTGACTATCGGGGTGGACATCTCGTGGGCGGACCTTCGCAGCCGATACGATGCGGTGGTCATCGCGACGGGCGCACTCGTTCCACGCGATCTGCCCATTCCGGGCCGCGAGCTCGCGGGAGTCCACTTCGCGATGGACTACCTCGTGCAGCAGAACCACCGCGGCGCCGGAGACGACGTCAGCGGGCAGATCACGGCGGAAGGCCGCCACGTGGTGATTCTGGGCGGCGGCGACACTGGGGCCGACTGCCTCGGCACCGCGCACCGCCAGGGCGCCCTTTCCGTGACGACGCTCGCGATCGGCAAGAGACCACCGGGCGAACGACCCGGCGCTCAGCCCTGGCCCATGCATCCCCTGCTGTTCGAGGTGTCCAGCGCGCACGAAGAGGGCGGCCAACGCGAATTCCTGGCCTCCACGGTCGAGTTCCTGTCCAATGGATCCGGTGAGGTGAGCGGCATCCGCATTGCGGAAACCGAGTACCTCGACGGTCGGCGAGTGCCGAAGTCCGGCACGGAGCGCGAGCTCCCGGCCGACCTCGTCCTGCTGGCCCTCGGATTCACCGGAACCGACACCGCCTCCCTCGGGACCGACTTGGGCATCGAAAGCGAAGGCGGGGCTGTTCTTCGGGATTCTCAGTTCCACACGAACACGCCGGGCGTCTTCGTCGCGGGCGACGCGGGGCGGGGCGCCTCGCTGATCGTCTGGGCAATTGCGGAAGGACGCGCCGCGGCAGCGGCCGTCGACCGGTACCTTGAAGGTGACACGGAATTACCGTCGCCCGTGCTGCCCACCGACCGCCCCATCAGCCTTTGACTACCCGACCATACACATCCCCACGCAACAACCAGGAATGAAGGACACCAGTGAGACGCGCAAAGATCGTCGCAACCCTCGGCCCGGCAACTTCCAGCTACGAGAATATTCGCGCCATCATCGACGCGGGCGTGGATGTGGCCAGGATGAACCTGAGCCATGGCACCTACGACGTCCACGAGGAGGTTTACGCGAACGTCCGCAAGGCTGCGGATGCCTCCGGGCGTGCGGTCGCGGTGCTCGTCGACCTGCAAGGCCCCAAGATCCGGCTGGGAAAATTTGAGGCCGGCCCCTACGAACTGGCCGTCGGCGACGTCTTTCGCATCACGACACAGGACATCGTCGGCAACAAGGACATCTCGTCGACGACCTACGAGGGGCTGCCCGCCGATGTCAAACCGGGGGACCCGCTCCTCATCGACGATGGCAAGGTGACCCTCCGGGTCACCGAAACCGATGGAACGGTCGTCACGACGGTCGTCGAAGTGCCCGGTGCGGTGTCCAACAACAAGGGGATCAACCTTCCCGGCGTCGCGGTGAACGTGCCGGCACTCTCCGAAAAGGACGAGGAGGATCTCCGCTGGGGGCTCGGCCTCGGCGCAGACCTCATCGCGCTGTCCTTCGTGCGCAGCGCCGACGACATCGTGCGCGTGCACGAGATCATGGCGGAGGAGGGGCGCAAGATTCCGGTGATCGCGAAGATCGAGAAGCCTCAGGCCGTCGACAATCTGGAAGCCATCATCGATGCGTTCGACGGCATCATGGTGGCGCGCGGAGACCTCGGAGTCGAACTGCCGCTCGAGGCGGTACCGCTCGTGCAAAAACGTGCTGTGGAATTGTGCCGCCGGATGGCGAAGCCCGTGATCGTCGCCACCCAGATGCTGGAGTCGATGATTTCGAGTCCGCGTCCGACGCGGGCGGAAACCTCCGACGTGGCCAACGCGGTCCTGGATGGCACGGATGCCGTGATGCTGAGCGGTGAAACGAGCGTCGGCGAGTTTCCGGTGATCACGGTGCAGACGATGGCGCGCATCATCGAATCGACGGAGGAACTCGGTCTGGAACGCATCTCGCCGCTCGGCACAAAGCCCAGGACGCAGGGCGGGGCCGTCACGCTCGCCGCCGCGGAAGTCGCGGAATTTGTCGAGGCCAAGTTTCTGTGCGTGTTCACTCAATCGGGGGACTCCGCGAGGCGGATGTCCCGCATCCGTTCGCGCATTCCGATGCTCGCGTTCACGCCCATCGAGGGCATCCGCCGCAGGATGGCGCTCACCTGGGGAATCCGGGCGTTTCTCGTCGACATGGTGACCCACACGGACGCCATGTTCCGCCAGGTGGACGAAACCCTGCTCGAGCTGGGACTGGCGGAAGTGGGTGACGTCGTCGTCGTCATCTCCGGTTCGCCTCCGGGAACGGCCGGCTCCACAAACGACATGCGGGTGCACCACATCGGCGATGCGCTGAAAGCGCCCATGCCCGCGTGACACGCGCGAAAATTCTGTGCCGGTGGTGGGACTTGAACCCACACGCCCTTTCGAGCAAAGCATTTTGAGTGCTCCGCGTCTGCCATTCCGCCACACCGGCGCACAGTAGCCGTGAACAGAGTATCGCAACGCTGAACCTCTCCTCGCCTCTTTCCCGTAGGCTTTGAGTTGTGGCAGATGAGAATGCAGAAACCCCAGCAGCACGCCGTGTCGTGGTGGCCGAAGATGAGTCGCTGATCCGGCTCGACATCGTGGAGACCCTGCGCGACAACGGGTTCGATGTCGTCGGGGAAGCCGGAGACGGTGAAGCGGCGGTGGCGCTGGCGAGGGAACTGCGCCCTGATCTTGTCGTCATGGACGTGAAAATGCCGAAACTGGACGGAATTTCGGCCGCGGAACAGCTCACGAAGGATCACATCGCGCCGGTCGTCCTGCTCACCGCGTTCAGCCAGAAGGATCTCGTCGAGCGTGCAACGGAAGCCGGCGCTCTCGCTTACGTCGTCAAGCCGTTCACGCCGAGCGACCTGCTGCCGGCAATCGAAATCGCGCTCGCCCGGTACGCGCAAATCGTGACGCTCGAGGACGAGGTGTCTGATTTGGTCGAACGATTCGAGACCCGCAAAATCGTGGACAGGGCGAAGGGCCTCCTGAACGAGAAAATGGGCCTCTCCGAACCGGAGGCGTTCCGCTGGATCCAGAAAGCCTCCATGGATCGCCGGCTCACCATGCACGACGTCGCCGTGGCGATCATCGATCAGCTCGCGCCGAAGAAGGGCGCACCCCAGAAGGACTAGGCGTCGCGGAGGATGTTCGTCATCCGGACGGTGGAGAGCCGGTTGCCGTCATCGTCGGTCATGACGATTTCGTGGACGGTGATCGTGCGTCCGAGCGAGATGGCCGTGCAGGTGCCGGTCACCCAGCCGCTCGTGACCGAACGGGAGTGGCTCGCGCTGATCTCAATGCCCACCGCGTACCGCCCCGCGCCCGCGTGCAGGTGCGCTGCCGTGGATCCGAGCGATTCGGCGAGCACGAGGTGCGCGCCGCCGTGCAGGATGCCGTACGGCTGGGTATTGCCTTCGACGGGCATCCGCGCGACCGCGAAGCTCGGGCTCGCTTCGATGAACTCGATGCCCATTTTCCTGCCGAGGGCGCCGGCGGGGGCCGCAGGGTCTACGGCAGTGTCGGTGATGCGCATGATCTGGCGAAACCCTCAATTTCCTGCCTGCCGCCGATGCTCCCGCCGTGACGGGGGCGGCGGCTAGGCTGACTCTCGTGACGGACAACGAAAAGCCTACCCTCATGGTCATCGATGGTCACTCGCTGGCGTTCCGAGCGTTTTACGCGCTCCCGGTGGACAGTTTCGTGAACCGCGAGGGCCAGCACACAAACGCGATCCACGGGTTCATTGCGATGCTCATCAATCTTCTGCAGAACGAGAAACCGACGCATCTGGCCGTCGCCTTCGATATTTCGCGATACTCCTTCCGCACCCGCGAATACCCCGAATACAAGGGCACCCGTGCCGAGACTCCGCCCGAGTTCATCGGCCAGATTCCGCTCCTGGAAGAGGCGTTGAAGGCGATGGGCATCGCGACGATCAGCAAAGAGGACTTCGAGGCGGATGACATCCTCGCGACGCTCTCGACGCAGGCTGCCGAGCAGGGATTCCACGTCTACGTGGTCTCCGGCGACCGCGACAGCATTCAGCTCGTGAACGAGGACGTGACGCTCCTGTACCCGAACGCCAGGGGCGTCTCCGAACTCAAACGCTACGATCCGGCCGCCGTCGAGGAGCGATACGGGATCCGCCCCGAGCAGTACCCGGACGTCGCCGCCCTCGTCGGCGAATCGAGCGACAACCTCATCGGCGTCGACAAGGTGGGGGAGAAGACCGCGGTCAAGTGGGTGCTCGAATATGGCGGGCTCGAGGGGATCCTCGAGCACGCGGAGGAAATCAAGGGTGTCGTCGGCGAAAAGCTGCGCGAACAGAAGGACCGGGCGATCCGCAACCGCAAGCTCAACCGACTTGTGACGGATGTCGACTTGCCCGTCGGGCCGAAGGATCTCGCCCGATCGCCCATCGACACGGCGGCGGTGCGCGCCGTGTTCGACAAACTCCAGTTCCGCACGCTGCTGGACCGGGTACTCAAGATTGCCGCGGCCGAAGGTGGGGGCGCGCCGGAGCCGGCGGCGGCATCCACGGCGGAACCGGCCGTGAAGAAACTCGTCGACGAGGAACTCGCAAAGTGGCTCGCCTCGGCAGTGGGGGACGGTTCCCGGCCGCTCGGGCTCATGGTGGATACCAGCGGCGGCGAACTCGCCGGGCTGGGAATTGCGAAGGACGACGACACGGCGTACGTCCCGTGGGGCGGGCACCGGCCCGACTATGCGGCCCTGGAGGCGTGGCTGGAAAGCGACGCCCCAAAGCACCTGTTCCATTCCAAACCCGCCGTGAAGGCGCTGTCGCGCGCGGGCATCACTCTGAACGGCATCGCGTTCGACACGACGCTGGCCGCGTGGCTCCTGAAACCGGGCGGCAAGGACGAATCGCTCGCCTCCCAGGTGTACACGCACCTCGGCGAAACCGTCGTCGAGGCCGACCAGAACCAGCTCGTGCCGGACACGGAGGGCCTGAGCCCAGCGACCGAGGCCTGGTATGTGCTCCGGATTGCCAGGGAACTGGAGTCGCGGCTGAGCCCCGGCTCACTGACAGTGCTGAAGGACATCGAGTTGCCGCTCGTTCCGGTGCTCGCGCGCATGGAACTGGATGGCGTGACGGTGAACGCCGGCGCACTCGCGAAGCTCAACACGCGTCTCACCGAGCGCGCTGCGGACATCGCGTCGCGCGCCTTCGCGATCATCGGCCGCGAAGTGAATCTCGGCTCTCCGAAGCAACTGCAGCAGTTGCTGTTCGAGGAACTGGGCATGCCGAAATCCCGGGCCACGAAGACCGGATACTCCACGGATGCCGCGGCGCTCGCGGATCTGCAGGATCGCCTCCCGGAACCGCACCCGTTCCTCGACCTGCTCCTGCAGCATCGGGATGCCACCAAGCTCCGGCAGATGATTGAGACGCTGGCGCGTGAAATCGGGCCGGATGGGCGCATCCACACCACCTACGATCAGACCGGGACGAGCACCGGGCGGATTTCGTCCAACGACCCGAACCTCCAGAACATTCCGGTGAAGGCGGACGAAGGCAAGGAAATCCGTGCCGCATTCGAACCTGGCGCAGGATTCGACACGCTGCTGACCGCCGACTACTCGCAGATCGAAATGCGCATCATGGCGCACCTTTCCGAAGATGCCGGGCTCATCGAAGCGTTCAATGCGGGGGAGGACCTGCACCGTTTCGTGGGCGCCCGCATCTTCGGCGTCGAACCGTCCGAGGTGACGCCGACCATGCGCACGAAGGTGAAGGCGATGTCGTACGGCCTCGCGTACGGGTTGAGCGCGTTCGGACTGTCCAAGCAATTGCGCATCGATGTCGCGGAAGCGAAGCAGCTCATGGTCGACTACTTCGCCCGGTTCGGAGCAGTGCGCGCCTATTTGCGGAACGTGGTCGATCAGGCCAGAACCGACGGCTACACGGAGACGATTTTCGGCCGGCGCCGCCCGTTCGGCGACCTTAACTCGAACAACAGGGTGCTGCGCGAGAACGCGGAGCGCCAGGCGTTGAACGCGCCGATTCAGGGCTCCGCCGCCGACATCATGAAAATCGCCATGCTCGGTGTCGCCCGGGATATTGCCGATCAGGGCCTGAAATCGCGGATGCTCCTGCAGGTGCACGACGAACTCGTGTTCGAGGTCGCCTCAGGGGAACTGGACGCGGTCACCGCCATCGTCCGCGAGCGGATGGGCCATGCTGCCAACCTGAAGGTGCCCCTCGACGTGCAAATCGGCACGGGGCCGAACTGGGACGCGGCGGCGCACTAGCACTGCCGCCTTTCCTCCGGTCGTCGCGCGCGCATATGCTCGACTCATGACTGCTGACAATTCTGCCGATGTGCGCGCCCACGAGGCCGATCGAACCCCTACCGCGATCGACGCGATCGCCGAAGAATGGGTCACGACCCTTGCCGACCTTGAGCCCGACATCGCCATCTGGATCGGCATCCCGGGCCGGCACGAGGAATACGGCGACCAGTCGCCGGCCGGACACCAGCGCCTCGTCGACGAGGGCAAAAAGGTCCTGGACCGGCTCTCCAGGGTCGAGCCGGCGGATGACGTCGACTGGGTGACGAAAACGGATATGTCCAACGAGCTCCGGCTGGACCTGGAGGCGCACGAAGCCGGTTTGTGGAAACGCGACCTGAACGTCATCGCGTCTCCCGCACAGAGATTCCGCGACGTTCTGGACCTCATGGCCCACGACACGGTGGACGACTGGACCACGATCGCCGGCAAACTGTCGAATCTTCCCGGTGCGATCGACGGGTACGTGGAAACCCTGCGGCTCGGCATCAAGGACGGCACCGTTCCCGCCCGCCGCCAGGTCACCGAGGTGCTCGAGCAGGCGAAGAAGTACGCGTCGAAGGACGGATTCTTCTTCGCGTTCACCGGCGGCGCCGCTACCGCGGACGGCACTGCGCTGCCGGACTCCCTCCAGGCAGATTTGCGCAAGGGCGCCGAAGCTTCGGCTGCCGCCTACGGGAAACTCGCCGACTTTTTCGCGACCGAGCTCGGCCCCGCCGCGAGCGAGACCGACGCGATCGGGCGCGAACTGTACGCACTACAGTCCCGCCGGTTCCTCGGCGCGAGAATCGACCTCGACGAAACCTACGAGTGGGGAATCGAAGAGCTCGCTCGCATGGTCGAGGAGCAGACGCGCATCGCGGGCGAAATCAAGCCGGGGGCGAGCGTCGAGGAGGCCATTGCCGTGCTCGACGCGGACGCGGGCCGCAAACTGCACGGAACGGACGCCCTGCAGAAGTGGATGCAGAACCTGAGCGACACGGCGATAGCCGAACTCTCGAAGTCCCACTTCGACATCCCTGACCCGGTGAAGAAGCTCGAGTGCATGATCGCGCCAACCCAGGAGGGCGGCATCTACTACACGAGCCCGAGTGATGATTTCTCTCGCGCCGGGCGTATGTGGTGGTCTGTTCCTGAAGGCATCACGGAGTTCGACACGTGGCGCGAGACGACGACCGTGTACCACGAGGGAGTTCCCGGACACCACCTGCAGCTGGGCCAGGCCGTGTACAACCGCGCGACGCTCAACACGTGGCGCCGCCAGCTCGCCGGCACGAGCGGCCACGCCGAGGGCTGGGCTCTCTATGCCGAGCGCCTCATGGAGGATCTCGGCTACCTGGATGACCCGGGCGACCGCCTCGGGATGCTCGACGGCCAGCGGATGCGCGCCGCGCGCGTCGTGCTCGACCTCGGGGTGCACCTCGGAAAGAAGCGTCTCGACGGAGCCGGCGTGTGGGACTACGACTACGCGTTCACCTTCATGAAGAGCAACGTGAACATGAATGAGCCGTTCGTGAAGTTCGAGGTGAACCGCTACTTCGGGTGGCCCGGCCAGGCGCCGGCCTACAAGGTCGGCCAGCGCATTTGGGAGCAGCTCCGCGACGAAGTGAAGGCGCGCGAGGGCGCCTCCTTCAACATCAAGGAGTTCCACCGCACGGCGCTCGACATGGGCGGTGTCGGCCTGGACACCCTCACAGCCGCATTCCGCAAATAACAATCGACAGGGGAGGTCGTATTGTGGCAGTTCGCTGGTATTCGATAGTCGTCGACTGCACGGATGTCGCAGCCCAGGCCAGGTGGTGGGCCGAGGCGCTCGACTGGCGCGTCGTGTATGAATCCGAGGATGAGTTCGTCATCGTGCCGCCGCGCGCCCTGGTGGAAAATCACCAGGTGCCACTCGACGAGCAGGGACCGGGACTCGTGTTCGTGACCGTCCCCGACGACAAGACCGTGAAGAACAGGCTCCACATCGACCTCGCTCCCGGCCCGGACGACGATCAGGCCGCAGAAGTCGCCCGCCTCGAAGCGCTCGGCGCGACGCGAGTCAACGTCGGGCAGGATGAGTCGCAGGTCACCTGGGTCGTGATGGCGGACCCCGAAGGCAACGAGTTCTGCGTTTTGTCGCCACGCGGCTGACGCGCTAGGCTGGAATGTCACGTCTGTGCCAACACGGCCGTGACGTCCTATCCGCCTGCCACGGCGACAAAATCACTGCACCATCTCGTTCGTGGCCCGAATTATGTCCACACTGGAGCTACAACTACATGACAACCGCAACGACCGCAGGCCCCAAGCAGGTCGCCATCAATGACATTGGATCTGCTGAAGATTTCCTCGCCGCGGTCGAAAAGACCCTGAAATTCTTCAATGACGGTGACCTCATCGAGGGCACAGTAGTCAAAATCGATCGTGACGAGGTTCTCCTCGACGTCGGTTACAAGACCGAGGGCGTTATTCCCTCCCGCGAGCTTTCCATCAAGCACGACGTCGACCCGGAAGAGGTCGTCAAGGTCGGCGACATGGTCGAGGCGCTTGTGCTCCAGAAGGAGGACAAGGAAGGCCGGCTCATCCTCTCCAAGAAGCGCGCGCAGTACGAGCGTGCGTGGGGCGACGTGGAGAAGATCAAGGATGACGACGGAGTCGTCACCGGTACGGTCATTGAGGTCGTCAAGGGCGGCCTGATCGTGGACATCGGCCTTCGTGGCTTCCTCCCGGCGTCCCTCATCGAGCTTCGCCGCGTTCGCGACCTTACGCCGTATCTCGGCCAGGAGATCGAAGCGAAGATCCTCGAGCTCGACAAGAACCGCAACAACGTTGTGCTGTCCCGACGTGCGCTGCTCGAGCAGACGCAGAGCGAGAGCCGCAGCTCCTTCCTCGGGAACCTCGCCAAGGGCCAGGTTCGCAAGGGCGTCGTGTCCTCGATCGTGAACTTCGGTGCATTCGTCGACCTTGGCGGCGTGGACGGTCTCGTTCACGTCTCCGAGCTCAGCTGGAAGCACATCGAGCACGCGAGCGAGGTTGTGGAGGTTGGCCAGGAGGTCACCGTCGAGATCCTCGATGTCGAGCTCGACCGCGAGCGCGTTTCGCTGTCGCTCAAGGCGACGCAGGAGGATCCGTGGCAGTTGTTTGCCCGCACCCACGCGATCGGCCAGGTCGCGCCGGGCAAGGTCACGAAGCTCGTTCCGTTCGGCGCGTTCGTTCGCGTCGCGGATGGCATCGAAGGCCTCGTGCACATCTCCGAACTCTCCGGCAAGCACGTGGAGCTCGCGGAGCAGGTTGTCTCGGTGAACGACGAAGTGTTCGTGAAGGTCATCGACATCGACCTCGAACGTCGCCGCATCTCGCTGAGCCTCAAGCAGGCGAACGAGGGCGTGGACCCGGAGGGCACCGAGTTCGACCCGGCACTGTACGGCATGCTCACCGAGTACGACGAGGCAGGCAACTACAAGTACCCGGACGGGTTCGACCCGGAGACGAACGAGTGGAAAGAAGGCTTCGAGACGCAGCGCGAGAAATGGGAGCTGGACTATGCAGCGGCCCAGGCGCGCTGGGAAGCCCACAAGATTCAGGTCGCCGCGGCCGCGAACGATCCGATTGGCGAAGTTCCTGCCTCCGCAGGCTCCTCCTTCTCCGCCGACGAGGCCGGATCGGGTACCCTCGCCGACGACGAGTCGCTTGCTGCGCTTCGCGAGAAGCTTTCCGGCAACAACTAAGTCACGGAAGGACTTCGTCCTTCGCCGAAGCGGCCGGTTCCTCGCGGGACCGGCCGTTTCGTTTCCGGAAGCGCCGTGACACGCACCACAGGACCCAGAAGGCCACCGCCAGTGCGAGGACGACGAGCACGGGGAGGAGAATGGCGAGGACCGACAACACGACGCTTCCGACGTCTTCTGCGGCACTGACGACCGGGGTCATGATGCCCGCTGTGGCGGCGTTGACCATGGGGCGAACCGCTGACTTCGCAAGGTGCACCGCGAGCGCGATCGCCACTCCGAGCACGATGGGGATCCACTGGTTGGCGGAGAAAAAGTCCTGGGGATTCGTCACCGCCGCCGTCGTGGCCGTGGCGCCGGATCCGAAAGCCAGACCGCCCGCGGTGGGCCGCACGACGGTCTGAATCCAGTCATTGAAGTGGTCGACGACGGGAATTTTGTCCGCGACGAGCTCGACGACGAGGAGAACGGCGAGAATCCCGAGAACCCAGGGGTTCTCCAGCCACGTCCAGCCGGCAGGCAGGCTGACCGCGTCGAGGAATCGCCCGGCGAGCCCGAGGGCGAGAAGCGGAATGTAGGCGTTGAGTCCGGCAGAGACCGCGAGACCGGTGCCGGTAAGGAACTCCAGCATGTGGCTCCTTCGATTCGTGGCATCACGCTAACACGCCGCAAGCTAGCATGGCGGGGTGTACCTGATTGGACTCACCGGCGGGATCGCATCGGGAAAATCCGTGGTGGCGAGCCGGCTCGCCGAGCACGGCGCGGTTCACATCGACGCGGATGTCCTCGCTCGCGACGTTGTCGAACCGGGACAACCCGCGCTTGCCGAGATCGAGAAGAATTTCGGCAGCGGTGTCGTTGGCGCTGACGGCCAACTGGATCGCGCAGCACTCGCCTCGGTGATCTTCGCCGATCCGGAACGCCGCGCGGTTCTCAACGCCATCACGCATCCGGCCGTGAAGGCCAGGGCGCGAAAGCTCATGGATGCGGCGGCAGCCGAGAACCCGAATGCCGTCATCGTGTACGACGTTCCCCTGCTGATCGAGGCGCGAGTGGATGCGGAACACGAGTTCGACCTCATCGTCGTCGTGAACGCGAGCACCCAAACCCGGTTGTCGAGGCTCATGGAGCTGCGCGGGCTTTCGCGGTCCGAGGCGGTGCACCGGTTGAATTCGCAAGTCAGCGACACCGAGAGGCTCGCGATCGCGGATGTCGTCATCGACACGAATGGCAGCCTCGAGGAAACGCTGCGCCAGGCCGATGCCCTGTGGGAGAACGTGTCCCGGGCTGCGTGAGTTCCGCTTCAGGCAAACACGCCTGCCGGTGTCGGTGGTTCTGTTTAGGCTGGAGGAATGCAGCCTACCCGTGCCGTGCGGCCTTTCGAGGTGGTCAGCGAATACGTGCCGAGCGGGGACCAGCCTGCCGCCATCGCTGAACTTGCCGCGCGCATCAACGCGGGAGAAACCGATGTCGTGCTCCTCGGCGCGACCGGAACCGGAAAGTCCGCAACGACGGCCTGGCTCATCGAGCAGGTGCAGCGCCCAACCCTCGTTCTCTCCCACAACAAGACGCTTGCCGCGCAGCTCGCGAATGAATTTCGCGAACTCATGCCGAACAACGCCGTCGAGTACTTCGTGTCGTACTACGACTACTACCAGCCGGAGGCGTACGTCCCGCAGACGGACACCTTCATCGAGAAGGACAGCTCCATCAACGCGGAGGTCGAACGGCTGCGGCACTCGACCACGAACTCCCTGTTGAGCCGCAGGGACGTCGTCGTCGTGTCCACGGTGTCGTGCATCTACGGGCTCGGCGCTGCGGAGGAGTACCTCGAGGCGATGGTTGCGTTGCAGGTGGGAGAAACCGTCCCTCGCGACCAGCTCATCCGGCGCCTCGTCGCCATGCAGTATCAGCGCAACGACATCGACTTTTCGCGCGGCAAGTTCCGGGTCCGCGGCGACACGATCGAGATCATCCCGGTGTATGAGGAGCACGCGATCCGCATCGAGATGTTCGGTGACGAAATCGAGGCGCTGTACTCGCTGCATCCCCTCACCGGCGATGTCATCGAATCGATGGATGCGGTATCGCTGTTCCCCGCGACGCACTACGCCGCGAGCCCGGCCACCATGACGCGTGCCATCGGAACGATCCGGGAGGAACTGGCGGTGCGGCTCGACGAGCTCGAGCGGCAGGGGAAGCTTCTCGAAGCGCAACGGCTGAGAATGCGCACCACGTTCGACCTCGAAATGATGGAGCAGATCGGGTTCTGCAGCGGCATCGAGAACTATTCCCGGCACATCGACGGGCGCAGCGCGGGAGAGCCGCCGAACTGCCTGCTCGACTACTTCCCGGAGGATTTCCTGGTCGTCATCGACGAATCCCACGTCACCGTTCCGCAGATCGGCGCCATGTACGAGGGCGATGCGAGCCGCAAACGCACGCTCGTCGAGCACGGGTTCCGGCTTCCCAGCGCCCTGGACAACCGGCCGCTCACCTGGACCGAGTTCCTGGAGCGCGTGGGGCAGAAGGTGTACCTCTCCGCAACCCCCGGGCGGTACGAGCTGGGCATCACGGACAGCGTCGTGGAGCAGGTGATCCGCCCCACGGGGCTCGTCGACCCGAAGATCGTCGTGAAACCCAGCAAGGGACAGATCGATGATCTCCTCGAGGAGATCCGGGTGCGCGCCGAACGCAGCGAGCGGGTGCTCGTGACGACGCTCACGAAGAAGATGGCGGAGGAGCTCACCGACTACTTCACGGAGGCCGGCGTGCGGGTCCGCTACCTACACTCCGACGTCGATACCCTGCGCCGCGTCGAACTATTGACCGAACTGCGGCAGGGCGTCTTCGATGTCCTCGTCGGAATCAACCTGCTGCGCGAGGGGCTCGACTTGCCCGAAGTGTCGCTCGTGGCCATCCTCGACGCGGACAAGGAGGGTTTCCTGCGGTCGTCGACCTCCCTCATCCAGACGATCGGCCGCGCCGCCCGCAACGTGTCAGGGGAAGTCCACATGTACGCGGACGTGCTCACCGATTCGATGAAGCTTGCGATCGATGAAACGGACCGCCGACGCGAGAAACAGGTCGCCTACAACGCCGAGCACGGCATCGATCCGACGCCGTTGCGCAAACGAATCGCCGACATCACGGATGTTCTCGCGCGCGAGGATGCCGACACCGAGCGGTTCCTCGCCGGTCGTGACGGCACGAAACGGGCGCCCACTCCGGCGCTCGGCAGCGCGACGCTCCAGCGCGAGGGCCTCGCGGCCGCGGGCGCAAACAGCATCGAGGCGATCATCCGCGATCTGAACGAACAAATGCTTCAGGCCGCGAGCGAACTGAAGTTCGAGCTGGCAGCCAGATTGCGGGACGAAGTGGCCGATTTGAAGAAGGAACTGCGCCAAATGGAGGCGGCGGGGCACGCGACGTGACGAACCCGGTCCCAGCACCGCGGTGTCGGTGGTCTCCGTAGAATGGTGAGAGTGTCCATACCCCAGTTGAGTTCCGCGAGGCGCGAGATGGCGGACCTCGACGAGGAGGCCATGCTGTCCGCGATCGAGGACCGCGGACGAACCCACGCGCACTTGAGCGTGCGCGGCGCGCGCGTGCACAATCTGAAGAATCTGAGCATCGAAATTCCGCGCAATTCCCTCGTCGTGTTCACCGGATTGTCGGGGTCCGGAAAGTCGAGCCTCGCCTTCGACACGATCTTCGCCGAGGGGCAGCGCCGATACGTCGAGTCGCTGTCCGCGTATGCGCGGCAATTCCTCGGTCAGGTGGATCGCCCGGACGTCGACTTCATCGAGGGCCTGAGCCCCGCCGTGTCGATCGACCAGAAGTCCACGAACCGCAACCCGAGATCGACGGTGGGCACGATCACGGAAATTTACGACTACATGCGGCTGTTGTGGGCCCGGATCGGCATCCCGCACTGCGCGGAGTGCGGGGAGCGGATCGAACGGCAGACGGTGCAGCAGATCGCCGATCAGCTCATGGATCTCCCGAACGGCACTCGGTACCAGATCGTGAGCCCGGTGGTGTCCCAAAAAAAGGGCGAATTCGTCGACCTGTTCAAGGAGCTCGCGGCAAGCGGGTACTCGCGGGCGCTCGTGGATGGCGAAGCCGTGCAGTTGACCTCGCCGCCCACGCTCAAGAAACAGTACAAGCACGACATTGCCGTGATCGTCGACAGACTCGTCGCCTCCGACGACATCCTCGGCCGCCTCACCGATTCGCTCGAGACGGCGCTTCGGCTCACGGATGGCCTCGTCTCCATCAATTTCGTCGACGAGTCGGGGCCGTCGGCGTGGCGCAGTTTCTCCGAGAAGCTGTCCTGCCCGAATGGCCACCCGGTCCAGCTCACCGAGATCGAACCGCGCACGTTTTCCTTCAACGCGCCGTTCGGCGCGTGCCCGGAGTGCTCGGGACTGGGCACCAGAATGTCGGTGGATCCGGAGCTTCTCCTCGGCGACCCGTCGCTGAGCCTGTCCGATGGCGTGATCCTTCCGTGGACCCAATCCGGCAAGGGCCTGTACAACTACTTCCAGCGGCTCCTCCAGGGCCTCGCCGGCGAGCTGGGGTTCTCTCTCGAAACTCCGTGGTCGGAGCTCCCCGAGAGCGCGCGGGAGGCTGTGCTGCGTGGCAACAACTTCACGGTGACGGTGAGGTGGAAGAACCGCTTCGGCCGCGAAATGACGTATTCCACGGGCTTCGAAGGGGTCATGCCGTACATCGAGCGGAAATACCTCGAGGCAGAGACGGATTCGGCGCGGCAGCGCTGGTCCAATTATCTCCGCGAGATCCCGTGCGCGGTGTGCAATGGCCAGCGGCTCAAGCCGGAAGTTCTCGCGGTAACCGTCGGCGAGCACAGCATTGCCGACGTTTCCTCGCTCAGCCTCATCGACGCGTTTGCGTTCATGAACGACGTCGAGTTGAACGAACGCGAGGCGAAAATCGCGGCCGCGGTGCTGCGGGAGATCCGCGCGCGGCTCGAATTTCTCCTCGAGGTCGGCCTCGGATACCTGAACCTGTCCAGGGCGGCCGGGTCCCTTTCCGGAGGCGAGGCCCAGCGCATCCGGCTCGCCACCCAAATCGGTTCCGGCCTCACCGGGGTGCTGTACGTTCTCGACGAGCCGAGCATCGGGCTGCATCAGAGGGACAACCGGCGGCTCATCGAAACGATCCTGAAACTTCGGGACCTCGGGAACACGCTCATCGTGGTCGAACACGACGAGGACACCATTCGCACCGCCGACTGGCTCGTCGATATCGGGCCGGGTGCCGGCGAACTCGGGGGAGAGGTCGTGCACTCCGGGGGTTTCGATGAACTCCTGACGAACACGCGGTCGATCACCGGTGACTACCTCTCGGGCCGTAAGTCGATTCCGACGCCGTCGAAGCGCAGACCGGTAGACTCCGAGCGCATCCTCACCGTCGAAGGGGCGCGCGCGAACAACCTCAAGAACATCACCGTGGGCTTCCCCCTCGGCACGTTCATCGCGGTGACCGGGGTGAGCGGATCGGGCAAGTCGTCGCTCGTGAATGACATCCTGTACCGGTCACTCGCGAACACCCTGAACGGTGCGAGGCAGATCCCCGGCCCGCACACGCGGATCTTCGGGCTGGACAACCTCGACAAGGTCGTGCATGTGGACCAGGCGCCGATCGGGCGTACCCCCCGGTCGAACCCGGCAACCTACACCGGGGTGTTCGACCGGATCCGCACCCTGTTTTCCGAGACGGCGGAGGCGAAGGCCAGGGGTTACCTGCCAGGGCGGTTCAGTTTCAACGTCAAGGGCGGCCGCTGCGAGAACTGTTCCGGCGACGGGACGATCACGATCGAGATGAACTTCCTCCCGGACGTGTACGTCGTGTGCGAAGTGTGCGGCGGGGCACGCTACAACCGCGACACCCTCGCGGTGCACTACAAGGGCAAAAACATCGCCCAGGTGCTCGACATGCCGATCAGCGAGGCTGCGGAGTTTTTCGAGGCGATTACGTCCATCCACCGCTACCTGAAAACCCTCGAGGAAGTCGGTTTGGGTTACGTGCGCCTGGGGCAGAGCGCCACGACGCTCTCCGGCGGGGAAGCTCAGCGCGTCAAACTCGCGACGGAGCTGCAGCGTCGGTCGCTCGGCCGCAGCATTTACGTGCTCGACGAACCGACCACCGGGCTGCACTTTGAGGATGTGCGCAAGTTGCTTCTCGTCCTGAACGGCCTCGTCGACAAGGGCAACACCGTGATCGTGATCGAACACAACCTCGACGTGATCAAGTCTGCAGACTGGATAATCGACCTTGGTCCGGAGGGCGGGGCCGGCGGCGGCGAGGTCATCGCCGAAGGGGCGCCGGAGAAACTCGCGCGATCGAAGAAAAGCCACACGGCGCAGTTCCTGAGGGAAGCGCTCGACCACTCATCGTCATGAGCGACACGGTCAGTTACCGGCCAAAAACGGGGGAGATCCCGGTAGCTCCCGGTGTGTACCGGTTCCGGGATTCCGCGAACCGCATCCTGTACGTGGGCAAGGCGAAGAATCTGCGCGCCCGGCTGAGCAACTATTTCGCACCGCTGTCGAGCCTGCACGAACGGACACGCCGCATGGTGACCACGGCAGCTTCGGTCGAGTGGACGGTCGTCGGCAGCGAATTCGAGGCGTTGCAGCTCGAGTTCAGCTGGATCAAGGAGTTCAATCCGCCGTTCAACGTGCAATTCCGGGACGACAAGTCCTATCCGTTCCTGGCCATCACGCTCGCCGACGACGTTCCGCGGGTTCTCATCACGCGAAACCGCTCCATCCCGGGTGCCCGGTATTTCGGGCCCTACACGAAGGTGTGGGCGATCAGAGAGACGCTCGACCTCCTGCTCAAGGTGTTCCCGATGCGGAGTTGCTCTGATTCCGTGTACCGCAGGGCCGAGCAGAGCGGACGGCCGTGCCTGCTGGGAGAAATCGGCAAGTGCGCGGCGCCGTGCGTCGGCCGGATCAGCAAAGAGGACCACAAGGCGATCGCGCTCGATTACGCGTCGTTCATGGCCGGAAACGACTCCACCTTCATCGCCGAGCTGTCGCAGCGGATGGCCGCGGCTTCCGCGCAGCTGGACTACGAGAGCGCCGCGAAATACCGGGACCAGCTCTCCGCCATCGAAACGGTGCTGTCGAAGAACACGATCGTTCTGCCGGAAACCGTCGACGCCGACCTGTTCGGAATCGCGCACGACGAACTCGCAGCGGCCGTGCAGTTGTTTTCGGTGCGCGGCGGGCGAATCCGCGGCGTGCGCAGCTGGGTTGTCGACAAGGAACTGGATCTTCCGGAAGCGGAACTCGTCGAAACCGTCGTGGCGAACGCCTACACGGCCGGTTCCGGGCGGCGTGGCGACACGGGCGGGGACCTCATCCCGCCCCGTCTCGTCGTGGTCCCCACGCTTCCCGCCGACGCGGCGGAACTGGAGCGATTGCTCAGCGAATTGCGCATCGAACACGCCAGGTCGGGCAGGGTCACGATGCGCATCGCCCGGCGCGGGGAACTCGCGCAACTTTCGGACACCGTAACGAAAAACGCGCACAGCGCGCTGGCGAGTTACAAAACGCATCGGACCGCGGACTTCGTGGCCCGGTCGCAGGCGCTTGCGGACATCCAGAACGCCCTCGGGATGGCGGATGCGCCCTTGCGGATGGAGTGCTTCGACGTGTCCCATCTCGGCGGCACGAACATCGTGGCATCCATGGTCGTCTTCGAAGACGGGCTCCCGCGGAAGGATCTCTATCGCCGATTCAGCATTCCGGATTCGGCCGACGATACCGAGTCGATTTTCCAGACGCTGTCACGCCGCCTGGCCAGGCTGGAAGACCCGGAGCGGCCAGCCGATGAGGACGGCACGGTGCGGCCCCGCTTCGCGTATCGGCCGAACCTGCTCATTGTGGATGGGGGCCAGCCTCAGGTAGCGGCTGCGCGCCGCGCACTGCAGGAGGCCGGAGTGGAGATGTCCGGGCCGGGTTCCATCGCGTTGTGCGGCATTGCGAAACGACTGGAGGAAATTTGGTTGCCGGATTCCGACTATCCGGTCATCCTGCCGCGCAACAGCGATGCGCTGTTCCTGTTCCAGCGCATCCGGGATGAGGCACACCGGTTTGCCATCAGCTTTCAGCGCCAGAAGCGGAAGTCTGACCTGAACTCGATCCTGTCCGGCATCCCGGGCCTTGGGCCGGCTCGCGTGCGCGCCCTGCTGAGGCACTTCGGATCGGTGAAACGGGTTCGGGAAGCCACCCCGGAAGAAATCGCCGCGGTGAAGGGCATCGGCCCGGCCCTCGCCGAGGTCGTGCACGGCCAACTGAGTCAGCCGAATCCCGGCGCCCCGTGATGTCGGTAGGATTTGGTGCACAGTTCAGGCAGAGTGCCGGACGCGAGACAACCAGGCGAATGAGGGCATGATCCACCGATGACACCGGATACCGTACGGCAGGAAGTGCTCGTGGTCACGGGCATGTCCGGCGCCGGGCGATCGACGGTCGGCAACGCCCTGGAAGACCTGGGCTGGTACGTGGTCGACAATCTGCCGCCGCAAATGATCACGCCGCTCGTCGAACTCGCGATGAAGGCCGCCGGGACGATTCCGAAGATTGCCGCCATTACGGATGTCCGGGGCGGGCGCCTGTTTTCCGATCTTCAGGAGATCGTCGAATCGCTGCGGGCCATCTCGTCGGTGCGCGTCCTGTTCCTGGAAGCCACCGACGACGCCCTCGTGAGGCGATTCGAGCAGGTGCGCCGACCGCATCCGCTCCAGGGTGACGGAACGCTGCTCGACGGCATCGGCGCGGAGCGCGCGCGCATGCTGGAGATGCGGGAATCCAGCGACATCATCGTCGACACCTCCGACCTGAACATTCACCAACTGGCCACCAAGGTGTCCGAGCTGTTCGCGGAAGCCGGGGCACCCGGCGTGCAGATTACGATCGTGAGTTTCGGTTTCAAGTACGGGGTGCCGACCGATGCCGACCTGGTCGCCGATATGCGATTCCTGCCCAATCCGTTTTGGATTCCCGAACTGCGGGGCGGCACGGGCCTGGATTCCGAAGTGAGCGAGTTCGTCCTCGCGCAGGAAGGCGCCCGCGAATTCGTCGACGCCTTTGCGAGCGCTCTCGAGCCGGTGTTCGCGGGCTACCAGCGCGAAAACAAGCGCCACGCGACCCTCGCGATCGGATGCACCGGCGGCAAGCATCGTTCGGTTGCCGTCGCCGAGCAGCTTGCGACCATCATTCGTGGTTTTCCCGGCGTCGCGGTGAGCGTGAAGCACCGGGATCTGGGCAGGGAATAGGAGTGGTTCCGGTGGGGAAAGGAAAAATTCGTGGCTTTGACTGCTGATGTCAAGGAGGAACTCGTTCGCGTCGAGTCGAACCGGACCTCGATCAGGGCTGCGGAGCTCGCCACCATTTTGAGGTTTTCCGGCGGACTGCACCTGATCTCGGGGCGCGTCGCGGTCGAATCGGAGCTGGACACCGTGGAAATCGCCCAGCGGGTGCGCCGGGACCTGGTGGAACTGTATGGCGTGCGCAGCGAGCTCTCCGTGATTTCTGCCTCCGGGGTTCGGCGCACGAGCCACTACCTGGTGCGGGTCCTCGACGGGGAAACCCTTGCTCGGCAAACGGGTCTGCTCGATGCGCGGCGCCGCCCGGTCCGCGGTCTGCCCAACCGGCTGACCACCGGCTCTCCCGACGAACTCGCCGCGGTGTGGCGCGGCGCGTTCCTTTCGCGCGGGTCGCTCACCGATCCGGGCCGTTCCTCGGCGCTCGAGGTCACCTGCCCTGGCAATGAGTCGGCGATGGCTCTCGTCGGCGCCGCCGGCAGGCTGCACGTGTCTGCGAAGGCGAGAGAGGTTCGCGGCGTCCATCGGGTGGTCATCCGTGACGGCGAGGCCATCAGCACGATGCTGCACACCATGGGTGCGACGAAGACGGTGACCGCGTGGGAGGAGCTGCGGCAGCGTCGCGAGGTTCGAGCCACCGCGAACCGCCTCGTGAACTTCGACGATGCGAACCTTCGCCGTTCCGCCCAGGCCGCCGTGGCCGCGTGCGCGCGGGTGGAGAGAGCGCTGGAGATCCTCGACGGCAAAGTCCCGGCGCATCTCCAGTACGCGGGTGAGCTTCGGCTGCGCTTCCGCGATGCGAGCCTGGATGAACTGGGCCATCACGCCGATCCGCCGATGACGAAGGATGCGGTGGCCGGGCGGATCCGGCGCCTGCTCGCCATGGCCGACAAGATCGCCATCGATCGCGGGATCCCGGGAACCGACGCGAATCTGCCGGCAGACTACGACGATGCGTGAAGTTTCGCGACCGAGTGCCTGATCGGTGGCCGCCAACCGCCCCCGGCGCGCGGCGATAGACTGAAAAGGTCATCCGGTGCAGCACACACTGCCGGCGATGCTGAGGAACTTCAGGAGGTTCACACAATGGCTGAATACACACTCCCGGAACTGGGATACGACTTCTCCGCGCTCGAGCCGCACATTAGCGGCAGAATCATGGAGTTGCACCACGACAAGCACCACAAGGCTTATGTCGATGGCGCGAACACCGCCCTCGCCAAGCTTGCCGAGGCGCGCGACGGGAACGATTTCGCCAACGTGAACAAGCTGGAGAAGGATCTCGCGTTCAACCTCGCCGGGCACGTGAACCACACGGTGTTCTGGACGAACCTCTCTCCGGATGGCGGCGGTTCACCGGACGGCGAACTCGCTGCGGCCATCGACGACAATTTCGGTTCCGTCGACAAATTCAAGGCGCACTTCACGGCCGCGTCCGCGGGGATCCAGGGTTCAGGCTGGGGCGCGCTCGTGTGGGATTCCCTCGGCCAGAAGCTCCTCGTGCAGCAGTACTACGACCACCAGGGCAACTTCGCGACCGGCACGGTGCCGCTTCTGCTGCTGGACATGTGGGAGCACGCCTTCTACCTCGACTACGTGAATGTTAAGGCGGATTACATCAAGGCATTCTGGAACATCGCCCATTGGGGTAACGTTCAGGAGCGATTCACCCGCGCGCGCGAGATGACCTCCGGTCTGATTGCACGGGCATAGGTTTACCGTCGCCATCCAACGTTCCACCATCACAATTAGTCAATCTGCCAAGGAGTCCCGTCGTGTCCGTCAAAGTAGGAATCAACGGCTTCGGCCGAATCGGCCGGAACTATTTCCGTTCTGCCCTCGCCAAGGGGAGCGATCTGGATATCGTCGCGGTCAATGATCTGACGGACAATCGGGCCCTCGCCACGCTTCTCACCTTCGACTCGGTGAACGGCCGAATCGACGCGACGGTAGAGCTCGACGGCGACCGGATCATTGTGAACGGCAAACCGATCACGGTCCTGGAGCAGCGTGATCCCGCGCAACTCGGCTGGGGCGACCTCGGGGTGGATATTGTGATCGAGTCCACGGGCCGGTTCACCAAGGCTGAAGACGCGAGGAAGCACCTGGAGGCGGGTGCGAAGAAGGTGATCGTCTCCGCCCCGGCTCAGGGGGAAGACGCCACGTTCGTCATGGGGGTCAACGAGGCCGACTACGATCCGACGAAGCACCACATCATCTCCAACGCCTCCTGCACGACGAACTGCCTCGCCCCGCTCGCCAAGGTGTTCCTGGACAACTTCGGCATCGAGCGCGGACTCATGACGACGGTGCATGCGTACACGGCAGACCAAAACCTTCAGGACGGGCCGCACAAGGATCTTCGCCGCGCGCGGGCCGCCGCACTCAACATCGTCCCCACGAGCACGGGTGCCGCCAAGGCGATCGGTCTCGTGCTTCCGGAACTGGTTGGGAAACTGGACGGGTACGCGCTTCGCGTTCCCGTTCCCACCGGATCGATCACGGATCTCACCGTGGAGACCCGCGCCGGCCTCACCGTCGACGACGTGAACGCGGCATACCGGGAGGCCGCGAACGGTTCGCTCAAGGGGCTCCTCAGCTACTCGGAAGACCCGCTCGTGTCCAGCGACATCGTCGGAGATCCGCACTCGTGCATCTTCGATTCGGGCCTCACCAAGGTCATCGGCACCCAGGTGAAGGTTGCCGGTTGGTATGACAACGAGTGGGGCTACTCCAACCGGCTCGTCGACCTGACCGAGTACGTCGCCGCCCGACTCGCCTGATTCCGCGACGATGCTCCGAACGATTGAATCGCTGGGTCCTCTTTCTGGCCGGAGAGTGCTCGTCCGGTGCGATCTCAACGTACCCGTCGACGGCGGCACGATCACCGATGACGGGCGAATTCGGGCCTCTCAGGCGACCATCGACGAGCTGGCGAGTGCGGGTGCGCGCGTTGTCGTGATGTCCCACCTCGGGCGGCCGGACGGCACGCCGGTGCCGGAGTACAGTCTTCGTCCCGTGGCCACGCGACTGGGCGAGCTGCTCAACAGGCCCGTCGCCTTCGCGACCGACACGGTCGGCGAGGCTGCGCAAAAGGCCGTCGACGGGCTGGCCGACGGGGACATCGCGCTCCTGGAGAACCTCAGGTTCAACCCGGGGGAAACCGCGAAAGACGCGGCCGAACGCGAACGCTTCGCCGCGGAACTCGCCGAACTTGGCGACGTGCTGGTTTCCGACGGGTTCGGGGTTGTGCATCGCGAGCAGGCGAGCGTTTTCGAGCTGGCCGCACTGCTGCCGAGCGCCGCCGGACGGCTGATTGAGGCCGAGCTCGCGGTTCTTGAGCGCCTCACGAATACACCGCACACGCCCTACACGGTGGTGTTGGGCGGTTCCAAAGTGTCCGACAAACTTGGTGTCATCGACCACCTGTTGCCGCGAGTGTCCTCGCTTCTCATTGGCGGCGGAATGATGTTCACGTTCCTTGCCGCGCTCGGGCACAAGACGGGGTCGAGCCTGCTCGAGGAGGACCAGGTCGACTCCGTTCGCGGCTACCTCGCCGAGGCGGCGCGCCTGGGCGTTGAGGTTGCCCTTCCGACGGATGTCGTGGTCGCGTCGTCATTCTCGGCGGATGCCGACCATTCCGTGAGGCCGGTCGACTCCATCGAGGACACCCCGTGGGGCGCAGCCGGCATTGGCCTCGACATCGGACCGGACACGGCAGCGCATTTTGCCGGAATCATTGCACGGTCGAAGACCGTGTTCTGGAACGGGCCGATGGGCGTGTTCGAGTTCCCCGAATTCGCCTCCGGTACGCGATCGATCGCGCAGGCTCTGACCGGAGTCGACGGCCTCACGGTCGTCGGCGGGGGCGATTCGGCCGCAGCAGTGCGTGCGTTGGGATTTCCGGAGCGCAGTTTTGGGCACATTTCGACGGGAGGCGGTGCGAGCCTGGAGTTCCTCGAAGGCAAGCCGCTCCCAGGACTGGAGGTACTCGGATGGCCGTGACGCCGAAAACGCAACGAATCCCGCTCATCGCGGGCAACTGGAAGCTCAACCTCGACCACTTGCAATCCATCGCCTTCGTGCAGAAGCTCGCCTGGACCCTGCAGGATGCCAGGCTCGATTTCCGCAACGTCGAAGTCGCCGTGTTTCCGCCATTCACCGATCTGCGCTCCGTGCAATCCCTCATCGCGGCGGACCATTTCCCGATCGTGTTCGGTGCACAGGATATTTCCGAACATGACTCGGGTGCCTATACCGGCGAGGTATCCGGTGCGTTTTTGAAGGCACTGGACTGCAGCTATGTGCTCGTCGGCCACTCCGAGCGGCGAACGTACCATCACGAATCCAGCGAACAGGTCGGAGCGAAGGCCGCCGCGGCCATCCGCCATGGCATCGTCCCGATCATTTGCGTGGGCGAAACGGCCGAGGATCTCGAGGCGCGCGGTGCGAGCGCCGTCCCCGTCGAGCAGCTCACCGTGGCGCTCGCGCAGCTGCCCGCGGGCCTGGCATCGGACATCGTCGTCGCGTACGAACCGGTCTGGGCGATCGGATCCGGCCAGGCGGCCACCCCGGATCAGGCGGAAGCCGTGGCCGTCCAGTTACGTGCGGTCCTGGGCGATGTGCTTGGCGGCGATGCGGCAGAGCGGACCCGAATTCTGTACGGTGGATCGGTGAAGTCGGGAAACATTGCGAGTTTCCTTCGCGAACCGAATGTGGATGGCGCGCTCGTCGGGGGAGCGAGCCTCCTCGTCGACGAGTTCGCCAAGATCGCACGATTCCAAAGTCACGTCGGCGTGTAACCGGCCGAATTCTGCGCCGAATCGTCCCACCGCTCACCGCAAGTTATACTGGTCAACGGCCAGCGCCCCCAGAAAGGCACCAATCCCGTGGAAATTCTTCAGGTCATCCTGCAGGTCGTGCTCGGCATCACGAGCCTCCTGCTGACCCTCCTCATCCTGCTCCACAAGGGTCGCGGCGGCGGGCTTTCCGACATGTTCGGAGGCGGTACCACCTCGAACCTCGGCGCGTCGGGTGTGGCGGAACGGAACCTGAACCGCTTCACGGTGATCCTCGGTCTCGTCTGGGTTTCGTGCATCATCGTTCTCGGGCTCATCACCAAATTCAGCACCGGCGCATAGGAGGCGGTCATGGCATCAGGTGGAAGTGCGATTCGCGGCTCCCGGGTGGGGGCAGGCCCGATGGGGGAGCAGGACCGCGGGTTCCATGCCGAGCGAATCCAGATCGACTATTGGTGTGCGAAAGGGCACGAGCTGAAGCCGTACTTCCTGGCCACCATCGAGGAAGAGGAAATTCCTGAGCAGCTTGACTGCCCGAACTGCGGGCTGCCGGCGGGGCGCGACAAAGAGAATCCTCCATCGGTGTCCAAGCTCGAGCCGTACAAGACGCATCTGGCCTATGTGAAGGAACGCCGAACAGAGCAGGAAGCGGCCACCCTCCTGGATGAAGCTCTCACGCAACTGCGTTCACGGCGCGGTCGCACCGGTTCCTGACGGGCTTCTGGGAGACCCTCCTACACAGCCCGGTGATCGTTCAGGAGCTCCTGAGGAACCTCTGAGGCGGCAGCGCCGTCGACGAAGAACACGGTCCTGCTGTGGCCGCGCGCACCTGCGGCCGGCACGTCGATCTCGCTCGCGCCGGCAAGCGCGAGGCCGAGGGCGGCCGCCTTGTCGGCGCCGGCCATGCACAACCACACGCGTTCGGCGGAATTGATGACGGGAAGGGTCAGGCTGAGGCGTTCCGGGGGCGGTTTCGGCGAGTTGCGCACCGCGATCACCGTGGCGTCCTTCTCCCGGATTCCCTCCCGGCCCGGAAACAGCGAGGCGATGTGCCCGTCCGGGCCGACTCCGAGGAACACCAGGTCGAATGCGGGAACCGACGAAGGCCGGGAAGCGTTGGCCGAAAGCTCGCGGGCGTAGGCTTCCGCGGCCGCATCCAGGTCGTACTGGCCGTCCGACGCAGGAAACCGGTGGATGTTCGCCGCCGGGATGGCGAGGTGCTCCAGGAGTGCATGCTGCGCCTGCGCGTCGTTGCGCTCCGGGTCCCCGGCGGGCAGCCACCGTTCGTCGCCCCACCAGAGGTGGATTCGGTTCCAGTCCAGGGCGGTGCGCCGATGTTCGGCGCCGATCGCGGCCAGCACCCCGATTCCCACGGTACCGCCGGTGAGGCAAATGTTCACGGTCTCCCGATCGGCGAGAGCCTGGCCGATCACGGCGACGAACTCGTCGGCGATGTTCTGGATGAGCGCATCGCGGTCCTCGACGATGTGCACAATTCGATCGGTACTCATGTCACTTCCTTGCCCGGCGGGTGGCCGTTGTCGCGGAGTGGGTGGGAATGGGTGTGGTGGTCGGTGCCGAAAGCCCAGGAATCCCGTGCTGGAGCACGTCGCCGAACAGGACGTCGGGGTCGAGTCGCCGGAGTTCCTCGGCGAGGCAGTCGCGCAGGTTTCGACGCGGCAGGGAGATGTCGTGCGTCGGTTGACCCGGCTGGCTCAGAGTGACGATGGTCGGTTGCGTTCGAACAAGCGTAATCGTGCCCGATGCTCGCTCGAGACGGACCTCGTAAATTCCTGCCTTGGACCCGGATGGGCCGCGCAGTTCCTGATGCACGGGAGCCCGCAGCTGCGCCTGGAGCCAGGCGGCCAGCAGGATGGTGGAGGGGGAGTCAGAGGCGCCGTGTACCTCCACCGCGGTGATGGGCTCGTACGGGGGCTGGTCGAGCACTGCGGCGAGCTGGGCGCGCCACAGGGTGAGTCGGGTCCACGCAAAGTCGGTGTCGCCCGGCCGGTAGGTTTCGGCGAGGTGCGTGAGAAACGCGCGCGGATCCGCCTGGGCTGCGGCGTCCGTGATGCGCGTCTGGGCCATGCGCCCGAGCGCGGACGACGATACGACCTCCGGCGCCTCCGCAGGCCACCAGGCCACTACGGGAGCGTCGGCGAGAAGCAATCCGGTGACGAGGCCTTCCTCGTTTCTCGCCGTGTCGCCATACGCCCGCAGCACGATGACCTCGCTCGCACCGGCGTCGCCGCCGACCCTGATCTGCGCGTCGAGCCGCGGCTCCTGCGGTGCGCCTTCCACCGCGGGAGTCGAGACCACGATCACGCGCATCGGATGCTCGCGCGAGGCATCGTTGGCCGCCTCGATCGCCTCCTCCTCGGCACCGTGCCGGGTGGCGATGACGAGCGTCAGCACGCGTCCGAGAGCGACAGCGCCGCCCTCTTCGCGGATCTTGACGAGCGCGCGGGAGATCCGGCTCGTCGTCGTTGACGGCAATTCGATGATCACGGGCGCCTCCAGACGCGTCCGTCACGGGCGAGAAGCGCATCGGAGGAGGCCGGGCCCCAGGTGCCGGGCCGATACTGTTCCGGCTGGCCCTGCGTGGACCAGAACTCCTCAATGGGGTCGAGGATTTTCCAACTCAGCTCCACCTCTTCATGGCGCGGGAACAGCGGCGGGTCGCCGAGGAGCACATCGAGGATCAATCGCTCGTACGCTTCCGGGCTCGCCTCGGTGAACGCATGGCCGTACCCGAAGTCCATGGTCACATCGCGTACCTGCATACCGGCACCGGGCACTTTGGAGCCGAACCGGATGGTGACGCCTTCGTCAGGCTGCACCCGGATCACGAGCGCGTTCTGGCCGAGCGCGCTGGTCTGGCTCTCCTCGAACAGGTATTGCGGGGCACGCTGGAACACGACGGCGATTTCGGTGACGCGGCGGCCGAGCCGTTTGCCTGCGCGCAGGTAGAACGGAACGCCCGCCCATCGCCGCGTGTCGATGGTGAGTCGGATGGCCGCGTACGTCTCGGTGACGGATTTCGGATCCATCCCGTCTTCCTCGAGGAATCCGATGACGCGTTCTCCGCCCTGCCAGCCGCCGGTGTACTGGCCGCGCGCGGTGGTGAGCGAGAGGTCGGCCCCGATCCGGACGGCGGAGAGGATCTTCTCCTTCTCTGCGCGCAGGTCGCGCGCATCGAACGAGACGGGTTCTTCCATGGCGGTGAGCGCGAAGAGCTGGAGGAGGTGATTCTGGATGACATCGCGGGCCGCGCCGATGCCGTCGTAGTATCCCGCGCGGCCGCCGACGCCGATGTCTTCCGCCATCGTGATCTGCACGTGGTCCACCGAGCGCGCGTTCCAGATCGGCTCCCACAATTGGTTCGCGAAGCGCAGCGCGAGGATGTTTTGCACGGTCTCCTTGCCGAGGTAGTGATCGATTCGGAAGACCGAGTCCGGCGGAAACACCGACTCGACGACGCTGTTGAGCGCGCGGGCGGTCGCCAGATCGCTGCCGAACGGTTTTTCGATCACCACGCGGCGCCATTGGCCGTTGACCTGCTCGGCGAGGCCCGATCGGCGCAGTTGCTCGGTGACGAGCGGAAACGACTTCGGCGGGATGGACAGATAGAACGCGTGGTTTCCCATGGTTCCGCGGGTCTCGTCAAGCTCTTGGAGTGTGTCGCGCAGTCGGTGGAACGCATCGTCGTCATCGAATTCGCCCTGCACGAAGCGGATGCCGAGCGCGAGTTGCGCCCACACTTCCTCATCGAAGGGCGTCCGCGCATGGGCTTTCACCGCGTCGTGCACTTCCCTCGCGAAATCCTGGGTATCCCAGTCGCGCCGCGCAAACCCCACGAGAGCGAATCCGGGCGGAAGCAGCCCGCGATTGGCCAGATCGTAGACGGCGGGCATGAGCTTCTTGCGCGACAGGTCGCCCGTGACACCGAAAATGATGAGCGCGCTGGGGCCGGCAATACGGTTCAGCCTGCGGTCGATCGGCAGTCGCAGCGGGTTGAAGTCCCGCGTGATCTCGACCGGCGACATCGATTCAGCCGCGGCGGCCAGCAGTGGAGAGCACCGTCGCAAGCCCCGTGGCGGGGTCGGTGAGGTTCACGGTCAGCACGGGCCGCCCGTGCTGCGCGAGCACGGATGCATCCCCCTGCGCCTGCGCGCGGATCAGTTCGCCGAACGTGAATGGGCGGTCGGGAATCGGAATGTCGTGGCTCTCGTCGGCGGTGATTTGCAGGAACACGCCCACCGCCGGTCCGCCCTTGTGGAACTGCCCGGTCGAGTGCAGGAATCGCGGCCCCCAGCCGAACGTCACCGGACGGTCTACACGTCCGGCAAAAAGGTCCCGTAAGTTCGCGGCATCGGCACGGTGCACGCGGTCGAGGTAACACTGGATGCTCAGGTAACCGTCGTCAGGAAGGGTGGCAAGAAGTGCCTCGATGGCGCCATCGAGTGTTCCGCTGGAGGTGAGCGCGGAGTCCGTCGCTCGCACCTCGACACCCGACTCCTCGAACGCGGCCGGTTGGGGCTTCGGGCGGGCATCGAGCAGGCCTCGCGTCGCATCCTTGGCCGATTCCACATCGGGCTGGTCGAACGGATCGATGCCCAGCAGCCGCCCGGCCACGGCGATCGCCGTTTCCCAGACCAGAATCTGGGCGCCAAGAGTGCCGCTGATTTCGATCTCTCCCGGCTCGACCTCTTCCGTGGCGCGCGCGCTCTCCACGAGCCGGACAATCTGGAGGTCGGGCAGGTTCCTGGAAAGCTCAGGGGAGTCCGGGTCAAGAACGACCGGGAGGATTCCCTTCCCCTGCTTCCCCGTTGATTCGGCGATCAATTGCTCGGCCCAGTCGGCGAAACCGAGGATGTAGGTGCCGTCGGCGACGATCCCGAGCTTGTCGCGCAGCGGGCGGGTCCCGGCGATCGCGGCTCCGAGGACGAGCGCCGGGTTGTCCCGGTGATCCACCGCGATGCGGCCAGCAACGGAGGAGGCTTCGTCCAGGAGCGCGGCGATATCCACGCCGGCGAGTCCGGACGGCACGAGGCCGAACGCGGTGAGCGCCGAATACCGTCCGCCGACATTCGGGTCGGCGTTGAAGACGCGGTACCCGTCGGCGCGCGCCGATTCGTCCAGGGGCGAGCCGGGATCGGTGACGACGACGATCCGATCGGTCGGGTCGATGCCGGCGTCGCGGAACGCCTTTTCGAACACGCGCTTGTGGCTGTCCGTTTCGACCGTGGAACCGGATTTGGACGAGATCACGACCGCCGTTGTTGCGATCCGGTCGCGCAGCGTCGCGCCGATCTGGCCGGGGGATGTCGTATCGAGGATGGTGAGTTCGACGCCTGCGGTGCGCGTGATGACCTCCGGTGCGAGGGAGGAGCCGCCCATGCCCCCGAGCACGAAATGGTTGACGCCGTCGTGCCTGAGCTTGTCGCGCAGAGCGAGGATGTCCGGAATGAGCGGCTCGGAGATCACGACGGCTTCGGTCCAGCCGAGTCGCCGGGCGGCCTCCGCCTCCGCGGCCGAACCCCACAACGTCGGGTCCTGGCCGGCAATGCGCGAGGCGACCAAATCGGAAACGAGTTGCGGCACCACTCGCTCGACAGCGGCAAGGGCCGGGCCGCTCACCGTGATGTCGAAGCTCACGATCCAGCCTTCGATCGCGCTGCCGCGAGTGCCGCAGACACGGTGTCCAGAAGTTCGTTCCAGGAGACCGTGAACTTCTCGATGCCCTCCTTCTCCAGGAGTGCCGTCACCTCGTCATAGGAGATGCCGAGTGCCGCGATTTCATCGAGCACGGCGTTCGCATCCGCGTAATTGCCGGTGACCGTGTCGCCGCGGATCACACCGTGATCGAATGTTGCTTCCATGGTTTTCTGCGGCATCGTGTTGACCACATCCGGCGCGACGAGTTCCTCAACGTAGAGCGTGTCCTTGAACGCGGGATCCTTCACTCCGGTGGAGGCCCACAGCGGCCGCTGCACGTTCGCACCGGCCGCGAGAAGGCCCTTCGCCCGCTCGCTCGAAAACGCCTGCTCGAACACCTGGTAGGCGAGGCGGGCGTTCGCGATTCCCGCCTTTCCCTTGAGGGCGAGAGCCTGCGGCGTGCCGATCTTCTCCAGACGCTTGTCGACCTCGGTGTCCACTCTCGACACGAAGAAGGAGGCAACGGAGCGGATCTTCGAAATGTCCAGCCCCGCGGACTTCGCTTTTTCGATGCCGGCGAGGTAGGCGTTGATGACCTCGCGGTGACGTTCGAGGCTGAAGATGAGGGTCACATTGACGCTGATTCCCAGCGCGGTCAGTTCGGTGATCGCCTCAAGCCCTTCGACGGTCGCCGGGACCTTGATCATCGCGTTCGGTCGGTCGACGGTGGCCCAGAGCAATTTGCCTTCCGCGATGGTCCCTTCGGTGTCGTGAGCCAGCGCCGGCTCCACTTCGATCGAAACCCGGCCGTCGTGCCCGTCGGTGGCGTCAAACAGGGGACGGAAAATGTCGCAGCCACGGGCGACATCGTGGGTCGTGATGTCCACAACGGCATCGCTCACGCTCGTGTTCTTCGCCGCGAGCTGCGTCACTTGCTCGTCGTAATCGTCGCCTTTCGCGAGGGCGTTCGCGAAGATCGTCGGGTTCGTCGTGACGCCGACGACGTGCCGATCGTCGATGAGTGTTTTCAATCCACCGGAGACGATGCGTTCGCGGGACAGGTCGTCAAGCCACACGCTCACCCCCGCCGCGGAGAGTTCGGCCAGTGGGCTGGTGTTGTCGGTCATGGTGTCTTCTTTCTGGCTCCCTACGCCTGTGCGGCGAGGGATTCCTTTGCTGCCTGGGCGAGGTGTTCGCTCGTCAGGCCAAACTCGCGGTAGAGGGTTTCGTAGTCGGCGGAGGCTCCGTAGTGCTCGATGGATACGCTGCGGCCCCGATCGCCGACAATTCCGCGCCAGCACATCGCGATTCCCGCCTCCATGGAGGCCCGTGCGGTGATCGCTGCCGGGAGCACGGATTCCTGGTACGCGGCGTCCTGCTCGGCGAACCACTCGAGGCAGGGTGCGGAAACCACGCGGGCGTTGATTCCCTCTGCAGCGAGCAGTTCCCGCGCCTCGAGCGCGAACTGCACTTCGGAACCGGTGGCGATGAGAATGACATCCGGACTTCCGCCCCGCGCTTCGGCGAGCACATACGCACCCTTCGCGGTGTTCACGGCGGAGGCGAGCGTGTCCCCGGACGCTTCGCCGCTTCCCCGTTCGAACACGGGCAGGTTCTGGCGGCTGAGCGCGATGCCCGCCGGGCCCTTCCTGCGTTCCAGCATCGTGAGCCAGGCGTAGGCGGTCTCGTTGGCATCCGCAGGGCGTACGACATCGAGGCCGGGGATCGCTCGCAGCGCCGTGAGGTGCTCGATCGGCTGGTGGGTCGGCCCGTCAGCTCCCAGCGCGACGGAATCGTGCGTCCACACGAAGATCGACGGGATCTGCATGAGTGCGGCAAGCCGCACGGCCGGTCGCATGTAGTCACTGAAGATCAGGAACGTACCGCCGAATGCCCTCGTCGGGCCGTGCAGCACGATTCCGTTGAGGATAGCGCCCATGGCGTGCTCGCGAATACCGAAGTGCAGGACCCGCCCTTCCGGATCTCCCGCCCACTCGTGCGTGGAGTGCTCGGTCGGTACGAAGGATTTCGCCGACTCGATCGTGGTGTTGTTGGACTCGGCGAGGTCGGCGGAGCCGCCCCAGAGTTCCGGCATGACCGGTGCGATGGCATTGATGACTTTGCCGGATGCCGCGCGGGTTGAGATGTCTTTCCCCGCAGGGAAGGAGGGCAGTGCCGCCTCGAGGCCCGCCGGGATCGCGCCGCTCTCAAGCCGGTCGAGGAGCGCCTTCCGGTCCGGGTTCGCCGCGGCCCACGCGTCGAAACCCATTTGCCATCCCGCGCGTGCGGCACGGCCGCGATCGACGGCCTTTCGCGTGTGGGAGATCACGTCCGGCTCGACGACGAAATGCTTCTCCGGGTCGAAATTCAGAACCTTCTTGACTGCGGCAAGTTCGTCGGCACCGAGTGCCGAACCGTGGATTTTTCCGGAGTCCTGCTTGGTGGGCGAGGGCCAGCCGATGATGGTGCGCAGCACGATCATGGACGGGCGATCCGTCTCACCCTTGGCCGCCTCGATCGCCTCAGCGAGCGCCTGGACGTCCTCGACGTACCTGCCGGTCTTCTTCCAGTCGACGACCTGTACGTGCCAGTGGTACGCCGCATAGCGCGCAGGGACGTCCTCGGTGAACGCGATATCGGTGTCGCCCTCGATGGAAATCTGGTTGTCGTCGTAGATGACGATCAGATTGCCGAGTTTCTGGTGGCCCGCCAGCGACGATGCCTCGCTTGAGACTCCCTCTTCCAGGTCTCCGTCGCTCGCGATCACGTACACGAAATGGTCGAACGGGCTCGCGCCCTCCGGAGCATTCGGGTCGAACAGCCCGCGTTCGTAGCGCGCCGCATAGGCGAACCCGACGGCGGAGGAGATGCCCTGTCCGAGCGGGCCGGTGGTGATTTCAATGCCGTCGGTGTGCCCGTATTCCGGATGGCCCGGCGTCTTCGAACCCCACGTGCGCAGCGCTTCGATGTCGTCAAGCTCGAGGCCGTATCCGCCGAAGTACAGCTGAACATACTGGGTGAGGGACGTGTGTCCGGGGGAGAGGATGAAGCGGTCGCGCCCCAGCCACGAACTATCCGTCGGGTCGCGGCGCATGATTTTCTGGAAGAGCAGGTAGGCGGCGGGGGCGAGGCTCATCGCGGTCCCCGGATGGCCGTTCCCCACCTTCTCGACCGCGTCCGCCGCGAGTACGCGCGCGGTGTCGACTGCTCGGTCGTCGATGGGTTCCCAGTTCAGTGTCGCCATGGTGAATCGATGACCTCTCTTACCGTTGTGCACGACCGGGTGGGGTCGCTGACCTGTTACGGATGGCCCGCCCTGACTTCATCGGCACTGCCGGATCGGAACCCGGCTGGCAAGCAATTTCCAGTATAGGCAACCTGTGCAGGCATCGTCGGTGAGCGGGAGCACAGGTCGCCTAGACTCGATCTGCCGAAGGATTTCGGCTGCGAAAGAGGAGCGATGGACACGGCAGTAACGACAGCTCACCCCGGCACGCGGGTTGGTGCAGGGGCTAAAGCGCGCGCCTACCTTCAACTCACGAAGCCGCGCATCATCGAGTTGCTGCTGATCACCACGATCCCCGTCATGTTCCTCGCGGCGAGAGGCATTCCCAGCCTGTGGCTCGTGCTGGCCACGCTTGTCGGCGGGGCGCTGAGCGCCGGATCGGCCGGCGCATTCAACTGCTACATCGACCGCGACATCGATCGGGTCATGCGGCGGACACGGGGCCGTCCCCTCGTGACGGGCGAACTCACCGATCGCGAGGCGCTCGTGTTCGCGTGGGTGCTCGTTGTCGTGTCGACGCTGTGGCTCGGACTGCTTGTGAACTGGGTGGCGGCAGGGCTCGCCCTCGCCGGCCATGTCTTCTACGTGGTCGTGTACTCGCTGTGGCTGAAGCGCCGCACGTCGCAGAACATCATTTGGGGCGGCGCTGCGGGCTGCGTGCCCGTCCTCGTCGGCTGGGCGGCAGTCACCGGCACTCTGGACTGGGCGCCTGTCATCCTGTTCGGCGTCGTGTTCCTGTGGACGCCACCCCACTACTGGCCGCTGTCCATGCGGTACCGGGAGGACTACCAGGCCGCAAGCGTGCCGATGCTTGCTGTCGTGCGAGGCAGGACGCAAGTGGGCCTGCAGGTCATCCTGTACGCGTGGGCGACCGTGGTGTGTTCACTTCTTCTCATCCCCGTCGCCCACATGGGCGTGCTGTACACGAGCGTGGCCGTGCTCTCCGGCGGGTGGTTCATCATCGAAGCGCATCGACTGTATTCGAAGGTCATCCGGCACGTGGAGGGATCGCCGATGCGCGTGTTCCACGCGTCGATCACGTATTTGACGCTCGTGTTCGTGGCGGTCGGAATCGATCCGTTGCTGCCGTTCTGAGCTAGCTGCCGCTGGCGGAGCGCGGTCGCACCGTCGAGAGAACCACCGCTGTCATCGCGGCGAGGAGCAGGCACGCGAGCACCATGTGCACGCCGACCGCAAGCGCGGGAAGGCCATTGCGCGACTGGTAGAGACCGATCGCGATTTGCAGGAACTCGATTCCCAGCAGCCACAGGGCGAAGTATCGGGTCGAAACGTGCTTGCCACGCCAGGCGACCAGCAGAAGAAGTGCGGTCAGGCCGAACACCGCGTACGCGGGCCACGCGTGGAGGTGTTCCAGAACGGCGGTGTCGAAACCATTGCGCGGCGTATCGACGTCTCCAGCGTGCGGCCCGGAGCCGGTGGTCAGCACGCCCATCACGACCGTGACGACGGCCATCGCCGCTGCGAGCCAGGCGAGCGGGCGAATCCACCCGGAAAGCGGTGGGATGCGCTGTGCCGGGAGGTGGACGAACCATACGAGCGCGGCCGCGAGAATGACCATGGCTGCGGATATCACGAAATGGAGACCCACGATGTAGGACTCGAGGCTGGACAGCACCGTGATGCCGCCGATCCCCGCCTGCACGAGCACGAGAATTCCCAGCGAGAAACTCAGCCAGAACAGTTCCGGCCGTGATCTGCGAACGCGAATGAGCAGCAGAAACGTGACGAGAGCGACGACGGCGACGACGCCGCTCATCATTCGGTTCGAGAACTCCACGAGCGCGTGGAACCCGAGCTCGGGCGTGGGGATGAGTGACCCGGGCGTGCACTGCGGCCAGGTCGGGCAGCCTAGTCCCGATGCCGTCAGGCGCACCGAACCACCCGTGCCCACGATGATGAGTTCCGTGACGAGAGACGCCCAGGCGAACGTGCGGGTCCCTGTTGCCAGTCGAGTCTCTCTGATCACCGTCGCGCGCTCCCACTGTCGATATCCACCCACGCGCAGCGCTCTGACCTAGCATTCCCGCCGCAGCCCTGTAGAATCGAATCATCAAGGGCGAGTGGCCGGAAGTCTTCCTGCGCACGTGTGCCCGGCAAGGATGCCGGAGTCTTCGCCCAGTCTAAGCAGGCGACCCGGTCGCCGTGCACACGAGCTACCGTGGTAAACATCCGAGTTCCGCAGGGAATGACGTGGAGTCGGCGCGGGTTGGACGAGTCAAGAGATCACTGCAGTTGCGGAGAGGTGGAACATGTCAGATGTACTGATCAACCGACCTGAACTGGAGAACCTCGGCGTCTATGAATTCGGCTGGGCCGATTCGGATGTCGCGGGAGCAAGTGCCCGGCGCGGAATAGACGACGAGGTCGTCACCGACATCTCACGGCTCAAGGGCGAACCGGAGTGGATGCTGAAGAACCGCCTCAAGGGTTTGAGCATGTTCCAGAAGAAGCCCATGCCGTCCTGGGGGGCGGACCTTTCCGGCATCGACTTCGACAACATCAAGTACTTCGTCCGTTCCACGGAGAAGCAGGCGCAGACCTGGGAAGACCTGCCCCAGGAAATCAAGGACACCTACGAGAAGCTCGGCATTCCGGAGGCGGAGCGGTCGCGGCTCGTCGCCGGCGTCACCGCGCAGTACGAATCCGAGGTCGTGTACCACCAGATCCGCGAGGACCTCACCGCCCAGGGCGTCATTTTCACCGACACGGACACGGCGCTGCGCGAACACCCCGAGTTCTTCGAAGAGTATTTCGGCACGATCATCCCGGCCGGCGACAACAAGTTCGCCGCCCTCAACACCGCCGCCTGGTCCGGAGGCTCCTTCGTGTACGTCCCGCCGGGAGTGCACGTGGAAATTCCGTTGCAGGCATACTTCCGGATCAATACGGAAAACATGGGTCAGTTCGAGCGCACCCTCATCATTGCGGATGAGGGCAGCTACGTGCACTACATCGAAGGGTGCACCGCGCCGATCTACACGACGGACTCCCTGCACTCCGCTGTCGTCGAAATTGTCGTGAAGAAGAACGCCCGCGTGCGCTACACGACAATCCAGAACTGGTCGAACAACGTCTACAACCTTGTGACGAAGCGTGCGATCGCCCACGAGGGCGCCACCATGGAGTGGGTCGACGGCAACATCGGCTCGAAGGTCACCATGAAATACCCGTCGATCTACCTTGTCGGGGAACACGCGAAGGGCGAAACCCTGTCGGTGGCGTTTGCGGGCCCAGGGCAGCATCAGGATGCGGGCGCGAAGATGATCCACATGGCACCCCACACGCAGTCCTCCATCGTGTCCAAATCGATTGCGCGCGGGGGAGGTCGCTCCGGATACCGCGGGGAAGTTCGGGTAGCTGAAGGTGCGCACCACTCCGCCAACTCGGTCATGTGCGATGCGCTGCTCGTGGACACGATCTCGCGATCCGACACGTATCCGACCGTCGATATCCGCGAAGACAACGTGCAGATGGCCCACGAGGCGACCGTGTCCCGCGTGAGCGCAGAGCAGCTGTTTTACCTCATGTCCCGGGGGATGACCGAGACCGAGGCGATGGCGATGATCGTGCGCGGCTTCATCGAACCGATCGCCCGCGAACTGCCCATGGAGTACGCCATGGAATTGAACAAGCTCATTGAGATGAGCATGGAAGGATCCGTCGGCTAACGATGTCAGCTCCGTCGACCACTCCAGAAGTATCAATCCACCGCCGACCGTCAGGTTCGGCAAAGCTCGACCACTCGAAACTGATGTCCAAACAGCACAGCGACGGCGGTTGGGGTCTCGTCCCCATTCAGAGCCGCGCCGGACGTTTCTCCTCCTTCGACGTCGCCGACTTCGAGCCGGTGAGCGGCTTCGAGGCGGAATGGAAGTACACCCCGATTCGCGAACTCGCTGCGCTGATGGACGGCCCGCTCGATGGCGGCCGCTACGATTTCGCGATCGAAACCGGTGTGGAGGATTCCGGCGGAATTTCGGTCGACTGGGTGGAACGAACGGATTCCCGGATCGGCAGCGTCGGCAAGCCGGAAGAACGCGGCTCCGCGAACGCCTGGACCGGGTTCGAACGCGCGCTCGTCGTCACGGTTTCCGGAGACGACCGCGCGGAAGTGGCGCTGTCGCGAACCAGCTTCGGTCCTTCCGCCCGCGCCGCCCACCTGTTCATCGATGCGCAGCCCGGCAGCAACGGTGTTGTCGTCCTGAACAACTCCGGGCAGGCGATGCTGAGCGAGAACGTGGAAATTTCCGTCGCCGCCGGCGCGCAGCTCACCGTGGTGAGCGTTCAGGAGTGGGATCATGGCGCCACGCATCTCGCCACCCACTTCGTCAGGCTGGGCAAGGACGCCAGGCTTCGGCACGTCGTTGTTTCGCTCGGCGGATCGATCGTCCGGGTCAACACGAATGCCCACCTTGCGGAGGAAGGCAGCGACGTCGAACTGTTCGGCGTGTATTTCGCGGACGCGGGCGAACACTTCGAACAGCAGACGTTCGTGAACCACGATGCGCCGCACTCGAAATCCAGAGTCAGCTACCGCGGCGCGCTGCAGGGTGAGAGAGCGCGCGCAGTGTGGATCGGCGATGTGCTCATCCGACCCACCGCTCCCGGCACCGACAGCTATGAGGAAAACCGCAACCTGCTGCTCACCGAGGGAACGCGCGCGGATTCCGTGCCCAATCTGGAAATCGAAACCGGCGATATCGCCGGTGCGGGCCACGCGAGCGCGAGCGGCCGATTCGATGACGAGCAGCTGTTCTACCTGCAGTCGCGGGGGATTCCGGAAACCGAGGCGCGGCGGCTCGTCGTGCGCGGCTTCCTTGCCTCGATCATCCAAAAAATCGGCGTCGCGGCGGTGGAGTCGCGGATTCAGGACGCCATCGAAGCGGAGCTTCTCGTCTCGACCGAAGCAGTGGCGTCGTGAGCGCCGTCAAGGTGTGCGCCGCCTCCGAGGTGGAACTTTCCTCGGCCGTGCGCGTCGTGATCGATGATCAGGCGATCGCCCTCGTGAAAGACTCCGCGGGAGACATCTTCGCGATCGGCGACACGTGCACGCATGGCGATGTGTCGCTGTCCGAAGGATTCATCGAGGGCGACACGGTGGAGTGCTGGGCGCACGGATCGCACTTCTCCCTGCGCACCGGCGAGGCGCTGACCCTCCCCGCCTATGAGCCTGTTCCCGTGTTCACCGTGACCATTGTCGACGGCGATGTCTACATCGACCCGACCCCGAGATACGACTACGAAAGAAAAGAAGCCTAGAACCATGCCGCTACTGGAAATCAAGGACCTGCACGTCAGCGTCGAGACCGAACAGGGGACGAAACCCATTCTCAATGGCGTTGACTTGACCATCCGCGAGGGCGAAACCCATGCGATCATGGGCCCGAACGGTTCAGGCAAGTCGACCCTGGCGTACACGATCGCCGGGCACCCGAAATACCACGTGGAGAGCGGATCCGTCACGCTCGACGGTGAGGACCTCCTGGAGATGACCGTGGATGCGCGCGCCCGCGCCGGGCTCTTTCTCGCCATGCAGTACCCGGTCGAGATCCCCGGCGTCACCGTCACCAATTTTCTGCGCACCGCGAAGACCGCGGTCGACGGGCAGGCTCCCGCCATCCGGGGCTGGATCAAGGATGTCAAGACGTCCATGGCCAACCTGCGGATGGACACCTCGTTCGCGGATCGCAACGTGAACGAAGGGTTCTCCGGGGGAGAGAAGAAGCGTCACGAGATTCTTCAGCTCGAACTGCTGAAGCCGCGGTTTGCGATTCTGGATGAGACCGATTCCGGCCTGGACGTCGACGCGCTGCGGGTCGTCGCTGACGGGGTCAATCGCGCGAAAGAAGCCACCAACCTCGGAGTGCTTCTCATCACCCACTACACGCGGATTTTGCGGTACATCAACCCCGACTTCGTCCACGTGATCGTCGACGGGCGGATCGCCGAGGAGGGCGGACCTGAGTTGGCCGACCGCCTGGAGGACGAGGGCTACGATCGCTTTCTCACCGCGGCAAAAGTAAACTAGCGCCATGGCTGTTGCACTCGAGCCGAAGCTTTTCGATCAGGTCGAAGAGGCGTTGAAGGATGTCGTCGACCCCGAACTCGGCGTGAATATTGTCGATCTTGGTTTGATCTACGACCTCAGTTGGGACGATGAGAACAATGCGCTCATCGTGAGCATGACCCTGACCTCCGCTGGCTGTCCGCTCACCGATGTGATCGAGGATGACATGTCCCAGGCGCTCGACGGGGTCGTCGAACAGTTCAGGATCAACTGGGTGTGGATGCCGCCGTGGGGGCCGGAGAAGATCACCGATGATGGTCGCGACATGATGCGCGCCATCGGTTTCGCGATTTAGCGAACCAGTTCGCGGTCAGCCCGTCGGCGGTCCTCGCGTTCGAAGAAGCGCCAACCGAGCGTCATGACGGACGCTGCAATGACCATTTTGACCAGCCCGCCGATGATGAACGGGTAAAGGCCCGCGGCGAGCGTCTGTTCCAGATTGAGTCCGAGCGCGAAGGAGAGCCACGGCAATCCGATCGCGAACGTGACGACGGTTCCGCCCAGAAATCCAAGGATGGACCGCAGAATCTTCCGATCCCAGGAGCGTTGGGCGACCCATCCGGTGAACGCCGCGGCAAAGACGAAGCCGACGATGTAGCCGCCGGTGGGGCCAAGAATGATGGCTACTCCGGAGCTGGCGCCGCTGAAGACGGGGAGCCCCACAATTCCCAGAACCGCATAGAGGAGCATGGACAGCGTGCCGCGGAGTGCGCCGAGCGAGCTTCCGACCAGGAGGACCGCGAGAGTCTGGCCGGTGATCGGCACCGGCCACAGCGGAACGACGACCTGGGCGGCGATGGCGGTGAGCGCGGCTCCCGCAGCCACGAGGACGACATCCATGATGATGCCCCGTGCGAAGATTCGATCAGCGAGAGTCGGGCGGCCGATGGCGAGGCTCAGCGTGGTCATTCCTTTAGACTAGACGTTCTCCCCACCACCGTGTGTTGTCTCTCGGCAACCAAAGAAATGAATCTGCCTGTGCTCAACGTGCACGACCTTGAGGTCCGGGTGGCCGCGCGCACCCTCATGGCCGGGGTGTCATTCCGCATCGACCGCGGAGACAAGGTGGGCCTTGTCGGCCGGAACGGGGCGGGGAAGACGACGCTCACGAAAATCCTCGCCGGCGAAGGCCAGCCGGCATCCGGGTCGATCGATCGCGGAGGCGAAGTCGGCTACCTGCCGCAGGATCCCCGCTCCGGAGATCCGGAAGATCTCGCCCGAACGCGAATCCTCGACGCGAGGGGGCTCGGCGCGCTTTCACTGGGAATGACGAAGGCGTCCGAGAGCATGGGCGACCCGGACCCCCAGGTGAGCGCTTCTGCCATGGCGAAGTACAGCAAGCTCGAGGATCGGTTCCTCGCGCTCGGCGGCTATGCCGCTGAGGCGGAGGCCGCGAGCATTGCGAGCAACCTGAATCTTCCCGACCGCATCCTCGACCAGCAATTGAAGACGCTGTCCGGCGGCCAGCGTCGCAGAATCGAACTCGCCCGAATCCTGTTTTCCGGCGCAGAGACCATGCTGCTGGATGAACCGACGAACCACCTGGATGCCGATTCGGTGGTGTGGCTCCGCGACTATCTCGCGAACTATTCCGGCGGCCTGATCGTGATCAGCCATGATGTGGCCCTCGTGGAAAAGACCGTGAACCGCGTCTTTTACCTGGACGCGAACCGCCAGGTGATTGACGTCTACAACATGAACTGGAAGAACTACCTCCGGCAGCGCGAGGCGGATGAGGAGCGCCGCCGCAAGGAACGCACCAACGTCGAAAAAAAGGCGCAGGTGCTGCAGTTGCAGGCCGCGAAGTTCGGTGCGAAAGCGACGAAGGCCACCGCGGCGCACCAGATGGTTCGTCGCGCGGAGCGCATGCTCGCGGGGCTGGAGGAGGTGCGTTCCGCCGATCGCGTGGCGAAGCTGCGGTTCCCCGATCCGGTGCCCAGCGGCAGAACCCCCCTCGCGGCGAGCAATCTCAGCAAGAGCTACGGGTCGTTGGAGATCTTCACCGCGGTGGACCTCGCGATCGACCGTGGATCGAAGGTCGTCGTGCTCGGTCTGAACGGTGCGGGAAAGACCACGTTGCTGCGCATCCTCGCGGGTATCGACACGCCGGACACTGGCGCGGTGGAACCCGGCCACGGGTTGCGGATCGGGTATTACGCCCAGGAGCACGAGACCATCGACGTCAAACGCACCGTTCTGCAGAACATGGTGTCTGCGTCGCCGAACCTGACGGAAACCGAGGCGCGGAGAGTGCTCGGCTCGTTCCTGTTCACCGGAGACGACTCGTACAAGCCGGCCGGCGTTCTCTCCGGCGGCGAGAAGACGCGGCTGGCTCTGGCCATGATCGTGGTGTCCGGCGCGAACGTGCTTCTCCTGGACGAACCGACGAACAACCTGGATCCGGCGAGCCGGGAGGAAATCCTGGATGCGCTTGCCCATTACTCAGGGGCGGTCGTGCTCGTGAGCCACGACGAGGGAGCGGTGCAGGCGCTGAACCCGGAGCGCGTGCTGATCCTCCCGGACGGCGTCGAGGACTTCTGGAGCCCGGACTACGCGGATCTCGTTAGTCTGGCCTGATCGGCCGGTCGCCTAGGATCCCGGGCGACCCGAAACGTGTTCGGCCCGATCCACGAGCTCATCCTCGACCTGGGCGTCCGAGGGTCGGGCGAGTTTCCGTGCGCGCCGCGCTTCGGCGCGTTCTCGTTCCGCCGGGTCGTCGGCATTGAGGTTCCGATACTCCTGGCGTACCGCCCAGGCAAGCGCGACAAAGCCGAGAATGGCGAACACGAGCCACTGGAAGGCGTAGGAGAGGTGAGGGCCCTCGTCGAGGGCCGGTTTCGGCAGCGCCGTCGGCACGGTCGCCACGGGGGGATCCTCCGACACCATGAGGCCGTACGCGCCGGTGTAGGTCGGGGCACCGAGAAGAGAACGGATCTCGTCCAGCTCAATCGTCGCGATCTGCCCCGGCGGCGCGGAGCGGCCAGGAAGCTTCGGCTCGCCGGGCTTCAACCGGGCAACGACGGTAACCGTGCCGGAGGGCGCGGCCGGGACGGCATCCGGTGCATCCTGGTTGGTTCCGACCGGAACCCAGCCCCGGTCGACGATGAACATGTTCCCGTCGGTCAGCCTCAGAGGCACGAGGACTTCGAAACCCGGGTTCCCGGCGAGTGGCCGCGTCCGAACCAGAAGTTGATCGTCCCGCTGGTAGGTGCCGGTCACGCGGATCTGGCGCCACTCATTCTCGGGAGAGAACGCCGCCAGATCGGGCAGGATCGCGTCAATGTCTACGGGAGCGCGGTCGTAGTTGTTTTCCACTTTCGTGTTGGCCGCCACTGCTTCGGCGCGCCGCGCGAGCTGCCACTGGGACAGCAGCACGCAGGCGATCGCGAACAGAATCACGAAGGCAAGGTACCCGGTCCAGCGCCACGACCTCACGAACCGCCATCCGCTCATGCCGGCGCTCCCGGAGTGCCTTCGAGACCGGCTTCGTACGTCGAAACGCTCACCGGGAAGCCCCTGGATGCGAGGTAGTCGTGAAGGTACTCCCGATGGCCGTCGCAGGCCAGCCAGACCTTGACCCGATCCTCGGTGTGGATTCGCGGGTTGCGCCAATTGACGCTCCAGACGGCGGGTGCGCGGCACTGCGCCCGCGAACAGTGCGGTGTTTCGCCCATCACTGCTGGTCTGCAGGGTGATCTGCAGGGTGATCTGCCGACGGGTCTCCGTCGGCGCGAACGATCGACCCCGGCCGTTCGACATCCACCGTCCTGGAGTTCGCGGCATTCGCGAGGACGACGGCGACGTAGGGCAGGAAGACGGCGCCGGCGACGCACACGACCAGCCACCAGCCCTGCACGACGAGGCACAGCGCGATGCAGACGAGGCGGATGCACATCGTCACGGTGTACTTGATCATGCGGGAATGCCGGTCGTCGACCGGGGACCGGGGGAGACTCGTAATGTTGGTGGAGTGGTGTGCCATGGCTTCACCTCAAGCCTACGATGCCGTGCCCGATGCCGCGGCCCTAGGATGGGCGAATGGACACGACAACTCCAGCACGCACGGTTCTCGTCACGGGCGGCAATCGCGGAATCGGCTTCGCGATCGCGCAGGCGTTTCACGACGCGGGCCACCGCGTGGCCGTCACTGCCCGCTCCGGCGACGGTCCGGCCGGAACCATGACGGTTCGCGCCGATGTCACGGATTCGGGTTCGATTGACGCCGCGTTCTCCGCGGTCGAAGCCGAACTCGGCCCCGTGGAAGTCGTTGTGGCGAATGCCGGCATCACGAAGGACACTCTTCTGCTGCGCATGACGGAAGAGGATTTCACCTCGGTGATCGACACGAACCTTTCCGGTTCGTTCCGGGTGGTCAAACGGGCATCGAAGAACATGCTTAAGGGGCGGTTCGGCCGTGTGATCCTCGTGTCGAGCGTTGTCGGCCTGTTGGGTTCGGCCGGCCAGGTCAACTATTCGGCATCGAAGAGCGGTCTGATCGGACTCGCCCGATCCCTGACCCGCGAACTCGGCGGCCGGAACATCACCGCCAATGTCGTAGCTCCCGGATTCATCGAAACCGAGATGACCGCCGTGCTTCCCGAGGAGCAGCAGGCGGCATACCGCGCGTCGATTCCGCTCGGGCGATTCGCTACTCCCGATGAAGTCGCGCGCGTGATCGTCTGGCTCGCGAGCGAGGACGCATCCTACATTTCCGGCGCGGTCATCCCGGTCGACGGCGGCCTCGGGATGGGCCACTAGCCCGGAAAGCTCAGCCCCGCAGCCCCAACAGCGGGAGGACCTGCGAGAGGTTGCGAACATCGATGATCACGTTCGCTTTGTCCCGCACCGGAGCCTTCGCATCGAATCCGACCGCAAGGCCCGTGATGTGCATCATGGCCAGATCGTTGGCGCCATCGCCCACCGCGACCGTGTGGTGCAGCGGGATGCCGTAGATCCCCGCCCACTCCCGAAGCGCCTCCGCTTTCGCAGCGCCGTCGACGATCCGGCCCGTCAGCCGACCGGTGAGCGCGCCGTCCGCGAGTTCGAGCGTGTTCGCCCGCCAACGGTCCAGGCCGAGCCCTGCGGCAAGCGGATCGATCACCTGGTGGAAGCCGCCGGATACCACGGCGACGCGCCCGCCTGCGGACTGCACGCCCGCGATCAGCTCGCGCGCGCCCTCCGTAACCCGAATTCGCGAGGCAATCTCGTCAATTTTGCGTTCCGGCAGCCCGGCGAGCGTGGCAACGCGTGCGACGAGGCTCTCCTCGAAGTCGATTTCACCGTTCATCGCGGAGGACGTAATCGCCGCGACCTGGTCGCGCGAGCCTGCCGCCTCTGCCAGCAACTCGATCACTTCCTCTTCGATGAGCGTGGAATCGACATCGAGCACAACGAGAAAGCGGGCCATGGGTGTCCTCAGATAACGTGAACGCCTTTGCCCACGACGGTTATTCCGGAGTCGGTGACGGTGAATCCTCGCGCCCGATCCGAGTCGGGGTCGACTCCGACCGTTGCACCTGGTTCAACGATCACCTCTTTGTCCAGAATAGCTCTGTGCACGGTCGCGCCCGGGCCGATGCGCACCCGGTCGAAAAGGATCGAGTCGATCACCCGCGCTCCGGATTCGATCGTTGCCCACGGCCCCAGCACGCTGCGTTCGATGTACGCGCCGGACAGCAGGCAGCCCAGTGCGACGATCGAGTCGATCGTTGTTCCGTTGTTTCCGCTGGCATCGCGCACAAACTTCGCCGGGGGAGAGTTCAGCTGTTCGCTGAAGATGGGCCATTCCTGGTTGTACAGGTTGAATACCGGCAGCGCGGAGATCAGGTCCTGATGGGCGTCGAAAAACGATTCGATTGTTCCGACATCCCGCCAGTAGTAGCGGTCGCGATCCGTTGCGCCGGGAACGTCGTTGCGGATCAGGTCGTACGCCGCGGCATCTCCCCTGGACACGAAGTCCGGCACAATGTCGCCGCCCATATCGTGGTGGGAGTCGGCGCGCTCACCGTCCCGCAAAACGGCATCGATGAGTTGATCCGCGTCGAAAACGTAGTTGCCCATGGACGCGAGAATTTCGCCGGGGGAACTGGCGAGCCCCACGGCATCCGACGGCTTTTCCCGGAATGCGGCAATTCGCGTGGGGTCGTCGGGGGAAAGTTCGATCACACCGAACTGATTCGCCAGCGCGATCGGCTGGCGGATTGCGGCCACCGTTGCGGCCGCGCCCGACTCGATGTGGGCATCAATCATCTGGCTGAAATCCATCCGGTACACGTGGTCTGCGCCAACGACGACCACAATGTCCGGCTTCTCGTCGCGCAGCAGGTTCAGGCTTTGCAGGATCGCGTCGGCGGATCCGGCAAACCATCGCTTGCCGAGTCGTTGCTGTGCCGGAACGGAAGCGACATAGGAATTCGTGAGACTGGACAGGCGCCACGTCTGAGATACGTGCCGGTCAAGGCTGTGTGATTTGTACTGCGTAAGTACGACGATCTGCAGGAGCCCGGAATTGATCAGGTTCGACAGTGCGAAGTCGATGAGCCGGTAATTCCCGGCAAACGGGACGGCAGGTTTGGCCCGATCCGCCGTGAGCGGCATGAGCCGCTTGCCTTCCCCCCCGGCGAGGACGATCGCGAATATTTTCTTTGGCGCCATCTTCTTACAGTAGGCGAGGCGCGTGGACTGTACTAGCGTCACTGTCATGAGAGTCGATCTGCTCACGCGGGAATATCCGCCGGAAGTGTATGGCGGCGCAGGGGTTCACGTTGGCGAATTGGTTCGCGCGCTGCGCAGCGACGTGAATGTCGTCGTGCGCTGCTTCGGCGCGCCGCGCGAGGAAGAGAGCGTCTTCCCCTATCTGGTCCCGGCCGAACTCGTGAATGCCAACCCCGCCCTGGCCACGCTGGGCGTCGACCTGCAGATGGCGCAGGATGTCGTCGGCGCGGACCTCGTGCACTCCCACACCTGGTACGCCAACGGGGCGGGCCGACTTGCCCAGCTGCTGCACGGCATCCCGCACGTCGTCACCGCCCACAGTCTTGAACCGCTTCGACCGTGGAAAGCGGAGCAGCTCGGCGGCGGCTACCGCGTTTCCAGCGCGATCGAGGAGTCGGCATTTCGGGCGGCCGACGCGATCATCGCGGTCAGCGCCGGGATGCGCGAGGACATCCTGCGCTGCTACCCGGGGCTGGATGAGTCGCGCGTCACGGTCGTGCACAACGGAATCGACCTGGACCGGTGGCGTCCCGCGCCCAACGAGGAGATCGCCCGATCGCTCGGCATCGACCCCGACCGTCCGTCGGTGGTCTTCGTCGGCAGGATCACGCGTCAGAAGGGGTTGCCGTACCTTTTGCGCGCCGCGAAGGAACTTCCGGCAGACGTTCAACTCGTCCTGTGCGCCGGCGCACCAGACACGCCGGAGTTGCTCGCGGAAGTTCAGGGACTCGTCGAGTCCCTTCAGCGGGAGCGCTCGGGGGTGGTCTGGCTCGACCGCCTGCTCGGCCACAATGAACTCGTTGCCGTTCTGTCTGCCGCCAGCGTGTTCGTGTGCCCGTCCATCTACGAGCCGCTCGGCATTGTCAATCTCGAGGCCATGGCGTGCGGGGTGCCGGTCGTCGGGACGGCAACCGGCGGGATTCCCGAAGTTGTCGAGGATGGCATTACGGGTCGCCTCGTTCCGATCGATCAGCGCTCGGACGGTTCCGGCGTTCCGAAAAAGCCGAAGACGTTCGTCGCTGACCTCGCCGCGGCGATCCTCGACGTTCTGCGAGACCCCGTTCGCTCGCGCATGATGGGGCAGGCGGGGCGGGCGCGGGTCGAACGGGAGTTCGGGTGGGATCGGATCGCCCTCCGCACCCGGGCGGTCTACGACTCGCTGCTGTGAGCGCCTTCCCGGTGGCTTAGGCTTGAACATATGGCCAGTGTTCTCGAATTCGACAACGTGTCGGTGGTGCGCGGTGGCAATCGAATTCTCGATTCCGTCACATGGACGGTCGATGACTCCGAACGCTGGGTCGTGCTCGGCCCCAACGGCGCAGGCAAGACGACCCTGCTCCAGTTGGCGGCGGCCCTCCTGCACCCCACATCGGGGATGGCCACCGTCCTTGAGGAAACGCTCGGCGATGTGGATGTGTTCGACCTGCGCACCAGGGTCGGGTTCGCCTCGTCGGCACTGGCTCGAAAGCTTCCCGCGTCCGAGACCGTCCTGAATGTCGTCCTCACCGCGTCGTATTCCGTGACGGGCCGGTGGAACGAATCCTATGACGACGTCGACGTCCGCCGCGCCCACCGGGTGCTGGGGGAGTGGAAGCTGGACCACCTTGCCGAACGGAAGTTCGGTCACCTGAGCGATGGCGAGCAAAAGCGGGTGCAAATCGCTCGTGCCGTGATGACGGACCCGGAGCTCATGCTCCTCGACGAACCGGCGGCGAGCCTGGATTTGGGCTCGCGGGAAGAGTTGCTGGGGTTGTTATCCGGATACGCGACCGCACCGAACGCGCCCGGAATGGTCATGGTCACCCACCATGTGGAGGAAATCCCGCCCGGGTTCAGCCACGTGCTTCTCCTGCGGGAGGGGAGAATCACGGCATCCGGACAGATTTCGAAGGTTCTGACCTCGAAAAACCTGTCCGAAACCTTCGGTGTCCCTCTTCAGCTGGAGAGCCACAACGCGCGGTACACGGCGCGATCTCTGATAAAGTAGCTAGTCGGCCCTGCAGCATCCTTCGCGGCCGAAAATCTTATCCGGCGAAAAACCCAAGGAACCATCATGAAGTCTGACATCCACCCCGATTACGCACCGGTGGTGTTCCGCGACCTTGCGTCGGGAGCGACTTTCCTGACGCGTTCCACCGTCACGAGCGACAAGACGATCGAGTGGGAAGACGGCTCGACGTACCCCGTCATCGATGTGGAAATTTCCTCGGAGTCCCACCCGTTCTACACGGGCAAACAGCGCATCCTGGACAGCGCCGGCCGCGTCGAGAAGTTCAACACGCGGTACAAGGGCTTCGGAAGCTAGG